>Ga0105239_10007645_pt1 | contig 12385 bp, 11 predicted proteins | sample KBSC44metaG_FD_92761 | JGI IMG/M metagenome (GOLD analysis project Ga0105239, IMG submission 92761) | Corn rhizosphere microbial communities from Kellogg Biological Station, Michigan, USA - KBS C4-4 metaG | ecosystem: Host-associated > Plants > Roots > Rhizosphere > Soil | place: Michigan, USA...
CCACAGTCCTCTACCACGCTTCCAATTAAACTTATCCACAGTCGACCCCAACACGGTCGGCGTTCCACCCCGGCTCAAAATTCAGTCGGCACGGTGGCTCAAATTTGGATCGGCGCCGACAGCTGTAGATCAGGCCCTGCACGCACAGCGCGGGCATCCCGGTCACCAGGCCGACAGAGATCCACGCCACGTTGCTGACCAGGTAGACGACGAAACCCCACCCCGAGGCGCGTGACTTGGTCGCCAGAAGCAACGAGCCGAGAGCGCCCGCCGCGCAGCCGGCCCACGGCGCCCATTGGTGCAGCGAGGAATGGTCCATCACCGCCCGCCCGCTGGCGCCGCGACGCGCGCCACACGCTGCTTGCCATCGACATCGACCAGCAGGAACCGTGAGCCACCCTCGATCGCCTTGGCATCGGCCGGCGCTCGCCGCCAACGGCCTTCGGAAACGAAGACCGTGACGCTTCCATCCTCGACGCGCGCGGGGAGGACGGTGCCGTCCGGAGCCACAGCTACCGCCCCGGCTGCCTCGGCCGCTCGCCGGTCAGTCATCGAGGTAGGCATGCTGCGGAACCTCGTCGTCATCTTCGGGCAGCGCGATCTCTGGAGGATCGTCGTGGAAGGCCTCGTGCAGCGGGCCGGCGAGGCCAGCCGCTTCGCGGCGCGCAATCGCCTTGCGCGCGGACTCGAACAAAACGATCCCCCGGTCGGCCGCCGGCACATCCAGGCGCTCGGACGCGTTCATGTGCTCCGCGGCGGCGCACACGGCGTCCAGCACCGGATCGGCGAGCACGGGGTAGTAAGGGGCCTCGCCGCGACGCAGCTGGGCCACGATGAAGTCCTCAACGCGACCGCGCGTCCGGATGGGGCGCGCTGATCGTGGAAGCCTCTTGAAGGTAGGGCGCTCGATCTGCAGGAAGCGATTGATGCGCGCTGGAAGCTTGCGCGACATCAGCTGATCGTCGGGCAGGTAGAAGGCGGCGCTGGGCAGCACGCTGCTCTTGTAGATGACGATGCCTTCCCCGGGGTTGAGGTCCTTCAGCTCGCTCAGGGAGATCCGGTCGCGTCGTTCGATGCTCGCCGTGTCCTGCGCGGTGTACCCGCTCGCGAACACGCCGCTGACCGCGTCGTGACCCGACAGCATGCTGTAGTAGGCCTCGCCGCCGGCCTTGCGAATGAGTTCGAACGTGTCCTCCGGGTCTTCCAGCGCGAGCGTCCATTTGATCTTGGTGTTCGCGATGATGGAGGCCGCTTCCACACCGGCGGCGGCACGCTTCAGGCCTTGGAGGTCCTGCACCGAGATCACCATCATGAAGCCCAGCTCGCGGGCCTGCGCGCACATGACGGCCAGGCCCTCGGCGAACCAATAGGCGAGTTCCTCGCTGATGATGATGTAGGGGTTCGGCCGGTTCGCGGGCCGTGAATCGAGAACGTCGCTCTTGAGGCCTTCGAGCTGGTACCCCAGGGTCTGCGCCATCATCAGGCGCTGCGTGGCGATGTGCAGTTGCCCCAGCGCTGCGGCCTCGGTGGGCGACTTCTCGAGCGACGGGATCAGAACGACCAGCACCCGGTTGTTCAGGAGCACGTCGAACGGATCGATGTCGGGGTACTTGTCGGCAAAGACGTAGCCGTAGGTGTCCATCATCATGGACAGCGTCCGCGCCAGTTGCCCCGTGAGGTAGCCGTGCTGGTTGTAGACCTCGGGGTCCCACTGCGACGGGTCGTGCGCGAGTGCTGGATTGAAGCCGGGAAGGCTCGTCTCGAAGTACGCCTTGAGCGGCAGGAAGGCGGCCTCCGGCAGCAGACCCTCTCGACCCTCGATGTAGAGCTGCACGAGGTTGTTCAGCGCGAGGCAATGGCGGATCACACCGATAGAAAGGTCCAGCTCGCCACGCGCTCGCTTGTAGCAGAGCGTCCGCAGCACTGCGTCGGTCATGTTTAGGCACTTCTGCTGCCACTGCGCGGCGTCGCCCGTGGCGCGCGGTAGCAGGGAAGCCAGCAGCTGCAGCAGGAAGTCCGCGGCGCCGTCGGAGAAGGCGTTGGCGCCGTTGGACTGTGCAAGGATCGGATCGCCGGAGGTCGAGGCGCCATCCTCCTGAGCGACCATTCGCTCGAATGGATCGGCGCCGCCGGTCAGGTAGTTGAGGAACAGGAAGTCGTCTTCACGCCCCAGGCGGCGGCACATGGACCAGATGCTGAACGGCAAGGCGACGCTTCCCTTGCCGTCGCCGTAGCTGGCGCCCGAGCCCCAGCACAGCGCGTTGTAGACCATGCCGCAGAGCGCTTTCGTCTTGCCGCCGCCCGTGGTCGCCGACAGGAACATGTGCGTCCGGCAGTCCGAGTCCGTGAGCCACAGTTCGCGTCCGAAATCGCCTGGCAGGGGCGAGCGCAGGTATCCCATGTAGAGAATGCCCCCGGCCAGTGCGAACTTCCTGACTCTGCGCGAGCTCTTGATCCAGCCGAACAGCCGCGACTCCTCGACCATCTCTTCGGCGTAGTCGGTGCGGTCGACGCCGCCGGCATCCTTGGGGCTACGCAAGGGCATGCTGAATCGCTGGTCCTGGAAGGACATGGTCAGCACCCAGAGGATCACGAGCCAGAGCGGCCAGAGCGCGGGCAGGTAGAGCTGGAGGGCGCCGAAGGCGACCAGCGCGATGCGGAAGTTGTTCGGCTGGAAGAATGCGAGGGCGAAGCGCTGCGCGGCGGATCGCGTATCGCGGGTGAGCTTCGCCGGATCGATCTCGTGCTGCGGACTGATGGGCGTCATGGTCACTCCAATGGCATGCCAACGGCCTCCTCCAGCGCCTGCTGGAAGGAGCGCCGATACAGAGGCGCATGCCGGATGTGCTGAAGGAGTTCGCGAGCGCGCTGGGCGGCCGTGACGCGCATTTCGACGACACGAACGTCGAGCCCGCCGAGGACCTGGCCGATGGCCACAGCGCTCAGGGGCGCCGCGGCCTCGAGCGCGCCTGTCCAGGCTTCAGCGCCGCCGGCGCGGACGAGCGTGTCGGGATCGCACTCGCCTGGAAGGTTCACGAAGTGCGCCGACTGCCCATCGCGGATGTGCTGCAGTGCGGCGTGCGCGGCGGAGATCGCTGCCCGGCGTCCAGCGGCGTCGCCGTCGAACGCGAAGTAGACGTGGTCTGCCATCAGGAGCAGGCGCTCGACCTGGTTTGCTGCCAGTGCGGTCCCCATTGGGGCGACGGCGCGGTACTCGCCGATGCCGTGGAGCGCGATCACGTCGAAATAGCCCTCGACCACGATCGCCGTGCGCTCGCGCCGGATGGCGCGCTGCGCCAGGTTTGCTCCGAACAGCTCATCGCCCTTGCGGAAGATCGCGGTCTCGGGCCCATTCAGGTATTTGGACTCCCGCCGGTCGCCGGGCAAGTACAGCCGGCCGGCGAAGCTGACCAGCGCGCCACTCTGGTTCCTGATCGGCACCATGATGCGATGGGTGAAGCGGTCCACGACTTCACCGTCATCGAGCAAGGCCAGCCCCGCTTCCACCAGGAGGCCACGCGGATACCGGGACAACAAAGGCGCTACGCCGGAGCCGACGACACCGAGTTCGAATGTCGAGATCGCGGCCTCGTCCAGGCCGCGCTCCGTCGTCAGGTAGCGATGCGCCCCGGGTCTCCGCGCAAGCCCGCGCCGGAAGATGCGTGAGGCCTCCTCGAGAACCCGCCGAAGCTGCGCGTTGTGCCGGACCTGCTCGCGGGCCTCTTCGGACAGGTCTGGCGGAGGGGGTAGCGCGATCCGGTGCGTCCGGGCGAGTTGGCAGGCGGCTTCGTGAAATGACAGGCCATGCCGTTGGCGCAGCCACTCGATCGCGTCGCCAGTCTTCTCGCACCCGTAGCAGCGGTAGAAGCCGTTGCGCTTGACGAAGAAGGAGGGCGTGCTCTCCGCATGGAACGGGCAGCATGCCTTGAAGCTGTCCGGGCCCGCGCGACGCAATTCGAGATCCTGACCGATCAGCGCGGGCAGGTCTACGGCGCCTCGGATGGCGCCCAGGATCGCCTCGTCGAAGCGGATGAAGCCCGACATCGCGTCAGCGCGCCGGGGATTGCGCCCACGCGTCCACGCTGTCCGCCTTCAGCGACATCGTGTCCGGCATGATCCGGCCATCGGCCGAGACGATCGAAGGCGTGCCGGGCAGCCCGAGTGCGCGGAAGATGCGGTCATCCGCGGTGCCGGCCGCGGAGCCCTCGGCGCACTGCTTTGCGCCGCCGAGGCCCGCGCCCGTGATCAGCTTCTTCCATGCGGCCTGCCGCTCGTTCGGCGGCAGGCACAGCATCTGCGCGATACGGCCGGAGGACAGGGCTCCGCCCACGACATCGACTGGCAGGATGTGGATCGTGTACGACTTGGTCAGGATGTCGAGCTGGCGTTCGAAGTCCTGGCAGTGCGGGCAGGAGGGGTCGGAGAAGACGTAGAGGGGCCCCTTCGTGCCGGCAGAGACCTTCACCGAGAAGCGGCCGTCCTTGACGGCGTCTGCCATGCCCTTCGCGACTTCGGCCGCCGGCGGCTGCGCGGCGGCAGTCGTGGACGGCGGCGTGGGTGCGGCCTGCATCGGCAGGGCCGGCGCGTAGGCAACCGGCGCCGCCGAAGGGCCCGGCACCATCGTGTGCGTGGCCGCGGCGTTGAACGCCAACGCGAACATGGCCGCGATCGCCGGGGCGAAGAACCACAGCACGAGGCCCTTCCCAGCGGTCTTCCAGCGCTGGCGCTTCGCGAAGCGCTGCATCGCGGCTTCGATCATGGCCAGCGCGTTCGAGGCAAGCGTTTCGCTCGAGAAGCGCTCGATGATGAACTGCGAACCACCGAGGTGATAGCGCCCTACCAGGCTCGCGCCATCCTTGCCGACGGTGATGCCTTGGTCGAGCTGGAGAGTGCTCGCGCTGCGTGACTCGCCGGTGCCCGCGAACTGCAGGTACAGGGCGTGACCGTAGGGACGAACGGTGTCGTTGGAGATGCTCACGGGTCAATCCTTCTCTTGCGTTTTGTCCATCAGACCGATCTTGGCCAAGTAGCTCTCGACGCCGTTGATGGCGTCGTCGACGAAGGGCTCGACGAGTGCGAACCCGCAGTCGTGGGCGAAGTCCTCCCACAGCGTTTGCGTGAACACCGCGGCCGACTCGAGGAAGGGGACCTTGCGGCCGGTCGTGTTCAGCGCATACCAGAGCCCGCGGTCCAGGCCCTTCAGCCAGCGAAAGTGGGACGACGCCAGCGCGCCGAACAGGAGCGCTTCCTTGTGCATCGCATGAAGCAAGGTGCGCGGGTACGGATGCTTCGCGAGCCAGTCCGTGGCGCGCGGATCGGCCGCGTATTTGGCGAAGTCCCGGGCCGCCAGGTCGAGGTCCGGGTAGCCGCGGGCGCCGTTGCTGGTGCCGGAGTGGCACGAGCGGTTGAGGTCGTCCAGGAGGTCCTGTGCCCTGCCGTGGTCTCTGCCATTGGAGAGGAGCCGAGCACCGAACACGGCGAACATGGCGCGCTCGTGGGGCAGCAGCTCCTCCAGCCGCTCGATGCGTCGCCCGAGGTCCGCGATGAGCAGTTCGCGCGCCTTCTTCCGGTCAAGGCGGCCGTCGACGAGGAGCCCGTGCGCCCGAACCCATTCTTCGGGATTGAGTGCGCTGCGGTGTTCCGGCGGATCGACGTTCAGCAGCTGCGTCTTCGGGTCGCCGTAGTAGAGCGCCGGGATGATGGCCGGGGAATGCCTCGACATGATCCACGGCAGACTGGTGGCATCGATGCGGCGGCGCGTCAGATTGGTCCGATGCTTCGTGGCGGCAACGAAGGCTCGTACCGTGACGAAGAGAGGGAGGGCCACGAAGAAGTAGCCGGCCCTATTCATGGTGTCGATCAGCTGGGATGCCGACACCATCTGAGGCGCCGTGGCGAGCGCGGCGGTCTCGCGCCGCCACTCATTCACGGCGCCCGGCATCCACCGGTTGGCGACGAAGCCCAGCAACTCCCAGGTCCACCGTAGCCCGTAGTAGGCGATCTCGGTATGGTTGGATGACCACACGACCCAGGCGAACAGGGCGAGTACCGCCACGGCGACGAGGTAGACGATGCCCATGTCGTCGGTGCGAGGGTAGTTCGGCCGCATCGATGGTCCTCAGAATTGCAGCGACGCCTCGTACACGCGCGCCCGGAAGGTCGGTCCGTAGATCGCCGTCACGGCGTCGACGTATCGGCGGGTCTCCGAGAACGGAGGGATCTGCAGGCCGTACTTGATGACCGCACCTTCGCCAGCGTTGAACGCAGCAAGGGCGAGGCGCACGTCGCCGCCGAACATGGCCGACAGATCGCCGAGGTATCGCGAGCCGGCGGCGACGTTGATCGCGGGCACCAGCAGATCTCGCTCTTGGGTGACTCCGTAGCGGGCGGCCGTGCCCGGCATGAGCTGCATGAGGCCGACCGCGCCCTTCGCAGACCGCGCGTCCGACTGGAAGTTGGATTCCACTTCGACCACGGCGCTGACCAGGTCTGGGTCGAGCTTGTTCAGGCGCGCGGCGTCGTGGATGACGGTCGCCAGATCGCCCGCCCTCGGGGCCTGGCCAGGCGGGACGCTGACGGCATAACGTGACACCCCCGACCAGAAGTCGCCCCCGGCAAGATTGATCTCGTAGCGGAGAACGTAGGCGGAGGCCCGCGCGGTCCAGCAGACGTCGTGTTTCAGGGCGTCGGCCTTGACCCTCCAGGCACGGGCCAAGGCATTCAGCCAGGATGCGTTGACGGGGTACGGCGTCTCGGAGGCGAATCCGCGCTGCACCTGCGCGCCGGTTGGGAGCAGGGCGGCCTTCACCGATAGCAGCGCGCGCATCGGAATCGAGTAGTCGGCTGCGGCACGAGCGACGCATACGGGCACCGGGCCGATGTCAAGGACGGTGGCAGGCATTTACAGAGGCAAGAAAGTCCGTATAAGAAGCATAATACGGAACTAAAGGCGCGTCCATCGACCTTGATGGAAAGGGGCCGATCGAGAGAGAAAGGAGGCGCCATGGCGCCCTTGTCATACGTCGCGAAACTTCGTCTTGGCGTGGCCGCTGCCGCGGTCCTGGCTCTCTTCGTCGGATGCGAACGAAGGCCCGAGCCGGTGATGGCGGGCTCCGTGAGCCGCTCGTCGCTGCAGACGCTCACCATCGCGTGCTCGCGCGTGACCGACGGCCAACACACGTGGCTTGAGCTGGAGATCGACATGGAGGGTCGGGACCCGCAACGGATGCCCGTGATCTTCAAGCAGGGCGGACGCCCGGTGGAGGTAACGGAAGACCAGGCGCAATCCCTCGTCGGGGGATGGATGAAGGCCCGTGCTGACGAGATCGCAATCTTCGGCACGATCGGCATGAGCTTCGGTCAGACCACCCCTGCGGTGACGATCGACCTCGACCATCCATCTGGAGGCTCGTCATGAGCGCGCTCACCGATACCGTGCCCGGATACTGGGCCGAGGCAAGCGAACGCCGCCGTGTCCCCTTCGTCGTCACGCTCTACCTCGTCGACGGACACGGCGTTGCACGTCTCCCGCCGGCAGTGGAGCGCGTGTTGGACCGGACGGTGGAAATCACCGGGCGTGAAGGACTGGCGATCACCAATGTGCTCGACGTCCCTGGCGCGCTTGCTGCTGCTGGAAGGGCGCTCGAGCGAGCAATGGGGATGAGCGGCGTGATCGTGCTCTTCCGGTGTCAGAGCCTGGAAGGGAGCGAGCGGCTCATGAACTTCCTTCACGGTGCGTACTCGCTCTCGCTGCTGCGGGCGGCCTGAGCGCCGAATGACCGAGATCAGGGGTGACGCCGGCTGTTTACATCAGAAGTCCATATACTGACCATGATACGGAAAAACGAGGTTTCCCATGGTCAGACGGCGATCAGCGCCGGAGTCGGCCGGCCAGATGGCGTTCGACTTCGGGTTCATGGAAACGGCGGACACCATCGACCGCCTGCAGGCGGACAATCCGCCGGAAGGAGATCAGCATGTTCAGCACATCGACCCAGCCCCTGGAGATCGCGGCGCGCGTCCTGAAGCCGGAGACGATCGAGGCGGTACGGCGGTCCCCGTCGTTCCACCTGCGCGGCTGGACCATCCTGGACCGGTGGGCGCTGAACAGCCCGGAGAAGCTGTTGGTGCTCGAGGCGGAAGGGGAGATCGTCCTCCTGGGCAGGCTGCTCGACCAGCAGCAGAAGGAGCATCGCATCCTGTCGGCGATGGCGATCGACGGGCCGGCAGCGCTGGCGGAACACGAGATCCTGGCGCAGCACGAGATCCCGCTCGACCTGTAGCGGCGAACGACTACGCCATCACCGCCGACGACCGCCTCGGCGAAGGCGGTCCCAAGGCGAAGTTCCGGGACAACATCGCAGCCCTGCAGGCGCTCGCGCGTCTTCGGGAAGAGGGCGCGCGAGCAGACGTGGCCGAACAGCGTCTATTCGCGCGCTACGTCGGCTGGGGCGGTCTGCCGCAAGCGTTCGACCACAGGAACGACGACTGGCGGAACGAGTACGTCGAGCTGGCGGGCGTGTTGGGCCGGGACGACTACGAGCGCGCCCGGCGGTCGACGCAGGACGCGCACTACACGTCGGAGGCGGTCGTGGCGGGCATCTACGACGGCCTGCGCCGCGTTGGGTTCAACGGCGGGCGAATCCTCGAGCCTGCTGCGGGCACGGGGCATTTCATCGGGCTGATGCCTCGCGACATGCGGGGAGCGTCGGCGCTGACGGCGATCGAGCTCGACCCGGTCACGTCCGCGATCGCCAAGCACTTGTACCCGTCGACCACGCACATCAATCGCGGCTTTCAGGACGTGGTGATTCCGGCGGGCTACTTCGATGCGGTGGTCGGTAATCCGCCATTTGGCGCCCAGGCCTTGTACGACCCCCATCACCGCGACCTGTCTGGGCTGTCGATCCACAACTACTTCATCGCCAAGGCGATCGACAAGCTCCGGCCAGGCGGCGTGATGGCGGTCGTTGTCAGCCGCTACTTCCTGGATGCTGTCGATGCATCGACTCGCGAACTCGTCGCTCGCCAGGCGCACCTTTTGGCTGCGATCCGGCTGCCGAACACCGCGTTCAAGCGCAATGCCCTGACGGAGGTCACGACCGACATCCTTTTCTTGCGCAAGGCCGAGGCGGGTGAGCTTCCTTCGAGCGAGTGGACGTCGACCGGGGAGGTCCGCGACCCCGAGACCAACGAGCCCATCACCGTCGGCCGCTACTTCGTGGATCACCCAGAGCAGATGGCAGGAACCATGAGCATCACGCGGAAGATGCACCGCGATGCCGCCGATCTGCTGCCGACTCCGGGTGAGGACCTGGCCGAGGCTATCGTGCGGCGCTTGGAGGCGCTGCCCGTTGGTGTCTACCGCGCCGCGCAGCGAGCTGACGAGCCGGCGCGGGAAGACAAGCTGGTTCTGGACCTCCCCGCCGCGCTGAAGGTCGGGGCATTCTTCGTCACACCGGACGGGAGGCTCGCCCGGCGTGTGCCGGACCACATCGGAAGTCCCGACTACGTGTTGGTGGAGGGCCGCGGCGACCGGACCGAGGCCCGCATTCGGGGCATGGTCGCCATCCGGGACGAGCTGCGGGCGTTGATGTCGGCGGAGCAATCGGAGGCGGCTGCGGACGCGGACCTTGATCGTGCGCGCACGCGGCTCAACCAGGCGTACGACGACTTCGTGCGCCGGCACGGCTGCCTCAGCGGCCAGGCCAATCGCCTGGCGATGTCCGAGGACCCTGAGTACCCATTGCTTCAGGCGCTCGAGAGCGACTACGACAAGGGCGTGTCCGTGGAGGCGGCGCGCCGCGGCGGCGTGGCGGCCCGCGCGCCGTCGGCCGGGAAGGCCGACATCTTCAGCAAGCGCGTGATGAGCCACCGGCGCGCCGTGGATCACGTCGACAACGCGACGGATGCGCTCGTGGTCTCGATGAACGAGGGCGGCCGCGTTGACCTCTCTCGCATGGTGCAGCTCACCGGGCTCGCGGAGTCCGAGATCGTCGAGCAGCTGCGCGGACGCATCTTCCGCGACCCGACGGCCCGTACCTGGAAGACGGCCGACGAGTACCTGACCGGAAACGTCAAGCGCAAGCTGCTCGAGGCGACGGCAGCGGCCGCCGACGACCCGGGGTACGCCGCGAACGTTGCCGCTTTGGAGCAGGTGCAGCCGGCCCCGATCGACCCCATCGACATCTCGGTTCAGTTGGGGTCGAGCTGGGTGCCCGACGCGGTCGTGGACGACTTCGTGAAGCACCTCCTCGGTGACGTGCGCAGGCGCATCAGCTACCAGGAGTCCTTGGGGAAGTGGCTCGTCAAGGTCGATCGGGCGGAACGCACCCTCGGCACCGTCACCTGGGGCACGGAGGCCTTGCCGGCGAACGAGCTGATCGAGGCGATCCTGACGAATGCGTCGATCCAGGTACGCGTGGTCGAAGGTCACGACGAGCACGGGAAGCCGTTCTATCGGACGGACGAGATCCAGACCGCGGCCGCGAACCAGAAGGCGGACGAGATCCGGCAGGCTTTCCTCGACTGGGTCTGGGATGACCAGGGGCGGCGCGAACGGCTGGCCGGCATCTACAACGAGCGGTTCAACACCAACGTGCCCTCGCGGTTCGACGGCGCGCACCTCCAGTTGCCCGGGTCGTCGCTCGGCGTCACGTTGCGGCCGAGCCAGAAGGACGCGATCTGGCGAGGCATCCAGGAAGGCACGGCGCTGTACGACCACGTCGTCGGCGCCGGGAAGACCTTCGTGCTGGTGGGCGTGGTGATGGAGAGCCGCCGGATGGGCTTGATCAACAAGGCCATGCTGACCGTGCCGAACCATCTGCTGCTGCAGTGGAAGGACGCCTTTCATGCCCTGTATCCGCAGGCCAACGTGCTGGTGGCGGAGAAGAGCGATTTCCAGAAGGAGAACAGGGAACGGCTGTTCGCGCGCATCGCCACCGGCGACTGGGACGCCGTCATCGTCGGGCACAGCTCGTTCAAGAAGATCGGGATGCCGGAAGACACGCTGACGGATCTCCTGGAGGAGCAGGTCAGGGACTTGACGACAGCCATCGCGCGGCTCAAGGACAGCGACGGCGATCGCCTGACGATCAAGGAAATGGAGAAGGCGAAGGACCGCATGCGCGAGCGGCTGGAGCGCAAGGCGGACACCGGTGCGAAGGACAAGGCGGTCACCTTCGCGGACCTGGGCGTCGACGCCTTGCTCGTCGACGAGGCGCACGAATTCAAAAACCTCTTCATCACCACGTCCTTGAACCGGATCTCCGGCCTCGGGAACCTCTCGGGCTCCGAGCGGGCCTTCGACATGTTCGTCAAATGCCGCCACCTGCAGAAGCGGAACGATGGTCGCGGTGTCTTCTTCGCCACCGGGACGCCGATCAGCAACACGCTCGCCGAGCTGTACACGATGCAGCGCTATCTGCAGTACGACGAGCTCAAGGCGCGCGGCATTGCGCACTTCGATGCCTGGGCTTCCACGTTCGGCCAGGTCGTCAGCGGCTGGGAGCTGGATGCGACCGGCGTCAACTACCGGTTGAACTCGCGGTTCTCTCGCTTTCAGAACGTGCCCGAGCTGACCGCCCTCTACCGATCGTTCGCTGACGTCGTGACGAAGACTGACCTCGACGAACGCGCCCGCGCGATGGGGCAGCGGTTCCCCGTGCCAAGAGTCGCCGGCGGCAAGCCGGAGAACGTGATCGTGGAGCGTTCAGCCGACCAGGCGCGCTACATGGGTGTCCTGGAGCCCGTGCTGGATGAACAAGGCCGCCCTGCCGTTCGCGCGGACGGTGGCGTGGTCAGGAACTGGAACGCCGGCTCGATCATCTGGCGCATGGAGAACCTGCCGAAGGATCCGAGCGTCGACAACCCGCTGAAGGTGACGAACGACGCCCGGAAGGCGGGCCTCGACTTCCGCCTGATCGATCCAGCCGCGGCCGACCACCCGGGCAGCAAGGTCAACGTCGCGGTCGATCGCGTCTTCGCGATCTGGGAACGCTGGAAGGAGCGCCGCGGCACCCAGATCATCTTCTGTGACCTTTCCACGCCGAAGGCGGGGAAGCATCCGGCGGTGGCGACCATGGCCGATGGGGCGTCGGACGATCCGTCGACGGAAGAGGGCGACGAGGCCACGGTATCGATGGACGAACTGCTTGCGGGACGTTCGCCCTTCAGCGTGTACGACGACATGCGGAGCAAGCTGGTCGCTCGCGGCATCCCGACCCAGGAAGTGCGCTTCATCCACGAGGCGTCGACGGACCTGTGTCATCGCCGATCTGAATCTCGTCTAAATCCAGCGGCGTGAACGTCGTCTTGTTGGCCGTCTTGTTCGTTCGACGTTGACCTCGATTGGTTTGTTTTCGCCGGCAGGCGACGTGTGGTTCGA
>Ga0105239_10007646_pt1 | contig 12384 bp, 10 predicted proteins | sample KBSC44metaG_FD_92761 | JGI IMG/M metagenome (GOLD analysis project Ga0105239, IMG submission 92761) | Corn rhizosphere microbial communities from Kellogg Biological Station, Michigan, USA - KBS C4-4 metaG | ecosystem: Host-associated > Plants > Roots > Rhizosphere > Soil | place: Michigan, USA...
AAAGAAAGTCGCTGCCGCCCTCGGTTACATCGGCCTTAAAAACCTGGATCGAGTCGGTGGTGCTTCGTTTTCGACGCAGATCGCTAAACCGCTGACGTTGGGGCGGGGCCGAAAGCAGGTGCTTAGCCTGTTTCGTTTTCTTGCGAATCTTTCCGCTAGCGGCCAAACCAACTTGCGCGCCGCAATTCATTCCTTCACGAACCTGTTTCCGCATCCGGGTTTCGTCGTCATCGTGAGCGATTTGTTTGACGAAACCGGATGGCGCGCAGCCTTGGAAGAATTGACGGCGAAGCGCTACCAGATCCTGGTGATTCATATTGTCGATACAGAAGAAACTCAACCGCAACCGTGGGGCGACGTCGCCCTGATGGACGTCGAAGCGGGCCGGGAACGAAAATTTTTTCTCGATGCCGATCTGGTGCGGCGCTTTCAAACCGAGATCGAGCGATATTTCACCGAGATCGAAGCGGTATGCGCGCGCCGGCACATCGACTACTTGCGCACCACCACCCAAGTGCCGTTTGATGAATTCGTGTTACAGACGCTGCGCCAGGTGGGCAGCGTGGCTTGAACTATGCTTTGGAGCCTGCCGTCGGCCTTATTCCTCCTCGCCGGCGCAATACCGCTAATCCTATTTCTCCATAGCCTCAAACCCAGAGGCCTAAAAGTCGCTACGACGACGATGTTTCTTTGGGAGCGCATCCTCAAAGAGCGCCCGCTCGGCACCCGGCTCGGCTGGCTGCTGCGCCACAATGTTTTGTTGCTCCTGCAGATTTTTGCGGCAGTTGCGCTGATCATTGCACTCGCGGACCCGGCGCTGCTTCACTTCGGCTCCAGCGCCGGCGATCTCATCGTCGTGATCGATCTGAGCGCGAGCATGAAAGCCACCGGCCGGAGCGGCGCGCGCTTCGATACGGCGCGGCGGGAATTCGACAAGCTGATCGACAACATGTCCGGAGCGCAAAAAATGATGGTGATCGGCGCGGGCGTTCAGCCGCGCCTGTTGATGCCGTTTACGGCTGAGAAGCGGCGCTTGCGAGATCTGGCGCGCAGTCTGGAAGCGACTGATGCACCGGGGCGAGTCAAGGAAACGATCCTTTTCGCCCATAGTTTTTTGAAGCGTGATAGCGCGGACCGGATTGTCGTCATCAGCGATGGCGCCTTTCAGGGCGCCGAGGAGTTTACCAAGCCGGCGGCCCATTACCGCTTCGTGAGTGTTGCCGGCGGCAGTGAGAATATCGCCATTGTCGGTTTCGAGGCGAGACTTCATTCGGATCGAAGCGCGCCTGCGGAGATCATGGTGCACGTGCGCAATTTTACCGCCAAAGCTGTGCGCGTACCGCTGGCGGTGACTCTCGGCGAAAAGTTGCTCGCGCGTGAAGAGATAGAAATCGCCGCCGGCGAGCGCCGGGTTATGATCTATCCTTTCACGGGCGAGCTCAGAGGGATTTTGACCGCCCGCTTGGAAGCCCAGGACGATTTTGCAACGGACAACGTCGCCTACTTGGCGCTCACGGAGCAGGCGCCCTTACGGCTGCTCTACGTCGGCCCGGGAAATCCTTACCTGCAACAGGTGTTGCGCCTGTTCCCGCAGGTTCAGCTAAGTACCGCGCGTGGTTGGGACGAGGGGCACGGCGCGGACTCCTTCGACCTGGTGATCTTCGATCGCGTCGCGGCTCCGGCGCTGAAGCAGGGGAACTTCATCCTGATCAATGCCGTGAGCCCAAGTTTACCCTTGGACCTCCGCGGCAGAACGCAAAATCCACGCATCGCTTTACCACTGGTCAAGCATGCATTGACCGCCGGCCTGAGCCTCGGCGATCTAAGAATCAGCGAAGCGCTCCGGCTTCGACCCAGGGGTCAAGGCGTTGTGCTAGCGCGCGATGGCGCAGACAACCCGCTCCTCTACGTCTTGGAACAAGGAAAGCTCCGCGTGGTGTTGGTCGCCTTCGATCTCATGGCATCGGATCTGCCGCTGCGGATCGCTTTTCCAATCCTGTTTCATAATCTGCTTGAATGGTTTCACCCCGAGCGGCTCGAATTTCCCGGAGAAGCGGTGAAGGCCGGTGATCCGTTTGCGCTGGCGCTCGCGCGCGGCGACGATAATGTAGAGATCACTTTGCCCTCGGGAAAAAAAGAGAGTCTCTCGACAACCTCGAGCCGACTGCTGTTTGCCGAAACATTGCAGACGGGAATTTACAGCTTCAAAACCGCCAGCCATGCCGGTCGCTTCGCCGTTAACCTATGTGACGAAGACGAATCCCAGATCGTCCCCCGGGCGCAACTCACCAGCGCACCGGGCAAATCGGTTGCAGCGGCGAGTCAGTCCGAGAGCAACGCGTTTTCGCTCTGGCCAGCTCTGTTGGTCGCGGTGTTGCTACTCCTGGCAATCGAGCTTGTTTTGGCCTTGCGCCAGAAATTACCGATCTATCCGGTAATCGTTCGCGGTGCAGCTCTGGCACTGCTGGCGCTCGCACTATTCGATCCGCGCATCTATCGGTCGGTGCAGGCGCTGGATGTGATCCTTGATATCGATCTATCGCGCAGCGTCGGACAGGAAGGACGCGAGACTGCCCTGGGAATCCTCGAAGCCGCGAAGCGGCTCGCCGGACCGGACACGCGCACCGGCTTGCTGAGTTTCGGTCGCACACCGCAATGGGAATGGTTGCCGCATCTGGGAATTGTTACGTCAGAGCTTAGTTCGCGACTGGACCGCGACGAGACTGATATTCAGGCGGCGCTTCAGGCTGCCGTCGCTCAGGTCGGCGAAGGGCGTGAGGGGAAAATTCTCCTGATCTCGGACGGCAATGAGAATCGCGGCGCAGTTTCGCGTGTGATTCCACTGCTGCGCGCCCAGGGTGTCGAAGTCTGGACGCTTCCAGTGAGTCTGGCTCGTGGCCGCAATGAAGTGTATTTGAGCGATTTGACCGTGCCCCGGCAAGTCGATAGCGCCGAAGGGTTCGAAATCCGCGGCGCCGTCGAAAGCGCGCGTGAAGCCGCCGCGCGAATTCGGTTGTTGCGCGACGGCGTTCTACAGGCGGAGCGAGAAGTGCAGCTCAGGCCTGGGAGTAATCCAGTGAGTTTTCGTGACACACTCACGGAGCGCGGCAACCATGCCTACGAACTGCTGGTGGATTCACCGGATGACACGCTGGCCGAAAACAATCTGCTCCAGGGTGTGGTGACGGTGAAAGGGCCGCCCCGGGTGCTTTTGCTTTCAGCGGAAAAATCGAGTCAGCGGGCAATTGCGAAAGTGTTAGAGGTCCAGGGTTATGCGGTGGTTCAAGCGGCGCCCGATAATCACTCGCTCAGTTTATCCGAGCTCTCCGCTTACGATCTCCTGGTGCTCGATAATGTCCCGGCGTTTCAACTTTCCCACGCCAAAATGGAATCCATCGAAAAATATGTGCGCGATCTCGGTGGTGGATTGCTCGTTATCGGCGGATCCCAGAGTTATGGCGCGGGCGGATATTTCCGCACGCCGCTCGAACGGGTTCTGCCCGTGGATATGCGCCCACCCGCCCGCCTCGAGATGCCGCATGTGGCATTGCTTTTCGTGCTCGATAAGTCGGGGAGCATGGGCGCCGGCGGTGAAGGCAGCACCAAGCTCGATCTGGCCAAAGCGGCTGCCATTGCGGCTGCGGACATTATGAACCCGACAGATCAAGTGGGTATTTTGGCTTTCGATGCGAGCTGGGATTGGACTTTGCCTTTCCGTCAGGTCGGAAAGGGCGATTGGATTTCCGATAGTCTCGCTTCGCTGCAGTCCGACGGCGGTACGGATCTATACAAAGCCATGGTCGAAGCGTACCGCGGTATTGCCGCCAAACCGGCGGCCATTAAGCATGTGATCGTTCTTTCCGATGGGCTGACGGATAAAGCGGATTTCCATGCGCTGATCGCCCGCATGGCCCGCGACGGCATCACTGTCTCGACGGTATCGGTGGGCAGCGACGCCGACGTGCAACTCATGGCCGAGATCGCGAAGGATGGTTTGGGCCGCGGCTATGTGGCACTGGATCCCGAGACCATCCCACAAATTTTCACCACTGAAACGTTGCTCATTTCGCGCGACCTGATCATCGAAAAGCCGGTGACGCCAACGATGGTTGCGGGCGTCGGGCCGCTCAAAGGATTGGCGCCCAGCAATATACCCGCCTTGGGCGGATATGTACTCACTTATCCCAAACCGAGGAGCGAATTGCTGATGCGTGTGGATAAAGATCCCCTGCTGGTGGCGTGGCGCTATGGTGTTGGGCGCGTGATGGCCTTTACTTCCGATCTCAGCGGTCGCTGGGGCAAAGACTGGATCACTTGGCGAAATTTTCCTCAATGGGCAAGTCAGCTGGCGCGCGACACCATGCGCAAAATCATCGAGACCCGAACACGCACGGATTTCATCGCTGACGGCGACTCGGTCAAAGTCGTCACGGACGTCATTGGGCGCGACGGAAAGTTCATGAATTTTTTGAACCTCAAAGCGAACATCACAACGCCCAACCAACCCAGTCAGGAAGCAGCGCTGCAACAGACTGCGCCGGGCCGATACGAAGGCAAATTTGTTCCGGCAGCGCGCGGCGTCCATTTCGTGACGCTGTACGCTCAGGCTGCCGAAGCGGCGCTGCCGATCACGACGTTGCCTTACGTGGCGCCTTATCCAAGGGAATATCGCGAGCTCAAACCTAATCTGCCACTACTCAGCCGGCTCGCCGAGGAAACCGGCGGTCAAATGCTTGATCCGGAAAAGTTTAACCGCGGGCTCGAACGGCTGTACAAGCCGACGCCAGGCAAGGCGCGCCACGGACGCGAAACCTGGTGGCCGCTCACCTGCGCCGGATTGTTTCTTTTTCTCGGCGACCTGGTTCTAAGGCAATGGCCCGTCCGTAAGAGTGCCGCCTGAAAAATTTCCTGGCGTTGCTTGGCAAGCCGGCGATCAGTTAGACTGCTTTATTGCGGTACACGTCCCTGGAGGTGAATTTGAAACCGGCAAAATTAATGATCGCTACTCTGGTCAGTTTCATGACCCTCTTCGGCGTGCCTCGGGCAAATGCACAGAAACTTCCGCAGGTGCGAATCGCGTTATCGACACCCACGCCGCACATGGCGCCGCTCTATGTCGGGAGGGATAAAAAATTCTACGAGAAGTATGGACTCGACGTGCAGTTACTTCTGGTTAATAGCGGCTCGTTGGTAGCGCAGATGTTCGCGGCCGGCGAGCTGCAGATGACCGCCAATGCGCCGGCCTCCTTGATCAGCTTAGCTGCGTCCGGACAAAAGCTGAGCTTCTTTCTCGGACTGAGCAACACCTCGCCGTTTACCATGGTGACGCAGGCGAATATTCGCCGGGCAGAGGATCTCAAGGGCAAGAAAATTGGTACCGCACGGTTCGGTGGCTCTTCGCATATCTCTGCATTGATTGCTCTAGAGCATCTGCACCTCGATCTCAAGCGGGATCGAATCGTGCTGATCCAGACCGGCGTCGATCCCGACCGTATGGCTGCGCTGGAAAGCAAAGCCATCGATGCAGCCATGCTGCAGCGGGTCGCAACCAAGATCATGGTTGGCAAAGGCTATTATCCGTTGCTCAATATGGTTCAAGCGAAAATTCCCTACCAAAATACGGGAGTGACGGTGAAGCGAGACTATGCAGCGGCGAACGCTAAAATCATGGACGCGTTTACGCGCGCAACCATCGAGGCATACGGCTACATTTTTAACAAAGAGAATAAGCAGGCGGTGAAGGAAGTGCTGGCGCGCAATCTTCGACTGGCAAACTTGGATGCTGCGGAAGATTTTTACGTTGAAGCGCAAGAAGAACTCGATCGAAAACCTTATCCCACGTTGGAAGGCTTCAAAGTGGTCATCAAATACGTCGCGGAGCAAAATCCCAAGGCAGCAGCGGTGAAGGCCGAAGAAATTGTCGATACCAGCTGGTTAAAACAACTCGACAGCGAAGGATTCTTCGATAAAGTCTACGGCGGAAAATGACCCTGTCCGGCGACGTGAGCCTGAAATCCGTCTTAAAATCTTCACTGCAGTTGCTGGATAAGAATTTTCTTCGTGCATTCCTGGCCCCATCTGTGTTATAAGCCACTTGTTGAATTCAGCCGCCGTTACCGTCTTCTTCTCCGGTTTCGATCTCAATGCCAGATAAAGGTTGGATCAATTGGCCAGCCCGACTTTTAGCCTTTTGTGATGGTTCAATCGATGTTCTATCTTTGCCCGTCCAAATCTCGAGAAGCCTTAAACTCGGGCTGTTTTCGTATGGCATGACAAATCAGCTGAAGGAATAGAGCATACGAATCCCGGTAAAAACATCCGACAAATATTGGCCGAGCAAAGCTGCGAATTTACATACGCTGCCTTAATTTTTGGCAAGGGTATAAAAAAAGGCAGGTTTGAGGGTTCCACAGTAACGGCAGCGAAATTTTGAAAACGATGAAAATATCTTTAACTTACAACTTGTTCTCGAGGGCGCGCCGATAAGAAGCGTAACTTCCCGCGGTTGTTCTGGATTCGCCTCACAGGCAAAAACTGGCTTGGTCTTGCGCTTGCATTATCTTTCTCAGCGACGAGACGTCTAACAGATGAAGAAGACGAGATAGGAGACAGAGGTCGAACAACTCGTATAACTAAACAACCGGCTGATCCATGCGGAGATATTAAAATGAGCCCTGGAGACCCCTTAAAAACCAGCAAACCGATCAGGTCGCAAAAAACGGGTGTGGTACTACCGCGCGAAGGGACGTTCGTCAGAATGGTAGAAAACATGGGGCGGCAGTTGATTCTGGTCAACTTCGGAGCGGCGGGTTACGAGTACATATTTCCCGACGAGATTATTCCGGAAATAGTGGGCTCGTAAAGTTTTCTGTCGGTGACAGTAACCCAGTCACCCGTCTTGCCGCACCTTCGTTCCACCACTCCCTTTCGTTTGGCTTCCGCACAGCAGATTTGGTAGTAAGATAGAAACTCTCTCCGGGAGAGGTGTTTTATGGCAGAGCGGGTCATCAAAGGTTATCACGCCCATATTTACTATGACCCCGCAAAAACGCGCGATGCGGCAGCACGGGTACGCGCGGGTTTGGCTAATTTTGAGGTTCAACTTGGCCGGTGGCATGATGAGCCGGTCGGACCTCATCTCGATGCCATGTATCAGGCGGTTTTCACTCCGGCGGAGTTCGGCAAAATCGTGCCGTGGTTGATGTTACATCGCGAGGGTCTGTCCGTGCTCGTGCATCCATCGACCGGCGACGGTTACGGTGACCATCTGGAGCGCTCGCTTTGGCTCGGCGAAAAACTAAAATTGAACGAGAGCGCATTGCGACGAGCGGAGCAAGCAAACGTATGACGCGAGTTTTTACCGCCAAGGATCCACTGATGATCGGTCATTTGAAAAATGTCCTCGCAAGTTTTGGTATCCCTTGCGCGACTCGGAATTTCGATCTCAGCAGCGGAGCAGGGGAGCTGCCGCCGATTGAGTGCTGGCCAGAGCTCTGGGTTATCGATGATGACAAAGCGGCGAAGGCCAAGACGATTTTGAGGAAAACCCTAGCGCCGCTCCGGTCGGTGCAAAAATCGTGGGTTTGTCCCGGCTGCAACGAAACTATTGAAGGTCAGTTTTCCGAATGTTGGAACTGCGGACGCGACCGCTCAGGAAAAAAACCGCAACGCGTAATTCGAGCGATGCCAAGTTCCGCGCGCAATCGATAACCCATCTATTTTCTTTCCATGAGCACGGCCTCTGTCGGGCCTTCCGTGTCGTAGCGGGCCGCGCTGGTAGCGCATCCAGCCGTAATGGTCGAAGGAGCTTTCCATGAATTATCGTCAACTGGGCCATGCAGGCGTTCGGGTTTCGGTGGTCGGGCTTGGCGCCAATCGCTTCGGCTCGCCGGATGTGCCACAAGCAGAGGTCGACAAGATCATTGATGCAGCGCTCGATGCCGGGATAAATTTCATCGACACGGCCGATGTCTACAATGACGGCGCTTCCGAAGAGACTTTGGGCCATGCCCTCAAAGGGCGCTTCCATCGCGTCGTGATGGCGACCAAATTCAATTTTCCGAGGAAGAGCAGCGCCAACAGCTGGGGTGCCTCGAGATATCACATGATGCAATCCGTCGAGCTGAGCTTGCGTCGCTTGCAGACCGATCACATCGATCTCTATTACTGCCATCGGTGGGACGACACGACGCCCATCGAAGAGACATTGCGCGGCCTGGACGATCTCGTTCGTATGGGCAAAGTTCACTACATCGGCGCTTCCGCCTATGCATCGTGGCAACTCGCGCACGCCAACTTGCTTGCTGAGCTAAAAGGTTGGAGCCGTTTCGCTGTGGTGCAATCGGAGTACCATCTGCTGAGCCGCGCGGTCGAGAGTGAAGTGTTGCCGTACTGCCGCGCTCATCACGTCGGGTTTGTTCCCTACTATCCCCTGGCGGGCGGTTTTCTTACAGGAAAATATGAACTCGGCAAGCCCGCGCCGCGGGGCTCGCGCGGTGAGTCGGCGCGAAGCGTGCAAGAGCTGATGACGGAAAAAAATTATCACGCGGTAATGCGGCTGTCCGGCTGGGCAAAGGATCACGGTCACGGCATCAATGAGCTGGCGCAGGCTTGGTTGCTCGCGCAACCTTCGGTTTGCTCAGTGATCACCGGCGCGCGAAAAGTAGAACACGTAACGAGCAATGTGAAGGCGGCTGATTGGAATTTAAATCGCGAAGAGCTTAAACAGATCGAAGCGATACTCAACGATTAGCGCTACGTCGACGGCGCAGCGCGTCACCATGGCAGGGTCAGCTGTATACTGGCAGTTTTTTTCCGCACTTGCGTATCGGGCAATTTGGCAATTTCATCCTCCAACCAGCGGATATACTGGCGCTGGGTATGGCGCTTGGCGATGGCGCTGATGCAGAGGTCACGCACCGCTTCGGCGTAGTCCGGCCAATGGTCCCGTACGATGCGCGGCATCTTGATATAAGTGGGAGCATCGTCGCAAAATAACGGCTCACGCGCGAGCGTCCAAATATCGCATTGTTTTTCGCCGGAAGGGACTCTGCCCGGGATCGAAGACCGTCGGCCCGATCGATCTCCGTAGGCGAGCGCCTGGATCAGATGGGTGAGCTCATGGCCGATGGTTTGATAGGCGACCTTGCGAACTCGCAACCGGATGATTAACTTCGAAAGCGCTCCCTTCCGGTAGATCACCGTGGCGCTGCCAAGATGTTTCCGGGTATAACCTACCGTGATGCTCTGGTCGCGCAATTCTGGAAAATAGTCTAACGAGCGCTGAAGCATCGCCAAGATCCGGCGAGTGACACGCTGTTTCATCGGCGGCGTGAAGCTAATCTGCATGAAAAATGGTGCCGGAACGCAAACTTGAACGGACAGAACTGGATGTCATAATACTGGCGCGCTGCAGGCCCTCTTATGGCAGAGACCGATCACAAGAACAAGGAAAATTTGTCGTTTCGCTCCGGCTACATCGCGATCATCGGTCGCGCCAACGTCGGCAAGTCAACCTTGCTCAACCGCATGCTCGGCGAGAAGGTTGCGATCGTGTCGCCCAAACCGCAAACGACAAGAAACCGGATCACCGGCATTCGCACGACGGATTCCTCACAGATCATATTTCTGGATACGCCGGGAATTCATCAGGGCCATTCGTTGATCAACCGAAGGCTGATGGACACAGCGTTGCACACATTGGACGAGGTCGACGGCGTGCTTTGGCTCCTCGATGCGCACGGAAAAATCAAACAGGAAGAAGAGCGCATTGCGGAAACCCTGCGCGGAGTGCAAACCCCAGTGCTGATCCTGCTGAACAAGATCGATTTGGTTTCCAAGGGCAAACTACTGCCGCTGATCGAACGCTGCGCCCAATTGTTGCCCGAGAAAGAGATCGTGCCGGTAAGCGCGCTGCGCGGCGAAGGCGTCGATGTCGTCTTGAAGCTCGTCGAAGGATGGTTGCCTGAGGGACCGCGCTACTTTACGGAGGGTGAATACACCGATCAATCGGAACGCTTTCTCGCTTCGGAGATTGTCCGGGAAAAAGTATTTTTGTTGACCCGCGAGGAAATCCCCTATGGCGTGGCGGTGACCATCGATGAGTTCACCGAAAAAACGGAAAAAAATTTGCTCGTGATTAGCGCGACAATTCATACCGACCGCGATTCGCACAAAGGGATACTGATCGGAAAGCGCGGCAGCATGCTAAAAGAGATCGGCAAGCAGGCGCGCGAAGACCTGGAGGCGCTTTTCGGCTGCCGGATTTTTCTTGAGCTCTTCGTGCGAGTGGATCCGGGCTGGACGCAAAATCCACACTTATTAACTGAAATGGGTGTAGGATGACGGGCGCGCTTTTCACCCCTCGCCGTGCGCTTCATTCGCGTCCGCGCCAACTTCCCGTCGTGGCGATTGTCGGTCGCCCCAACGTCGGCAAATCGACCCTGTTTAACCGTCTCGTGGGCGAGCGCAGAGCGATCGTTGACGATTTTCCCGGAGTGACCCGAGACCGGAACTACGCCGAGGCCGGTTGGGGCGGGCGACAATACCTCCTAATCGATACCGGTGGCTTGGATACCGAAGGAAACGGCGGACTCGAGGCGAGCGTTCAAGACCAGAGCCGCCGGGCCGTGGAGGAAGCGGACGTCGTCATCTTTCTCTTCGATGGCAAGAGCGGCCTCAATCCTCTAGACGCAGAAGCGGTGGATCTGCTGCGCGTATCGCAAAAGCCCGTCTTGTATGCGGTCAACAAGCTCGACTCGCAACGGCGTGCAGACAACCTCTACGAATTTTATGCTCTCGGCCTGGAACCTCTCTACTCGATTTCCGCGGAGCACGGGCTGGGCATTGCAGATCTGCTGGACGAGATGGTGGCGCGTTTCCCAGCACTTCCGGCGTTCCCTGACGAAACACCGGAAAAGAAAATCGAGGAAAGGACTCGGCCTTTGCGTGTGGCCATCGTGGGTCGGCCGAACGTCGGCAAATCGACTTTGGTCAACCGCTTGTTGGGTTATGAGCGGTCGGTAGTTCATGCTACCCCAGGAACCACGCGGGACGCGTTGGACACCCCTTTTGAGCTTGCCGGTGAAGCATGTGTCCTGGTCGATACGGCGGGCATTCGGCGCAAGGCCAAGATCGATGGTCGTATCGAACGTTTCAGCGTTGGACGATCATTGAAGGCAGTTGATTGCAGTGACCTCGTGATCCATGTGATGGATGGGCCTGAAGGCGTCACCGATCAGGACGCGCAGATCCTTAGCTACGCGGTGGATCGTGCCAAAGCCCTCGTCATCGCTGTTAATAAGTGGGATCTGGTCTCGAATAGCGGCGGCGATCCGGAGAAGTACCGCGCCGAAGTTCGTTATCGGCTTTCGTTTTTGGAGTTTGCGCCGATCGCGCTGATTTCGGCGGCGACCGGTTATGGAGTGCGCAAGCTACTTGAGACGGCGGCGCGATTGGTGAGAAATTATCGCCGCAAGACTTCAACTTCAGCATTCAATCAGGCATTGCAGCAAATAACCCGGGCTCATTCAGCGCCGCTCGCGCAGGGGCGCGCGGTGAAATTTTATTACGGCACGCAAACGGCAGCTGGACCGCCGACCTTCACCGTTTTTGTCAATCGGCCGGCCGAAGTGCCGGAAAGCTACAAGCGCTATTTGCTCCATCAATTACGGGAGAAGCTCGGCTTCGAGAACACACCGATGCGCTTGCACTTGCGCGGCCGGCGTGAAGAACGATCCGCGTCGTAGCGGTCGTACTCAGTTGTGGATAGGATTGCGCTGTGGAGCGTGCAACGGCAAAACCGGTGGTTTCGGCGGCGCCGACAGTTCAGGGTGGAGCTTATAGCGTTCAAGGGCAAATTACCTTATCATCTATATTTCGTTTGTCTGGCCGCGCTTACGACTAAGTTCACGCGCTCCAGTTTGACAAAGCTTCGACAATTATGATTCAGCCTGCTCTACCTTTAGAAAAAGGCGCGCCCGTGTCGGGCCAGGACTGCGCGCCTTGGCTCGCGTTGGGACGGGTTAAAGGCGTCGGCGGCGTCAGCTTAAAAAAAATCACCGCACGGTTCGCCGATCCGGCGGCGGTTTTTCGCGCCTCCGTGGCTGAGTTGGCAGAGATCGAGGGGCTGCACCGCGATCTTATCGATAATATTGCGAACTTTAATGACTGGGCGGAGATTGAAAAAGAAATTCAACGCGCTCGCGCGGCGGGTATCAAGATGATTCCATTCAGCGATGCGGCCTACCCTGCGCGGCTGCGGGCGATCGCTGATCCGCCAGCGTTGCTTTATGTGAACGGAGAAATTCGCGACCAGGACGCGAGAGCCGTTGCCATTGTCGGATCCAGAAGCGCCAGTGATTACGGCCGTCGAGTCGCGCGCGA
>Ga0105239_10007647_pt1 | contig 12382 bp, 8 predicted proteins | sample KBSC44metaG_FD_92761 | JGI IMG/M metagenome (GOLD analysis project Ga0105239, IMG submission 92761) | Corn rhizosphere microbial communities from Kellogg Biological Station, Michigan, USA - KBS C4-4 metaG | ecosystem: Host-associated > Plants > Roots > Rhizosphere > Soil | place: Michigan, USA...
TAAGGTATCGATGCTGTTCCCGAGGAACTTCCGGATCGAGCGGAGCGCCAGCTTCATGTATTTTTTGGAAGTAAACACAGATATATCAAGCTGTTCGGCGATCTTTTCGTGGGGTAGCCCCTGCTGGCGGTGGAGGATATATACTTTTTGCTGCTGGGTGGGTAACCGATCGATGGCGGCCCGGAGCAATTGAGCGTATTCCCGGTCCGCAGCTTCATTCTCTGTAAACCGGTTATTATTTTCCGGCAGGGTAGACATCCGGGCCAGTCCCAGCTTTTCCATTGCCCTGGCACGGAGATAATTGACGGCCGTATTGCGGGCCACGGTGCGGAGCCAGGCATTGAAATAATCGATCTCCCTCAGCTGGCTGCGCTTTTCCCATATTTTCATAAATACGTCCTGGACAAGCTCCTGTGCTGATGTTTCGGATCTTGTCAAAAACAGGCCCAGGGCATAGATCTTTTTCCGGTACATGTCATATAGCTCCCGGAAAGCGTGTTCATCACCTTCGGCCACACGGGCGAGCAGCTCTTTTTCATTATATGGGTGAATATTCTCCAAAGCCTTAAGCTGTCGAAAATAACAAAAAATTAAAAAATGAGTATTTTTATGTCGTGTCAAAAAATGAATCACATACGAACAGGGAGCTATTGCAGCGGGTGGCCAGTAATGATCATGAAGCTTTCAGGCAATTATTCGACCTGTATGCCGACCGGCTGCATGCGGCAGTTTATAATTATACCAAGTCCCGGTTTGTTGCCGAAGAGCTGGTCCAGGAAGTTTTTATCAGGCTTTGGAAGCACCGGTCGCAGCTGAATGAGGTGCTGGACCCCACAGCCTACATTTACCGGGCGGTTTTCAATCATATCAACACTTATTTAAAGAAAGCTGCCAACGAGCGGCGAATACTGGACAAGGCGTTGTCGTGGGTAGTTCCGGCCCATAATGAACTACAGCAACAGCTGGAAACCAATGAAATGGCCAGGATCATCACTGCTGCTGTCGAGCGTCTTCCCGGTCAGAAAAAGATCATTTACCGCCTGAGTCGGGAACAAGGGCTTAGCTACCAGCAGATAGCCGACGAACTGCATCTTTCTCCCAATACCGTCAAAAATCACCTGGTGGAGGCTATGAAGCTACTGCGTGGCTATCTGAAGGACCATGCCTGGGAGTTGACCGTGCTGATCTCTTCCATCCTGCTGAAATAATTTTTTTATAACTAGTCTTTTTTTTTGCGACGATAGTCTATTGTTTAATGGAGCGGATCAAATATTTACTATCCCGGTACCTGGCCAACCAGGCGGGGCCGGAAGAAATACGTGAAATGTTGCAATGGCTGCGTGAGAACGGGCATAACGGGTCCCTGTTGCAGGAAGTATGGGAAGAACAGTCTTTCTTAGCACCTGCAGCGGATTTGCAGCGGATGTGGATGAATATTGAAGCTGCTACTCAGCCTGTATATAAGGTCCATTTCCTGCGTAGGAACCGGTGGGCCGTTGCCGCTGTTCTTTTGCTGCTGACGGCAAGCGTTTATCTGCTGGTGAGCAAATATGAAAATAAGAAGGCCGGACCGGCTTCCGTTGCGGCTCCCATGGTAGTTCGGGATATAGCACCCGGAAAGAGCGGGGCTATCCTTACGCTGGAGGACGGCACCCATCTATCGCTGGATAGCGCGGGCAACGGGGTTATCGCCCGTCAAAAAGGTGTAAGCGTATTGCTGAAGAACGGCCAGTTGGAATATAACGAGACAGGAAAGGCTTCCGGCGGGCTTGTCTACAATATCATGACTACTCCGAAGGGACGGCAATTCAACCTGGTGCTGCCGGATGGATCGCAGGTGTGGCTGAATGCCGCCTCGTCTATAAAATTTCCCACTGTGTTCAATGGGAAAGAGCGCAGGGTAGAGATCACCGGAGAAGCCTATTTCGAAGTTGCAAAAGACAAGAATAAACCTTTTTTTGTCAAAGCAATGAATACGGAGACGGAGGTGCTGGGGACGCATTTCAATATCAATGCCTATGAAGATGAGAATATGATAAAAGCTACGCTGATCACGGGAAGTATCCGTACTTCGTCCCTGCATTCTACAGGCTCAAACGAAAAGAATATTTTGCGTCCCGGAGAACAGGCGCAGATAGGTCGTGATGAAAGAATGACGGTCGTGCCCGATGTGGATATAGAACAGACGATAGCATGGAAGAACGGCGCTTTTAATTTTCAAAACGCCGGTTTGAAAGAGGTAATGCGTCAGCTGGCCAGGTGGTATGACCTGGAAATAATTTATGAGAAAAATGTCCCGGATATCCGTTTCGGCGGTGAAATGAGCAGAAATATACCGCTTTCCGAGCTGTTGAAGGGGCTAAGAGATATGGACGTTCATTTCAGGATAGCAGAGGGACGAAAGCTGATCGTCATGCCGTGATAAACCACCTTTATCCTCTCTCTTTATTGTTGCTTTAAAACAAAAACCGCTTCGGGTCGGATCCGAAGCGGCAAATGTCAGGTCGATCTGAATAACAGTTCGAGGGAACTTTTATTATCACAACCAAAACAATGCAATTTATGCCAAAAACTGCTGCTGCACAAATGTTGCGAATCATGAGAATGACAAGCTTTTTACTATTGGCGTTCAGTATTCACCTTTCTGCGAAAACACATTCCCAGTCTATTTCCCTGACGGTGAAGAACGCATCTTTGAAAGAGGTATTTACGCACATCAAGAAACAGACCGGCTATTTCGTGTTTTACAAGAACGACCTTTTAGCGGATGCCAAACCTGTTTCTCTTTCCGTGAATGCCATGCCGCTGGAGGATTTTTTGAATATCCTGTTCAGGGATCAGTCGCTCGGCTATACCATCACGGATAAGACCATCATGCTCTTCCGGAAACCGGACCGGTCTGCCGGCCCTCCGGTAGCAGGTGTCCCGGCTGCAGCGCCTGTCAATCTGCCGCCTGTCGATATACAGGGCCAGGTGATGCATGAGGGAAAGCCCATCGCCGGCGCTTCCATTACGCTCCGGCCTGGCAACAGGGGCACGGCCACCAGTGAGAACGGATCTTTTCTCCTGGCCAATGTGACGCAGGGGCAATATACGCTGGAAGTATCCAGCATCGGGTATAAGAAAGCGGCAAAAAAGATAACGGTGTCGGGAACGTCACTGACACTGACTATCAACCTGGAACAGGCCGTGGACCAGGTGGAGGAAGTGGTCGTTACCACAGGGTACAGCATCAAAAAGACAGGTGAGCTCACGGGGTCTGTACAAAAAGTGTCCGGTGATGATCTTCGCAAGGGCATCACTACTTCCGACCCTGTATCCCTGCTCAAGGGTCGGGCTACCGGTCTTTATATCTCCGAACAGAGCGCCGGTGATCCCACCAGTAGCGGAGGGCAGATCTTTGTGCGTGGACAAAGCAGCATCGCGGGTGTGGGTATCGATCAGACAAATGAGTTTGTAATGCCTACGCAGAACTATGGCCCGCTGCTGGTGCTCGACGGGGTTATCATGCCCAATCAGAACCTCAAGGACATCGTCACGCCGCAGGAGATAGAAGATATAACGATCCTGAAAGATGCGGCGGCTACGGCCATTTATGGATCCCGGGCTGCGGCGGGTGTACTGGTGGTGAATACCAAAAGAGGGCGCGAGGGCAAACCGCGCGTGACTGCTGAAGTAAAATACGGTTTCAATAGACCCAACCGGGGCTTTGCCCGATTTCTAAGTGGCCAGGAGCTATATGATCTGCAAAAACAATACTACACTGAAAAATACTCGCAGAATAACGGCAGTCTCTCCGCTCAATATCCCACTTTACAGGCGTACCTGGATAACAGGCTGCCTTCCACCGACGATGTGACTCATTCATATGACTGGGAGAAGTATGCTTTTATCAGCAGCAACACCAGGGAGGTCAACCTCTCCGCCAGCGGCGGTAATGACAGAACGAAGTATTATATGGGAGGTACCTGGTATAACGAACAGTCCACCGGAGTACACAATGGCCTGAAGAGAGGCGCTTTCCGGCTCAACCTGGAGAGTAAGCTGAGCGACCGGCTGACAGCCACTGTCTCCATCAATGGCATTATCAACACAGGTAGGCGGGAGGTATCCAATACAGGTACGTTCCTCTATGGGTATATTCCCTGGGCCAATCCGTACAATGCGGACGGATCTCTCCGGCCTTATCTCAATTACAAGCTGGATGGGAGTATCCAACAGAATTCCAATCCACTTTATGACAATCAATGGAACAATGTCAGTCTGCGGTCGCAACTGCTCTTTGGCTCTATCAAGCTCGAATACCGTCTGGCGGACTGGCTCAGTCTTTCGAGCACCAATTCCGGGAACCTGAACTATACCAAGAATGAAACATACATCGATGTGCGGTCCTATGATGGGTCAGGCACGTGGGATGCTTCCAAGGGTTTCCTGGGCACGACTACCAATTATTTGAACTCTTACCTGACATCGAACCAGTTGAACTTTCATAAGAAATTCGGGGATCACTCCCTTACTGCCCTGGCGGCGATGGAATTCGGGCAGACGAGCAATGAGAATATGCTGGTCAATGTAAACAATGTACGGGCCGGCTATCCGGCCATATCACTCGGCAGGCTGGTGGGCGGGCGCTACGACTTTTCCCTTTACGGGATCCCTGCCACCAAGGCTGGCAATATAGAAGGGGGAAAGATAGTACAGGCGGTATATTCCGTTTTTGGAGAAGCCGGCTATACCTTTCGCAATCGCTATAGCCTGAGCGGTTCCATCCGTACGGACGCTTCCAGCAGCTTTGGCCGCGACAGGCGTTACGGCACTTTCTATTCCGGCGGCGGCGCGTGGATCGTCAGCGCGGAGGATTTTATGAAGAGCATAAAATGGGTGAGTAACCTCAAGCTGCGCGCCAATTATGGTACCAGCGGTTCGCAATTAGGCGACAATTTTCTCACGCTGACTTTATATGACCCCAGGTTTACTTATAGCGGACAGGGCTCTGCGCTGATATCGAGCCTCGGCAATCCCGACCTGCGCTGGGAGGTGACGAAGACGATCAGCGGGGGCATCGACCTGGGGCTGTTCAAACGTATCAATGCTACCATCGATGTTTATAACCGACACTCACAGGATCTGCTGCAAAAAGTGACGTTGCCTTCTCTTACCGGTTTTACCAGTCAATGGCAGAATGTGGCTGAGGTCCGGAATGCCGGTCTGGAGATCCTGGTCAACTCCGACAACATTACGGGGAAGAATTTCCGTTGGAGCACTTCTTTTAATATCAGCTTTAATACAAACAGGATAGTGCATGTGGCCAATGACTCGTTGAGACAGGGCTTCTACACCACCAACAGCTTTTATCTTTTCAAAGGAGACGATATCAATACCCTGAAAGCTGTAAAATATGCGGGAGTAGACCCGCAGACCGGGAAACCACGGTTTGAAAAGCTGCTTTTCGATGGCAAGGGAGCCGTCACGGGGAAAGATTATGTGAATACTGTAGCTGAAGTAGATGCAGCCACAGATACCCGGCAGTTCCAGACCATCGGTTCCTTCCAGCCAAAATACTATGGTGGCCTCACTAACACATTTACCTATAAGCAGTTCTCGCTGAATATCCTCATCACTTATGCCCTCAAATATATTATCACCGACAACCTGGCGCAACAGGACCAGGGAACCAATATCACCAGCTATAACCAGCTGGCTTACCGGAAGAGCCAGGTGCAGTGGACGCACCCGGGCCAGACCAACGCTACGGAGCCGTGGTTCTATTACCAGGCTACGACAGACTATTTTGGCTCCAGCAAATACATGCATGACGGGAGCAATGCGCGTTTGCGGTCTGTACGACTGAGCTATGATCTGCCGGCCGGCGCGATGAGGAAGTTGAAAATGGCTAGCTGCACCGTGTATGTCAGCGGTGACAACCTGTATACGATCTATTCGAAAAACATTGTGGCCTCTGATCCGGAAGGCCCTTCGGTGGGAGAAGCGCAGGATTTCGGCAATTCCACCGGAGCCCAGATCGGTATACCCCGCCGGTATGTTTTCGGTTTGCAGGTCACCTTTTAACAATCGATGAAACAAAAAGAACTACGATGAAAAAAGCATTCCCAATAATTTTACTGCCCGTTGTGATGCTGGCAGCATGCAATAAACAAATAGACGATATCCGGCCGCTGACAAAAATAGACAAGAGTGGAGAGCTGTCATCCCTTGCGGGGATTGTAGAGACCACCGTCGGCAACTACGCGCTGCTCAGCGGCAGTGGCTTTGCCAACTATGATGCGCCCATGCAAGACATCGGAGAAAGCCGGGGTAACAATGTGACCTTGCAGGATTGGGCGCCTGTAAATAATAATACGGACGCATTTTTCTTTCGCAACAGCAATGGCGCAACAGCAGGTAATAGTGCCGCCTTTTACCGGGGTTCCTACCAGGTCATCGTCAGCGCCAATACCACCCTGGAAGGGATTGACGCCTTCCAGGCTTCGACTTTTGCTTCCCTGACGGATGATGATAAGAGCCGGCTCCTTTATGCAAAGGGAGAGAATATGTTCCTTCGTGCGTTCACCTATTTCAACCTGGTAAGGGTTTATGGCAAGCCTTATTATCAAAATGCAGGCAGCAGTCTTTCCATTCCTCTGAAGACCTCCAGCGATATCAAGGATCTGCCGGCCCCTGCCACCGTAAAAGATGTATATGCCTTTATTGTTACGGAGCTGCAAACGGCCGCTCAATTGATGAAGGCGCCGGTAGCTGCGTCCCCGACCAATGCATTTGCCAGCACAGCGGCGGCCTGGGCGCTTTTATCACGGATTTATCTTTACATGGGCGGTTCTGTTGCAAGCCCCGATGCCGGGTTTAATCAGCTGGCTGCGACCTATGCGGACAGTGTCATCGACCAGACGGGCGGCAAGTATGCTTTATTACAGGGAGATGCTTATAAACAGATGTTCGGCGATGATGAGTTCGGTGCGCTCGGACGTGCCAGGTTCGCAGCCAACGAGGAAGTTATATTTGCGTTTGACAATTCAGCAGGCGGCAGCTACATCGGGCAATTGTATCATTATGATCTGACCTACGGGGTAGGGGCCTTTTTTCTGCCCTCTTCCGACCTGATGCAGTTGTTTATGCCGGCAGACCTGCGCGGTACTTTTTTTAAATTAAACCTCCATAATAACCATATAGAGACTACCAAATGGCTGTGCCTGAATCAGGCATGGCTGACCTCTGCGCCGAATATTTATTTCCGTTTGGGCGAGGTCTATCTCAATCGTGCTGAAGCTTATGCGAAGCTGGGCAACATGGCCCTGGCCAGGGCTGATCTGAAAACGATCCATGGTCGGGCCGGTCTACCGGCGTCAGACATAGATGCCATCGCTGACGGTGAGCTTATCACTGCGGTGTTAAAAGAGCGCCGGATAGAGCTGGCCTTCGAAGGTCACAACAGCTTCGACTATTTCCGTAACGGGCTGCCCATGACGCGTACGGCGGTGGACAATAACGGAACGGCGATGACCATACAGCCGGATGATCCAAAAGTCGTTTTCAGCATTCCAAATAATTAAAATTATCATGATGAAAAAAAAGTGTCCGGTGATCGTAATGTTCATCGTATTAGTATCCGGTATGCTCGGGGGCGGTATTGTACAGGCACAGGCCCTGGCGGCAAAAAGCCCGTTAAAAATATTATTTGTAGGCTATGACCCCGCCCGGGTTCCGCAGGAATTCAGAAAAGGGTTGGATGAGTTCACGGCAAAGGATTCCATCAGGATGCCTGCGTTCAGGGAGCTTTTAAGACGCTATTTTGCGGAAGTGCAGACGAAAGACTGCAGGGATTGGAAGCCTGCGGATTCCGGTCCGTACGATGTGACCATTTTCGATTATAAGACCACGCCCATAGAAAAAGGGAATGATTATGATGTCGCTGACCGGTATCTGCCTGACAACTTTTCAAAACCGGTGGTCTTTATCGGCAGCACCGCCGACATCATGGGAAGAAGGATAGGGCTGAAACTGGACTGGCTTTGTTTATGCCTGGATGCGGATGCCCACCATATCAATACCGCCCATGCCATTTTTAAAGGGCCGCTGGAAAACGTAGTGCCGACCCTGGAAATGGAAAAAACCCCCGATAATATTTACGAATATCCCTCGGGAGACACCGTGCCTAAGAAGATTCCCATGTGGAAGGTGCAGACCCTGTCCTATATGAACGATGATCATACAAGTATGAAGGATGACCATGCCAGGATCGGTCTTGTATCGAGGGGAGCCCGGTTTATGGATTCTCCCGATGCGGAAGTGATCTCCAGCGGTGTTTGCGCGAAAGATGTAACCGCGGTGGCGCTTGGCAGGCATGGTAATTTCTTTTTATGGGGGTTCTCCGCGTCGCCCGCGAATATGACGGAGGAGGCAAAAAAAGTCTTTGTGAACACGGTGGCTTATATGAAACAGTTCGATGGCCAGACGCCGATCGCCAGGAAATATAATGACAGGATGGCTACTACGGATGATATACGGAATATCATGCAATGGTCAACGAAAAAGTACTGGCAGCTTTCTAATGAAGAAACGAAAAAATTCAACGAGCAGACGAAAGTGCAATTGAAAAAGCTGGAAGATAAAAAGGCGGCGGGAGTGGCATTGACTGACAATGAGACGCAAATGCTTACCATGTTTCGCACGTCCCCTCCTGCTCCTGCTAAAGCCTGGGAAGCCTATTTAAAAGGTATGATGGGACCTTTGGCCGGGAGATTTGGTTCTGATGCGCCCGCTTTCCAAAAATATCTTAAGGACAATATAGATTTTATGTACTGTGATCCGAAGGGGTTCTTTAGCTACAAGGTGGATGAAGATGTGAAGAAATTGAACATACCCAATCATAGTATCAGATTGATCGAGACCTGTATTAAAATGCTGAAGGAAAATAAAGATCCGGAGCTGGCCTTGCGTGTGTTAAAACGATATACGCCGGAGGATTTTAAGACGGCGGAAGAATGGGAAGCCTGGTACGATCAGAACAAAGACCGTCTGTTCTTTACCGAGACCGGCGGATATAAATTCCTTGTGAACAGTTTAAAAGGTTAAGCAGTGAAAGCGATCTTTAAAATATTGCTGGGGTGTTTGGTGTGGACCTATCCTGGGAAAGGGCAGCCTGGGAAGTCTTTATTTGAGAAGCAGCTGGCAAGCGGCATAAAGGAGCTCGGTTGTTCATTGCCGGATGAGCAGGAACCGGTGAAGATCAACGCCGTATTAATTAAGGAGAAGGGCACAGACAAAATGGCTGTCGTCATCAAAGCACTGATCGCTCCCGGATGGCATTTGTATGCCTTTGTACCTTCTAACATGCCCTATATACCGACCCAGTGTTTGCTGAAGCTGCCCGAAGGCATAACCGCGGTGAGTGATTGGGAAAAGACAAAGCCGATGTCATCCGGCATAGCAGCGGGTGTGCTGGTCTGGGAACAGGAAGTTGTATTTGTTCGACGATTGAAAGTTGAAAAAAGCGATATGAAAGGGGTGATAGAGGCAGGGCTTTCGTATCAGACCTGTGACCTTCGGCAATGCCTGCCTCCGGCGGAGAAATGGTTTAATCTGAATTGAAAATTAAATTAGCTATAAAGATGAAACAGATGAAATGGGGTATACCGGTGTTGATCGCCTTTCTTTCCTGTAACAGCAATCCCCGGCCGTCAAAGGACTCCTTTACATTGAAAGGAAATATCGGTAGCACGCGGATGCTGACCCTTGAAATACTGCCGGGGAACTGGGGGTTCCCCATCTTTGCCTATTCCGGAAAAGAAGAAGACATCGACAATAAACTCAAAGAAATTTTCGGAAGCTAACCTCCGTATCGATCATTTAACCTGGAATTCTAAATACAGAGTAATGAATATATCAAGTAAAGTCATAAGCTTTCTGACCCTTTGCGGATGCCTTTCTTTCGGCGCCCGACCCGGATTCCGTATCAAAGGGAATATCACCGGTGGTGTAGAAGGCATGAAGGTGTATCTTACTTATGCAGATATCCCTCAGAAAACGACACAGGACAGCGCCATTTTGCATAACGGTAAATTTTCATTCTCCGGCAGTGTGGCATCCCCGAGGTTCTATACTATCCTCTTCAAGGATACGGGTAGGATAAACCGGTGGGGGCAGGACAGGATCATCAACCTTTTTGTGGAGAATGCCGAGATATCCGTACAAGCTCCTTATGACAGCCTACCAAGAGAAATAGAGATGTGGAGCGGAAGTGCGATCTCCCCAGCCGTTGCAGTGAACGGCAGCGGCAGTCATACGTTCTTCCTCCAGTACGACAAGGAAAAAGGGGCGCTGGATAAAAAAAAGTCGGCATTGTTCGATGATTACATCCGCTTCCTCAATCCGGACAGCGGCGCGGTCAGACAGCCCCGGACAGTCGGTATGGACCTTTGCAGACGCATGGATATAGTAGATAGTGCCCGGAAAGCATATGTGATACGGTTTATCCAGGACAACCCGCCTAATGACGTAGTGGCTTATATTGCCCTGCAGGCATTGAAGATGGAAAATATTACTACCGGGGAGATCGACAGGCTGGTGCAGCATTTTGAAGATGGGCGGGAGAAGGGCTATCTGGCTAAAAAGTTCCTGGAAGAAGCACCCCTGGTCAAAAAGACTGCTGTAGGATCGAGCTTGGTCGATTTTAGCCTGAAAGATACCAGTGGTAAGGTATATGCCCTCAGCAATTATATAGGTAAAGGGAAATATGTCCTGCTCGAGTGCTGGGCATCATGGTGTCATCCCTGCCGGGCCGACATTCCTCATCTCAAAGAGGCGTATGCGCTTTATCATCAGCATGGGTTTGAAGTAATCAGCGTTTCACTGGATGATAAACGGGATAACTGGATCAAAGCTATCGGTCAGGAAAAAATGGAATGGTTGCAGCTGTCGGATCTGCGGGCATTCGATGGCGATCTGCCGAAGATATATCATATCAACGGCATACCTGCCTGTCTGTTGTTCGACCCCCAGGGCAGACTGGTGAGCCGCAATATGCGCGGCTCCTGGATGGATCGCCTGCTCATAGAAATGTATGGCGATCATTCTCGGGATACTCATGTATCGGGGAATATACCGGGATTAAAAGATGGCCAGATAATGGTACATTACTATAGAGATACGCTTCCGGCAACGGATACGATCAGCGTCACCGGAGGTAAGTTTACCTGGACTGCCCTGATGCCAGAGCCCCAGAAGGTGTTCATGATGTTCCCATCAAGATATGAAGAGTTTTTTGTCGAGAGCGGCAGCATTGGAATCACAGGTACTGCAGACCTGAAAACATTTGAAGTGAAAGGTTCAACAGCGCAGGATGAGTCGGCGGCCTGGAGCAAGTCTTTAAAAGATATTACGGACCAGCAAGAGGCACTCTACCAGAAATACGGGAATGTGAGCAAGGAGGAGCAGATCGCATTGGAAGCAAAACTGACTGAACTTGAAACGAAAAGGAAGGCCAGGGCCAATGAATATATCGCGGCTCATCCCACTAGTCCTGTCAGCATTAGCCTGGTCTCCGGCAGGGCAATGATGGGGGAATACAATGACGTGAATGCTATTTATCAGAAACTGGATGCTTCCGCTCAGCAAACTTCACAGGGACGACTTATTGCAAAACGGCTGATAGTCTTAAAGAAAAGCGCGTTGGGGGAAAAGATGGTCGATTTTACACAGAAAGATACGACAGGCAGGGTTGTTCAATTCGCCCGATTTAAAGGCAAATACGTGCTGGTGGATTTCTGGGCCAGTTGGTGCGGGCCGTGCAGGGCAGAAAACCCGAATGTCCTGAAGGCATACAATGCATATAAAGGAAAGAATTTTACGGTGCTGGGGATATCATTGGATGATAAGGCGGATAAATGGAAGAAAGCTATTAGAGACGACAAAATGCCTTGGACGCAGTTATCCGATCTCAAAGGATGGAAGAATGAACTGGCTGAATATTACGGGATCCAGGGTATTCCTTCCAATTTGCTGGTCGATCCGAATGGAAAAATTGTAGCCAAGGATCTGCGCGGTGAAGCATTGGAAGCCAGGTTAGCCGAATTATTAAAATAGGAGAGGAGGTAGCCATGGAACCCTTTTTCTTTATCCGTCATGCAGGCCGGCATGAAAAGGTCAACTTTGCGGATATTCTTTTTGTAGAGGCCTGGAAGAACTATTGCAGGATCGTCCTGGTTAAGAAGGTTTACGTTATCCACCAGCGCACATCAATTAGCTGATAATCCTAATATGTGTATATTTAGCCAGTATTTCTGCTTATGCTGGAAAATATTGGTATGATTATCAGGTATTTAGTGTTCGTTTGCTTACTCGTAGCCAGTGTCGATGGTTTTTGTCA
>Ga0105239_10007652_pt1 | contig 12380 bp, 9 predicted proteins | sample KBSC44metaG_FD_92761 | JGI IMG/M metagenome (GOLD analysis project Ga0105239, IMG submission 92761) | Corn rhizosphere microbial communities from Kellogg Biological Station, Michigan, USA - KBS C4-4 metaG | ecosystem: Host-associated > Plants > Roots > Rhizosphere > Soil | place: Michigan, USA...
AAGCTTCCATCTCCTTCCAGAATGTAGCGTTCGTAAAGCAGAACTGACTATCGTTATCGCTGGCTGATTGAGCGCAAACCGCCGTAAACAACCTGACATTGGAGAAAGCGGTGGCTTGCCGCGCTCGCAATACGACATCGGGATAACGCACCAATCTCGCCAGAGGCTGTAGCACGTTCTGAGCGAGCACCTGCTGTGCGGAACTACTGCCAATCTGCTCCGACGTCGGGCAGAAGATCTTCCAGTCGACACCCTCACGAATGAGCTTCTGCGTGCCCTCCTGTGGACCTCCGGGCATATTGGCGCTCAGTTGAAAGCGGATGACCGCGTTGTCACCATCCTCCTTCACCTGAGGTTTAGAGAGAATGAGGAGAAGCGTTTCTTTCGCTAGACTCGCCTTGAGGCTGCGTTCCAGAAGCTGCACTTGTGGCGAGTAGGTTGCACCCGATACGCACTGTGCCATGGTTTTCATGTCGAGCCGGTTGAAAGCTGCGCAGAAGGTCTGCGCGCACGCTTCCGGCGTCGAAAGGTCCACGTTCGCCGAAGGCGTCTGGGCTACAGGTGGCACCGGCGCGACGAGGGGAGGCGGCGCTTCCGGCGGAGTATCCTGGATAAGAGCCAGCGGGGAAGGGAAAAGAACGCTACAGGCGACGAGGGCTGTGAGATAGGGCATCGGATACTCCAAGGCTCTGCCTGCCAGGCGGCAGGGCGCGTTTCCCTCCATTGTAGGTCAGATTTCGTCACCGGAAAGAGCGGCTGTGCGAATCAAATGGATATTCACATCGGCACCTCGGGTTGGAGCTACGATCACTGGGACGGCGTGTTGTACCCGCATGGGCTCCTGCCGGCGCGCCGCCTGGAATACTATGTCGCGCGCTTCCAGACCACCGAGCTCAACGCCAGCTTTTACCGCTGGCCGGGGGATGCCACGTTCGCGTCCTGGCAGCGACGGCTGCCGCCGGGCTTCCGGATGAGTGTCAAGGCGCCGCGCGGGCTAACCCACGGGAAGCGGCTTTATGCGCCTGAGGTATGGCTGGAGCGTATTGAGCGCGGTCTGGCCGCGCTCGGGGATCGGTGCGGCGTGCTGCTGGTGCAGACGCCGCCGGATATGGAGTGCGATCTGGTGCGTCTGCGCTACTTCCTGGAGCAGCTACCGGAGGGCAGAAAGACGGCCTGCGAGTTTCGGCATCCGAGCTGGCATCAGGAGGCCGTTTTTGCTCTGCTTGAGGAAGCACAGTGCGCCTATTGCGTGATGAGTGGGGCGCGGCTGCCGTGCATCCTGCGCGCCACGGCGCCGTTCGTCTATGTGCGGCTGCACGGGCCGGATACCCACCACCTCTACGGCGGGTCGTACTCCGATAACGACATGCGATGGTGGGCCGATCGGATACGCGAGTGGCAAGGGGCCGGCCGCGATGTCTATGCCTACTTCAACAACGATGGGGGAGGGAACGCGGTGAGAAACGCCGAGACCCTGAAAGGGTTTCTCGGCGTCTGATCACGGCGAATCACGCTTACGCGTCTTCCAGCAGCTCCATCGCCTTCTTGAGGCTGCGCTGCATGCGGTTGAACGATGCGGCAAGGCCGGAGATCTCGTCCTTGCCGGTCACCGGCAGGTCCTCGACCTCCAGGTTGCCCTGGCTGATCCGGTCCGCCACCTGGGACAGGCGGGTTACCGGTCGGATAACGAGCAGGGTCAGCATCACGTTGAGGACGAGCAGGGTGGTAACGAAGACAACGACCAGGGAGCCGGCGAGCGCCAGGAAGGCGCGGCGCGCCATCGTCTCCGGGAGAGAGGTCGGAACGGAGACGATCTGGGCGCCGATGACATCTCCTTTGTGCCAGTTGAACCCGTGGTCCGAACCGTAGACCTTGATCATCGAGGCCGGCGCCTTATCCGGCGTGCTATGGCAGGTCAGACAGGCCGCATCCGTGATCCGGATCGGGCGGCTCAGGTAGAGCGACTGTCCGGTCGCGGCCTCACGCGAGCCGATGATCTCGGTCTGCTTGGCATCGTCGCTGAACTTCTTGACGAGGTCCGTCTCCCAATCCGTGGCGCGGTCGCGCAGGTTGGTCGGGTTCAGGGTCGCCTCTTTGTACGTGTACTCCGGGTTCTTCTCGCGGAGCGCATTGAAGATCTGCGTGGCAGCATAGGCCGGCACGGTCTGCGGCAGGAATGTCGCCTGGACCTGCTTGTTCAGGAGCGGCTTGATCTCCTTGGTCGTGTAGCTGCGCATCGCCAGCGCCGATGCCATCATCAGGCGCGCGTTGTTGACGACCTCTTCCTGTGCATTGCGCTTGAGCTGGGCATCGGTCACCACGCAGGTGGCGGCCAGACCGAGAACAAACACCGTAATAAGCATCAGGTTAAACTTGGTAAGAAGATTCATACTGCTCCCGCGCCGCTGGATACTACTTGCCTGACAGACGGACGGTCAGATTATACCTGAAGTTCGGCGCGCGAGTTCAATACTCTTCTGGTGGAGGAGCCGGCGCGGGCGCTGTGGGCTTCTTAAAGGGAAGCGCTTTCGCCTCCTGCAGGGAAAAGTAGATGTCCTGCGGCGCTCCCAGTACCAGGATACGGACACGGGCGTGGGTCGCGGAGGCCGAGAGGGGGAAGCGGAAGGTGATCTCTTTGTAGATCGCCGCCGCCTCTTCCTGAGTGCCTTCGACCCGTTCCAGGATCTCCGCGAGCTGCAGCAGCGTCTGCTCCAGCAGATCCCCGGTCGGAGTGGGTTTGGATCTGAGGACGCGGCGGCAGAGCGGCTCGGCGAGGCTGGCCTCCTCCTCCTTCAGCCGTCGCGCTACTCGCAGCATCAGCCACGGCGGCGGATCGCCGTCGTATTCGGTCAGGGAGAGCATCAGATAGGCAAGCTCCTCCGGATTACCCTGGAGGCCGAGCAGATCTTCGTGCTTATGCATCGCCTGTACCATACTGCGCCGCGCCCGCTCCGTCTCCGCACGCTGACAGTACGCCATGACGATCGCCACATTGTCCGGCTGCGCGGACATGGCAAAGGCCAACTCAGGAAGCGTTAGCGCCCGATAGTTCCCGTTGCAGTCCTGGCGAAGCTCCATGACCCGGCTATCGCTAGCGCTGTCACTCTTGACATTGAGCAGCATGGGCAGACAGTAGCCCAACGCTACACCGCCCAGATGGCACAGGTGCCCGACGCCGTCGCGGGCCTGCAGGATCGTATGCCAGACATCGAAGAAGATGTAGAAGGCGATCACCCACGATGCCCGCCATTCATACGCCTTCGCGCGGTACGAAAAGAGGAAGAACACCATCACCTTGGTGTGAGGAAACATGTAGAGATACGCGCCGACGACTCCCATGATCGCGCCGGACGCTCCCAGGCTCCACATCTCCGGGCTGCCGATGCCGCTGACCAGATCTTCGAAGATACTGCCGAAAATACCGGCGGCAAAGTAGAGTGCCAGGTAGCGAGGGGTTCTCAGACGCCCTTCCACGGCCGGGCCGAAGACCCCCAGGAACAGCATGTTGCCGATGATATGGGAGAGGGAAGCGTGCAGGAACATCGCGGTCACCACACGCCAGGGTTCGTGTAAGATGGTCGCGTGTGAGACGGCCAGGATCTCCAGCGCCCGATGTCGAACGATCAGCAGATACTTCGCCGTCGCCAGATAGATCAGGACGTTGAGGGTGATGAGCCCGATCGTGCCGTAGGGAAAACTCTCCGGCGGATTCTTCGAGCGATAGGGGATCATCATGGCGCTACAATGGTTTCTTCCGCATCCGGCAAATAAATCGGGGATAACGATTCAAGGAGCCGCAACACCAATGCCGAACCTATGTCTGGTTGCTATGCTCTGGTCCTCCAAAGATACCATATCGACGCCGATTGCACAATTATTGTTTGTGATACACTAAGGAAAAGAGATAGTGGAGGCGACAAATGCGTGTACATGGTCTGATCATCGATCCCCAGGAGGACTTCTGTAATCCGACGACCGGAAGCCTTTATGTCGGCGGCGCGGAGCACGATATGGAGCGCCTGGCGACGCTCGTTCGGCGTATTGGGGCGGAGGTGGAGGCGTTCCACGTTACCCTCGATTCCCACCATACCCTCGATATCGCGCACCCGGTCTGGTGGCAGGACGCCGCCGGCGCGCACCCGGCGCCGTTTACGATCATCACCCTGGCGGAGATCGAGGCTGGCCGATGGCGGACATCCGATCCGGCGGCGCACGAACGCAGCCGGGAGTATGTTCGACTGCTGGAGGCGCACGGTCGCTATCCTCTCTGCATCTGGCCGTACCACTGCCTGATCGGGACGCCCGGTCACGCGGTCGCCCCGGATCTCCGCGCGGCGCTGCAGGAGTGGGAGAAGGCGCGCCTTCGGCCGGTGGATTTCGTTCACAAGGGCAGCAATATCTGGACCGAGCACTACAGCGCGATCCAGGCGGACGTGCCCGATCCCGCCGATCCTTCTACGCAGACAAATCGCGCTCTCGTCGCCTCTCTCGCGGAGGCGGATCTGATCTTCGTTGCGGGAGAGGCGAGCAGTCATTGCGTCGCCAACACGGTGCGCGATCTCGCTGCCGCCTTCGGGGATGACCGGCAGCTGGCGAAGGTAGTTCTCCTCACCGATGCCACCGCGCCGGTTCCGGGGTTCGAGGCGTACGCCGAAGCCTTTCTTGCGGAGATGCTGCCGCGTGGTCTGCGCACGGCCACGACACAGGACTTTGCGCTCTAGAGCAATACGTTGCGTGATCTTTTCCGCTGGCTGGCTGCCATTGGGATCGGGTACAACGGTTCCCGAGAGGATTTGTTCGAATGATCATCGAGTCGCTGCTCGACACCGACCTTTATAAGTACACCATGCAGCAGGCGGTCTGGAGCCAGTTTCCCCAGGCGCACGCCGAGTTCGCCTTCCGCTGCCGGGACGAGAACGTCGATCTTCGCCCCTACGCCGGTCAGATCCGGCAGGCGCTTGACGATCTGTGCACGATCAGCCTGACGCCGGACGAGCAGCGGTATCTGGCCAGTATCCGGTTTATCAAGCCGGGCTATGTGGAGGCGCTGCGCCGCTTCCGACTGGACCCGGACAGCGTCCATATCGAAGCGCAGGGGAACCGTCTGGAGATCCGTGTCGTCGGGAACTGGTTCCACACGATCCTGTTCGAGGTGCCGCTGCTTGCGATCGTCAATGAGGTCTACTTTCGCAATATCGCGCCGGACGCACCGACACGGAATACGATCGGCCGAGACCGGCTGCTGGAGAAGTGCGCGCAGATCAACGATGCGGTTAAAGGCGGGCTGCCGCTTCGGATCATCGAGTTCGGGACGCGTCGCCGCTACAGCCGCGAGTGGCAGCGCGAGGTCGTCAAGACGCTACGGGAGCAGATCGGTCCGGCGCTGATCGGTACCAGCAATCTGGCGCTCTGTTACGAACTGGGACTCAAGCCCTTTGGGACGATGGCTCACGAGTTTATTCAGGCCGGCCAGGCCTATGTACATCTGGCGGATAGCCAGCGCTTCGCCTTCGATGCCTGGATCCGAGAGTACCGGGGGGACCTGGGGATCGCTCTGTCCGACACCTTCGGGATCGACGCCTTCCTGCGGGACTTTGATCCGCTCTTCGCCAAAGCCTATGACGGCGCCCGCCACGACTCCGGCGATCCGTTTGTCTGGGGGGAGAAGCTGATCGCGCACTACGAGCAGCTCGGGATCGATCCGAAGACGAAGACGGCGGTCTTTTCGGACAGCCTGGATATCCCCAGGATGATCGCGCTCGCCGAGCGTTTTGAGGGGCGTATCCGCTGCCAGTTCGGTATTGGCACCAACCTGACGAACGACTTCGACTTCAAGCCGCTTTCGATCGTCATGAAATTGGTCCGCTGCAACGGCCGACCGGTGGTCAAGGTATCGGATAGCCGCGGGAAGTCGATGTCCGAAGACGCCATCTACATGAGCTACGTCTACGAAACCTTCGGCCTTGGCGAACCGCCTATCGTCGTCTGAGGGGACTCCAGCCCCCTCAGGCGACGATAGGCGGCGCTCCCTGGCTGCGTTTGCGCAGGCGGGCGGGGAGGATCTTCTCCAGGCTGCGGTATTTGGCCACCGTGCGGCGGGCAAGGGGGAAGCCCTGCGCCGAGAGGATGTCGGCGATCTCGTCGTCCGAGTAGGGGTTCTCCGGGTTCTCGTTCGCGATGAGGGCAGCCAGCGCATCGCGGACCGCGTGTGCGTTTCCAAAGAACGCGTCGAGCAGGACGACCTCGCCGCCGGGGAGCTGCGCCCACTTATCGGCTACCGCCCGGCTGACGACCGATTCGTCCAGCTCCAATCGCTCTGCGAGCGCCTGGCGCGTCAGCGGGCGGAGGAAGGCGCGGTTACCGGTCTCCAGAAAGCCCGGCTGAAGCTCCGTCAGAGAGAGCGCGATACGGCGCAGGGTCTGACCGCGGCGTGCGACTCCCCCGAGAAACCGTTGCGCCCGCTCGACATGGTCGCGGATATAGCGGCGCATCGACTCATCGGCGCCGGCATCCGGCTTCTCGGCCAGTCGATGCCACAGGGGAGCGATGACCAGCATGGACTCATAGTCGCGCGTCAGCTCGACGGTGAATCCGGCTTCGGTCCGCTGGAAGATCAGGTCGGGCCGGACGGCGGCAGAGCCGCCGCTGCCGCGGCGCGACAGGTTCCCTTCGGGGCGGAACGCGGCGCCCGGATAGGGGGTCAGGGCGGTCTGGATAAAGCGCATCGCGTTGCGGACATCGTTGAGAGAGATACGCAGTCGTGTCGCGATCCGCTGTTCACGGCGTCCGGCCAGATCGTCCCAGCAGTGCTGCAGGATACGGCGGGCAAGGACGTTTCCTTCACCGCTCTGATCCAGGTACTCGATCTGGAGCGTCAGACACTCGTGCAGGTCGCGCGCGCCGACACCCGGCGGGTCCATGGTCTGCAGGAGGCGCAGGGCGGCTTCGGCCTCGCTGCAGAGGACGCCGAAGTTCGAGGCGACATCGGCGATCTCGTTTGAAAGAAGGTAGCCCCGGTCGTCGACACATTCGATCAGATACCGGACCAGACGGGCGCGCTGCGGATCGCTGGTGACCTGGCCTACCTGGCTTCGCAGATGGTCGCGCAGGGATTCGCTGGAAGCGACCCGCTCCAGTGGATCGAGTGCATCGTCGTCGCCCCCGCCGCCGTTCCACGCATTGTTCAGGTTAGAGAGGCTCGACGAGGTTGAGGAGACGAGCGAGGTGGGCTCGCGCCGCTCCGTCAGGGAGTCGGAGAGGCTGGACGAGTTGCGTGCCGCTTCGCGGTGCTGGCCGAAACCGGCGCTCATGTCGGCGCCGGTCGAACCTGCTCCTCCGCCCGTCTCCAGGGAGCCGCCGATTGGATCGTGCGCTTCCAGGGCGGGATTCTCGGCGATCTCTCGTTCTACTGCGGCATCCAGTTCGGGTGTCGTCCAGGCAAGGATCTCGCTGGCCAGAATCTGCCGGGGATCGATGCGCTGATTCTGTTGTTGCCGCGCTTCCACCACATGCGCAAGACGCATGACGGGTGCCTCCCTCTTTCTTGCGTACGCCTGCGGTTAAATCGGTTGCTCCGACTCCGCCGGCCGTACGTACGACATCCGCGTCGCTGACAGTGCTCGTTCACCTATATATCGGGCGCATAAACCCGATTTAGGAGGGGCATCGAGAAAAATTTGGCGCCTCTGGCACGATTTTTGATTGACTGCCCGATAGGCGGATCAGGCAGCATCGGCAGGGATATACGCGACTGCCTCTATCTCGACGACGGCGCCGAGCGGCAGCGCCGCGACCTGTATGGTAGACCGCGCCGGCTTGACGGAAACGTCGCCGAAGTGGCTTGCATAGACCGCGTTCATTGCGGCAAACTGGGAGAGGTCCACCAGGAAAACGGTCGTCTTAACGATATTCTCCAACTTGCCGCCGGCATCTTCCAGAAGCCCGCGAAGACCGGCGATGCTCCCTTCGACCTGCTGCGTGAAATCCGCATACGGCTGCTTGGTCGCCGGATCCAGACCGAGTTGTCCGGAGATAAAAAGGTACTCTCCGGCGCGGACCGCCGGTGTATAGGGAGCCCCACCGACCGGTCCGTTGCTGCCATGTACCGCTTCCTGCCTTGCCATCTACTGGTTTCCCGTCTATCCTTATAGCGATTGTCTTCCGAAAATGAGTTCGCCGGCTCGATGCCGCCTTCCTTCTGGCGGGCCGCGAGACCGTTAATTGAGAAAGCGTGAGGGCGTTTCTTGAATCTTGCGGATCTGAAACTGACCGATGTCGCGTTTCCCGTGATGACGGGCGCCTGGATATTTCGCGAACTTTTCGCTTTCGTTCGCAAGGACGCGATCGGGATGGAAACAACGGACAGCCCCGTCCGTAAGCGGGGGAGCCGGGCAGCCGACGAGGATACCGATGCGTTGCCGCCGATCGTCGCCGGCGTGAAGCGCGATCGGTATAACCGCCTGGATATCTACATCCCGGCGATTATCGCGATCGCCTTCTATATGCTGTGTATCGTCCGCCTGGACGTGCCGAACGAGCAGATCTTCGACGAGGTGCATCACGCCCGCTCCGCTATGGAGTATGTCGACGGTCTGGTCCCGCATGAATGGAGCCACCCGCCCTTCTCCAAGGAGATGATCGGGCTCAGCCTGATGACCTGGCGTGGGGAGTTCAATCCGCGGGACGGCGTCTGGAAGCCGGACGCGAAGTACGATCCGCGCAGCGCGATCGGTTGGCGCTATGCGAGTGTCGTCTTCGGCACGCTGACCCTGCCGGCGCTCTACTTCCTGACCTGGTGTCTGTTCGGCAATCGCACGATCGCGACATCGGCGGCGACACTTCTCGCGCTGGATGGCGCCTTCTTTGTCCAGAGTCGCGTGGCGATGACGAACATCTTTACGCTGTTCTTCATTACCTTTGCCGCCGGATGGCTCGCCCTGTACTTACGGCAGCCACGGCTACGCTGGTTGCTCTTTACTGGAGCGACTCTCGGACTGGCGATCGCCTCGCGGTGGTCCAGCCTTTACGCCTGGGCTGTCGCCGTCCTGCTGTTAGGGCTTCGCTGGTTCTACTGCATCGCTCAAGCGAAAGAAGGACAGGAACGGCCTGCCAAACAGCCCGGTTTTCTGGCGATGCTGCCGACCGGCTCGATCATGATCGGTATCGGCGCATTGTGCCTGCTGGCAGTCCCCTTCGTCTTTTACTTTGCGACGTACCTGCCGAACATGATCCAGGGGGACGGGACCCTCGCCTCGAAGCTGCTGACGGCGAACGGGCCGCACAGCCTGGGCTGGGTGAAGACGTTTACGCTGCAGCACGACATGTACATGTACCACTCCACCCTGGTAGCCGATCATCCCTACGATTCGCCGTGGTGGAGCTGGCCGCTGATGCTGCGGCCGGTCTGGTACTACTTCCATGGAAACAACGACGTAACGCCGCATACCATTTCCGGTGTCTGGTGTATCGGTAACGCGCTGATCTGGTGGGCGAGCGTTCCGGCTTTCGTCATTGCCGCCTACGTCTCCTGGAAGCAGGAGATCCGCATCACGCGCGGCGCCATCGGCCCGCTGGGGCTTGTCGCGGCATTCGGCCTCGGGCAGTGGCTGGCGTGGGGTATCAAGGAGCGCGCCCTGAACTTCATGCACTACTACTTCGAGTGCATCCCGTTCGCCTGCGTCGCTATCGCCTACTTCGGCTATCGCTTATGGACCTCGGAAGCCGGCGGCCCCGATGCACAGCGCGTCCGCCGTTCGATCGTCGCCGCCTACGCGGCCGGCGTCGTCCTGTGGTTCATCTTCTACTACCCGCTCCTCTCCGCCTATCCGATCTCGGAGTGGTACTACGGTCAGCATCTCTGGCTCGGACGCCAGTGGGTCTGACCTATCCCTGATCGCGAATCCCCCAAAGCCCGCGCAAGCGGGCTTTGACTATTTGAGGGTGCGCCTTTATTTCCGTTGCTTCTCGCTTTCGGTCTTATATGTCAATAATGTATTTTAAGTCGCACTTAGTGCCGTTTGTGTAGATGGCATATTACTTGCTATACGTATATCCCCCTAGGATACTGGTGAGAATTCTGGCTGCAAAGTCCGCCCGATTTTGCCGAAACTACACAAGAAGAGATTAGTGCGCCCGCTCGGTCTGCGTGGCGCTGCCTGCCTGATCTATGGGATAATGGGAGCGACTGCTTGCGTCTGGCAAGCGGTCGTATGCTGCGTCCGCCGGTTCCCCGATTACCGGCTGCCGTCCGGGGCAGGTTCTGGTGAGGAGTTTTATGATGACAAGAGCCATGCAAAGGGACAGGGAATCGTTGCGGCCATCCGATAGCACGCGGAAGCGTTTACTGCCGGGGCGACGGCGCGCCTTTATGCTGTTTGAAGTGCTGATCTCGGTCCTCCTCTTCGTCCTCATGGTTCTCATGTTCGCCGCCGTCGTCTCCGCGGCGCATCGAGCTTCCGAGTTTGGTAACGGGTATGCGCAGGCGGTCTCGCTGGCGCAGAAGAAGATCGACCAGATGCAGGAGCTCGGTTTCACTGGCGTCTATACTACTTCCACGATGACCGCAACGGGAACTGACCAAGTGGCAGACGCGAATCCGACCGTGAGTGGGACGCCGCCTGCGCTGGGCTCGTCCATTACCTACACCTTTACCACCGTCGATAAGCTTGACCACTACTTTGCGACGAACGGAACGACATCTAAGCCCAGCGGCACGATCGTAGTAACGCCCTACCAGACCAGTGGTACTGTCACTCTATTGCAGGCGCAGGTGACGGTCACCTGGCCGCAGCCGTCCGGGCCTAATAGTAGCTATACGATCAACACGATCATCCCGAAGAGCGTATTGTTCTAACCATACAGACACTAATGACGCACGAAGATAGCCGTAGTAAGAGCAGGAACCACGTACCGATGAAACGCACTTCCCCCAGACCAACGGTGACGAGAGCGAGCGAGGCGCGTCGACGACGAAAGCCGGCTGGCTTTACCGTGCTGGAAATGATCTTTGCCGTCCTTTTGATGGCGATCATCTTCATCGGGACGATGGAACTCTTCATCAATGCCGTGCGCACATCGTCGAAGGTCAATGGAAGCAATTTCGCCTCGGTCAATGCGGCCACCGCTCTGCAGCGGACCGCTATGGACATGAAGGAAGGGTATGTCGTCGTTCAACCGGACGACACGCGGTGGAATACCTATCTGGCGGCATACAGTAATCTTCAGGAGAATAGCAGCGCTCCGTACAAGTTCATGTATAAGGTGACGGATCCAGCGACGTCTAAAACCTATACACACTACACCGCTCTGTTAGTGGTCTACGCTCCGACCGCATCCGATCCTGTGGTTAAGAACGGTGGGGTTAACACGACGGTATCCAGTCCGAAGATGTACGCCAAGGACACGGGATGGTCTACCACGGTCCCGGGGCACTTTGTTGTCTATTATCGAGGTACCGGATCGACGTCTGGTGGTATTCCGAATCCTGCCCCGACACCCTCGGCGTCGCCCGTAGATTTCAAGACAAACGATACGGTCTCGTTTTCGAACCCTAATAGCTTTCCAAATCTCACCGGTACCTGTACGTCTACCGGGGCAACAACCCTTAATTATACGGCCGGGCATGATGCGTTGAACCTCTGGCGCATGGAGGTAGACCCCTGCTCGCAAAAGCAAATCACCCTGATCACGAACAACCTGTCCTCTGATCCAGGTGCGGTAGATTTCTCGACCGACTCCAAAGGGTACGCCAAGATCAAGGTTGTTTGTGGGAGCTACATCTATCTGATCGGCGAGCAGACCACCGAGAACACGGGCACCGATATCAATACGAGGTTTACGCCGTCGCCGGGAGATAGTATCTATAAGCGTACTATCCCTGGTTTCGGTCTGCGTATCGTCGATCTGCGCGATGCTGCTCCTGCGAACGTGTCGCAGAACGTTGCAGTTCCCTACAATCCGTTTGCTCCGATTTCGGATACGCCCGCGGCAACGTCGACTCCGTCAACGTTAAATTCGACTCAGGCGCCGCCGACACCGACACCGACACCGACACCGACACCCACGCCGACGAAGACGCCGACGCCATCGCCGACACCGTCGCCAACACCGACACCGACAAAGACGCCGACGCCGACGCCGACGCCGTCCCCGACGAAGACGCCGACGCCGACGCCGTCTCCGACGAAAACGCCGTCCCCGACGCCGTCCCCGACGCCGACGCCATCGCCGACACCGACAAAGACGCCGACGCCGTCTCCGACGCCGACGCCGTCCCCGCTGCCGACCGCGACGCCGACGCCAACGAAGACGCCAACGCCGTCGCCGACACCGACAAAGACGCCAACGCCGTCGCCGACGCCGACCGTATCGCCGACGCCGTC
>Ga0105239_10007658_pt1 | contig 12374 bp, 11 predicted proteins | sample KBSC44metaG_FD_92761 | JGI IMG/M metagenome (GOLD analysis project Ga0105239, IMG submission 92761) | Corn rhizosphere microbial communities from Kellogg Biological Station, Michigan, USA - KBS C4-4 metaG | ecosystem: Host-associated > Plants > Roots > Rhizosphere > Soil | place: Michigan, USA...
CGAAACGCCATGTTGCACCCGGGAATGTGCTCCGCCAGCCGATCGTGCACCAGCACGTGCGTCGGATTCCCCGGCGACCGCGACACCGCCTCCGCCACCAGCCCGTCCCCCGCCGGCGGCACGTTCGGTCCGCCAATCCCCGCGTGCGACGCGTGCGCGAACGCGTCCGCCAGGTACATCAGCCAATGCTCGTCCGGCCAAGCGTCGTCGTCCAGGTACGCGATGATCTCCCCCGACGCCGCCGCCAGCCCCACGTTCCGCGCCACACTCAACCCCATCCGCTTCCCCGGCGCGCGGCCCGCGGCGGTCGCTTCACGGTTTCGCCCGTCCGATCCGATCAGTGTGACACCAAATTCGCGCGCGATCGCCACCGTGTCGTCGGTCGATCCGTCGTCCACCACGATCACTTCGTATTCCGGATACTCCAGGTGCCGCAATGATTCCAGCGTCTGCCGGATCGTTCGCCCGCCGTTGTACGTGCAAACCACCACCGACACCCGCGGCCAGCACCGGTCCATCGGAAACGGCGTGTCCGCGTACGCCCGCTGCACCGCATCCAGTGCCGCCTTGGGCTGCCGGGCCTTCGTCGTCAATCCAAACTGCCAGTCGTCAATGTCGTGCCCGCCGCGGTGCCACTCGTCCGTCCACGCGAACACGAAGACTCCCGCGCAACCCGCCATGAACACCGTCTGAATCTGCCATTCCAGCGTCGCGCCCTGCCGCTCCTCGCCGTTGCGTAAGCTGTCGAGCCCCACCTCCGCCATCACCAACGGTCGATCCCCCGCAATGTTCTGCAGCCGCGCCAGGTACGCCTCCAGTCGCTCGCGCGACTCGAGATAGACGTTAAAGCATGTGAAATCCAAAAACGGCAGGTGCAGGTACTCGGTCGAGGGATAATTGACGTACGTCACCAACGCCGTCGGATCTTCCGCCTTCACCGCGTCGTAAAGCCGGTGCAAAAAGGCTTCGACCTTTCGATGCCCGTGCCAGCGCACGATCGGCGCCGGCACCTCGTTCCCCACCGCGTAAGCCAACAGCGCCGGATGGCCGGCGCACGTCCGCACCTGCTCGCGCAACCGCCGCTCGATCTCCGACGCACGCCGCGCGTCGTCCAGAAACGTAATATGCTGTTCCCACGGCAGCCCCACCATCACCCGGAGCCCGTGTCGCTGCGCCACGTCGAGCAGCCAGCGCGCCGGAACCGTGTAGACGCGAACCGCGTTCACCCCCGACTGCGCCATCAGTGAAAAATCCCGCTCGACCTCAACGGGTGTGTGGTATTCCGAGCCGTCCCCGCGCGGCCGAAACGGGCCGTATGTGACGCCCCTCACGGAAAACTTTTCGTCCCCGACAAATAGAAATTTGCCGTGCACCGTCGGGCGGCGCAGCGGGGCGACAGATTGTGCCGGCGGACTCAGCGGTAGCGCGCTGGAATTCGCGGATGACTGAAGCGTGGACACGTTAACTCAATTTCTCCCGACCCGTTCGATCCATCTATTCTGCGAAATGCATGTTAAGAAATACATGAGCCACCGCCAATCTTGAATTCGTACCGTTTAAGTCCTATATTCTCGCATCGAGTTATAACATGCTGTGTCTGAGCAAGAAAACGGAATATGCCCTGACGGCGCTCGGCTACCTCGCCCAGCAGCCCGGCAAGGTCGCTTCCGCCCGGGAAATCGCCGAAAACCAGCGCCTCCCGCTCGCCTTGCTCATGAACATTCTTAAGAATCTGCAATCCCATCACATACTGCAAAGTACCCGTGGTGTGAAGGGCGGATATCGCATCGCCCAGGAACTCAACTCGTTGTCGTTGTTCGATTTCGTGGCGATCGTCGAGTGTTCTCCCGCCGCCGCCGGTGAGAATAATGAATGCGGCTGCCTTGAACATGCGCAAAGTTCCGCCAATGATCTGTCTCCTTCAGAAAACGCCCCAATCCACGCACTTAAGCTCAAATTGGTGCGATTCTTGAAGGAAGTGTCCATAACCGACCTGATAACCCCAGGCCGCCGCATCGACGTCCCATTTGAGCACGTAACAATTCAGAATCTTTCACAAAGGAGACACCCCCATGCCCATTACGTTAAGTGAAACCGCCGCCAAGGAGATTCGTTCGATCATTAAGGATCAGGGCCTGCCCGAAGACTCGACGCGGTTGCGCGTCGGGGTGAAGGGAGGCGGGTGCTCGGGATTCTCCTACATGCTGGATTTGGTGGAAGACGCGCCGGCGGAGGGTGACGAGCAGCTCGAGTCGAATGGCGTGAAGATCCTTTGCGACATGAAGTCCTATCTGTACCTGAACGGCGCCGAGATCGACTTCAAGGACGAGGTCATGGGGCGCGGGTTCGTCTTTAAGAATCCGAACGCGACCAGCAGTTGCGGTTGCGGGTCGAGCTTCTCTGCTTAAGAAGGCGCACCTTCGGTGCAGCCGCTACGCGGGTTGATCGCGTGCGCTTGGTGTTTTGTCCGGGCGAGCGCAGCTTCGCGGACGTATGATGTGTTGAGACTCAGTATCAACACGCTGATCAGTAAGGACGTTTACGATGCCCACTGAAACTGAAGAAATCGAGACACTCGCCAACCGCGAGTACAAGTGGGGCTTTGAGACGGCGATCGAGGCGGAAACCGTGCCGCCGGGATTGTCTGAGGAGACGGTTCGGTTCATCTCGGCGAAGAAGGGTGAGCCGGAGTGGATGCTGGAATGGCGCCTGAAGGCGTACCGGCACTGGCTCAAGATGGAAGAGCCGCACGATTGGCCCCACCTGAAGTACCCGAAGATCGACTATCAGGCGTCGAGTTACTTTTCGGCGCCAAAGCCGAAGAAAAAGAGCCTGGACGAGGTCGATCCGGAACTGCTGGCGGTTTACGACAAGCTGGGCATTCCGCTGAGCGAGCGGAACGCGCTGCTGGGGGTTGAGGAAAAGGGCCAGACGCCGGTGGCGGTGGACGCGGTGTTCGACTCGGTGTCGGTGGCGACGACGTTTCGCAAGACGCTGGCGGAGAAGGGGATCATTTTCTGCTCGTTCGGCGAGGCGGTTCGGGAGCACCCGGATCTCGTGAAGCAGTACATGGGGTCGGTGGTGCCGTACTCCGATAACTTCTTCGCGACGCTGAATAGCGCGGTGTTTACGGACGGGTCGTTTGTGTACATCCCCAAGGGCGTGAAGTGCCCGATGGAATTGAGCACTTACTTCCGGATCAACGCGAAGAACACGGGGCAATTTGAGCGGACGTTGATCATTGCGGACGAGGGGGCGCAGGTGAGCTATCTGGAAGGTTGCACGGCGCCGATGCGGGACGAGAACCAGTTGCACGCCGCGGTGGTGGAGCTGGTGGCGATGGACAACGCGACGATCAAGTATTCGACGGTGCAGAACTGGTTCCCGGGCGACCCGAAGACGGGGAAGGGCGGGATCTACAACTTCGTGACCAAGCGCGGCGCCTGCCGGGGCGTGAACAGCAAGATCACCTGGACGCAGGTGGAGACGGGGTCGGCGATCACGTGGAAGTATCCGTCCTGCATCCTGCAGGGGGATAACAGCGTCGGCGAGTTCTACTCGGTGGCGCTGACGCACCATTTCCAGCAGGCGGACACCGGCACGAAGATGATCCACATCGGTAAGAACACCCGGTCGACGATCGTGAGCAAGGGGATTTCGGCCGGGCAGGGACAGAATACGTATCGCGGGCTGGTGAAGATCCTGAAGGGCGCGACGCACGCGCGGAACTACACGCAGTGCGATTCGCTGCTGCTGGGGGACCAGTGCGGGGCGCACACGTTCCCATACATCGAAGTGCGTAACACGACGAGCAAGGCGGAGCACGAGGCGTCGACGTCGAAGATCGGCGAGGATCAGCTCTTCTATTGCAAGACGCGCGGGATCGCGCTGGAGGATGCGATCAACATGATCGTCAGCGGGTTCTGCAAGGACGTGTTTAAGGAACTGCCGATGGAGTTTGCGGTGGAGGCGCAGAAGTTGCTGGGCGTGAGTCTTGAGGGGTCGGTCGGATAGTCAGTGGTCCGTTGTCAGATGTTGAGCACGGGCGGGGCGCCCGTGATACGAAGGATTTGCGAAATGGCTCTGTTGGAAATTAAGAATTTGCACGCCAAGGTCGCCGTTGCGGGCGGGCGGGAGATTTTGAAGGGTGTGAACCTGACGGTGAACGCCGGCGAGGTGCACGCGCTGATGGGGCGGAACGGGTGCGGGAAGTCTACGCTGTTCCAGGTGATCGCGGGGCGCGAGACGTACGAGGTGACGGAGGGGTCGATTACTTATGAGGGGAAGGATCTGCTGGAGATGTCGGCGGAGGAGCGGGCGCGGGAGGGCGTGTTCCTGGCGTTCCAGTCGCCGGTGGAGATCCCGGGCGTGAGCACGGACTACTTCCTGAAGGCGGCGGTGAACGAGGTGCGGAAGCACCACGGTGAGCCGGAGCTGGACGCGATGCAGTTCCTGAAGCTGTTCAAGGAGAAGCGCGAGCTGCTTGAGATCGACCAGTCGTTTACCCGACGGGCGGTGAACGAGGGGTTCAGCGGCGGGGAGAAGAAGCGGAACGAAGTTTTCCAGATGGCGGTGATGAACCCGAAGCTGGGGCTTCTGGACGAGACGGATTCGGGCCTGGACGTGGACGCGCTCAAGACGGTGGCGAAGGGGATCAATACCCTTCACCAGCAGGACGCGCACCGGGCGCTGATGGTGGTAACGCACCAGGAGCGGTTACTGAAGTCGATCGTGCCGGATTTCGTGCACGTGATGGTGGACGGGCGGATCATCGAGTCGGGCGGGAAGGAGTTGGCGTTGCGCGTCGAGCAGCGCGGGTACGCCGGGATCGAGGAAGAGGTGCGGCAGGGGGTATAGGTCTCGTGAATCGGGAGGCGCGAAGCCGCAAGCGGCAAGGTGACAGTGGTAAGGATTGGGTCGGTGTGCGAGGGAACTTGGAGTTTGTGAGATGACGCAGGTGGCAGCAGAAAAGAAGAGCTCTCCCTTGATCCACTTCACGCGGCTGGAGAAGGAATTGAACGTGAACTCGTCACCGGCGTGGTTGGAAGAGGTGCGGGCGGGCGCGATGGCGCGGTTTGCGGCGGTCGGGTTTCCGGCACAGAAGTCGGAGGCGTGGCGGCATACGAACATCGGGGCGATCGTCAGGACGGAATGGGAACTGGCGGGCGCGGGGGAGATCGCGGGGGTGGCGGCGCTGGTGGAGAAGTTCACCTTCGGCGACGACGCGGCGGTCGAGCTGGTGTTCGTGAATGGGCATTATCACGGCGAGCTTTCGCGGACCGGAAAACTGCCGCGCGGGACGAAGGTGGGGAGCTTGGCGGAGGCGCTGGCCGGCGGGGACGCGGACGTCGTTCGGCGGCATCTGGGCAAGCAGGCGTCGATCGAGGCGAATCCGTTCGTGGCGTTGAACACCGGTTTAATCGCCGACGGCGCGTTCGTGCACCTGCCGGCGGGGACGACGATCGATCGGCCGATCCACCTGCTGGTGATCTCGACGGGCGGGCCCAAGCCGGCGGCGTCGCACCCGCGGGTGCTCGTGGTGGCGGAGGAGCGGGTGAACGCGACGGTCGTGGAGAGCTACGTCGGCGCGGAGGGGCAGCTTTACTTCACGAACGCGGTGACGGAGATCGTTTGCGGCGCGGAGAGTCACATCGACCACTGCCGGCTGCAGCAGGAATCGACGTCGGCGTACCACGTCTCGACGATGCAGGTGGACTTGGAGCGGTCGGCGACGTTCGTGTCGCACGCGTGCACGATCGGCGGGCGGCTGACGCGGAACGATCTGAACTGCGTGATGAACGGCGAGCACGCGTACGCGACGCTCAACGGCCTGGTGATGATCGGCGGGGAGCAGCACTGCGACAACCACACGCTGCTGCGGCACGAACGGGCGAATTGCCCGAGCCACGAGTTGTACAAGCACGTGCTGGACGGCAAGGCGACGGCGGTGTTCAAGGGGCAGATCTTCGTGCAGCGGGACGCGCAGAAGACCGACAGCAAGCAGACGAGCAAGACGCTGTTGTTGTCGGACGACGCGTACATGAACAGCCAGCCGGCGCTGGAGATTTACGCCGACGACGTGAAGTGTACGCACGGGAGCACGACCGGGCCGGTGGACGAGGACATGGTGTTTTACCTTCGGACGCGCGGGGTGGGACTGGAGGCGGCGCGGCACCTGTTGACGTACGCGTTCGCGGCGGACGTGACGCGTCGGATCAAGGTGGAACCGGTGCGGCGGCGGATCGAAGATTACATGGCGGCCCGGCATGGGTTGCCGCAGGATCTGCGGATTACGGATGTGACGAGTCATGATCGAGCGGCGCTGTAGGCCGTGGACTGGCGAGGGGAGGTCGCATGCCGTCGAACGCACTTCGTAACGAACTGGAAGCGGCGCACGCGGCGCTGGGTGGAATTGGTCCCGGCCGGCGTTACGCGACGCTGCAGATCAATCAGGCGTACGCGGTGATGCTATCTTCACAATTCCAGTTGTTCTGCCGCGACTTGCACACGGAAGTGGTCGATTTGCTGACGCGGCCGGGCGCCGTAACGGACGTGCGTTATACGATTCTGCGAACGGCGTTGACTGAGGGGCGCAAGCTCGACGTGGGGAATCCGAATCCGGGCAATATCGGATCGGATTTCGATCGGTTGGGACTGGATTTCTGGAGGGAGGTGAGGCTGGCGTTCCCTGGGGTGGGGAAGTGGCGACTCCGGCTTGAGGAGCTCAACCGCTGGCGAAACGCGATCGCTCATCAGGACTTCGATCCGGCCCGTCTTGGCGGGCGGACGACATTGCGGCTGGAACGGGTTCGGGGGTGGCGCGGTGCCTGCGACGTTTTGGCAATTCGGTTCGATCGTGTCATCGGGCGGCATTTGTCGCGTATAATTGGTCGAAAGGCGTGGTAGGAGTTGCCGATGGTCGCCAAGAACACTCATAAAGGTCGAAACGGCTCGTCGCGAATTGAGGTCGGGGATCGCGTCAGCTTCATGCACGGGTTTCGGCGGGCGCGGGCGGAAGTGGTCGAGGACCGGGGGTTCGTGGGCGCCGGCGGGCGGCGGATCCTGCGCGTCCGGATGATCACGACGTCGCCCGGGGGCGAGCGAACCTTTGAGATTCCACAGGACGAAGTAACGGCGGTGAAGTGACATGATTCAGAGAGTGTCGACTCTCCGGGATGCCGAGCGCCGAGATTCGGTTGGTGGACCGGCAGGGTCCAATGGCACTTTTGACGTTGCAGCCGTGCGCGCGCAGTTTCCGATCTTGTCGACGACGACATCGGGGGGGAAGCCGCTGGTTTACCTGGACAACGGCGCGACGACGCAGAAGCCGTTGGCGGTGATCGAGGCGCTGGATCGGTACTATCGGGCGCAGAACGCGAACATTCACCGCGGGGTTTACGAGTTGTCGCAGACGGCGACGACGCTGTACGAGCGGGCGCGGCTGACGGTGCAGCGGTTTATCAACGCCGCACATTCGGAGGAAGTGATCTTCACGCGGGGGACGACCGAATCGATCAACCTGGTGGCGCACTCGTGGGCGCGGGCGTTTCTCAAGGCGGGGGACGAGGTCGTCGTGTCGGCGATGGAGCACCACTCGAACATCGTGCCGTGGCAGATCGCGTGCGAGATGACCGGGGCGACGCTGCGCGTCATTCCGATCGACGATCGGGGCGAGCTGTTGATGACGGAGTATGTGCGCCTGCTCGCTTCGGGGAAGGTGAAGCTGGTGGCGGTGAACCACGTGTCGAACAGCCTGGGGACGATCAATCCGGTGACGGAAATGACAGCCCTGGCGCACCGGGCCGGCGCGACCGTGCTGGTGGACGGGGCGCAGTGGGTGGCGCACGCGGCGACGGACGTGCGGGCGATCGAGTGCGACTTTTATGCGTTCAGCGGGCACAAGCTGTTCGGGCCGACGGGGACGGGCGTGTTGTACGGGCGGCGGGAGCTTTTGGAGAAGATGCCGCCGTACATGGGGGGCGGGGACATGATCAAGAGCGTGACGTTCGCGAAGACGGAGTACGCGGATTTGCCGAACAAGTTTGAGGCGGGGACGCCGCACATCGCGGGGGCGGTGGGACTGGCGGCGGCGATCGATTTCGTGACGTCGATCGGGTTTGAGACATTTGCAGGGCACGAGGCGGAATTGCTGGCGTACGCGACGCAGCGGCTGGGCGAGATTCCGGGGCTGCGGATCGTTGGAACGGCGCGGCAGAAGGCGAGCGTGATCTCGTTCGTGATGGACGAGCCGGCGATCTCGTCGCTGGACCTGGGGTTGGGACTGGACGCCGAAGGGGTGGCGGTGCGGACGGGGCACCATTGCTGCCAGCCGGTGATGGATCGGTTCGGGATTCCGTCGACGACGCGGATTTCGCTGGCGATGTACAACACGCGGGCGGACGTGGACGCGGCGGTGGCGGCGATTGGGAAGGTGAGGGAGCGGGCGACGAAGCGACGGAGCGACGGAGCGACGAAGGGGGCGGTAGGGGATGGGAATTTGGGCGCGCTGAAATGGCCGTCGGCGGTGGCGGGGTCGCCGGGAGAGGCGGCGGACGAGCTGGCGGAGTTGTTCGAGGCGCTGGGGGAGCGGGACGCGCGGAACCTGTACATCCTGGAGCTGGGGGAGAAGCTGCTGCCGATGCCGGCGGAGTTCAAGACCGAGGAGTCGCGGGTGCACGGGTGCATGAGCACGGTGCATCTGCACGGACGACGCGCGCCCGGGTCGGCGGATCGGCTGGAGTTTCTGGCGGATTCGGACGCGCACATCGTGCGGGGGCTGATCGGGGTGTTGCAGCGCCTGTTCTCGGGGCAGCGGGCGGGAGAGATCCTGGCGTTCGACGTGGAGGGGTTCTTCGGGCGGATCGGGCTCGAGCAGTTCGTGACCGTGCAGCGACGGAACGGGCTGGCGGGGATGGTGAAACGGATCCGGGGGTTGGCGAACGAGATGCTGGCGTGAATAGAATTGTCATGAGCGAAGAAACAATCAAATCCGAGCGCACTCATCTTCCGGTGCTTCCGCATTCGGGGAAGGTGGAGCAGTTGAGGCAGGAGGCGGCGATGTCGGGACAAGCTTCGTCCAATGAGAAAGACAGGGTTGCTGAAGCAACCCAGCCAACTAAACCGGATTCGATTTTGGAGGCGCCGAAGTCGATCGAATACAAGCTGCTCGAGGGGAAGGTGATCGAGGCGCTGTCGAGCGTATTCGATCCGGAGATTCCGGTGAATATCTATGAGCTTGGTCTGATCTACAAGATCGACATCGACGCGGAGCGGAACGTCAACATTAAGATGACGCTGACGGCGCCGGCTTGCCCGGTGGCGGGGACGTTGCCGGGCGAGGTGGAAAAGAAAGTGGAGGCGATCGACGAGGTGAAGAAGGCGACGGTGGAGCTGGTGTGGGAGCCGCCGTGGTCGCGGGACATGATGAGTGAGACGGCGTTGCTGACGCTGGGGATGTATTGAAGTGGAGTAGGCGGTAGGCAGTAGTAGAAAAGAGAGAGGGCACGCTTTTGGGCGTGCCCTCGTTCAATTGAAAACTGAAGCGAAGTCGAGCCGGTTACTTCTTCATTTTCTTGTTTTCGTCTTCTTTGAAGGTCAGGCCACCGGCGCCGGGGTTTTTGGCGTGTTCGGCGAGCCAGTCGGCGAGTTCGCCCATGTAGCGGTCCTGGTCGATGGTGCCCTGGCCCTGCCAGCGGAGGCCCTTGAAGTTGTCTTCCTTGATCCACATGACGCGGTAGTAGGGCTTGTTCTTGTCGTCCTTCACGATGGCGTGGAGCTTGGTGAGGGCGGCGGACATGTCGCGCATGTGGGCGGAGTCGGTGGACGCCAGCGCCCAGGCGCGGATGTCGCCCATGACGCCTTTCCAGAACTCGGTGGTGGGCGCGCCGTGGCTGGCGCGGTCGTAGACGTCGGAGACCCCGGCGGCGAGCTTGTCGAAGCCGGACGGCATGCGGGAGTAGAGCTCGTCGCGGTAGGCGAGGATCGGCTCGATCTGCTCGCGGTATTTTTTGATGGCTTCGGCGAGTTCCTTGTTGACGGGGACTTCGGCGTCGGCGTTGTTAATGCCGATGGTGCGACGGAGCTCGCGGTCGAGGCGCTGGTGGTCGCCGCCCGGGTGGTTGGGCGGCACCGGTGCGTTGCGGTAGACCCGGACGACGCGGGCTTTGAGTTCTTCGGGGAAGGCGGCCTCGACCCCGGAGAGGAGTTGCCACTTCACGTAGGCTTCGGTGCGGGCGTCGGTGCTGACGGGTTTTTCGAGGGCGGCGACGATGACGTCGGGGGTGATGCCTTCGGTCTTGTTCTCCTGGAAGTAATTGGATTTCTCGCGGAGGCCTTCGCCTTTCTTGTCCTTGTATTCTTTGAGCAGGGCGGTGATGGCGGGCTGGGCGGGGGAGGCCGCGGGCTTGCCGGGTGTTGCGGCGGCGGGCTTGGCGGGGGCCGCTGCCCGGAGTGATTGCGCTGAAGCAAACGCGCAGAGAATTGCGATAGTGAAAGCCGAGCGATGGACGATTTTCATGGTTGCTCCGCCGGGTCCCTGGGTTTTCGTTAATAGAGTTACCGCCGCTGCATGATAGTCGTTGGTGTGGCAAATTCACATGGTTTCCGGGTGGCCGGGGAATGTTTCGTCGGTGAATCAGGGGTTTTACGCTGGAAATGTGGATGAGCGGATCGGGGGAGAATGCTTCCGGTTGTCATTTATGGGGGTGAGGGTTAGAGTATGTCTTCCGGCCTATCTTTGTCCGCCTTGTTCCCATGGAAACCGCAGCCCTTTCGCCCAATCTCGCAGGCGAGCGATCCGAAATTGGCGGATATCGGGTACTCCGTATGCTGTCGGCGGAAAGCTGGCTGGCGGAGATGCAGGGGGGGCGCAAGCTGGTCTTAAAGGTGCTGGACGAAGACGGGTTGTGGAAGGGGCAACTGCATCCGAACATTCGGGATCGGCTGGGGCGGGTGAGGGAGTTGGCGCACGCGGGAGTGGCGAATTTGTACGGGGTAGAACGTGACGGGGCGCTGACTTATCTGGTATGGGAATACGTGGCGGGGGAGACGCTGGGGGAGCGGGCGAAGTCGCCGGCGTGCGGGCAGCGCGACATGCAGGTGCTGGCGCGGGAATGGGTGCTCGGGGTGGAAATGCTGCACGCGCGGGGAATCGTGCACGGGCGGCTGAGCGCGTCGAACGCGATCGTCGATTCGAACGGTCGGCTGACGATCACGCACGTCAGCCCGTTGCTGTACAGCGATCCGGATCAGGACGTCGCGGATTTAATCGGGGTGTTGTTGGAGTTGCTGGACGTGCGGGAGGAATTGGAGTCGCCACTGGGGCGGTTGCTGGAACGGGCGTCGGCGGAGGGGATTCCGCTTCGGCGGCTGGCGGCGCGACTTGGGGCGCTGATCGAGTCGCGCGAGACCGAGACGCTGGCGGAGCCGGACGGGGCGGTCAGTCGGCGGATCCGGCGGCGCGCGGTCGTGGGTGCGGCGGCGACGGTGGCGGTAGGGGTGGCGGTGTTCTGGGGGCTGCGGGAATTCTCGGACGCGCGGACGCCCAAACCACCCGTTCCGCCGGAGGCTGCGCCGGCGGCGCTGCGGTCGCCGGCGGGTGAGCGTTCTTCGAACGCGGCGGCGGTTGCTTCTCCGGCCGGTGGGACGACCGGGATGGCTTGGTCGCGACGGACGACGGCGCCATGAGCGTGGTCAGCCGTTATCTCGAGCCGGCGCTGGTCGAGCGGCTCAATCACCTGCAATTGTCGGCGCGGAGCGTCGTCGAGGGGACGACGATCGGCTCGCACCGCAGCCCGGTCAAAGGGGCGAGCATCGAGTTCCGGCAACACCGGGCGTACGTGGCGGGCGACGAGCCGCGGCGGCTGGACTGGCGCGTGCTGGGTCGGACGGATCGGCCTTACATCAAGGAGTACGACGAGGAGACGAACCTGCGGTGCATCCTGGCGTTGGACTGCAGCGGTTCGATGGCGTACGGAGAGGGGAACAAGTGGGGGTCGAAGTTCGACTACGCGGCGCGGCTGGCGGTCTCTCTGGCGTACCTGATGCTCGGGCAGACGGAGAGTGTGGGGCTTTGCCTGTTCCAGGAGAAGATCATCCACTGGCTGGCGCCGCACACGGGCACGGCGCAGTTGTCGCGCGTGGTCGAGGGGATCGAAAAGGTGGTGCCCAAGGGCGGGTCGCAGGTCGCCAAGGCGATCCACGAGACGGCGGAGCGGCTGGAGCGGCGGGCGCTGGTGGTGCTGATTTCGGACTTCATGACGCCGGCGAGCGCGTTCCGGGAGGGCGTGGCGCACCTGCGGCACGACCGGCACGAGGTGCTGGCGCTGCGGGAGCTGGATCGGGACGAGATCGATTTTCCGTTCCGGAACTGGACG
>Ga0105239_10007661_pt1 | contig 12370 bp, 12 predicted proteins | sample KBSC44metaG_FD_92761 | JGI IMG/M metagenome (GOLD analysis project Ga0105239, IMG submission 92761) | Corn rhizosphere microbial communities from Kellogg Biological Station, Michigan, USA - KBS C4-4 metaG | ecosystem: Host-associated > Plants > Roots > Rhizosphere > Soil | place: Michigan, USA...
CAACGGCATATTGCCGTTCCCCATAGGGATAATCGTTAGGCGGGCGGAGAATTTTTGCGCCGTGCTTTATGCCGCGATCGTGGCGGCTGTTCACGTCACTCACGCGTACCATCACCGAAGGTGCAACTTCCACTGGCGGCGCGTTTGCGCCTAATTCAGTGAGCACAACGGCAACCGTCGCCAACGTTAAGCCCCGGAATCTCTGTGCACTTCGGGATGGATCGCTTCGGTGGCATTTTTGCTGCAAGTGCTCGCTAAGCTGCAATCCGCTGTAGCGAACCTTCGATCTGGCGGATGTCTTCTTCTGCCAGCGTGAAATCTCCAGCACGCATCACACCTTCCGCCTGCTTTGCGCTACGTGCGCCCACGATGGCGCCGGTGACAGCAGGGTTTAGAAGCGTCCACTGAATCGCCACTTCTCCGGGCGAGCGTCCATGACGATTTCCGATTGCGCGTAATTCTTCGACCAATGCCAAGTTTTTCGACAGCGCTGGCTCACGGAAATTGGGGTGGCCGCTGCGCCAGTCCTCTTTCCCAAATTTCGCGGCGCGCTCGCGCGTCATAAATCCAGTTAATAGCCCCGAAGCCATCGGGGAGTACACAATCACTCCAACATTTTGTTGTTTGCAGTAAGGCAAAGTTTCCGTCTCAACTTCGCGGCTGACTAGCGAATACGGAGGCTGCAACGATGTCACCGGAGCGACCGCCTGCGCACGTTGCATCTGATCGACACTGAAATTTGATACACCGATCCAGCGCAGCTTCCCTTCCTTCTTTAGTGCGGCGAGCGTGGACCAGCCTTCTTCGAGCTCGGTTGAATCCGGATCAGGCGGCCAGTGGATTTGGTAGAGGTCGATCGCTTCCACTCCCAGGCGGCGCAGGCTGTTTTCAACTTCTTCTTTTACTGAGTCGGCTTTGAGTTTTTTGATGACATCGCCTTGCGCGTCCCAGCGAAGTCCACATTTGGTGAATACGTATGGCTTCCTGCCGCTCCAGCTCTTCAGAGCCTTGGCTACAACTTCTTCGGAGTGTCCAAGTCCATATGCGGCGGCGGTGTCGATCCAGTTCACCCCCAGCTCGAGCGAGCGGTGGATGGCAGCGATGGAGTCGTTGTCGTCCTGATCTCCCCAGGCGAATTGCCAGCCTGGACCGCCAATGGCCCAGGCTCCGTAACCGATGGTGGTGATTTGTAAATCCGAGTTGCCGAGTTTTCTGGTTTGCATCCAGCCTCCGTGTTGAATTTCGATTCTATCGTCTCGTGGTGGAGATTGGGGGACTGCAGCATTAAAACTTCGCCGGTCGCCATCCCTGATTCCGTTTTGAACGTCTAAAATTACTTAGAGGATTCGATTGTGAGGGTGCGCATGCTCCCGCTGACTATTCTCTTGTTCCTGGCTTGTGCTGCAGGCTTGCGGGCTGCACCTGTGACCATACCTCATGGCACCGTAGAGTTAGTGGCCGAGCACAACTCAATTCAGCCTGGACACAATTTTCAGGTTGGCCTGAAGTTTCAGCTGGAAAAAGGTTGGCACATTTATTGGACCAACCCCGGCGACGCCGGACAACCGCCCCGCGTGGCTTGGGATTTGCCTGCGGGGTTGAGTGCCGGCGCCATTCTTTGGCCTTATCCGAAAGTGCTTTCCGCTTTTTCGGCAGTGGATTTTGGATACGAGGATGAAGTGCTTCTGCTGGTTCCGATGGAGGCGAATGCTTCTCTGAAAGCAGCGAGTGCCAATCTCAATGCAGATCTTAAGCTGGTCATATGCCAGGACGTTTGCATTCCTGGCAAAGCGAAGTTATCGCTTTCCTTGCCGGTAACGCGCCAAGCGCCCTCTGCTAGTGCCACTGCTTTCAATGAGGCGCGTCAAAAGCTGCCCAAGCCTGCGCCTGCAAGCTGGAAATTCCAGGCTAAAGACGGTAAAGATTCTTTCTACCTAAGTGGTGTCGTAGGGCGTCCAATTAAGCAGGCGTTCTTTTTTCCGTTAGAAGAAAGCCAGATCGAAAATGCCGCACCGCAGAAGGTGCAGCCGTCGAAATCAGGGTTTGCCCTGGAGTTGAAAAAGTCGAATCAGCTCACAAAGTCAATTCGACATCTGCGAGGGGTTTTGTTGTTGACGGATAAGGCTTATGTCATTGACGCGCCAGTAACATGACGAAAACTTGTTTTTTTTGGCCATTGCGGGCTGTGCGCGAGGAATCTGGGTTTGCGGGACAGCACCACGAGGCGGTCAGCAAAGAGCAGATCCCTCCTTGTACCCTTCGACATGCCCAGGGTCCTCGTCGGAATGGCAAATTTTAGATTTGATAAGAAGGAGGATAATCCCATGAAAGATTCGCTTCTTTTCTCCTGCTCAGCTTTCATCGCTGTAGCTTTACTAACAACTCAACTCTTCGCTGCCGCGAAAGTCGGCGACACCGCTCCTGCCTTCAGCGAGGCTGCCAGCGACGGCAAAACCTACAATCTGTCGAGCTACCAAGGAAAGTTCGTTGTCCTCGAGTGGCACAACCAGGGCTGCCCCTACACTGCCAAGCATTATGAAAGCGGCAACATGCAGAAGCTGCAGAAGGAGTGGACGGGCAAAGGAGTCACGTGGTTCACCGTGATCTCCTCCGCGCCAGGAACGCAGGGCTTCGTAAATGCCAGCGACGAGAATTCGTATCTCACCAAAATGAAAGCCGCACCCACAGCTGCGTTGCTTGATCCCTCGGGCCAGTTGGGACACATGTATGGTGCGAAGACCACGCCGCATATGTTCATCATTGATCCACAGGGCAAACTGATTTACGACGGGGCCATCGATGACCGTCCAACCACCGATGAGTCCGACGTGAACCAGGCCAAGAATTATGTTTCTCTCGCGCTAGATGAGGCTATGGCAGGAAAAACGGTTTCTACTGCTACCACGCGTCCTTACGGCTGTTCAGTCAAGTACGGTAACTGATGGACGTTGATGCGCTTCGCCACTTCTGTCTTTCCTTCCCGCAGGCGAAGGAAAAATTGCAGTGGGGGGAGAATCTGTGCTTCAAAGTCGGCGGCAGGATTTTCGCGATTTTGAATCTTGGAGCCGTGCCACAGAGTGTTTGCTTCAAATGCGATCCCGAGAAGTTCGCGGAATTGCTCGAGATTGAGAACGTTGTGCCGGCTCCTTATTTGGGGAGATATAAGTGGGTGCTGGTGAAACGGTTGGATGTGCTATGCGGTACGGAGTTGGAAGAATTGCTGGGCGAGTCGTATGGGATGGTGGTGGATAAACTGCCTCGGCCTAAACACACCAGCCGCACCAAGCGCCGTAAAGCTGTCCATTGATAACGCCTTTAATGCAGTCCGGTTCATATTCGTCTTTTAGATATTCATCCCACCTGGGTCGAATCATTGCGTTTGACGCCTTTCCACACCCCACGCTAAAATACTAGAGTTTGCCTGTACTTGCGGCCCCGTTCTGGGGCCGCCCGTTATCGTTGCTCTGAGCGTCGAAACGCGGAGAAACAGCAAGCACAGCATAATCAGCGAGTCCCCTGCATGGTGTTCGTGTGCGGCGATGGGACTTTAGGAGGCATGGGTATGTACGCGGTCATTCGCGCGGGTGGAAAGCAGTACCGGGTTGCACCCGGCGACGTGATTCGAGTGGAGAGCGTCCAGGGTACCGAAGGCAAGGTCGCTTTCGGCGACGTGCTGGCGGTTTCCGGCAGCGAAGGACAGGTGTCCAAGCCGGGAGCGGATGTCCATGTGGCGGGCGAGATCGTAGAACAGGGCCGCGGAGCCAAGGTCATCGTTTTCCATTACAAGCGGAAGAAACAGTACAAGAAGCTGAATGGGCATCGGCAGAATTACACTGCGGTGCGGATTACCGAGATCGCGTTCGATGGTCAGAAGTTTACCGCGCCTGAGCTGGCGAACAAGGAACCCAAGGTGAAGAAGGCCAAGGCGGAGGCTGCGCCTGAGGGTGAGAGCAAGGCTCCGGCTAAAAAGGCTGCGGCCAAGAAAGCTGCTCCTAAGAAGACTGCCGCTAAGAAAAAGAAGTAACAACACAAGGTCCCTCGACTTCGCTCGGGATGACAGAGCATTTAGATTTCTACGATTTTTGAGGAATTGATCAATGGCACATAAAAAAGGACAGGGCACATCACGAAACGGGCGCGACTCTAACGCGCAGCGGCTTGGGTTTAAGGCGTTCGGCGGACAGCTGGTTCCGGGCGGGACAATTATTGTTCGACAGCGTGGGACTCGGGTGAAGCCTGGGTTGAATGTTGGTCGCGGGAAAGATGACACTCTTTTTGCCAAGATCACTGGACGGATTAAGTTCAAGGACCGGGGATCGATGGGCAAGTACGTCATGGTGGAGCCGGTCGAAGCGAAGTAACGATTCGATCGAGTTTCAGGCGGTTCCGAGCCTCGCCTTCGGGTTGAGGCTTTTTCTATTGAGACGACGATGTTTATCGATGAGGCCAAAATTCGGGTGAAGGCGGGTGACGGCGGCAATGGCTGCGTTGCTTTCCGGCGGGAGAAATATGTTCCCCGTGGAGGCCCTTCTGGTGGAGATGGTGGGCGCGGCGGCGACGTCGTTATGGAGGCCAGCGAGCGGCACAATACTCTGGTGCACTTTCGATTTAATCCTGAGTACAACGCGGAACGCGGACGCCACGGCGAAGGCTCGAAGAGGACTGGACGTGACGGGCAAGATGTCATCCTGAAAGTTCCTGTCGGCACCATCGTCTACGACGAAGGAACCGGAGAAAAAATCCACGACTTTTCTTCCGTCGATGACCGCATGATCATCGCGCGCGGCGGACGCGGCGGACGGGGCAATGCGCAGTTCGCTACGTCCACTCATCAAGCTCCACGCGAGCATGAACCTGGCCGCCCCGGTGAAGAACATACCTTTCGGCTGGAGTTAAAACTTCTTGCCGATGTAGGGTTGGTTGGATATCCGAATGTAGGTAAATCCACCCTAATTTCTCGTATCTCGGCGGCCCGCCCGAAGATTGCTGATTATCCGTTCACGACTTTAGAGCCGAATCTCGGCGTCGTTGCCGTTGGGCAAGCACCGGAAGAACGTAGCTTCGTTGTCGCCGATATTCCGGGCCTTATTGAGGGGGCGCACACTGGCTCTGGACTTGGCACACAATTTCTTCGCCACATTGAGCGTACGCGTTTGCTCGTCCATCTCGTCGACGTCTCGGACGCCAGTGGACGACCGAATCCCGTGCAGGATGTCAAAATCATCACCAATGAACTAGAGAGTTTCGGCGCAGGGCTGGAAATGAAGCCCATGATCATGGTGGCGACCAAAATTGACGTTGCGAACAAAGACAAACTAGCCAAATTGAAGCGCTACTGTAAAAAGCAAGGACTGGATCTGTTTTCTATCTCCGCAGTCACTGGCAAAGGGATCGATGAGTTGAAATACGCCATAGCGCAAAGAGTGGAAGAAGTTCGCCAGGCTGCAGAAGTAGTCACGCAAGAAGAGTTCTGATTTTTTTTACGGTTCCTGCAGGATCGCTCTACGTCCTACGGGTATGGTATGCAAACCTTTGAGTATTTCCATACCCTTCTCAGACCTCGCCGCACGCGGCCCGCCCCCAGCAGAATCGATGCATGCACACATTCCCCCGTTCTTCTTATGCAGTGCAGCTTTTCGTCGTTTTGATGGGCCTATGTTTTTTGCCCGTCGCAGTGCCCGCATTTGCGGCTAGTATGTCGATTTCTCCGACCAGCATTAATTATGGGAATAATCCCGTATACAGCGGGTCTTATTATTATGTGACCTTGCGCAACAGTGGAACTACCACCGTGAGCCTCACCAGCGCAACCATCAGCGGTGCTTTCAAGTTTGCTGGGATTACGACTCCGTCAAGCCTGGGTGTGGGCCAGAGCATTAAAATCCAGTTGAAGTTTGTTCCAAAAACGACTGGCAGCTTTACCGGCACATTTAGTGTTTCCGCGCAAAATGCGACCAAAGTGTCGATCGCTCTTTCAGGGAGCGCGACCAATATTCCGCTTAGCAGTTTGACGGCTTCGCCATCAAGCTTCAGTTTCGGCAATATCGTTGTCGGAACCACTTCGACCCAGACGGTTACGCTCAAAGCGGGATCGATGCCGGTCATCATTTATGGAGCAACCACCACGAACCCTGAGTTCACCTTGAGCCAGCTGACCCTGCCCACGACAATTGCCGCCGGGCAAAGTATTTCTGTCAGCATGAATTTCAAACCGGGCAGCAGCGGTTCGACTTCCGGTACATTCACGATCAGCGCTAATGCGGCCAATTCTCCGTCTAAATTTACGGCAACTGGCGCCGGAGTCTCGACTTCGCAGCATACGGTTGGCCTGACCTGGGTCCCGAGTACGTCGAATGTTGTCGGGTACAACGTCTATCGTGGTACAGCGACTGGCGGGCCGTACACGAAATTGAACGGCAGTGCCATCGTGACGACGTCCTTCTCTGATAGCACGGTGAGATCAGGTTCGACTTATTACTACGTCTCCACGGCGATCAATTCTTCGGGTACAGAAAGCGTCAAGTCCAACGAAGTTCGCACAGCAATTCCAACTCCGTAGTCCAGTCCTCCCTCAAAAACTTAAACGGCGGGCCGCAATGGCCCGCCGCTTTTTTGTACCCGACGCGTTACCGACGACGAAAAGCTTTACGCCTGCGCAGCGTTGGATCCGTGCTGGAAGTGATACTGAATGATCTTTGCTGCCAGTGCGGGATGGACGGCTTGCTTGTCACCTTCCACTGTACGCACTACCTCACCACGGCAGACGACCTCAGCTGAGGTCAGGCCTGCAATTTCCGCTGGGAGTACTAGATTGATTTCAAGTTGTGCGTTGGGCGAAAGTGCTTCTGGCGCACGAAACAGCATTCCCGAACGGCTGATGTTTTCTGTGGTCCCGGTGCGCCAGTCGTTTTCTCCTAAGAGCCGATACTTCAGCGGCAAGTGGAGATTGAAACGTTTGGCACGGAAGGGCGAAACTTTCGCTCTTTTCGGGAAGTGAGGTGTGACGATACTTTGGGCGGACATCTGGACCTCCAAGGGGAGTGGTGTGTCTAGCGCCTCCCTTACTCGTGTTTTGAGGGCGGGGAGGGTAAAGGGCTTCTGGAGCAGGTTTACACCTGGATCCAGGGTGCCGTTATGGCCGATCACGTTTTCGGTGTAGCCCGACATGTAGAGAACCTTGGCGTCGGGCCGCGAAGTGGAAATCTGTTGGGCCAGCTCGTGTCCGTTCATGCCCGGCATGATCACGTCGGTGAGCAGTAGATGAATGGGACCGGAGTAGTAGCTGGCGATGCGCAGGGCTGCGGCGCCGCTATGCGCTTCGAGCACGGTGTAGCCCTGATTCTGGAGATATTGACGCACAAGACCACGCAATGTGGTTTCGTCTTCGACCAGCAGGACAACCTCGCGACCGGTGTCGATTCTGCCGGCTTCCATTGGAGCTTCGAGCACAAGCGGCTCGCCGGTTGCGGTCACGCGCGGCAGATAAATTTTGAATGTCGTACCTTTGTCGCGCTCGCTGTAAACCCAGATGTAGCCTTCACTCTGCTTGACGATTCCGTAGACGGTGGAGAGGCCTAGGCCAGTTCCCTTCGGGCCTTTGGTCGAGAAGAATGGCTCGAAGATGTGCGACTGAGTTTCCGAATCCATGCCGATGCCGGTGTCGCTGATGGCGAGCATCACATACTCGCCGGGTTTCAGTGGCGCATGGAAACGAGCGTAGTTGTCATCGTGGCTGACGTTCGCTGTTTCTATTGTGAGCTTTCCGCCTTTGGGCATCGCGTCTCTCGCATTGACTGCGAGATTCATGATGACTTGCTCGATTTGTCCGGGATCCGCTTTGACGGCGCCGAGATCGTCACTGGAGCGCATTTCCAGCTCAATGTCCTCTCCGATGACTCGGGTGAGCATCTTCAGGTTCTCGCTAACGATTCCATTCAAGTCGAGAACTTTCGGGGCGAGCATTTGCTTGCGGCTGAAGGCGAGCAGTTGGCGAGTGAGCGTGGTTGCGCGATCGGCCGCGTTGGCGATTTCCTGAGCTGGGCCACGCAGCTTCGAATCGTTGGCAGTTCCCTCGACTAAAAATTCGCAGTAGCCGGAGATAACCATCAACAGATTGTTGAAGTCATGCGCGATGCCGCCTGCGAGGCGTCCGATGGCTTCCATCTTCTGCGCCTGACGCAGTTGCTGCTCTAAGGCGCGGTGTTCGGTGACATCTTCGGCGATCAGTTCGAAGTAAGTCTCACCTTTTTCTCCGCGGATGGTGCAGCCAGATAGCCGGACGATGATGACTTTCCCACTTTGGCACAGCCAGTCCACTACCAGCTCATCGAACCGCTTCCCAGAACGCAACTGATCTGCCAGAGCAAACCACTGCTGCGAGTCCGAATGCAGGTTCGCCAGATTGAGTCCAATCAGGTCCCAGGCTGATTTGTACTCGAGCATTTCGACGGTGGCGGGGTTCGCTTCGACAATGATTCCTGCCGAATCGCAACGGAATATCCCGTACGGGGCATTGGTCACAAGCGACCGGAAGTTGGCCTCGGATCTCCGCAATCCCTCCTGCGCCGTGCGCAGCGCAGCATTCAGCCAGCAGATCATCAGGGCAACAATGACGAATAAAGCCAGCTGTATGATGGACTTGCGATAATCTGCTGGCGTGTGTTCACCCGCCAGCGAGTAGTAGGCGCTGACGGTTAGCGCGAACGAGGTGGCAGCCAAACCGGGCTTCCACCCGCCGTACCAGGCAGAGACCATGACGGCCACACCAAAAACCACTAGGCGGCTCTCGACAACGTCGTGTAATAGAAATGCAGGGATTAGAGCCAGAATGATGCTGAGCACGGCGACGCCGTACCGCAGGATCGGGGCCTGGGCGGGACGAATGTAGCGTGTGCGAAGAAGGGGGAGTTTCAATCGCATACAGTGCCAATCCTATTTCCCATAATGGGATACGCGCGAGTTACCTCAGTACATGTCGCGTCCGGCTATGGGTCATTGGCCCTCAGTTTGGCCCAATACAGGCAACCACGTATTGCTAAAATGCAACACGCAGCACGGCAAAACCTATGAACATAGGCCTATTCGGTGGAACCTTTGACCCTATTCACAACGGGCATATCGCGCTGGCACGCGCGGCGCAGGCGCGCTTTGATTTAGGCAGGATTTATTTCGTGCCCGCACATACGCCTCCGCACAAGTCGCACGCGCCGCTGGCAAATTTTTACCAGCGATACGCCATGGTGGTGCTGGCAACGATGGGAGACAAGACACTGGTCCCTTCGTTGTTAGAAGCACCGGACGTTGTGGGCGCACAAATATCAGGTAAAGGAAAACAGCAGGTGGCTGCTGCAAACTATAGCATTGATACCATCCGCCGCCTAAAACAAACTCTCAAAAAAGCCGACCGGTTATCTTTCTTGATAGGAGTCGACGCCTTCAAAGACATTTCCAAATGGCACCAAGCGGAGGCGCTCTTAGGCGAGTGCGAGTTTATTGTCGCGAGTCGGCCAGGATATTCGTTGGCGGATGTAGCGAATTCCCTACCAGAAAAGATTCGCCCGAAAGCCGCTGTGGCCAAGCCTTTTGCCAAGCATGCCGCGGTGGGGGATTTGGTTTTGACTGGGGCTACAATTCGGTTGTTGGATGGTGTGGAGGAGTTGGCTTCGTCTACGGCAATTCGGAATGCGGTTGCGGGGAAAAAATCTTTGGCGAAGTTTTTGGATCCGAAGGTGGCGGAGTATGTGAAGAAGATGGGGCTGTATAGTGAAAAATAAATCAGCAGCCATGGACGACCATGGAGTGGCCAAAACGCGACGTTTTATTCGAAGGATTCTCCGAGCATCAAATTCTTGATCTTCCCAAAGAAACGATCGAGTAATTAGTTTTTCTAGGGGAACCCCTCATTTTCAAAGCAGGCTCAGCTTCAATTGTTGGGCCTTTCAAAATCGAATCGGGCAGATTGGTAATCGAGTTGGCTCAGATAGTCAGTATTGAGGGGATCGTACATGCAGTATCTTGCGCAAAACCAAATCTCAAGCTTCACCGCGTGCGGGAGCGTCGCGGTTTTGCGGTGGAGCAAATCGATGGAGTCGGCGAGGCCTATCATCTGATCGATTCTCTTTAAAGGCGGCGCAATTAAGGTCGGACGATCACAACATTCGGCGCTGATGGCAACTCGAAGTTTGCGCCGTTTCCTTCATTTGCCGAGAGCGTGGCCGGTAGGTCCAAAGCAGACAGCAGAATCTTCTTGTTCCAATACCCATCGGTCCAATAATCACCGTGCGCATAGATGGCGCCATCGGCCACGGTGTATCCGCGAACTTGCTCGCGATGTCCATCGCGAAAGATTAATGTCGCCGGAACAATCGCATGGGACACAGGCCGAACATCTGAAACTCTCGTCTTTGTAACCACATTCACTGCGGCTTGTTGGACGGGCATTTCAGCGCGGTCCGAGCGAACATACTGACCACCCTGCAACTCAATCATCAGGGGAGTAATCGGTTTAGGTTCTTCCTTCACGACTGGCGCCGCCGGCGCCGGAGTTTGAACCACGATCACTTGTGGAGTTGTTTGTACAACGTCGGGCCCATAGCCCGGATACCAGGCTCCGCCTAAAAAAATGGGCGCAGCAAAATGACGCTGATGCATGGAAACTTGAGGGAGTGGAGCAATCGTGACGCTTCTTCCCGCTCCGCGTTGTGCCAAGGCTGATCCGCTGACGATGAGAACACTCGCAATTGCGGTCAGCAGTCGCATGAGTTATCGTGCCTTGGCGTGAGGTGGCAGACGGAAATCAATCCCGCGCTCGTCGTTCTGCTTTGTGGTTGCATCGAGGTCAAGATCAGCCAGCAAGACTTTATGTGAATGTCCGGGCGTCAGGTCGTAAAGCATGTCGCCTACGATGGCGTAGTTCTGAACTGCCACGTGACGGCCGTCTTTGAAAATCAGTAGGGTTTGCGGTTGATCGGCGGCCAGGCTTGGCTCAACCGCTGGTGCGGCTTCTGCTTCCGCAGGAACTTCCTGACGGGGAGCCGGTTCTACGGGAGCCGGAGCTGCTACACCTGGCCCTCGACGATCAAATACGGTAGGTCCACCCAGATATTGAGCGGGCGGCGCGGTCATTTGCTCCATGGTGTCATCCACGGGTTCCAGGGTGTCAAGCGGCACGTAGTATGGGACCGCGTACACTGCGCCAAAATTATTCTGCGGGAAGAAATTGTGATGATGCTTGGGATTCCGATTTCCATGAAACTGATGATTATTCGGCGGATTGAAAAAGAAACGGTTCTGTCCTGTGTTGCCAAAACCGAGCGATGTCACGCTCGCGGGAGGTCCACCGCCTTTATTACCGTTGCCGCCAAACCCAAGAGAGGTCACAGAAGCTGGAGGACCCTGCGCAAATGCCGCTGAAACCAGCACTGCGGCCGCCAAAAACATCCCTGTAAACCTGTGTCGCACATTGCAATGATACTCCTGCTTGGCAACCATGATGGACTCCTTACAATAGGCCACAATCGCCCACTACTTATTAGAATACTGCCACAGGCCAAGGGTTGCGGGTTTTATGGCTGCCGGGAAAGCCTATACAAACCATTGAAAACCGGCTAGAAACCGCGGTAATCGATGATGGTTACCCGGCGCTGGCGCGAGCCAGTTCCCAGAGATTCCAGATTCCGTTGGCCCCGAGTAGGCCTAGGATACAGGAGAGGACCAAGCCACGTTGCGGGGTCTCAAGCAAATCGGCGGTGATCCCGGCGACGAAGACAAACAAGAACGGCACCGCAATCAAATTAAATCCCAAGCCCGGATAGTGTGGAGTAGCAACTGCCCATAGAAGAAAAATCAGCGCCACCAACAACGGCGCTGTGTTCCCGAAGTAGCGCGCGCGTGGCCAGGCCAAATAGGTCACAACCGCCGCGGGAACGGCGGCGACAAGAGCCGGGCTACTTTGCGCCAGTTGCGAGACCAACTGCCCGTAGGCTCCGGGCATGAGAAACGAGCGCCAGGTTCCGCCGAAGAAGCTGGCGTGGCGCAGACTTTGGACAAAAACTCCGGGATGTAAAGCGTAGGACGTGAATAGCAAAAGCAATCCAATGCCACATGCGCAAGCCCAAATGACCGTTGCTGCGCGTCGGCGAGTTGGCGCGACGTAATACATCAGCGCGAGGGCCATCGGAACTATCACGAGCAGCGAAAACTGCGATCCGATGGCGAGGGCAAGGGAAACTCCCAGAAGTAGGATTCTCCGCCAGTTCCAAAGCACGACTTCGCGAGGAGCGTACAACGTGTGTGCGACGGCGATGGCGGTGAAGATTGTGCCAAAGGTTCCCCATGCCGCGCCGATTTCTGGTTGTGCAAACCAAAGGGA
>Ga0105239_10007664_pt1 | contig 12365 bp, 11 predicted proteins | sample KBSC44metaG_FD_92761 | JGI IMG/M metagenome (GOLD analysis project Ga0105239, IMG submission 92761) | Corn rhizosphere microbial communities from Kellogg Biological Station, Michigan, USA - KBS C4-4 metaG | ecosystem: Host-associated > Plants > Roots > Rhizosphere > Soil | place: Michigan, USA...
AACGTCCCTGGGCATCACAGCTAGCCGCGGCAAGCGGGGACCGCGGATTCATCGAACAGGTTCTGCCGGCGGGTGCGGCGCCGCGATTCTCGTATCTTGAGACGCGGTGCTCACTCATTGAGAGCGTCGTCGCCGGTCGGCTAGTCTCAGCCGCATGAGACTGGCAGTGATCCCGGGTGATGGAATCGGCCTCGAAGTGACCGAGGTGGCGTTGCGCGCACTCGAAGCGGCCGGAGGCGATGTCGACGCGACGCACTATGACTTCGGGGCGGCCCGCTGGCGCCGCACCGGCGAGACGTTGCCCGAGGGCGCGCTCGAGGAACTCCGCCAGCACGACGCGATTCTGCTCGGGGCCGTCGGCGATCCGAGCGTGCCGTCGGGCACGCTAGAGCGAGGTTTGCTGCTGCGGATGCGCTTCGAGCTCGACCATTACGTCAACCTGCGGCCGTCAAAGCTGTACGCCGGCGTCAAGACGCCGCTCGGGGGCGACCCCGAGATCGACTTCATCGTGGTCCGCGAGGGGACCGAGGGCCCGTACACCGGACAGGGCGGGGTGCTGCGCAGGGGCACCCCGGACGAGATCGCCACCGAGGTCAGCATCAACACCGCCCTGGGCGCCGAGCGGGTCATCCGCTACGCCTTCATCCTCGCCCAGGGCCGGCCGCGAAAGCACCTCACGCTCGTCCACAAGAACAACGTCCTGCAGTACGCGGGCAGCCTCTGGACGCGCACGTTCGACCGGATCGCCGATGAGTTCGCTGACGTCGAGACCGCCTACCAGCACGTCGACGCCGCGACGATCTACATGACCACCGACCCAGGCCGCTACGACGTGATCGTCACCGACAACCTGTTCGGCGACATCCTCACGGACCTGGCCGCCGCGGTCTCGGGCGGTATCGGTTTGGCGGCCAGCGGCAACCTGGACCCCAGCCGCCGCAACCCGTCGATGTTCGAACCAGTTCACGGTTCAGCGCCTGACATCGCCGGTCAGGGCAAGGCTGACCCGACCGCTGCCGTGCTCTCGGCGTCGATGCTCCTGACCCATCTGGGCGAAACCGAGAAGGCGGCGAAGATCGAGTCGGCTGTTGCGGCTGATCTCGCCTCGCGGGGTGAGAATCCGGGCTCCACCTCGGAGATCGGCGACCGCCTCACCAAGGCGATCTCCAGCTGAGTGCCACTCCGCTTTGCCCATGATCGGCCAAACGTGGCAGACTAACGGCGTGCCTTGCACCATGATCATTATCAGTTAGCGCGTACGCCAGCTCGAACGGCGCACGCGCAGACCCTCCGCATCTTTGCGGGGGGTCTTTTGTTTGGCCGACACACGAACCAGAAGAGGACCCCATGCTCAGCGACGACTTCCATGTCTTCGACACCACGTTGCGCGACGGAGCTCAACGCGAAGGTATCGCGTACTCGGTGGCCGACAAGTTGGCCGTCGCCCGCCTGCTGGATCAACTCGGAGTCGGCTTCATCGAGGGCGGCTGGCCGGGCGCGATGCCGAAGGACACCGAGTTCTTCGCCCGGGCGGCCGAGGGCGAGCTCGAGCTCAAGAACGCGGTCTTGGTCGCCTTCGGGGCGACTCGGAAAGCGGGCGTCGCCGTCGAGGATGACCCCCAGGTGCAGGCGCTGCTCGACTCGCGGGCGAGGGTGATCACCCTGGTGGCCAAGTCTGACGTCCGCCACGTCGAGGAGGCGTTGCGCACCTCGCTGGAGGAGAACCTCGCGATGGTCCGCGACACGGTCGCTTACCTGCGAGCGCAGGACCGACGAGTGTTCGTGGATTGCGAGCACTTCTTCGACGGCTACAAGCACGACCGGGACTACGGCGTGCGTGTGCTGCAAGCCGCCCAAGAGGCCGGCGCCGACGTCGGCGTGCTGTGCGACACCAACGGTGGGATGCTGCCCATGGGCGTGCACGCCGTGGTGACCGACGTCAAGAACCGCCTCGATCTACGTCTTGGCATCCACACCCAGAATGACACCGGCTGCGCGGTGGCCAACACCCTGGCCGCCATCGACGCCGGGGCCACCCATGCGCAGGGCACCGCGAACGGCTACGGCGAGCGGGCTGGCAACGCCGACATCTTCGCCGTGATCGGCGCTCTGGTCACCAAGATGGGGCTCGACGTGCTTCCGGAAGGCTCGTTGCCCGAGATGATGCGGGTCGCCCACGCGATCGCCGAGATCGCCAACCTGGCTCCGGACACGCACGCTCCGTATGTCGGGGCGTCGGCGTTCGCGCACAAGGCGGGGCTGCACGCGTCGGCGATCAAGGTCTCGCCGGATCTTTACAACCACCTCGACCCGGCGGTCGTCGGCAACGGTCAGCGCATCCTGGTCACCGAGATGGCCGGCCGGGCTTCGGTTGAGCTGAAGTCGCGTGAGCTGGGCGTGGACGTCTCGAACCGCCCCGACGTGGTCGGCAAAGTCGTAGAGCATGTGAAGGCACGTGAGGCGAATGGCTGGTCCTACGAGGCGGCGGACGCGTCGTTTGAGCTGTTGTTGCGTGATGAGCTGGGGGAGACGGCCGCGCCGTTCCGAGTCGAGTCCTACCGTGTGATCATCGACCGGCGCGAGGACGGCGCGATCGTCAGCGAGGCGACGGTGAAGGTGCACGCCGCCGGCCGTCGCGTGATCTCGACCGCCGAAGGAAACGGGCCGGTGAACGCCCTGGACAACGCCCTGCGCGAAGCCCTCGCGGAGGCGTTCCCGAGGATGAGCAGCTTCGAGCTCACCGACTACAAGGTGCGGATACTGCCCGGCAAGCACGGCACCGACGCGGTCACCCGGGTGCTCGTCGAGACGTCGAACGGTCGACGCGAATGGACGACGGTCGGCGTGCATGCCAACGTGATCGAGGCGTCCTGGTTGGCCTTGGCGGACGCCGTCCGGTTCGGCCTACTGCAGGGTTAGTCAGCCCCAGCAGAGGCAAAAGGGGTGCCCGGCGGGATCGGCGTACACCCGAAACCCCTCGTCGTCGGGGTACAGCCGGCGGGCTCCCAGCGCGATCACCTGTTGTTCGGCTTCCTCGATCTTGTCCGCGTCGACCGTGACATCGAGGTGGAACTGCTGCGGGCGGCTCGGGTCCGGCCAGTCCGGGGCGACGTGGTTGGGAGCCAACTGGAAGGCGAGCCGCCAGCCGTCGGGCTGAGCATCACCGACGGTCCACCAGTCGGCTTCGCGCTCGACGATCGGCAGCCCGAGTAGCTCGGAGTAGAACGCCGCCAGCGCGCTCGGGTCCGGGCAGTCGATGACGATCGAACGAGGTCGGGCGATCATGCCGGCGTGCCTGGTCTCAGAGCGGCCAACACGCATGAGTCGCAGTTGTGCTCACACGACTGTCCCGCGCCGTCGTGATCACAGGCGTCCGTTATATGCAGTTCGTCGGGATCATGCGTGTGGCCGCATCCGCATGCGCCGGCGGGACCGGCTGCTTCGATGAGGACTGCGTCGAACTCTGCCTCGGCGAGGCGCCGCCGGTCGATGGCGATGCTTCGCAGCAGCCCCCACCCGATTAGCGCCGTCGCTGCGGCGCCGACCAGCACGAGGGCGGCCAGGACGCGCAGCGCGGTCGGCGTGCCCGCCGTCCACGGCAGCACCCCGCAGATCGTGAGCACGACGGCGAACGCCATGCTGCAGTAGGCGGCGCGCCGCCGTCGCTCGAACGGGATCCGCGACAGGTCCGAACTCACGTCCACCAGTATGCGCGACGCGAGAGGAGCTAGCGCCGGTAGCCTTGGCCCTCGTGCGTATAGCCCGCTTCGTTCACCCCGGATCAGCGTCAACCGCGTCAGCCGTCGCGTGGGGAATCGTCGAAGGGCCGCCTGGCGCCGGCCGGGAGGCCCTGACGGTGGCCGCCATCGACGGCCATCCGTTCGGCGCCCTGACCTTCACCGGCGATCGCTGGGCGCTGGACGACGTGCGACTCCTGTCGCCGATCTTGCCGAGCAAGGTGGTCGCGATGGCCCAGAACTACGCCGCACACGCCGAAGAGATGGGATCCGAGGCGCCCCCGAAGCCGATCATTTTCTTGAAACCGTCGACGTCGGTGATCGGCGACGGCGACTCGATCCGGCTGCCGCCGTCCTCGAACCGGGTCGACTACGAGGGCGAGCTCGCCGCCGTGATCGGCCGCCCGGCCAAGGACGTCAACGCCGAGGACGCCCTGTCCTACGTGTTCGGCTATTGCGCGGCCAACGACGTGACGGCCCGCGATCAGCAAGCCGCGGACGTCCAGTTCACTCGCGGGAAGGGTTACGACTCGTTCTGCCCGATCGGGCCGTGGATCGAGACGGTATTCGACCCTGCCGACGCCCGCCTGACCACGCGCGTCAACGCAGAGATCAAGCAGGACGCCAGCACCAGCCTGATGGTGCACAACGTGGCAACCCAGATAGCGTTCATCTCCGCCGTCATGACCCTGCTGCCCGGCGACGTGATCCTGACCGGAACGCCGGCCGGTGTCGGGCCGATCGTCGACGGCGACGTCGTCAGCGTCGAGATCGAAGGGATCGGCACGTTGACCAACCGCGTCACGGCCCGATGAGAGTTCGCTTCTGCCCATCGCCGACTGGCAATCCGCATGTCGGCATGGTTCGGACAGCTCTTTTCAACTGGGCACACGCCCGTCATCACGACGCGACGTTCGTCTTCCGGATCGAGGACACAGACGCGGCGCGCGACTCCGAGCAGAGCTACCACGACCTTCTCGACGCGATGCGCTGGCTCGGCCTGAACTGGGACGAGGGGCCTGAGGTGGGCGGTCCGTACGGGCCATACCGACAGAGCGAGCGGCGCGACATCTACGCCGGCGTCGTGCGGCAACTCCTCGACTCCGGCCACGCCTATGAGTCCTTCACCACGCCGGAAGAGACCGAATCCCGCCACCGAGCCGCCGGCCGCGACCCGAAGCTCGGTTACGACAACTTCGACCGCGAACTCACCGATGCGCAGCGATCCGCGTACCGGGCTGAAGGCCGTGAACCGGTACTACGGCTTCGGATGCCCGACGAGGACATCACCTGGACCGACCTCGTTCGCGGCGAGGTCACGTTCGCCGCCCAGAACGTTGCCGATTTCGTGATCATCCGCGCCAGCGGAGACCCGCTGTACACGTTGGTCAATCCCGTGGACGACGCCCTGATGAAGATCACGCACGTCTTGCGAGGTGAAGACCTGTTGCCCTCGACGCCCCGCCAGATCGCGCTGTACCGCGCGTTGATCGAGGTTGGAATCACCGACTACGTTCCCGAGTTCGGCCACCTGCCCTATGTCATGGGGGAGGGCAACAAGAAGCTTTCCAAGCGCGACCCGACGTCGTCACTGAACCTCTACCGAGAGCGCGGGTACCTTCCCGAAGGCCTCTTGAACTACCTCGCGCTGCTCGGTTGGTCGATCGCCGATGATCATGACATCTTCTCGATGCAGGAGATGATCGCCGCGTTCGACATCTCGCAGGTGAACTCCAACCCGGCGCGCTTCGACCCGAAGAAATGCGAGTCGATCAACGCGACCCACATCCGGACGCTGGAGCCCCAGGACTTCGCGACCCGCCTGGCCGCTCAAGCCGACGACGGCGACCCGGCCGTGATCAGGGCTGCGGCTCCGCTGGTGCAGGAGCGCATCCAGACCCTGTCTGAAGGCATCGCGATGCTGCGGTTCTTGCTCGTGGACGACTCCGAGTTCGTGGTTGACGACGCGGCCGCCGCCAAGCACCTCGGCGAGACCGGCCAGCCGATCATCAGGGCGGCTATCTCCGCGTTGGAGCCGATCGAGTGGGCGCACGAGGCGATCGAGGCCGCGCTGCACAGGGCGCTGATCGAGGACATGGGTATCAAACCGCGCAACGCCTACGGCCCCATCCGGGTGGCCGTGACCGGGAGCACCGTCTCGCCCCCGCTGTTCGAGTCGCTCGAACTGCTGGGCCGAGAGAAATCACTCGCTCGGTTGCGTGCGGCTTTGTCGCCGTCGTGAGGTGTCCGGTAGAGTTCCAGGACGGCTCATAGAGCCGCTGGTGGGGTATGGGGTAATTGGCAGCCCAACTGATTCTGGTTCAGTTAGTCTAGGTTCGAGTCCTGGTACCCCAGCGCACGACGAATGTTTCTAGGGCCCCATCGTCTAGTGGCCTAGGACGCCGCCCTCTCAAGGCGGTAGCACGGGTTCGAATCCCGTTGGGGCTACACAGTTCGACCACTGCCCAGGTTGGCTGGGCGGTCTGGAGCGGCAGCGCGCGAACAACGTGGCTCGAGATCAGGCGTAGCTCGAGATCAGACGTGGCTCGAGATCATTCGAGTTCGGCCGGGCGTGGTCCGTTCGGAGGTGACTCGACCTGCTTGGGGTCGGCTCCAGGGATATCGGGAGTCGCGCCGTCGGCCAACGCGAGTTCCCACAGGTAATCGTTGTAGGAGTCGCGATACGCGTCGCGCGCCTGTGGCGCCGCTCCCGGAATGACGAAATAGCGTCGCCTGCGGCGGCCGGGCTTCGCTGATCCCGGTTGATCAAGCCCCAACGAGCGGCCGTAACGGTCGGCGAGAGTGGCCGCGCGTTGCCACTCGCGGGCGGTCGGCTCGCGCCATTGCACCAAGGACCCGTCTTCGCGCGTGGCCAGCGCGGTCCCGGGAGCTGCCGAGGCCTCGAGCGCGGCCGGGTTCGCGTGCTCGCGCTCCCACTTCAGGTCGAACTCCTCGGCGCTCGGATCGATGCCCAACAGGCGTCGACGCGATTCGCGGACCTCGTAGCGGGCCATGGCGAACGGCGCCGCGAGGGCGAGCAGCGCGAAGAGGTACCACTGCACGATGTACGCGAGATGCTGCGGTTCCACGGCGCCTCCGGCCGGGTTCGACAGATCGGGCGCATCCAATGCCGTCAGATCCGCGCTTCCCGGCTGGTTGGCGTTGAGGTTGAGATAGGCGTTGTAGACGGTTGTCTGCATTCGCGCGGCCTGCAGTGAAGGATTGACTTTGGTGATCTCGTTCGGCCCGAGGCTCCCGAAGCCGTCCGCCGACGTTGATCCCGTCTCCAACCGTCCAGTCAGGCGAACGATGCCGGCCGGGGGAGGGGGCACGGTCTTGGGTAGGGCGTCCTGGCCATTGGCCGCGATGAAACCGCGCACCACAAGCAACACGCCGCCAGCCGTCTGCAGCGGATCGAGAACGTCGAAGCCGTCGCTTCCGTCGTCGGCCTGAGAATCGATCAGCTGCTGGTCGCGCTGCAGATACGTGCCGGTCACCGTGACCGTCCGATAGCGGATCGCCTCACGGGTCGGCCCGGCGCCGCCGGCGGCTGGCAAACGCATGTCTTCCAAAGGCACGCCCGCCGCGTGCGCATTGCCGCTCAGAGCCTTGTTGATCCGCGCTGTCCGTTCGTAGCGTTCGATCTGCCAGGTTCCGGCGATAACGCAGCCGACGGCGACGACCCCCATCAGGGCCGCCATCGCCGCATAGCGCGGCTGACGCAGCGTCCACAGCGCGGTCCGGAGCACCTGTCAAGGGTAGAAGGCTCGTCCGGGCGTCGCAGATTTGCTCAGCCTGCGCAGGTTTGCTCAGCCTGCGCAGGACGGCCGAGCGTGGCGGCTGAGCGGGATTATCGCGGCTGCCGGGCAGTGGGTTCGCGATAACGTCTTGGCAAGCACCGATCACTGAGCAACGGAAGGGCGCACACCATGACCGGAAATGACTTCTTCGCGAGACTGCCCGAAGTCCCGTGGTTCACGGTCACCAGCACCGACGTGGCTGACGGCGAACCCTGGCCGGCGGCTTCCATGTCCGCAGCGTTCGGGGTCCCGGGCGGGGAAGATCGCTCGCCCGCGCTGTCGTGGTCGGGTGCGCCCGGCGAGACGCAGAGCTACGCGGTGACGGTGCACGATCCCGACGCGCCGACTGGTAGCGGTTTCTGGCATTGGGCTGTCGCCGATATTCCGGCCTCGGCGACCGAGTTACCCGCAGGAGCGGGTGACGAGGACGGTTCCGGCCTGCCTGAGGGCTCCTACCAGCTGCGCAACGACGCCGGTTCTCGTCGATTCGTCGGAGCGGCTCCGCCCGCCGGCCACGGGGCGCACCGATATTTCGTCGTCGTCCACGCGCTCGACGTCGCCCACCTGGGCGTCCCAGAAGACGCGACTCCCGCCTACTTGGGCTTCAATATCTCCAGCCACATCCTGGCTCGTGCCGTGATCATTCCGACCGCCGAGATTCCGGCCTGACATAGCTGGAAGCCCCAGGCGCACGGGGGTTTGCCTGGGGCTTCCAGGCGAATGGTGCACCAATGTCCAATCTGGCGCACTGAGGCGCGCCGAAGGTCCAATCTGGCGCACTGAGGCGCGCCGAAGGTCCAATCTGGCGCACTGAGGCGGGTGGCGGGTCTCGCCCAGCGCTCGGAGGCTAACCTCCCGCGGCAAGCAACCGTGGCAGATGCCGGGGCGGGGGGCTGCCGTGCGCGAGTACTTCGTCGAACGACGCGCGATTGCGCAGAGTGGGCGCCAGCTCCGTGAAGCCCACGAAGTACGTCGACAGCTGGCAGGACGTCAGCTGCGCGCGCTTCCATTTACCCACTGCCTCGCCCTCCTCCTGATATGCGCGCCGCATCATGAGGTCCAGCGCCTCACCTTCGCTCATTCCGCCCGCATGCACTCCGGCGTCGAGCAGCGCGTTGACCGTGCAGCGCAGCTGCATCTTCAACTGCTGAAGACGGACCGGTGGGCCGCCGTGTCCGGCTTCAGCCATCAATCGCTCGGCGTGCACCGCCCACCCCTCGATGAACGGACCACTCGCGAAAACGTGACGGACATTGGTCGAGCCTCTCCACCGCCGCGCCTTGGCGAGCTGTAGCACGTGCCCGGGCATCGCCTCGTGCACCGAAAGGTTGACGATCATCGCCCGGTTGTACTCGCGATAGAAGCTCGCGACGCGCTCGGAGCTCCAATCAGCCGGCGTCGGCGCCACCGCGAAGAACGTCTGACCGCCCGATTCGAGCGGACCGGGCGAGTCGCAGTAGGCGACGGCGATTCCGCGGCGCGCTTCAGGCATGACGATGACCTCGGCGAGTTCGTCGGGCACAGTGACGAACCCGAGCTCTCGCACGGCTTCGGTGGCCTCCGCGTACGCCAAGCGTGCGGTGGCCACGATCGTCTCGTCGGTGGGTGCATCGGCGCCTACGCGGTCGAGGGCGCCTTTGACGTCCTCGCCGACGAGCGCTCGCAGCTCCGCGCCGATCTCCAGCAGACGCTCCTGAGCCATCTCCACGACGGCCTCGGCCGACAGGTCGCTGTCGAGAACCAGATGGAGTCGGGCGGCAAACAGTTCGGCGCCCAATCGGGGATCACCGTCGGCGGTGGCGGCCTGTTCGGCCAGGGCGTCGCGATGTCGTTCCAGCGCCCGGACCGCGACGGCCTGCGCCGGTTCCACCAACGACGCGAGACCGGGCTCGTCGACCAGCAACCGCGTGACGTCGTCTCGCACGAGCGCCAATGCCCCGTTCGTCTGTAGGACGGCCGTCTCGACGTGCAGACGCGACGGATGCTCGACGACTCGGCGAGCTAGCTCGAGCCGGTCGGGAATCTGCGACATCCGCGCGGCGAGAGCCCGCAGCCGATCGGGCAACGGCTGGGTGTCGCGCACGATCAACGGATAAAGCGCGTCGCCGGGCAGCCACACCAGCGGATTCCACTCGCGCTGACGAACCAGCTCCAGATCGAGCAGTTCACGATCAATCCCGTTGATCAGAATCTCGGCGTCGACCGCATCCGACGCGCTCAGCCGGTCGAGATCGATGGTGTCGAGAGCATCGCGCGACTCGTGCAGCAGTCTTCGAAGCTCGCTCACGCCTGTGTCTGACAGGTCCTCGAGCGCGTCGTCGTAGCGGTGCTCGCCCAGCTCCGTTGCGAGTTCCGGACGAAGGCGCAGCAGTTCCTCGATCGTGGTCTGCGCGCTCGTGACGAACCGGTCCAGTGCGTCTCGGGCGATCCCGTCAGGTTCCATCGACCGATCGTCGCATGCGCGCTCAGGCCGGCTGGTACCCCTGCGGGACCGGATCGGGTGTCTCGACGTCCTTCCAATTCCCGCCGCCGTTGTCGCTGCACAAAGGGCACCACGGCTGCAGCATGCGGTGGCTCGAGTAGGAGAGGACGAGATAGATCATGCTCGCCTGGACGGCCGTCCAGATCACCAGGCCGATTGTGCCGGGAATGAATGCCGACGCGACTAACACGGCGAAGTAAGCGAGGACGAGGGGTCGATTCGACCCCAGGTGGGTCACCTGGAAGCGACGGGTGTTGCGAGCGGCAACCGCGGCGGCGTTGAGTGGCATTGCGGACATGCACGCTTCACAGAGCCGACGGCTGTGCGCGCGGATGAGCAGCCAGCTGATCACCACCAACACCATGATCGCGATGGGCGCCAGCAGCGACACCATGCTCCCGGGTGGTAACGGCTCGATCCGCAGGTAGATGGCCCCGATGATCGTTGCGATGAGTAGCTTCGCGCTGTGGTGTCCCCACCACGCGGCTGCTCCGCCGGCGCTACGCGCCGCTTCCGGACTGTTGGCCCCCGCCATATCCTGCCCCCCAGCAGTTGACTTCACGTTAAGTTTGACCCTTCGATCTCCCGGGATCAAGCTGGAAGCGGGAATACGCCCCGACGGCGGTGTTTCGCCAACGAGCCGGACAGGAACGCTTTTCGGCGGTTTAGTCAGGAAAGCGCGGCCGAGATCCGCCGCGCCCCACGCACCAGAATGGGCGCGAAGCGCTGACCCGGGGCTCGGCCTAGACGCTCGATCGGGCCCGAGATCGACAGCGCAGCCAGCACCGTGCCGTCCACGCCGAACACGGGCGCGGAGACGGACGCGACACCAGCTTCGCGTTGCGCAACCGAATGCGCCCAGCCACGGCGCCGCACGTCGGCCAGGCCACGTTCGGTGAACTGTGCGCGGCTGACGAGGTCGGCGAGCCCGGGATCGGTGCGCCAGGCCGCGAGCACCTGCGCGCCCGAGCCGGCGGTCAGGGGCAAGTGAGCCCCGATCGGAACTGTCGTTCGCAGCCCCGAGGCCCGCTCGGCCACCGCGACGCAGACGCGTTCGGCGCCGAGCGCGCGGTACAGCTGCGCGCTCTCTCCTGATTCGTCGCGCACCCAGGCCAGGACTGGTTGGGCCGCGGCGACCAGGGGGTCTGGGCGCGTGGCCGCGAGCTCGGTGAGCCGGGGGCCGGGGACGAAGCGGCCGTCCGCGTCGCGAGCGAGCAGCCCGTGGACTTCGAGGGCGACAGCGAGGCGGTGAGCGGTGGCACGGGGCAGAGCAGTCCTCTGCATCAGATCGGCGAGACTGGAGGACGAACGCGACGCGGCGTCCAGAATGGCGACGGCCTTGTCTATGACACCGATGCCGCTCTCTTGACCTGCACTGCTAGTCTTTCCCACACAGCGATACTACGGTCTCAGTATATGAGACGGCAAGGGATGAGGCGGCATGGGAAAGACACTTGCGGAAAAGCTCTGGGACAGCCACGTCGTGCGAAGCGCAGACGGCGAGCCCGATCTGCTGTTCATCGACATGCATCTGATCCACGAGGTCACCAGCCCGCAAGCCTTCGACGGCCTGCGGGCTGCCGGCCGACCGGTTCACCGCCCTGACCTGACGCTGGCCACCGAGGACCACAACACCCCGACGGACTACACCCTGCCGCTCATCGGCACGACCTCGATCACCGACGAGGTCAGCCGAACGCAGATCGAGACGCTGCGGCGAAACTGCGACGAGTTCGGCGTCACGATCTATCCCATGGGTGACGCCGACTCGGGCATCGTCCACGTCATCGGCCCGCAGTTGGCGCTGACGCAGCCGGGCCTGACCATCGTGTGCGGCGACTCGCACACCTCGACCCATGGAGCGTTCGGCGCGCTCGCGTTCGGCATCGGCACCAGCCAGGTCGAGCACGTGCTGGCGACCCAGACCCTGCCGATGGACCGGCCGAAGACGATGGCAGTCACGGTCACCGGCGAACTGCCGCCGGGGGTCACACCCAAGGACGTCATCCTCGCCGTCATCGCCAAGACCGGGACCGGCGGCGGTCAGGGATACATGGTCGAGTACCGCGGCGACACCTTCGAGCGGATGTCGATGGAAGGCCGCATGACGGTGTGCAACATGAGCATCGAATGGGGCGCACGTGCGGGCATGGTCGCTCCCGATCAGACCACGTTCGACTACCTGCGAGGCCGTCCGCACGCCCCGACGGGCGCCGCGTGGGATCAGGCGCTCGAATACTGGAAGAGCCTGCGCACCGACGACGACGCCGAGTTCGACGCTGAGGTCACGCTGGACGCCTCACGTCTGACGCCATTCGTCACCTGGGGCACCAACCCCGGACAGGG
>Ga0105239_10007668_pt1 | contig 12362 bp, 10 predicted proteins | sample KBSC44metaG_FD_92761 | JGI IMG/M metagenome (GOLD analysis project Ga0105239, IMG submission 92761) | Corn rhizosphere microbial communities from Kellogg Biological Station, Michigan, USA - KBS C4-4 metaG | ecosystem: Host-associated > Plants > Roots > Rhizosphere > Soil | place: Michigan, USA...
CGCCGCTCGCGCGACGTGGTGCGGCCGCGCCAGATCGCCATGTATCTCGCCAAAGCGCTGACCTCGCGCTCACTGCCGGAGATCGGCCGGCGTTTTGGCGGCCGCGACCACACCACGGTGCTGCACTCTGTGCGTAAGGTCGAGCAGATGATGAAGGACGACGGCGACCTGTTCCAGGAGATCGAACTCCTGAAGAAGATGCTCGAAGATTCCCCGCCGAGCTGACGCAGGGTTCGCCTTCCGCCAAAAGTGGGGGACGGTATGCTGGCGTTCGGCATCCGCCGCTTGCAATTTGCGACCCGTCTTGCAAATGTCCGAGCCCGGTTTCTGCCGGGTTCGGTGGCGCGTTTCGGCCGCCCGCGTCATGAGGTTTTAGGTCAATGAAAGTCACGCTCGAGCGCAACCAGCTGCTGAAATCCCTCGGCCACGTGCATCGCGTCGTCGAGCGGCGCAATACCTACCCCATCCTTGCCAATGTGCTGCTGAAGGCGGCTGACGGCAAACTCGACCTGCGCGCGACCGACCTCGACATCGAAGTGACGGAAAGCGTGCCGGCCATGGTTGCGACGGCAGGGACGACCACCGTTCCGGCGCACACACTCTACGAAATTGTGAGAAAACTCGCCGACGGCGCCGAGGTAAAACTTGAGACGGAAGGCGGCGAGCAGATGCTGCTCACGTCCGGCCGCTCGCGGTTTCATTTGTCCTGCCTCTCGCCCGAGAGTTTCCCCGACCTCAAATCCGGGACATTCACGCATCAGTTCTCGATGCAGGCTGCAGCCTTGCGCGAACTGATCGAGCGCACCCAGTTCGCCATCTCCAACGAGGAGACGCGCTATTATCTCAACGGCATCTACGTCCACACGCTCGATGTGAACGGCACGCCGATCCTGAGGGCTGTCGCGACCGATGGGCACCGCATGGCGCGGGCTGAAGTCGAGGCGCCGGCCGGGGCCAAGGGCATGCCGGGCATCATCGTGCCGAAGAAGACCGTGAGCGAGGTGCAAAAGCTGCTCGAAGGCGACGATGGCGAAGTGGCCGTCGAAGTCTCGGACACCAAAATTCGCTTTGCGCTCGGCGGTGTGGTGCTGCTCTCAAAGCTCATCGAAGGCACCTTCCCCGACTATGACCGGGTGACCCCCAAGAACAACGACAAGGCGATGAATGTCGACCGGGCGGCGTTCGCGACGGCCGTCGATCGCGTCTCGACCATCGCCTCCGACCGCGGCGGCAAGGCGGTAAAGCTCTCGATGAAGGAAGGTCAGCTCGAACTTTCGGTAACCAATCCGGATCATGGCACGGCGAGCGAAGAGCTGGCGGTCGAATTCGAGCCCGAAACCTTCGAGATCGGCTTCAACGCGCGCTATCTGCTCGACATCATCGGGCAGATCCGGTCGGACAATGCGGTGTTCCTGTTCAACGATTCCGGCTCGCCGACGCTGGTGCGCGAGGACGGCGAGGCCAAGGCGCTCTATGTGCTGATGCCGATGCGCGTGTGACGCCCGGTCGGTTCGTCGCCCACTACCTCTATTGGCCGCGCCAGTATGCGATCGGTTTCGTTCGCCTCTGGCAGTTCAACGGCCCGCTCGTTGCCGTGCGGCTGACGCTGTTCAACCTGCTGCGCATCCGACGGGCTTTTCGCATCAAGCTCTACGAATTCACGATCGACCTGAGATCGGGCTCGCCCGATCTTGCCGTGGCCATCGACAGCCTCGGACCTGAGTTCGAGCCGCTGGCGGCCACGCCAGATCCCGGCGGCCTCATCATCGACGCCGGCGGCTATATCGGCACGGCGGCGCTGAAATTTGCGGCCCTGTTCCCGCGCTCGAGGATCGTCACTGTCGAGCCATCGCCTGAGAATCTGGAGCTGCTGCGGCGTAACGTACACGGCATTGCCAATATCGTCGTGATGGAAGCAGCTTTGGCGGCGACCGCTGGCGAGGCGACGCTGCGCGATGCCGGAACCGGCGAGTGGGGTTTTTCGATCGCCGCCGAAGGTCGGGCCATGGCGACCGTCCCGACCGCAACGATTGAGCAAATCCTCGCCCACGAGAATACCGACCGGCTGTTTCTGCTGAAGCTCGACGTTGAAGGGGCCGAGCGGGAAATCCTCGCGGTAAGCGGCCGATGGATGGCGCGGACCGAAGCCGTCATTGCCGAACTGCACGAGGATTTGGCGCCGGGTGCTGGCGCAGCCTATGCGGCGGCAACGATAGGACGCGTAAATCGCAATCTCCCCGGCGAGAAGGTGATGTCCTTGCAGGCCGGCACGGCTTCGGCGTAGGCAACGCTATGCCCGCTGCCCGTTCCATCTCCCGCCTGCGTCTCAACGCCTTCCGCAATTATCAGGCGGCGGCGCTCGACCTCGACGCGCGCCACGTTGTCCTCGTCGGGCCGAATGGGGCCGGAAAGACCAATCTGCTCGAGGCCGTCTCGCTACTCGCCCCCGGCCGGGGCTTGCGGCGCGCGACGTTCGAGGAAGTGGGGGCGCTGGGCTCCGATGGCGCCTGGGCCGTTGCTGCAACGGTCGACACACCAGGCGGGCCCGCCGACATCGGCACTGGCGCTAACCCCGATGACGGCCCGCGCCGGGTCAGGATCAACGGCGCCAATGCCAAAACCGTCGAGGAGATGAGCGCCTATCTGCGTGTGCTGTGGCTGACGCCGGCGATGGATGGCCTCTTCACCGGGCCCGCGGCGGAACGGCGGCGCTTTCTCGACCGGCTGGTAACAACCCTCATCCCCGACCATTCGGCCTCAGTCTCGGCCTATGAAAAATCCATGCGCCACCGCAATAAGCTGCTTGAGGGCGACAGCGATCCGCGCTGGATCGCCGCCGTCGAGCAGCAGATGGCGAGCGAAGCCGGCGCCATGCATTTTGCGCGCACCGACAGCCTCGCCCATCTGCAACATCTGATCGACGAGAGTCTTGGCGACGAGAGTTTTCCGGCCGCCACCGTATCGCTGACGGCGCTCTTCGATGACGGCCATGAGCCGGTGTCGTCGTCAGCACTCGAAACCGAACTCCGGGAGCGCTGGGCGTCATCGCGCGCCCTCGACCGGGCGGCCGGGCGCACCCTGTTCGGTCCGCATCGGATCGATTTCGAGGTCGTTCATGCCCAAAAAGCCATGCCAGCAGCGCTGGGTTCTACCGGCGAGCAAAAGGCCCTGCTGATCGGGCTTATCCTCGCTCACGCCCGTCTGGTGGCAAGAATGACCGGAATCACGCCGTTTTTGCTGCTCGACGAGATCGCTGCGCACCTCGATCCGGCGCGTCGGGCCGCGCTTTTCCTGGCGCTGGACGGGCTCGGAACGCAGTGTTTTCTGACCGGTACGGACTCGGTATTGTTCGAGGCGCTGGGCGACCGCGCACAGACTGTTTCAGTCCGTGACGGGCGGTTGCAAAAGGCCCCCTGAGACCCCATTTATGACTGGCCTGCCAATCCCCGCTCAAAACGGCTAAAAACCGCCATTTTACTTGGGGATAAGGCGGCTTTCCGCTACATCTTTAAGACCCCTCCAACGACCTGATTCGGAACCGCATGACCGACGACGATACGCCCGATCCCTCCGAGTATGGCGCCGACAGCATCAAGGTGCTCAAGGGGCTCGATGCGGTGCGCAAGCGCCCCGGCATGTATATCGGCGATACCGACGACGGTTCGGGCCTCCATCACATGGTCTACGAGGTGGTGGATAATTCGATCGACGAGGCGCTGGCGGGCCACGCGGACCTCGTCACGGTGACGCTCAACGCCGACGGTTCGGTAACGGTTATCGACAACGGCCGCGGCATTCCAACTGATATGCACCCGACCGAAGGCGTGTCGACGCCCGAAGTGGTGATGACGCAGCTCCATGCGGGCGGCAAGTTCGACCAGAACTCCTACAAGGTTTCCGGCGGCCTCCATGGCGTGGGCGTCTCGGTCGTCAACGCGCTTTCGACCTGGCTCAAGCTAAAAGTGCGCCGCAACGGCAAGATCTTCGAGATGAGCTTTACCGACGGCGACGCCGACGCGCCGCTGAAGCAGACCGGTACCTATGAGCCGGTCAGCACACCGGGCACCTATGAAGGCCGGAGCGGCACGGAGACGACGTTCTTTCCGTCGCCAAAAACCTTCACCATGGTCGAGTTCGACTTCAAGACGCTGGAACACCGGCTGCGGGAGCTGGCCTTCCTCAATTCGGGCGTCCACATCCTGCTCAAGGACCACCGGCACCCCGAGCCGGTCGATATCGACCTCCACTATGACGGCGGGCTCGAAGCCTTCGTGCGCTACCTCGACAAGGCCAAGACTGCCCTGATCCCCAACCCGATCATGCTGAAATCGGAGAAGGACGGGATCACGGTCGAAGTCGCGATGTGGTGGAACGACAGCTACCACGAGAACGTGCTCTGCTTCACCAACAACATCCCGCAGCGCGATGGCGGCACGCATTTGGCCGGCTTACGCGGCGCGCTGACGCGCCAGCTCACCGGCTATGCCGAGAGTTCGGGCATTCTGAAGCGCGAAAAGGTCGAGCTTTCAGGCGAAGACACGCGCGAAGGGCTGACCTGCGTGCTCTCGGTCAAGGTACCGGACCCCAAATTCTCCAGCCAGACCAAGGACAAGCTGGTTTCGTCCGAAGTTCGGCCAGTGGTCGAGAACGGCGTCAACGACCGGCTTGGCCAGTGGCTCGAAGAGCATCCGAGCGAAGCCAAGATCGTTGTTGCCAAAATCGCCGAGGCCGCAGCCGCCCGCGAGGCGGCGCGCAAGGCCCGCGACCTGACGCGCCGCAAATCGGCGCTCGACGTCAACTTCCTCGCCGGCAAGCTCAAGGATTGCTCGGAAAAGGACCCGGCCAAGTCCGAACTATTCCTGGTGGAAGGCGATTCCGCCGGCGGATCGGCGACCCAGGGGCGTGATCGGTCCAATCAGGCGGTGCTACCGCTCCGCGGCAAAATCCTCAATGTCGAGCGCGCGCGGTTCGATCGCATGCTGGGGTCCGAGCAGATCGGTAACCTGGTGATGGCGCTCGGCACCTCGATCGGCCGCGAAGATTTCAACATCGAAAAGCTCCGCTATCACCGCATCATCATCATGACCGATGCCGATGTCGACGGCGCCCATATCCGGACGCTGCTGCTGACTTTCTTCTACCGGCAGATGCGCGAGTTGATCGACCGCGGGCACATCTACATCGCCCAGCCGCCGCTCTACAAAATCAAGCGCGGCTCATCCGAGCAGTACATCAAGGACGAACCTTCGCTCGAGGATTACCTCCTTACCACGGGCGTCGATGACGCGGTATTTACGACGCAGGCGGGTACGACCCATGCTGGCGCCGATCTGCTGTCGATCGCCGAACAGGCACGCGACATCGTCCACGCCATCGACACCCTGAACACCCGCTACAACCGCAATATCGTCGAGCAGGCGGCGATCGTGGGGGCGCTCGATTCCGAGGCGCTCGCCGATCCGAACCGTGCGGCGGCCATGGCGGCGCGCGTCGGCGACCGGCTCGACCGGATTTCGGACGAGACCGAGCGCGGCTGGCAGGGCGGTCCCGATGGCGCCGACGGCTTCACCTTCTACCGCACCGTGCGCGGCGTGCTTGAAACGCACAATGTCGACGCGAGCCTGCTCAACAGTGCCGATGCGCGCCGGCTGCGTCAGATCGCGCCGCGGCTCGACGAGCTTTACGCAGGCGTCGCCAAGCTGGTGCGCAAGGACCAGCCTGTCGACATTCACGGGCCGCGTTCGCTGTTCGAGGCAGTAGCCGGGGCCGGCCGTAAGGGTATGACGCTGCAGCGCTATAAAGGCCTCGGCGAAATGAACCCGGAGCAGCTCTGGGAAACGACGCTCGATCCCAATGTGCGGACGCTGCTCAAGGTCGAGATCAAGGAAGGCACCGACGCCGACGATATTTTCTCGGCGCTGATGGGCGACCTCGTCGAACCTCGCCGCGACTTCATCAACGACAACGCGCTGAGCGTCGCCAACCTCGATATCTAGTCCGGCGCCGGACGAGGATAGGGCGGCCTGCCGCTGCCAAGGAGCAAACGATGGCCATCAGTAGCGAAATTGCCGTGCTGAAGCGGTCCATCGCCGCGCTCCGGCAAGGCGTCGCGATCGATCTCAGGGCCAAGCCGCCGATGGGCGAGGCCGACCGGCGCATGCTCAAGCGCGAACTTGAAGCCTGCATGCAAAGCCTTGACGAATTGCGGACGAGCGTTGCGCGCTGAGAGGCGCAGCGATGCCGGGCTGTAGGCGGCAAGCCATGAAGCCGCGCAGTGCCTGGGAAATCGCATGGAATCCAGCATGCTGCCCGACGCCTGATACCGGCAAGCTCCGGGGGTGGCGCATTGCCACATGGCGGCTCCCCAACTTTCCAGCTTACCTCATCTTGCTTGCGGCTGCTTAGATGGGGAGGATGAGGATGACGTTTCGCGCATTGCCGTGGACGCTAGTGATTTGTGCAGCCGCAACATCGGCAGCCTGGGCGGCGCCCGGCTTTACTGGCGCAACGTGCGACAGTCCGGCCATGAAGGCTTATATGCTGGCCCGGCTGGGGCACGGCGTTTACACCGAGAGCGGCAAGCAATCGACGCAGCAGTTCAACTACGGACCGATCACTGCCGCCGATACCGTATCCAACACCGGCAACAAAATCAGCTGCCAGATTACCGTCGATCTCGACACGCCGCGCGGCACGAGGCCGATCCATGGTCGCTTCACGGCGATGGCAGGACAGGGCAAGGGCTCTTGGCGCTGGCAGCCCAATGCCTGAGCCGATCCAATATGGATGAGTCTGTGGCGGGGACGCGAAGCGTGTCCTGCCCATCACAGCTTGACTAAGACGGCCAACGCCACATAAACCGGCCACATTTGCTCGTGATAGCATCGACATAGCAGGGTCCGCTGGGCCCTGCATCGATCTATGGCGCCTGGGCTGGGGCTCGTTACCGATGGATATCAGACTTTCGGACGGCGACCGGATCGGCAAGCCGCAAGGCAAAGGCGGCAAAGCCGCGCCGGCCGGCAAAGCCGCACCCTCGAAAGTCCAGGCCAAAGCCCCTCAGGCCAAGGTGCAACAAGGCAGAAGCCGCGCCGAGCCGCGTATCGATCCTCGCGACGACCCGCGTAATGATCCGCGTTACGAATCCTACGATGACCTCATTCCCGACGGCCGCGGACGTGGCGGCAATGGCGAAGACGGCAGAGGCCGTCGCGGGAAGGCCGCGCCGCCGCCAAAGCGCGGCAAGGCCAAACCGGTCAAGGCGAAGAAGCGCCGCGGCGGGCTGTTTACGCTGTTCTACTGGCTGTTGATCCTCGGCTTCTGGGGCGTTGTCGCGGTGGGTGGCGTGGTCGCCTACTATGGCGCGCAGCTCCCCTCGTCGAACACTTGGGCGGTGCCGGCCCGCGCTCCGAACATCAAGATTTTGGCCGCCGATGGCCAGTTGATCTCGAACCGCGGAAAGTCCGGCGGCGAAGCGATCTCGCTGAAAGAGCTGCCCTATTATGTCCCGGCGGCGGTCATTGCCATCGAAGATAAGCGCTTCATGAGCCACTTCGGTATCGACCCGCTGGGGTTCGCGAATGCGATACTTGGTCAGCTTACCCGCCATAACATGCGCGGCGGCTCGACGCTGACCCAGCAGCTCGCCAAAAACCTCTTCCTCACCCGTGATCCAACTCTCGGCCGTAAGGTTCAGGAAGCACTGCTGGCCCTCTGGCTCGAGCGCAATTACTCGAAGGAGGAGATCCTCGAGCTCTACCTCAACCGGGTGGATTTCGGGCATCAGAAGGTCGGCATCGAGGCGGCATCGCAATTCTATTTCGGTCATTCGGCTCGCAATATGACGCTGGCTGAGGCGGCAACGCTGGCGGGCTCGTTGCAGGCTCCCTCCCGACTTAACCCCAAGGGCAAGCCCGAGCTGGTCAGCGCCCGGCAGCACACCGTGCTGCAGGCGATGGCCAACGAGGGCTACATTACCGAGGATGAAGCCAAGGCCGCCGCCATCGATCCCAATACGGCCATCACCACGACCGTCGCCGGTTCCGAATCCTACGTCGCGGACTGGGTCGAAGGGCTGGTTACGAGCTATATCGGGGACATCAAGCAGGACGTGGTGGTGCAGACCACCATCGACTGGAACCTGCAGAAAGCCGCCGAATTCGACGTCCGGGAAATGGTGGCCAAGAGCGGCAAGGCCAGGCATTTCAGCCAGGGTGCGCTGGTCGCCATGACGCCGACCGGCGAGGTCAAGGCGATGGTTGGCGGCGCCGACTACGAGAAGAGCCAGTACAACCGCGCCATCACCGCCAAGCGGCAGTCCGGCTCAGCCTTCAAGCCGATGGTCTACCTGACGGCGCTCGAACATGGCTATACGCCTGATACCGTCGTCAACGACCAGCCCTTTACCTACGATGGCTGGAGTCCGCAGAACGACGACCACAAATTCCATGGTGAAATGCCGCTTCGGACGGCGCTCGCCTATTCGCTGAACTCGGTCGCGGCGCAGCTCGCCGTCGAGGTTGGTCCGCAGGCGATCGTCGATACCGCGATGCGCATGGGCATTTCCTCGCCGCTCCAGGCAGTGCCCTCGATCGCGCTCGGCACGCAGGGCGTTTCGCTGCTCGAACTGACGCAGGCCTACGCGCCGTTCGCCAACGGCGGCGCGAGTGTCATTGCCAATCCGATCGAGAAGATTTCGACGCCCGATGGCAAGGTGCTTTACCAGAACGATCCGCCGGCGCCGACGCAGGTCGTTGCGCCCGACAAGATCGGCATGATGAACAACATGCTCTCGACCGTGGTCGATATCGGTACGGGTAAGGGCGCGCAGCTTGCGGGCTGGCAGATCGCCGGCAAGACCGGCACGTCGCAGAAGAGCCGCGATGCGCTGTTTGTCGGCTATTCGGCGCACATGGTGACCGGCGTCTGGCTCGGCAACGACGACGATACGCCGACGACGCTGACCGGCGGTTCGCTGCCTGCCTCGATCTGGACCGAATTCATGCAGGTTGCACACAAGGGCGTAACGCCAACGCCGCTGCCGGGCAGCTACACGCCATCGCCTGAGGATCTGCAGGCCCAGCAGGACGCCGCGAGCCAGCAGGCGCAGCAGCAGGGCGACCAGGTGCCGGAAGATCAGCAAGGCCCGGGCGTGCAGCAGCAACAACAGCAGACGCACGCGCCAAAAGGCCGCTCGATTGGCGACCTGATCAACTCGCTGTTCGGGAACCAGTAGGGATTGGTGAGGGTCGCGTCGGCCACCAGATGTGGCCGACCGACTTATTCCTCGATGCCGTAGGCCATCAGTTCGCGGCCGTGGGCTTTGAGCCAGGCGCGGCCGCGCTCCATTCGGGGCAAGGTGGTCTCGACTGTGGCCCAGAAGGCGTCGGAGTGGTTCATTTCCACCAGATGCGACACCTCGTGCGCCGCCACATAGTCGAGCACGAAGGGCGGGGCCATGATCAGCCGCCAGTTGAAATTGAGGTTGCCGGTGCTGGAGCAGGAGCCCCAGCGGGTCGATTGCGAACGCAGTCTTACTGACTTGGCGGTCACTTCGAGCCGCCTTGCGTGATAAGCGACGCGCCGATCGAGATCGTGCTGGGCTTCAACTTTTAGCCAGTCGGTCAGCCGGCGCGCCCGATGTTCGGCCTCGCCAGGCACGCGCAGCGCGGGTTTGCCGCGGAATTCGATCTGCTCGACCCGCCCGCGAACCTTGCCGGTCGCGACGATCAAATGCTCTTCGCCGCGGAAGGGGATGCGCTCGCCCTCGGCAAACGCCACCGGCGGGATAGCTCGCTCCAACCGGGCGGCCAGCCAGGCGTTCTGCCGGGCGAGAAAGGCCGCAGCTTCCGACCAGCGGCCATAGCGCGGCACGGTAAGGACGGGCGGGCCATAATGGGGAATAGATAGCCGATAACTCTGGGCCCGGGCGCTGACGCGCACATCGATAACCACCGGGCGGCCGTCGATATGGGCTTCGGTACTGACGGGCCACCGCTTTTGGAGCAGAGCGATCATGATGCCTCGATGAAAGCAGATTCGAGTGCGAAACCCTAGCCGTCACCCAGCGTCGTAATCGATGTTTTTTTGCAAAAATTGACTGGCGCGGCGGACCGACAAATGCAAAAGCGCCACCCCGCAATTAGACGGGATGGCGCTCAACCGTTGCGATTGACGGCTTTGTTCACAAAACCGGCGGATTGCCGTTTTGATTGTCGCCGTTCTGGACGTTAGTGCCTCCGGTGTTCTGACGATTCTGGCGGTCGCGCATGAAGCGATCGAATTCCTCGCGATCCCGCGCCATATGGAGGTTGCGCAGGTAGTCCTGGAACTCGTTGATCTCTTCGTCGAGCTTGCGGCGCTCCTCGTCGAGGCGCTTGAGCTGCTCCTCGCGGTAGGCGTCGAAAGCGGCGTTGCCGCTATTGCTGCCGGAACCTGAGCCGAAGCCAAAACCACGGCGGAAACCGTTGTTATTGCTCGAGCTGTGGTCGGTATTGCACCAACCCGCCCATTGCTTCTGCTTGTTGACCCAGCGTTCCGCCCGGTCCGGCGACCAGCCAAACCGCTCACCCCAAAGCACATAGGCGAGGACGGCAAGCCCGATCGGCCAGAAAACCAGGAAGCCGAGCACCATCGCGAGGACGGTGAAGGGCGACCAGGCCGGTCGGAAGTAGGCATAGTTCATGGTGTTCATTGGCATTCTCCCGGTCACGAACGAAAATGGATGTGGCCCACGCTGGGGGTCGATCAAGCGACGGTGTGTCCGATTCTGACCCTTGAAATGCCGTGATAGACTTCCTAACCAGCCGGCGTTTCGGGTGGGAATTACCCGTTAGGAGAATTGGCCATGGCGCTAGCTGATCAACCGGAAGGGCTTCTCGCCGCCATGTGGCGGCCGCTGAGGCTCGATACGCTGGTGACCCTGCGCTGGCTGGCCGTTGGCGGACAGACCGCCGGCGTGCTGCTGGTGCAGTTCGGCCTCGGCTTTCCGCTGCCTTTGATCGAATGCCTGTCGCTGATCGCGCTGCTCGGCATCGTCAACCTCGTGCTGCTCTTTCGCTTCGGCACGGCCTACCGGCCCTCCAATCGTTTTGCCACGGCCCAGCTCGCCTTCGATTGCCTTGAGCTCGGCGGCGTTTTGGCGCTGACCGGCGGCCTGCATAATCCATTCGCACTGCTGCTGCTGGCGCCCGTTTCGGTGTCAGCAACGATCCTGCCGCAACGCGCGACGGCGGTGCTGGCCTTCCTCGTCGTGGTGATCGCCTCGACCATCTCGCTGTTTCATCTGCCGCTGCCGTGGGACCCCGACGTCGATCTGGTGTTCGACCGGCTCTACGAAATCGGCATCTGGGCCTCGCTGCTCTGCGCCGTGGTATTCATCGCCGCCTATACCAACCGCGTGGCCCACGAAGCCCGGCAGTTGGCCGACGCCCTGGCAGCGACCGAAGTTGCCCTCAGCCGGCACGAGCAGCTTTCCGCTCTCGACGGGCTGGCCGCTGCCGCCGCCCATGAACTGGGCACCCCGCTCTCCACTATTGCCCTCGCAGCCGCCGAAATGCGCTCGGATATCCCGGCCGGTCCGCTGGCCGAGGACCTCGACCTCATCATCTCGCAATCCAACCGCTGCCGGGCCATTTTGGGCAAATTGCGCAATCTCGGCGACGACGGCGGCGACCCGTTTGCCGCAGCGCCGATCGGCGAACTGCTGGCGGAAATCGCCAAGCCCCATGAAGGTCTCGGCAAAGCCATCGACATCGAGAGCCACGGCGAAGGCGCCGATCCGATTTTCCGGCGCAATGTCGGCCTCGCCTATGGGCTCGGCAACCTTATCGAAAACGCCTGCCATTTCGCCAAGTCGGAAGTTTCGGTCGACGCCAACTGGGACACCAACCGCATATCTGTCTCGATCGCCGATGACGGCCCGGGTTTCCCCACCGACCTCATGACCCGGCTCGGCGATCCGTATCTCACCTCTCGAACACGCGCCCTGACGCCGGGCGGGCGAGAAGGCGAGACGGCCGGCCTCGGCCTTGGCATCTTCATCGCCAAAACGCTGCTGGAGCGAACCGGTGCCACGATCACCTTCCACAACGCCGCTGCGGATGGTCATGCCATGGTCACCGTGGTCTGGCCACGCGAGGCGATCGAGGCCCGCGGGCTGATACTTTGACGTTTTTCCGCCAAACCCTTATGGGAGTTAGCTGAGATTGTGACGAGGAGGATACGCCGGTGACCGACATCGAGACCCTGCTGAAGGCCGATCCGAGCCTGCTGCTGGTCGATGACGACAAGGCGTTCCTGACCCGGCTCGAGCGCGCCATGGAAAAGCGTGGCTTTGCCGTCCGCACCGCCGACAATGTCGC
>Ga0105239_10007669_pt1 | contig 12361 bp, 12 predicted proteins | sample KBSC44metaG_FD_92761 | JGI IMG/M metagenome (GOLD analysis project Ga0105239, IMG submission 92761) | Corn rhizosphere microbial communities from Kellogg Biological Station, Michigan, USA - KBS C4-4 metaG | ecosystem: Host-associated > Plants > Roots > Rhizosphere > Soil | place: Michigan, USA...
CATGATCTTGCGCTGTCGACCTTCCCGGACCAGGCGCGTCCGCCGTTGCCTAGTGACGTCCCGGTATGCGCGCAATGGGGATCGGACGGCGGGCACGCGGATACCGTTGTGGTGCAGGGCAAACCGGCGTCGAGTGTGGTGGCGCTGGCACAAGATGACGGCGACGGCCCGAACATCGACGCCGTGGCGATACCGCCGGGGCGGTACGCCTACGTCCACGCCACCGGGGTCACCGGCGGGTCGGTGACGGGACCGCTGTATATGGTGGCGGACAGTGGCGTCCGGTACGGCGTCCACGATGCCGAGACGGCGAAATACCTTGGTGTGGAGGGCGCGCCGCTGCCCGCGCCCTGGCCGCTACTGGCCCGGTTGCCCGGAGGACCGGAATTGAGTGTCGCGGCGGCGGAAGTCGTGCGCGACGGCCTCGGGCCCTGAAGGCTGTGGGTTTGCGCCGGCAAGTGCGGGGCATCCCAGGGGGCATGACCGACCTTCCGACTTTTGGGGTGGAGGAGGAGTTTCTCCTCGTCGATCACCGCGACGGTGCACCCGTTCCGCGCAATCAGGCGGTCGCGGAGTACGCGGCCGCGCGTGGTGTCGACTTGCAGCTGGAGTTGACCCGGTGTCAGGTCGAGACCACGACTGCCGTGATGAACAGCAGCAGCGATCTGCGCGCCGAACTGATCCGGTTGCGGCGTATCGCGACCGAGTCGGCCGAGGCAGAGCGGGCGCAGCTGCTGGCTGTCGCATTACCGCCGACGGTGCCGCACGCGTTCCCGGTGACCACGACGGAGCGTTACGGCCGCATAGCCGATCGGTTCGGCATGATCGCTCATGAACAGGGCATCTGCGGGTGTCACGTGCACGTCGAAGTGCCAAGCCGTGCGGCGGCCGTCGACGTCAGCAATCGGCTCCGGCCCTATCTGCACCTGTTACTAGCGTTGAGCGCGAACTCGGCGATCTACCGCAACACCGACAGCGGTTACGCAAGCTTCCGCGGCGTGTTGTGGACCCGCTGGCCCAGCGCGGGGCCGCCGCCGTATTTCGACTCGGTCGAGAGCTACGACGCCGTGGCCCACACGCTGTCGCGGGCCGGCGCAGTGCTCGACGACGGCATGCTCTATTGGGATGTGCGGCCATCGGCGAACTTTCCGACCGTCGAGGTGCGGGTGGCGGACGTGCCCGCAACAGTGGCAGAGACGGTGCTACTGGCCACGCTCATCCGGGCCGCGGTGATGATGGCGCTGGACGCGCAGGAGCGCGGGAAACCCGTGCCACGCCTCGACGATTGGACGTTGCGTGCCGCACATTGGAAGGCGGCGCACGACGGCCTCGACGGCGAGGCGATCGATCTGGCGGACGGGTGTTCGGTCGCGCCGACACGCGTTCTGCTGGCCGGACTCATCGAGCGTCTGCGGCCGGCCCTCGACGCGCTGGGTGACTATGACATGGCGCGTGACGAGTTGGCCCGCATCGCGGAGCAGGGCAATGGCGCCGTGCGGCAGCGCCGTGCCTGGCGGCGCCGCAAAGAAGTCGGCGATGTCATATCCGAATTGGCCACGGCGACAACGGCGTTCGAATAACTGTCGCCGTGAGCGTCGTCGCCGGGTGGTGGCAATTGGTGCGCTCGATCAGCTGAGGCCGAGCGGTCCGGCCAATTCGGCGAGCGTGGGAACCAGCGTGTCGACCCCGGTGAGGACCTGCACGGGCACATGGTCCGCACCGGCGGTCAGATGTTCCTTGAGCCTGGCGGCGACGGCCTCGGTGCTGCCAGAAGCGACGAGGGCGTCGATCAGGGCGTCGCTACCGGGCGCGGCGACGTCAGTGTCGTTGAACCCCAACCGCTTCCAGTTGTTCACGTAGTTGGTGCCTTTGAGGTAGGCGTCGAGAGCCTTGCGGCCGACGGCCCTGGCCTGCGCGGCGTCGGTGCTCAGCACCACCTTGTGCGCGGGAGCGATGAACGCATCCGGTCCGACCAGCGCACGCGCCCGGGCGGTGTGGTCAGGTGTGGTCAGGTAGGGATGGGCTCCCGCGCTGCGGCGGGCAGACAGTTTGAGCACCTGTGGGCCAAGCGCGGCGACGACGCGCCGGTCTTTGGGTACGCCATATTCGTGGAGCTTTTCCAGGTACTCGGTGAGCGCGTCGTAGGGTTTCCTGTACTCAGCGATCAGTTCGGGATGTCCGGCCCCGATGCCGAGCAGGAATCGTCCCGGGTGGGCTGATTCGATGCGGTGAAACGACGCGGCGACCGGCCCGGCGGCCGCGGACCAGATGTTGACGATGCCGGTTGCCACCTTTAGCGTCTGGGTCGAGTCAAGGATCGACTCAACCCACTCGAGTTCGGCCGGCGGCGAGCCGCCTGCCCAGATCGCGCCATAGCCGAGCGCCTCGATATCCCGCAGTTGCTCGGCGGTCAGTTGTTTCCACTGCTGGAAAAGCCCGAATACGCCGAAGGTGCCCAGAGTGGGTTTGGTCATGGTCTGTTATCTGAGCAACGATGCGAGTCCACGGGCGAACACGGTGATGGCGTGATCGCCCGCGTCGAGCACGCCTGCCAGTAACGGAAAAGCATGCGGCATGCCCTCGTACTCGTGGGCGCGAACCTTGACACCCGCTGCGGCAAGCCTTTTGCCGTAACGGTCAGCGTCATCGGCAACGGGATCAACTTGAGCGCTGACGATCACCGCCGGTGGGGCGCCCACGAGATCCTGGGTCAGCAACGGTGAGGCGAGGCTTGAATGGCGGTCGTCGATCTCAGGCACGTACATGTCGTACGCCCATTCAAGTGCGGCCCGGGTGAGGAATGGGCCGTCTCTGTGCCGATCGATGGAGTCGCTACTCATGGTCGCATCGAGTGCGGGACACACCAGACCCTGGGCCTTGATCGGAGCGCTGTGTTCTCGCGAGGCGAGCGCAACGCTTGCCGCCAGTGCACCCCCCGACGAATCGCCCGCGACCGCAAGCGATTCGACGTCGATGCCGAGTAGGTCGCCATACTCACTGACCCAGGAAGTGGCGTCGGCGGCGTCATGGTGGGCGCGGGGAAACCTGTTTTCTGGTGCTAGCCGGTATGCAACGGAAATCACGATCAGTTCACCCCGGACGCACAGTTTTCGGCAGAACCGGTCGTGTGTGTCCAGGCTGCCCCGGACAAATGCCCCGCCATGCAGATAGACAACACCCGGCAGCGCAGAACCTGCGCCGAGCGGGTGGTAGCTGCGTGCGGTGACAGACCCGTGACGCACAGGGATCGTGAAATCGCATACTGTGCAACGCTCGTCAATATCGCCGCCCAGGGCAATCAATCTCTCGCCGGACTCCCGGTAGGCCGCAATCGGCATTTCCCACGGTGGTACGGCAGCGTGTGCGGAGACGGAATCTACGAGCTGTTGGGCCTGCGCATGGAGCACACTCATAAGCGCCGTCGCCTTCCGGGGGCGCAGGATCTGATGGCGCCGTCAGTCGGTGTCACAGCGCGACTCGGAAGACCTGGAATTCGACGACGGGTCCGGGTTGGATGCGTCCCTGTCCGACGAAGATGGTCTGGTTGACCCACGCGTACTTGGGATCTCCGCATTCCAGGCGCGGGGTGGTGACGAAGTAGTGATCGCCGAAGTCGGTGCCGCTGCCGGCGCCGCCGAGGGCGCCCGCGGCGGCTTCGTTGACCTCGACCAGTCCTTGGTAGCTCATGTAGATCACCGCACCGTCGTCGGTGTAGAACTGGGCCCGTACGTCGAGCCGGCCGTAGCCGTCGTCGCCGGCCAGTAGCCAGTCACCGCCGCCGGGGGCGGCGGTGCCGCTGATCCGGTTTCCGGTGACCTTGCCTCCGGTAACGGCAAGGACCTGACGCAGCCCGTACGGGCCCGGACCCACGATCTGCGGTTCGGCAAGCTCTGCGGTGTAAGAGAACTCAGGCTCCAACTTCATTGTCTCATCCTCATTTTCGAGCGGGACCACTTTCAGTCTCGCCGGCAGATCCGAGAGTGCACTACGCGTCTGCAATAGTCAACACTATGTCGATTACGAACTCGTCGATGCGGCGGATCGATGCGGAGTGGCGGCGGCCCCGATGGCGACAAAAGTGGACACTGCGTTGACTACTATCGACTGTGAGTCTAATCTCAACATTGCCAAGCCGTGATGCCGAGCACCGGCGCACGGAGCGATACGACAAGAGAGGGGTTGACATGGCCACCACATCGGACGTCGACCAGATCCAACCGACCACTTCACGCGACGGCGAGAGCTACGTCTCCCACCGTGATGACATCCACTTCAACATGACCGGTGACTTCATGACGGGCGTGGATTTCTGGATTCACGCGACCGGGGAATCCACCAACGGCCAGCTGATCATCATCGAGACCAATTGGGTGCGCGGTACCGAGCCGGTGTGGCACATCCACCACCGCGAAGAGGAAGGGTTCTTCGTGATGGACGGCGAAATCAAGATTCACACAGAGGCCGGTTCATACAACGCCAAGAAGGGCCAATTCGTCTGGGGGCGTAAGGATCAGCGGCACACCTATGAGGTGGTCGGTGACGAAGCCCGGATTCTGGTGGTGTTCGTACCCGGCCCCGACAGCAACGGCTTCGAGCCCAATGGCGGTATCGACAAGTACTTCTACGAAGCCCGCAACCGTGAGCTGCGGACGCCCGAGCAGGTGCAGGCCGAGGTCGAGAACCTGAAAGTCAACTACGGGCTGGAGATGTTCCCGGACCTGCCACATCCGCGCGACCGCAAGGCCTGAGTTCGGTTGTCGTCTCACGTATCTAGAAGTTTTCAGCCGTACTGAGTATTGGAGTTGCAGTGACCATCGACTTATCTCTTGACACCGTGCCGCATTGGATCGCCGGCGCGGCCGTCTCCTCGGCAGCGGGGTCGCGGACCGAGATCCATGATCCCGCTACCGGGCGCGTGATCGGCACAGTCGTGTTGGGAGGTGCCGATGTCGTCGACGAAGCTGTCGCCAGTGCGCGAACCGCGGCGGTGGCCTGGGCCGAAACGCCCGGCCCTGCCCGCGCATCGGTACTGCATCGCTTCCGGGTGTTGCTGCATGAGCAGATCGATGATTTGGCGTGGATCATCACCGCCGAACAGGGCAAGACGCTCGACGATGCCCGGGGAGAGTTGGCGCGCTCGATTGAAGCTGTCGACGTATCGCTTTCGGTTGTGCAGCAACTGAAAGGGGAGTACGCCGAGCAGGTCGCCAATGGCGTGGACACGTATTCCTTCCGGCAGCCGCTCGGCGTGTGTGCCGGTATCACGCCGTTCAACTTTCCGGTGATGGTGCCGGTGTCGATGTTTGCGGCCGCCATCGCTTGCGGGAACACGTTCGTGCTCAAGCCAAGTGAGCAGGTGCCGTCGGCAGCGGTCCGGTTGGCGCAAATCGCGAGCGATGCGGGGTTGCCTGACGGCGTACTCAACGTTGTGCACGGCGGTGTAGAGGCGGCCGAGGCGCTCATCGACCATCGAGATGTCGCAGCGGTGTCGTTCGTCGGATCCACCCCGGTCGCGCGTGCGATCTACCGGCGCGCGGCCGAGGCCGGCAAGAAGGTGCAGGCCCTCGGTGGCGCCAAGAACCACCTGGTGGTGTTGCCCGACGCGGACCTCGATGCTGCCGCCGATGCGCTGGTGTCGGCGGCGTACGGGGCCGCCGGTCAGCGATGCATGGCCGTGACGGTCGCGGTCGCCGTCGGGTCGGCAGCAGATGCACTCGTGGCCAAAATTGCCGAGCGCGCAACCGCTTTCAAGGTGGGCCCAGGTGCGGCGCTGGGTACCGACATGGGCCCGTTGATTTCCGCGGGCGCGCTTGATCGCGTCCGTGGGGCGCTGGAGCGGTCCGTCGAACAAGGCGGCCGACTGGTCGTCGACGGCCGCGACCGGTCCACCCCTGGGGCGGGCTACTTCATTGGCCCTAGTCTCGTCGACGGCGTCAGCGTCGAGAGCGATCTGTACCGCGACGAAGTGTTCGGACCGGTCCTGACTGTGGTGCGCGCCGAAGATCTCGACCAAGCCCTGCAGATCGTCAACGACAATCCATACGGGAACGGCGCGGTCATCTTCACGGGTAGTGGGACGGCTGCTCGTCGATTCAGTCGGGGCGTCCTGGCGGGCAGCGTAGGGATCAATGTGCCGATCCCGGTGCCGATTTCCTGGTTCGGGTTCGGCGGATGGGGTGATTCGCGCTTCGGAGACGACGGGCTCAATTACGACGGCTACCGGTTCTACACGAGATCCAAGGTCGTGACCCAACGTTGGACCGAGCCCAAGCCCGGCGTGGCTCCGCACTTCGTTGCGGCCGGCAGCCAGTGATCTCGCCACCCGTTGCCGACCTCCCGCGACTCGACCACGTCGGCATCCTGGTACGCGACCTGAACTCGGCACTCACGCACTGGTGCAATCGGTTTGGCGTCGGGGTTGCTCGTGCGGTCGAGCTTCCGGCCATGAGCCTCAGTGCGGCATTCCTCAACGTTTCCGGCGCCGAGGTCGAGCTGTACACGATGCACGACGTGGATGCGCTTGACATGGCCCTTGGCGGAGCACCGGCAAAACTCGACCACCTGGCACTTCGGCTACACCACCCCGATGGTCCCGAACTCGCGGGCTGCGCCATCCGAGGTCCCGGGCGGCCAGAGCCGATCGCGGCGCCGATCCCTATGGGCGACGCAACCCACGTCTGGACCGAGCCGCCCGGAATCGATGTTCTGCTCCAGCTGATCAGGCCAAGTCAGTGAGGTGGTGACCTGACATCCGTTGCGCCACAGCTGATTCAGCCGTACGAAACGCAAGACGAAACAACTAGGAAAGGACTGGACATGGGACGCATGGAAGGAAAGGTCGCGCTGATCACCGGCGCGGCGCGAGGTCAGGGGCGAGCACACGCCATCCGCCTCGCCCAGGAGGGCGCCGACATCCTCGCCTTCGACTGCCCGGCCAATGGAGGGGTACCGTATCCCGTTGGTACGGCGGCCGATCTCGAGATCACGGTCAAGGAAGTCGAGGCACTGGGCCGGCGAATCATCGCACACCAAGGCGACGTGCGCGAGCAGGCCCCGCTGGACACATTGGTCGCTGAGGGCGTGCGGGCCTTCGGCGGACTCGACGTCGCAGTGGCGAATGCCGGCATCTGGACTGTGCACCCGTTCGCGGACATTCCCGAGGACGAATTCCTGGATGTGCTCAACGTCAACATCATGGGGCCCTGGCGCACTCTGAAAGCGGTAACTCCCGCCATGAAGGCGCGCGGAGGTGGCTCGGTGGTCATCACCTCGTCCGGCAACGGCGTCGAGGGCTCTCCCCATTACGTGCACTACGTGGCGTCGAAGCATGGCGTGCTCGGGTTGGCGAAGAGCGCGGCACTCGAGTTCGGTCAGTACGGCATCCGAGTCAACTCGCTGCTTCCCGGACCGACCGACACTCCCGCGCTGGATTGGCAAGGCGGCTACGACCTTTGCGCGGGCAAGGGCCCAGGAAATGGCGTCAAGGAAGACCTACAGGGCGCGAAGTACTGGGCACTTCTCCGAGATGTCGGACTTCTGCCGACTCAGGCCATGAGTGAAGCTGTTCTGTGGCTCGCCTCCGACGAATCACGATGGACGACAGGCCTGGAAATGTTGGTCGAAGGCGGCCACATGCTCATGCCAGGGCTGAACATGACGAAAATGGCGCTGGACAACCAGTAAGGTCCGAACACCGGAAGGCCAGTAGGCCCTCTCCCAAGGCGTCGATCACGCCTTCGGAGAGGGCTTGCGGCGTTTGTTGGATGCCTTACGCGGCTTCCACTCGAGGCCGAAGACTGTCCGCAGCCAAATCGTCGTCACCGTTTCGGCCATGTCCTCCAACGGAATTGCGTTATCGCTGCGCAGACTCATCAGCGACAGGTTCCGTTCGCCCATCCACATCAACGCAGCAGCCAACGACCTGGCCGGTGGCCCGTCGATGGCCACGCCGGCAGCTCTGTCTCGCTCGATGCTGGCTGCCGAAGCGTCGATGAATCGGCCGAGAATCGTGTCCCACTGCGTCTTCAGGTCCGGCTCGGCCGCAGCAGCGTCGCCTACTTCACGAAGAACGTGGCCGTGCCGTTCCCAGACCTGGATGACCTCGTTGACGGCATGCTCGATGGCAGCCTCCGGCGGCATGCCTGCTGGACGCTCGAAAATCAACTGCGACGCTTGGAACACATCGGCTGTGACCCGTGAGAGCAGCGCGGACAGTACCTGCCATTTGGACTCGAAGTAGAAGTAGAACGATGACCGCGAAAGCCCAGCGCGCTTGGTCAGATCGTCGATGGAGATGTTGCGCAGGGGTACCGTGCGCAACATGTCGTAAGCGCCTTCGAGGATGGCTTGCTCGCGTTTGTCGCCCTTGATGTTTCGTCGCCCCACCCGTGTTTCTGCTGCGTTCAGACGGAAGGATGAAGTGGACGCCATAGAAAGCATGATAAATCAGGTCGACCTCGTAGGGCGTACACCGGCGGCAGTCTGTACCGCGCGGCGCCACCCATACGCCGAAATTAATCGACTAGGTGTTGAGAATTATAAACACCCGGTGTAGGGTGGTTGTGTTGTCTCGCCGTCGAAGTCTGCGGACTCGATCGTTTGCCGGATTCGGCCTCTCTGCTTGCACTCAAACGGGTTTCGGGCCTTTGGGTGCGCAATCAAATGCGAGTTCTCTATTTCGAAATAGGAGTCAACTGTGACTAATCTCGCAGCCAATCTCGTCGCCACTGCGCACGAATACGGGGACCGGCCGGCCGTGAGGTTCGACGAGTACGTCCTGTCCTACCGGCAGCTGCATCACCAGGCCTCGGCCGTGGCAGGAGATCTGCGAGCCCACGGCGTGCTCCCCGGCGACAGAGTGGGCCTGATGCTCCCCAACCTGCCCGCCTACCCGGTGTTGTTCTACGGGGCTCTACTCGCCGGCGCCGTTGCTGTCCCGATGAATCCGTTGCTCAATGCACGCGAGGTCGAGTACTACCTCACGGACTCGGGTACGACAGTGGTGTACGGGTTGGACAGCGGCGATGCCGTCGTCGCGGCCGCCGCGGCGAAGGTTGGGATTCGCTCGGTGTCGGTATCCGCCACAGGTCCAAAAGAATTGTCCGGCAGCCCAATCCGCGAAGTCACCGGTCGAACCGATGACGACACCGCCGTCATCCTTTACACCTCCGGGACCACCGGGAAACCCAAGGGTGCGGAACTCACCCATCGGAACCTGTCGACGAACGCCGCGACGACAGTGGACACCTTGATCAAGGTGGGACCCGAAGATGTGATCCTGGGTTGCTTGCCCTTGTTTCATGTCTTCGGCCTCACATGCGGACTCAACGCGGCGGTCAAAGCCGGCGCCCTCCTCACCCTCGTGCCCCGTTTCGAGGCCACCAAGGCATTGGAAGTCGTGTCCCGCGATCGAGTGACCGTTCTCGAGGGCGTGCCCACCATGTACGCCGCGATGCTGCACTCGCCCGACGCGGACGACGCCGACATGTCTTCGCTGCGTACGTGTATCACTGGCGGCGCACCCATGCCTGTCGAGATTCTCAACGCGTTCGAGAAGAAGTTCGACTGCGAGATCTACGAAGGGTACGGGCTCTCAGAGACCGCACCCATCGCCTGTTTCAACCAACCCGGGCGTCAGCGTAGGCCCGGCACCATCGGGATACCCGTGCGGGGCTGCGCGCTGCGGATCGTCGGCGATCATGGCGAAGACGTTCCTGACGGGCTACCTGGCGAGATCGCGATCCAGGGTGAAAATGTGATGAAGGGATACTGGAACCGGCCTGAGGCAACGGCCGAAGCCATCCCCGATGGGTGGTTTCGTACCGGGGACATCGCCACCCGCGACGCCGACGGGTACTACACCATCGTCGACCGGAAGAAAGACCTGATCATCCGCGGTGGCTACAACGTTTATCCACGCGAAGTCGAGGAAGTGCTCTACGAACATCCTTGCGTCGCTGAAGCAGCGGTGATCGGCATCAAACACGCAGACCTCGGCGAGGAGATCGGCGCAGCCGTCGCTCTCAAACGTGGGACGCATGCAGAGGCCGAAGAATTGAAGAACTTTGTGCGAGACCGGCTCGCTGCCTACAAATATCCGCGCGAGATTTGGCTCGTCGACTCCGTCCCCAAGGGGCCGACCGGCAAGATCCTCCGACGTGAAGTGAAGCCGCCGCGCTCAACCGAATAGGTTGAGCGCCTGGCGCTTTCATCTGACGTCGTGGCCGGCAACGGGCGCTCGGCGGGCGGTCAACCGAGCTCGGGGCGGCCGCTCTTCCGGTCGTCGACAAGCCCTGCAACCGTTCGAGTGCGGGGCTGGAGTACATCGAACAAACCGAGTGCGCGAAACGGGGCGATCCCTCCGACAGACGACGTCCTTGATATCTGGATCCTGGCGAGGCCGGGTAATTGGCCCCGCCAGCCGCTACCCAAAAGTATTGATTCCGTGGGGTGTCCGCGCGTACCCGCCGTGTCAATCGACGGGTGAGGGGGCCGATGCGACCTTGATGACCGCTTTTCCTCGGGTGCCGCCGGACAATGCTTGATTAAGGGTGTCCCGGGCGTTCTCCAGTCCTTCGACTATGGTCTCGTCGTACGTCAACGACCCCTCGCCCAGTGCGGCGGCGAGCTTGCCGATGATCTCGGCGTAGCGTTCGACGTGGTCGGTGACGATGAAGCCCCGCAGCGTGGCTCGCTGCATGAGCAGCTGATTGGCGTTGCGTAGGCCTGGTTGGTCGCCGTCGTCGTTGTAGGTGTCGTACTCCGAGATCAGGCCACACAGCGATACTCGTGCGCCGATGTTCAACCGGCCCAGGACGTGATCCATGATCGGGCCGCCCACGTTCTCGAAGTCGACGTCTATGCCGTTCGGGGTCGCTTCGTCGAGCTGCTCGCGCCAGTTGTCCGAGTGTCGGTCGACGCATGCGTCGAAGCCCAGCTCCTCCACGAGGTGTCGGCACTTCTCGGCGCCGCCGGCGATGCCGACCACGCGGGCGCCACGCTGCTTTGCCAGCTGTCCAGCGATCGAACCGACGGCGCCCCCTGCGGCAGAGACGACGACCGTCTCGCCAGGCTGGGGATCGCCCAGCTCAACACCGATGAACGCTGAAATACCGGTGTGGCCAAGTACTCCGAGGAACGCGGGAAGTGGCGCCGGCAGTGGGTCGGGGAGGACCGTGAACGGAATCTCGAGAACGGAATCGTCAGCGACACAATAGTCTTGCCAGCCGGTGAAGCCGAGGACAACAGCACCGACGGGCAGATCGTCTCGCCGGCTTTCGATCACCTGTCCGACTCCGAGGCCGCGCATCACCGCACCCAGTTCGACCGGCGGGATGTAGGAACGCAATTGGCTCATCCAGACACGGTTCGTGGGGTCGAGTGACAGGTACAGCGTGCGGATCAAAGCCTGTCCCGCCGCGATATCGGGGATGGATTCCTCGACCCACTCGAGGTCTTGTTCGGTGACCTGTCCTTGCGGCCGCCGCTGCAGACGGAACAGTCGGTTGGTGGGTGATTTCATGGCGAATCCTCCTTGTCGGCGGTGACTGGAATGGTGGTCGTGGGGCGCGGGGGCACCGCATTCACAGGGGTGACGGCACGACCTGCAGTGAATGTAGACGGATAGTCGGTATTAATCAACGCTACGTCGAATAATTGGTTGGTGTGCGCCATCGGCGAACGTCAGTCATGTTCAGGGGCAACGGATGCGGCAATTGTCGACATGGTGTTGACTATTAACGACGTGAGGTGCATTGTTGGTTTTCGTATCCGGCTGTGACCGCAGTCGACCGAGAGATGGAGGCGGGCGCATGAGCGTACAAACGGACAACCGCGGGACGGTTGAGCGATTCTGGGGGGCCCTCGACGACGGTCCGCCACGCGGTGAGGCTCTGGAAGTGTGGAAGGAAAATTTTGCCGAAGATGGTGTCTGGGAGATGCCATTCGCGCCCGAGCCGCTTGCTGATACCGTCCCTGGCCGACACCTGATCGGTCATTTCATCGACTGGTTCTTTGCTTCGGTGCCCGACCTCCGGATCGATTCGCTTGTCGTGCACGACACGACCGACCCGGAACTCTTCATTCTGGAACTGCACGGAAAGGCGACGGTCACGCAGACCGGCAAGATCTACGCCAACACCTATTGCACGCATATGCGGATTCGGGACGGCAAGGTTGTGCTGATCCGCGAGTACTTCAATCCCAATGTTGTCCTCGAAGCATTTGGGCGCGAGGTGATCGCGGAGGGCATGTCAGCTGTGATGGCAGCCGCCGGAGTGGGGGCTGCCCAGTGAAGTCGGGGCCGGCGTTCTCTCAGCGCCCATTTTGATCCCAAATCGATTGGACCGCAATTGATTGCGAC
>Ga0105239_10007672_pt1 | contig 12359 bp, 9 predicted proteins | sample KBSC44metaG_FD_92761 | JGI IMG/M metagenome (GOLD analysis project Ga0105239, IMG submission 92761) | Corn rhizosphere microbial communities from Kellogg Biological Station, Michigan, USA - KBS C4-4 metaG | ecosystem: Host-associated > Plants > Roots > Rhizosphere > Soil | place: Michigan, USA...
CCGTACCAGTCGTGCCAGCCGGTCTTGAGCAGATCGGCCTCGTCGCCGCAGTGACCGGCGAGCTGCATGCCGTGCACGGTGAAACCGTTGCGATTCAGGCCTTTGGCCACGAAACGCATCTCGGTCGGCGTGCCGGTCAGACCATGAATCAGCAATACGCCATTGCGGCCACCGGGCAGATGGAAATCGACTTTCTTGATCATGAAAGGGAATATCTGAGGATCAGAAGTGAAATTATGAGCAGTCGCGGTTTACGGATTTCTAAAATCGGCTTAATGGTTCGACTCAGGGCCAGCAAACGAGGGCGACGCCGAAAGCCACCCCGAACGTTGCGAACCAGCGCCGCTTCGATATGCGTTCGCCGAGGACGAACCGGCTCGCCACCACGACGCCGCAATACGACAGCGCCATGAACGGGAACGCCATGCTGAGCTTCGTCATCGACAGCGCGGCGAACCACAGCGTGAACTCGACCACGTAGATCGCGATGCCGGCGATGATCCAAGGCGAGCCGACCAGCCCGTTGAGGAATGCCGGCACGCCGCTTATCAGCATCGGCTCGGTCTCATGGCCGACACCCAGCTTGAAACAAACCTGACCGCCGACGTCGCACAGCACGGTGCCGAACAGCAGCGCCAGCGCAAACCACATCACCGCCGCGTCGCCCGTTCGATCGCCACCAGCAATTCTCCGTTCGTCGCTTCGTTGCGCGCGAGCAGATCGGCCGCCGCTTCGCGTTGCGGCTGATCCATGCGCGCTTCCCAGCGTTTGAGCCAATTCGCATGGACAGGAGCGGAAAACTCGCCGCAGATATCCGCGCCAATCACGCGTTTTTTCGCGCCCACAGCGGCGATGATCTGCAAGACTGCCGCGAGCGGCATCTGCCCCTGATCCCAGTTCGTCAGCGCCTCGCTTTCGGCCAGCACGTCCTTGTCGATGCTGATCCAGACCGCCGCCGTCTCGATACAGGAAATTATACCATCCAGTGCTTGTTCCACACCGATTTCAGCGAGATTCGTCCACACCAGATGGCCGCTTTCATAGCGGTGTCCGAAGCCGTCCGGCACATGCCGCCAGACGCGCGAGGGCGCGTGCAGCCATGGCAGCAACACGATGCGGCCAGCGGCCAGTGCCGGCAGGTTGCCGCCTTTCAGGTCCGGCCGCACCAGATCGTCACTGCACGGCCCCAGCGTGATCACGCGTTGCACCTGCGGCAGCCGCAACGCCTGGTTCACCCAGGCGCCGCAATGCCAGCGCGGCGCCAGCCGCACCCAGTCCGGATGATTGTCGATATGGACGATCGTGACCGGCTCGCGCGCGGTTTCCATCAACAGGACCGCCAGATGGTGAAAGTCGCCGGAGCCGAGCAAGCTCAGCGCTGGCTCCGCGCGGCTCTGCGCGCGGATGCGCGTACGCGCGGCGCGCAGCGTGCGCTCGCGGCTCCACAGGCGCAGGCGCGGGCCGAGGTCGCGCAACGCGATTGTGCCGACCGAATCCCATGGCGCTACGGCACGCAGCGAGGTTTGCGCTTCGAGCGCGCCGTCGAGATCGAGAATCTGCAAGTGCATGGCCCATTATCGCAGCCATGCGCCGCTGCGCGCCTCAAGCGGCGCGCAGCGGACTTGCGTCAACGCTACAGCTGCTGCAGATTGAACGTGACCGGTACCAACGCCCACGCGCTTTGCGCGGTGCCATTGCGCAGCGCCGGGTGGAAACTCCAGCCCCTCACTGCGTCGCGCGCGGCATGGTCGAGGCGGATATAGCCGCTGGTTCTTTCGATTTCCACGGCCTGCACCAGCCCATCCGCACTGACGAGCACACGCAGGATCACGGTGCCCTGCTCGTGGTTGATCAGCGATTCGCGCGGATAAGGCACGCGCGTCTGCTTGCCGTAGGCGATTGCGCTAGGTTCGGAGTCAGGCACAGCGGGCCCGGCGTCGACCGCCGGCGGCGCATCGTTGATCGGCGTCGTGTATTCCATAGCCGAATGTTCGGCGGCGATCGGCGGCGTTACCGGCGCAATTGTCACACGTCGGATTGGCGTGGGCGTTTGGTGGCGAACCAATGTTGGCATGTCCGGAACGGGCGGCGGAGGCGGCTGCACCTCGATGATGCGTGCGATCGGATCGGGCGTGCGGATGTTCCTCGTGAGCTGCAGCGCCACCGGCGGTATCAGCAGCAAAGCCAGGACCAGCAGATGCAGCGAGATCGATCCGGACCACGCGCCGATGCGCGGCCAGCTCAAGTGCGGAACATGTGCGGCGTGCGAAGCATGGATAACCAGTGCAGTCATGACGTCTCTCCCCTGCGAGTGAGCCACCCAAACACCGTGGCATCATTCATAACGCGAGCGCAGTAAAGCCGGGGTTAAGAGGCGTGCCGCACGTCGGCGGATTTCGTCCGGTCGGATTGCAGGAAACGCATGAGCCCGTCGCGCTGGGTCGGCGTCATCAGCCGCAGCAGCGGCAGCAGGCGCCGCAGGATCAATGGCATGCCCGCGATCGCCGCTTGCGGGTTGCCGCGCTCGATCTGCTCGAGCATGGCGTCGATGCGCAGCGGGGCAGGCGGGGCCGCTGGCGTCGGCGCCGGCACCACGACCGCCATACTGGCGGCGGGGGCGAGTTGCGCGTGGCACTGATCGAGTGCGTCCTGCGCCGTCAGTCCGGTTTCGAGCGGCGGTTTGAATATTGCGGCGCTAAGTTTTGCCGGAAACGTCTCACCGACGATATCTGTCCACTGCGCGGCCACGTCCGCGCGCACGCGCTCGACCATGCGCGCCACGCCGGCGGGATCGCCGGCCGGCAGGGACAGCGCGAAGCCGCCAAGCGCGACGCGTCCGGCCGTGTCTTCCTTGCGGATCGTCGCGCGCAGCAGCTGCGCGACATGAACCAGCAGGCGCTCGCCGACTTCCCTGCCGCGCTGCAGGAAAATCGCGCGGAAGTCGTCGAGTTCGATGCGCACCAGCGTCAATTGCTGCTGATGGCGCCGCGCATAGGCCATGTCCTGCTGCAGGCGGTCGAGGAATCCTGCCTTGTTGGCGAGGCCGGTCAGCGCATCGAGCGTCGTCTGCGCGCGCAGCACGCTGGTTTCACGCTGGTGGCTCGCGTGTGCCCGTGCCCGCGCGAGCAGATCGATCGTCGTGAATGGCTTGGTGATGAAGTCGGTGGCGCCGAGCTCCAACGCGCGTACGCGCGCGACTTCGTCGTCCTCGACTCCGGTGACGACGATGACCGGCAGGCCGCGGATACGGGCGTCGCCTGCGGTGCGAATGTCACGCAGCAGTTCGTAGCCGTTCATGCCGGGCATGACGAGATCGGTGAACACGACCTGGATCGACTCATCGCGCTGGATCTGCACCCAGCCGTCGTCGCCATCTTCCGCAGTGACCACATCGAACTCCGCGCCAAGCATTTTGCGCGCCGCGTTGCGGATCACCTTGGAATCGTCGACGACGATGACGCGACTCATGTCGGCGCGGCCATTGTGCGCATGATTGTGGTTGCCCCGGCTCGAACGGGTAGACGCGAATGTATCCTGCGCGGGGCTCCTCGGGAAGGGCGTGCGCTGCAGTGGCCCAATAATTCTTGCTGCAGGTGGCTCTTCTGGAGGGACGCACGCGGCTGGATCATTGCCTGATCGCCCACGCAAGGGATTCGCCGTGAAACCAAGCGCTGCGCACAAGGCGGACGTGTTTCGCCGCCGCCTCATGTGGACATGCCTCGCAATCGTCTTTGCCGTCAGTGCTCCGTTGTCCGCCCAGGCGTCGCACGACGCCGTTGCGGCGGCGGTGGCGGATTCGTCACGGCCAGCCACGGATACGGTGCGCGATGCCAATCGCAAACCCGCACAGACGCTGCGGTTCGCCGACGTGAAACCGGGCGACAAGGTCGCCGACTATGGCGCCGGCTCGGGCTACTTCACGCGCCTGTTCGTTGCCATCGTCGGTGACGGCGGCCACGTCTACGCAAGCGTGCCGAGTGGCTTGCTCAAATATCCGAATATCGTCAAGGGCATCGCCGAGGTGCAGGGGTTCGCTTTCACGCATCCGAACGTGACCGTGACGTACGCCTCGCCGCTGGACGCTGCGCGTTATCCGGAGAAACTCGACGTGTTCTGGATTTCGCAGAATTACCACGATCTGCTCGACAAGTTCATGGGTCCGGTCGACATGGCGGCGTTCAATCGCACCGTCTACGCAGCGCTCAAGCCCGGTGGCGTTTACATCGTGCTCGATCATGTTGCGGCGAACGGCTCGCCGGCCGACGTTACGGAGACCTTGCATCGCATCGAACCGGACGTCGTGCGGCATCAGGTCGAGGCCGCGGGATTCAGGTTCGACAGCGAAAGCAAGGTTCTCGCAAATCCGGATGATCCACACACGGCCGGTCCGTTCGACCCGTCGATCCAGGGTCGCACCGATCAGTTCATCTTCAAGTTCAGAAAGCCCGGGTAGCGGCATCGCGCGGCCGCCCTGATTCCGGCACTTCGTCACGGTTCTGCCGGCGCGCCTGCGGCATATTCTCCATGCCGCAAACCGGAAGCGGCAGCATGCAAGTTTTCTGGAGAGCCGCAATGAAGCAATCGCAACACAGCATGGCTGCGCAAGCCGGGTCCGCGGCAGCAGCTGCCGACCTCGACGCAACATCCAGTCAGGCCCGGATTCTGCGCCGCCTGCTCAAGACCCGCGCCATGCTGCAGGAATCGCGCAACCGTTCGGCGGAATTGCAGGGCGCGCTCGAGCGCTTCAAATATCAACAGGCGAAAATCGTCGGTCGTTAAGCGATTCGCCCGAACCGCCGGGAATTTTTAGTCAGAGGGATTACGTCTCTCTGCGCGCTGGCCGTGCCAACGGCTGCGACAGTGCACGGATCACCGCCCGCAGCACCGGCCAATCAGGCGCCGCCGTCCGGGCTCCCCGCAACTGATATTCCGATCTGGCTGGCCAAGGTCGTCAGCCAATAGTTCGCCGTTGGCGGCGTTGTTGCGGCGCAAGTTGACAGCGGTGTCAAAAATCCCGAAACTCGACGAATTGACAGCGCTGTCAATTGTTTCGGAACACCGTTGTTCAAGTTGCGCGGGGGCGCAATGGATGCGGCGATCAAAAATCTTGATGTGCAGTCGAGTTTCGCGACACAGCCGTTTCTGGCTGCGGATGTCGGCGGGACACATGCTCGCGTCGCGCTCGTGCGCGTCTCGCCGGGGCAGGACTGCGGGTTCGATGTCCTGAGCTATCGCAAATTCGCTTGCCGGGAATTCCCGAGCCTGTCGGAACTGCTGAAAACGTTCCTCGCGCACGACGCGCGAATTCCGGTGCGCCACTGCGTGCTCGCTTGCGCGGGCCAGGTGATGGGCGACGAAGTTCTGCACGACAACATGGCATGGCCGATCCAGCTGTCGCAGCTGCGCCATGCGCTCGACTTCGATGACATTGCCGCCCTGAACGACTTCGAAGCGTTTGGCTACGCGCTCGACGGCCGGCTGGCCCACTCGGGGCGTCTGCTGTGCGGGCCGGATGTTCGCGAGCCGGGTGCGATCCTGGCGATCGGTCCGGGAACGGGATTGGGTGCGGCGGTGCGCCTGCGCGGCCCAGGCGGCAGGGTACTGACCACCGAAGCGGGCCAGATGGATTTTGCGCCGCACACGCTGCGCGAACGTGAAATCCTCGCGCGTCTTGCGCCGCAGGGTGGTTACGTGGCCTGCGAACACATCACGTCGGGGCCCGGGCTGCTCACCTTGTATACAACTCTTTGCGAGCTGCGCGGAATCTCACCGCGACTCGCCACCCCGGAAGCCGTGACCGCGGCCGCCTTGGCCGCTGGGGACGTGCAAGCCGCGGAAGCCGTGGAGATCTTCTGCGCCACGTTGGGCAGCTTTGCCGGCAACCTGGCCATGGCCTTCATGACCACGGGCGGCGTGTACCTCGTCGGCGGGTTCCTGCATACGATTTTCACCCTGCTCGAGCGCAGCACTTTTGTCGAGCGCTTCCTGCACGGACGCAGCGTGCGCGCCTTGCTGTCGCGGGTGCCGGTGCGCGTCATGGAACACGGTCGCCATGGCGTGCTCGGCGCTGCCAACTGGTACTTGCGACGGGCGGCCATTGCTCGAGGGTCGGCGCCGAATTCTGCCGTGAAATGCGGAGCCACCGAATGAGCAGCGCGGCCTCCGCCATGCGCTTCGGCATGCTCGCCGCGTTGTGGCTGGCGGCGGGATTCGCGCCGCCCGTGCCCGCTGCCGGCACGTGGTCGCTGCTGCCGCAACCGAGCGAAACACGCCTCGTCGGCGGACCGCCGGCCGAGATTGCGGACGGTTCCGCGATCATCGTACGTGGCGCGGATCGCCTGCAGGTACTGAACATCGCCGACCGGTTCGCGCAGCTGGTGGCTGACACGCGCGGTCTGCGGTTGCACATGGCCGCAGCGGCCGATGCGCATCCGACGATCACCTTCGAGGTGGATCCGCAAGCGGATATCGACGGGGACGCCGGTTACCGCATCATTATTGACGATCACGGCATTTCGGTAACGGCGCGCACGCCTCAGGGTGTGTTTTATGGAAGCGTCACCGTGTGGCAGTTGTTGACGCCACCTGGCTGGAAACATGGTTCGGCCGAGGTTGCGGCCGGCACCATTCTCGATCACCCGCGTTTTGCATGGCGCGCGCTGCTGCTCGATTCCGGTCGGCATTTCCAGAGCGTGGCCGAAATCAAGCAACTGATCGGCTGGATGTCGCTCAACAAGCTCAATGTCCTGGTCTGGCACCTCACCGAGGATCAGGGCTGGCGGCTCGAGATTCCCGGGTTTCCCGAGCTCACGCGCATCGGTGCCTGTCGCACCGCGGTGGGCCTGGATATGGAACTGACCGGTTCCGCAGACAAGCCGTATTGCGGGTTTTACACGGCGGCCCAGGTCGGCGACATCGTGCGCTACGCTGCGCAGCGATTCGTGACTGTCGTTCCGGACCTTGATCTTCCCGGGCATTCGCAGGCAGCGGTGGCGTCGTATCCGTGGCTGGGCGTCACCGGGCAACGTCCGCCGGTGTGGACCGACTGGGGTGTCAGCCCGTGGCTGCTCAAGCCGGACGCAAAGACCCTGCACTTCGTGGACGCGGTGCTCGACGAAGTGATGCGTGTGTTTCCCTCGCCGTACATCTCGATCGGCGGCGATGAAGCCGCCAAGGCTCAATGGAACGCTTCGCCGGAAATACGTGCGCAGATGCGCAGGCTCGGTCTCGACAACATGGACCAGTTGCAGAGCTGGTTCACCCAGCAGGTCGCCGATCATCTCGTCCAGCATGGACGCAGACCGGTCGGCTGGGACGACGCACTGGTCGCCGGTGCGACGCTGCCGGCGTCGGAAGTTGTGATGTCGTGGCACGGAACGGATGGCGAGCGCGTGGCGCTCGCTGCGCTGCGACAAGGTCACGACGTGATTATGACCCCGCAGGAATCGCTGTACTTCGATCACTACCAATCGGATCTGCCCGACGAGTGGTCGGGGCAGGCGCCGATGGCGACGCTGCAGCAGGCCTACGCTACGGCCGTGATCCCGCCAGGTGCCACTGCCGAGCAGGCACGACACATCCTCGGCGTGCAGGCTTGTCTGTGGACCGAATTGATGCCGACTTTCGCGGACGGCCAGCATGCGGTATTCCCGCGCATCGCGGCGTTGTCCGAACTCGCATGGTCGCCAGCGAATGCGCATGACTGGAGCGGTTTTCTCGAACGCCTGCCGACCGAGATCGCCCGTTACCGCGCGCTCGGTATCGGCTACGCGGACAGCGCGTTCGCGCCGGCATTCGCCGTGACGGCGGTACCGGGCGGAAAGCTGCGTGCTGCGCTTGCGCAACAAGTTGCGTTCGGCAGCATCCGTTACACGACCGATGGCTCGGCGCCGACAGCGACTTCGCCGCAGTATGTGCAAGCGCTGGACTTCGCCGCGCAAGATCGGGTGACGCTGCACGCCGCGGCGTTCGCGCCGGATGGTTTTGCGCTTTCCACACCGCGCATGCAGGTGATGGACGCCGATGCGCTGCTCAGCCGGAACGGCGATGAACTTGCACCATGTTCAGACCAGGCCGAAGCGATGCGTCTGGCTGGCAATCGTCCGCCACAGGGTCCGCGGCCAACCTACAAGGTGGATGTCGGCAACATGTGCTGGCGCTGGCGGCTGGCTCCGCTGGACGGCGTCAAGCGCGTCAGCTTGACTGTTGGTCGCGTGGCCTGGCGATTCGGGGACGAGGCTGCGCATGCCGTCGTGCGCCCCGAGACCGGCGTGGCCGGCGAATTCGAGATCCATATCGACGACTGCAAGGGTTCCTTGCTCGCCACGATGCCGCTCTCCGCAGCGTCCGCGGCCGGCCAAAGCGAGCTGATATCGGACGTCTCGATGCCGGCGAACGCCGGCGTTCGCGACGTGTGCGTGATCGCCACGGGCGACCCGCGGGACGGCCAGTGGACGCTGGCGCGAATAGCGTTTTCGAAAGGCGACACGCGATGAACATTCGATCCCGGAAATGCCGGGTGCCATTGGATTAACGAGCAGGAGTTGTCGGGACACGCTTAGCGCAATTGTCCCGGCAGTTGCAACGCAACAGACATCATGAGAGGGGTAAAGTCCATGCTGACCGCAAATCGCAAACACCCGCTGTCATTTGCCATATCCATGTCGCTGTTCACCGCGCTGGCAACGTCGGCCATGGCGGCGCCGCCCACGGGTGCCCAGGCGGACGATTCGCAGACCGCCGCGACGCAGAGCGAACCGACGCCGGACGGCTCGGCGAAGCCCGACGACAAAAGGCAAGCCAGGAAGGGCGAAGCCGGGAAAGCCGACGAGTCGAACACGTTGTCGGTCGTGGAAGTCGTCGGCGTACGCGCTTCGCAGATGCGCGCGATCGAAACGAAGCGGCAGGCCGCGGACATCCAGGACAGCATCACGGCGGAAAGCATCGGTCAGTTGCCGGACGTGACGCTGACCGACGCACTGCAGCGCATCACCGGCGTGCAGATCAATCGCGACGCCGGCACCGGCACTTCGGTGGACGTGCGCGGCCTGCCCGAAGTCGGCACGATGTTGAACGGCGAAGTGTTCATCACGCCGGATCAGATCGATTCGCAGCAGCCCGACTTCACGATGTTGCCCGCGACCTTGTTCCGCGGCGTGGATGTGCTCAAGTCGCCAACCGCAGGCACGACCGTTGGCGGTATCAGCGGCGCGCTCGATCTGCACACCTATCGGCCGTGGGATCTGCCGAGCGGTTTCACTTACAGCTACTCGGCGAATGGAGAACGCGGCGACACGACGCGCAAATGGGGACGCTCGGCCAACGGACTTGTCTCCTACAACGGCGATGGCCGCTGGGGCCTGCTGGTGTCCGCCGATTTCTCCGACACCACGCGGCACAATGCCAACGAAGGTTTGGACCAGTACGGCGTCGTGTTCAATGGCGAGAACGCGGCGAGTGCGGGCGGCTACAACGGATTCCTCACGCCGTGGAACGGGGCGCCGATTCCATCGCAGATCCACCAGAACGCTGACGGCAGCGTCGACGTCAACGGCGACGGCAAGTCCAACGGCGTATTCATGGGCAGCCAGGACATCGGCGTGAACGACATAACGACCGAGCGGCGCCGCAAGTCCGGCAACGCTTCGTTCCAGATGGACTTCGGCAGCGGCTTCACGCTGACCAGCGACTACTTCTACGCCAATCAGGTCCAACACGACCGCAACGTCGGCATCCAGTTCAACTCCACCAACTGGCAAGGCGCGACCTATGTGCCGCTGCAGTCGCGTGACACCGGGAGTCCCGCCCTGGGCTCGTACGGTACGCCCGAAGACGGCTGGAACAACATGCACATCTATACGACGCAGGTGTACGAAAAGTGGCCGGGCGACGTGGAATCGTACTCGGCAAACACGGAGAAGACCTCCACCGCAAAGAACTTCAATGTGCAGCTGGACTACGACAACGGCGGCCACTTCACCGGCAGCGTGCGCGGTATCCACGATGCGGCGCGCCAGCTGAATGTCGAAACGGACATCAATATCTCCGATTCCGACGGTGCTTTGTGGCCCAATGTCCTCAAGGACGGTGTCCCGGACGACGCCGTACCGCCAGGAACATTCATCTACCCCGGCGGCAATCGTGTGTTCAACGCGAACGGCATTCCACAGAATACGATTCCGATCGTTGCCGATTTCAACAACCGCAGCCTCGGGGTCAGTCTGCCGTCGGCGCTGGCGCACAATTTCGCCGATCCGAACGGCTGGACGATGAAGACTCTGGAGTCTTCCGGCGAAAATTACGATCGCAAGGTGAACCTCGACGCGTTGCGTTTCGATGGCCACTACGACTTCGGCAACGCCCTGAAGCTCGATTTCGGCCTGCGCGGCAGCACCCGCGACGCCAACAACTTTGGATTTACCCTCGTCACACCGGTGTACGCCGGCATGGGCGCGAGCGATCCGAACGGGTGTCTGGTCCGCTACGTCGGCGCCGACGTGGTCCTGAACAGCGGTTCTTGCACCGCCGGCAATGACCTGGGCTATTTTCGCGGCGGGCCGCTGTCTGTGCAGCAGATACCGCAGACGCCGGGGCCGCTGGCGAACAATTGGAAGGAATACACGAATCTGCTCGGATCCGGGATCACATTCTGGGCGATCGATCCCCACGCCATGGACAATCCGGAGGCCTTCTGGAAATCGCTTTATCCCGATACCCAGCGGCAGGCGGATCCCGGCACCACCTGGGGCGTTCGGCTGAAGGAGAACTCAGGTTACCTGCAGGCGAATCTCCAAGGCGACATTGGCGGCATGCCGTATGCCGGCAACCTTGGCGTGCGTGTGATCGATACCGATCTGAGCGTCACGCAACACCTGACCGGCGATCCCGGCGCGTACGGCACGAACGCCGCCGACAATGGCACTCAGGTCACCAAGCGCAGTTATCGCGACACCCTGCCGGCCGCGAATTTCGCGCTGGACATGACCGACAGCCTGAAGCTACGCCTCGCTTATTCGAAAAACATGATGCCGCTCAATCTCGGCACGTGGGGCGGCGGCCTGACGCTGAACTATTCGCTGGTGGAGACGCCCGAGGGACCGATATTCCGCGTCGCCGAGGGACAGTCGGCGGGCAATCCGAATCTTGATCCGTGGCGTTCCACGAATTACGGCGCGTCGCTCGAGTACTACATGAACCCCACGAGCATGATCAGCCTCGCGCTGTTCCGCATCAATGTGCAGAGCTTCATCAAGAACGGCAGCGTGCAGGATTGCACGTTGCCGGATGAGGATGGCGTGGTCCGCAATCACTGTATCGTCATCACCGAGCCGGTGGAGGGCACCGGCAACAGCATCCACGGCGTCGAATTCGATTATCGCCAGGGCTTCACGTTCCTGCCCGGACTGCTGTCCAACACCGGCATGGAGTTCAATGCCACCTGGGCGCCGAGCGACTCCGGAAAAACCGATCTGGCCGGCAACAAGATTCCGTTCCAGGACAATTCAACCAGGTCCGGGAACCTGATCCTGTGGTTCCAGAATGACCGCATCCAGGCGCGCGTTGCCTACAACTACCGTTCGCGGCGTGCGGTGGCCGAGGATGAAGGCAGCATCACAGGGCTGGAGCTGTACGAGGCGCCGCAGAAATACATTGACGCGTCGCTCTCGTACAAGATCAACAAATATGCCGAGGTGTTCGTGCAAGGTACCAATCTCTCCAACGAATACCAGCGGTTCTACCTGGTGTGGCCCGACCAGCCCGCGCATTCGATCTTCTTCGAACGCACGTACATGATCGGCATACGCGGTCAGTGGTGAGCAGCAACGGGATGGACGCGCAGATTTCCGGGACTGCCCGATCCGACCACGGCACAGGCTTCCGTCGGTCGATCGGGCTTTTTTCGGCGACGGCGATCAACATGACGCAGATGTGCGGCATCGGGCCGTTCATCACGATCCCCCTGATGGTCGCTGCGATGGGCGGACCGCAGGCCGTCGTCGGCTGGATCGCCGGCGCCCTGCTCGCTGTGGCCGACGGCATGGTGTGGGCCGAGCTCGGCGCGGCGATGCCGGGTTCCGGCGGCACGTATGTCTATCTGCGCGAGGCCTTCCAGTACCGCACCGGCAAGCTGATGCCGTTTCTTTTCATCTGGACGGTGCTGCTGGCGGTTCCATTGACGATGTCGACCGGCATCATCGGCATGGTCGAGTATCTGCAGTTTTTTTTCCCGCACTTGAGCTGGCTGGCCGTGCATGTGATCAGTGTGGTCGCGACGGGCATGGTCGTAGTGCTGCTGTACCGGCGCATCGAATCGATCCGTTCGATCACGATCGCGTTGTGGATCATCATGCTCGTTTCCG
>Ga0105239_10007673_pt1 | contig 12358 bp, 10 predicted proteins | sample KBSC44metaG_FD_92761 | JGI IMG/M metagenome (GOLD analysis project Ga0105239, IMG submission 92761) | Corn rhizosphere microbial communities from Kellogg Biological Station, Michigan, USA - KBS C4-4 metaG | ecosystem: Host-associated > Plants > Roots > Rhizosphere > Soil | place: Michigan, USA...
ACCCAAGGACGTCGAGGAGGCGGTGGAGGAACCGAAGGCGACCCCGACGGTCCACGAACCAGCCGCCCCCAAGGCCACCCCCAAGTCCGATACCGCCGATCCCGTCCACACCGTCGACGCGCCCACCAGCAAGGTCGACGCCGCCGAGGTGAAGCTCGACACGCAGCCGAAGGACGTCGACGAGTCGGAGCCGTCACACGTGACTTCGCTTGCGGTGCAGACGATGTCATCTGCCTCGACACTGCAGGCCGCCGCCTCCTCGGGACCGGTCGTGCCATCGCTGCGCCCGTGGCCGACCGCCTTCGATCCGCTCACCGCAGTGACCTACGTGACCGGTCTCGTGACGGGATTCGTCAACGCCCTGTTGAGCCCGTTCGCCTCCGGTCTTCCCGCGCTGCCGACCGATCCGTCGCCGTGGGCGCTTCTGGCTTGGGTGCGCCGCGAATTCTTCAACGGGTCGCCGACCATTACCCCGGTGATGAACCCGCAGACGGACGGGCTGATCACCGGCAACGTCGGTGCCGTCGATCCGGACGGTGACCCGCTCACCTACACCGTCATCGGCAGGCCGCAGAACGGCGGAACGCTCGAGATCGACCAGAACGGCAACTTCACCTACCGCCCCATGAACGCGATGGCCGCGGTCGGCGGAGTCGACCAGTTCACGGTCGTGGTCAGCGACGAGGCCGCGGGCTTCCACGTGCACGGGCCACTCGGGCTACTCAAGATGGTGCCGATCCTCGGCAACTTGATCAATCCCGGCGGCGGAGATGCGGTGGCGCAGACGATCACCGTCAACGTCGACCCGGTCGCCGGAGTCGACCTGTCGTTCCCCGCCAGCTTCCACTGGGGTGTGGCGACCGCGGGATTCCAGGCCGAGGGCGGCCCAGGCTCACCCGTCGATCCCAACTCCGATTGGTACAAGTGGGTGCACGACCCGATCAACCAGTTCCTCGGGCTGACCCACGGGGTGCCGGAGAACGGGCCTGGCACCTACGTGTCCTATGACGGCGACGCACAGCTGGCCCACGACCAGCTCGGCATGAACACGTTCAGGATGAGCATCGAGTGGAGCCGCATCTTCCAGAGTTCCACTGCGGGGGTGGACATCTCGGACGAGGGCGGCACCGTCAGCCTGGCCGATCTGCAGGCGCTGGACGCCCTCGCCGACCCCACCGAGGTGGCGCACTACCGCGCGGTGTTCGACTCCCTTCGGGCACACGGCCTCGAGCCCCTGGTCACCGTCAACCACTTCACGCTGCCGTCGTGGGTGAACGACCCGACCACGACCCGGCTGCTGGCCCAGCTCGGATTGCCTGCGCCCACGGCCGGGTGGCTGTCGCCGTCAACCCCCGCCGAGTTCGAGAAGTACGCCGCGTACGTCGCATGGAAGTACGGCGATCAGGTGGACAACTGGACGGTGCTCAACGAACCGGTGCCGCCGGTGCTGACCCAGTACCTGTCCATACCCGGCGTGGTCCCGAGCTGGCCGCCAGGTGTGATCAGGCCCGATCTCGCGTCGACCTTCCTGGTCAACGAGGCCAAGGGTTACGTCGGCGCGTACGACGCGATACACGCCTGGGACACCACCGTCGCCACCACGGGCCAGCCCGTGTCCAATGTCGCCGCCGGGGCGGCTCCGGCGGCGTTCGTCGGGTTCGCCAACAACATGATCCCGGCCCGCCCGGCCAATCCGGTGAACCCGCTCGACGTGCAGGCCGCCGACGCGTGGAATGACTTCTACAACAACTGGTTCCCGCGGGCGGTGATCGAAGGGTGGGTGGACGCCAACCTGGACGGGATCCAGACGCCCGACGAGGTGCACGCCGACTTCATGGACAAGGCGGACTTCATCGGCGTGCAGTACTACGGCTCGCAGCCAATGCAGGGCTTTGGCCTCCCAATCATCCCGGGATTCCCATGGCTGCAGGGCATTCCGGGTCGGTGCACGCCCTCGCCGACGTGCAGCGACTTCAACCAGCCCACCGACCCCGGCGGTTTCCGCGAGGTGCTCGAGACGGCTGCGTCCTACGGCAAGCCGGTCTGGATCACCGAGAACGGCATCGCGGACGCAAACGACTCGAAGCGGCCGTCGTACATCGTCAACCACATCGCGGTCGTGCAGGACCTGGTGGCGCACGGCATGGACATCCGCGGCTATACCTATTGGTCGCTGGTCGACAACCTCGAGTGGGCCAACGGCTACGACCTTCAGTTCGGCCTCTACGGGTCCGATCCGACGACACCCGATCTGGAACGCACCCCGAAGCCGGCGAGCATCTCGGCGATCAGCCAGATCACGACGAACAACTCGCTACCGCTTGCCCTGCTCGGCATGTACATCCCGAACGCCCATTAGGCGCGCTACTGCTGCTGCTTCATCGCCTCTTCGATGTCCGCCATGCTGACCTCACGCACCGGCTGACCCAGCGACCACTGGTGACCGAACGGGTCGCGCACCAGGCCGTAGCGGTCACCCCAGAACTGGTCCTCCAGCGGTGCGACCACCGTGGCTCCTGCGTCGATGGCCTTCTGGAACTTGGCGTCGACATCGGTGACGGTGAGGTGGATGGTCACCGGTGTGCCGCCGAGCGACGTGGGCGTGGTCGACTTGCCGTCGGTCATCTCGGGGAAGTCGTCGTTGAGCATGATCGTTGCGCCGTTGATCTGAAGGGCGGCGTGGACCAGCCTGCCGTCGGGGCCTGGGACCCTGCCGATTTCAGTGGCGTCGAACGCCTTCACGTAGAAGTCGATGGCCGCCGCGGCATCGTCGACGACGAGGTGCGGGGACACGGAGGGCTGAACTTCGATTGCCATGGCGATTCTCCTCAGGTTGAGCGGATCCGGACGGGTCGCCAGTACTGACTACCCAGCGGGTGGATTCTCATCGTCACCAATTCGGGAGAAGTCGGGTAGTCGCCTACTCTAGGTTGCGGTGTCGTCCGCCGTAATGCTGCAGCCATGCTCAATGCAGGCCAGAAACCCGACGTCGCGACGCTGCCTCTAGCGCCGCGAAATCCGATGCCCCTACGGCAGAGCATGAAGGTGCTGCGCCGGTTCCACACCGGCATCGAGGAGCTTCGCGATGCAGGCGGACCCGTCACCCGCATCAAGTTGGGGCCGTCGTGGCTCCTGCCCGAGATGGTGCTCATCACCTCGCCGCAAGGCGCGCACGACGCGCTCGGCGCTTCGGATGCCATCTCCGAGCGCAACAGCATGCATCACGAGTTGCGCAAGAGCATAGGCTCGAGCCTCTTCGTGATGAGACACGACGAATGGCTGCCCAGGCGCCGGTTGCTCCAACCGTTGTTCACCAAGAAGCACGTGCGCGGATACGGCAATGACATGGCGCAGGCGGCCGAGGCGATCGCCATGAGTTGGGAATCCGACCGCGACATCGACCTCGACGTCGAAAGCCGCAGGCTGACCATGCGGGCGTTGGGACGTTCGGTGCTCGGGCTCGACCTCGACGAGGAGGCCGACCGGCTCTCCGAACCGCTGCGGATCGTCGTCGAGTACATCGCCGACCGCGGTATGTCTCCGATACACCTGCCGCGCTGGGTTCCCACCCGAAGGAATCGCCGGGCGCGCGCGGCGAGCGCGGACCTGCGCCGCCTCGCAGCCGACGTGCTGAAGTCCTGCCGTGAGGATCCGGACCGCGATGCGCCGCTGGTGCGGGCGCTCATGGGCGCCGTCGATCCCGCAACCGGGCGCCAGTTGACCGACGACGAGATCCGCGACGAACTGATCGTCTTCATCAGTGCGGGCCACGACACCACCGCGACGACCATGGCGTACACGCTGTGGCAGCTCGGCAGGCATCCCGAGCTCCAGGACAGGGTTCGGGCGGAGGTTGACGCCATCGGGGACCGGCAACTGACCCCGGACGACGTACCGAGTCTGGGTTACACCGTTCAGGTGCTCCACGAGGCGCTTCGGCTCTGTCCACCGGGCGCAGCGAACGGGCGAGTGCTCACTCAGGACATCGAGGTGGACGGTTACCGGGCGAAGGCCGGCTCGATGGTGACCGTCGGCGTGTACGCGCTTCAGCGCGACCCTCGGCTCTGGGAACGGGCGACGGAGTTCGACCCCGACCGGTTCCGCCCTGAGCTCGCGAAGAGCATCGACCGCTGGCAGTACCTGCCCTTCGGGGCGGGCCCGCGGACCTGCGTCGGCGACCACTTCGCGATGCTCGAACTCGCGCTTGCCTTGGCGACCATCGTCCGCACGGTCGAAGTCCGCTCTACGCAAGAGGAATTCGAGATGGCGACGCCATTCACGACGGTGGCGGATGGACCGGTCTGGGCGCGGGTGACGCGCAGACCCGCCTACACGACGGAGAACGCCGTGGGCAACGCGGTGCGGCCCGTGAGCGCCGACAGCACGGTCGCACCCTGACCTAGCGCCACCCCGACGCGCGTGGCCAACACCGCGGTCTCCACCAGGACCTCCTCCGGCACCGCGAAGTCGACGCCCGTCGCCCTGGCGATGTCGAGCCCGTGCACGGCCATCTCGAACGTGCGGGTGGGAAGGTAAGCGCTCAACCGGATGCCGAGACCACCGATGACGGCGATCAGGGGATCGTCCACCGCGTCGAGGTCGTCCAGCGCTCGTACGACGAGGTGGTCGACGGTGGCCGCCGGATCGCTGCCCAGATCGCGGCCCGCTTGGCGACCGCGTTCGGTGACTGCCTGGGCGCCCGCCTCGGACGCGAAAGCCCTTGCATACACGTAGTACTCGGCCGGACCGGCAAGGTCTTCGCGTTCGGCCGTGGTGCGTACATAGGTGCTCACCGTGATCAACGATCGGGACGTATGCCCGACAAGCGAACGCAGGTCCCACTCGCCAAGGCCAGGCCCATCCCACTTCGACGCCGGGATGTCGTGCACCAGCGCGGCGAATGCCGTTGCCGCCGAGGCGAATGTCTCCCTGCTCACGGCTTCGTCAGTTCGTCCCAGCCCTCGACGGACTCCGGGCTGCGCGGGGCAGGGCCGACGTAGATGGCCGACGGGCGCACCAGCTTGCCCAGCCGCTTCTGCTCGAGGATGTGCGCGCACCAACCCGCAGTCCTGCCGCAGGTGAACATCGCGGGCATCATCTTGGGCGGCACCTTGGCGAAGTCGAGGATGACGGCGGCCCAGAACTCGACGTTGGTCTCGATCGCGCGGTCGGGTCGTCGCTCCCGCAGTTCGGCCAGCGCGGCCTGTTCCAGGGCGGCGGCCACCTCGAAGCGCGGCGCCTGCAGTCGCTTGGCGGTGGCGCGCAGCACCCGGGCGCGCGGATCCTCGGCGCGGTACACCCGGTGGCCGAAACCCATCAACTTGTCCTTGCGGTCGAGGATGTCCTTGACCACCGCGCGGGCATCGCCGGTGCGCTCGACCTCGTCCACCATCGGCAGCACCCGTGCGGGAGCTCCGCCGTGCAGCGGCCCGCTCATCGCGCCGACCGCGCCGGACAGCGCGGCGGCGACGTCGGCTCCCGTGGAGGCGATCACGCGCGCGGTGAACGTCGAGGCGTTCATGCCGTGCTCGGCCGCCGTCACCCAGTAGGCGTCGATGGCCTCGACGTGCCTGGGGTCGGGATCGCCCTGCCATCGCGTCATGAACCGCTCTGTCACGGTTGCACATTCGTCGATGTTGCGCTGCGGTACGGCAGGCTGATGGATGCCGCGGGCGGACTGCGCGACGTACGACAAGGCCATCACCGACGCCCGGGCCAGCTGTTCGCGCGCGGTCGGCTCGTCGATGTCGAGGATCGGGGGATAGCCCCAGATCGGGGCGAGCATGGCCAGGCCCGCCTGCACGTCGACTCGGACGTCGCCGCTGTGGATGGGCAGCGGGAAGGGCTCGGCGGGCGGCAGCCCGTGGCCGAATCTGCCGTCGACCAGAAGTGCCCAGACATCGCCGAACGTGACGCGCTGGGTGACCAGGTCCTCGATGTCGACGCCGCGGTACCGAAGCGCCCCGCCGTCCTTGTCGGGCTCCGCGATTTCGGTGGTGAAGGCCACGACGCCTTCGAGTCCCTCGACGAAGCCGTCGGAAACAGCAGTCATGGGCCAGATTCTCGCACCAAGGTTGGCCGCCGTCACTACCGGTCGGTAAGGAAACCGGGAGGCCGCGGGCGTAGCGTCTAGCGGGTGATTTCGGAGGGCAGGAGCGAAGCGACCCGGGAAGAGTCTGCCGAGGGCGGCGATCAGTTGGCGCGGATGCGGGTGGAGTACGGCTCGGTGGAGAAGGACGGCAGCCCCGATCTCGACGCCGACTGGGTCGGCGAGGGACCCGACGGATGGGTTGTCTTGCTGCGCAAGTGGTTGGCCGACGCCCAGGCCGCGGACGTCAGCGAGGCGAACGCCATGGTGGTCGGCACCGTCGACGCAGCGGGAAGACCGGTGACGCGCACCGTGTTGTGCAAGAGCGTGGACGAAACCGGCATCACGTTCTTCACCAATTACGACTCGGACAAGGGCGAGCAACTCGCCACCACGCCGTACGCCTCGGCCACCTTCCCGTGGTTTGCCCTCGGCCGCCAGGTCCACGTCCGCGGCCCGGTGACCAAGGTGTCTCAGGAGAACACCGCCGACTACTGGTCCAAGCGGCCGCGCGGCTCGCAGCTCGGGGCGTGGGCGTCGCACCAGTCCCGGCCGATCGCGTCGCGCGCGGCACTGTTGGAACAGCTGTCCGAGGTCACCGAGAGGTTCGCCGATCTCGACGCCGTCCCGGTGCCGCCGAACTGGGGTGGTTACCTCATCGCGCCAGAGGTCGTCGAGTTCTGGCAGGGCCGGGAGAATCGGGTGCACAACAGGATTCGCGTGACGGGCGCTGGCATCGAGCGGTTGCAACCGTGATTTTTCCCGTCGCTTCGCTCGCCCAGGTGACATTTCCCGTCGCTTCGCTCGCCCAGACGAGTGGCTAGGCTCTTCGCCGACACCACACCGCTGCGGACACTCGACTTCCGGCGGCTGTGGCTGGCCGGCATCGTCACCGTGATCGGCGGCAACCTCACGATCTTCGCGGTGCCCGTCCAGCTGTACGCGCTGACCCAGAACTCGGCGTACGTAGGTTTGGCCGGCATCTTCGCCCTGGTCCCGCTGGTCGTGTTCGGGTTGTGGGGTGGCGCATGGGCCGACGCGATGGACCGCAGGCTGCTGCTGATCATCACGTCCTGCGGGCTGGCGGTGGCGTCGGTGCTGCTGTGGCTGCAGTCGGCGTTGGAACTGAACAACGTGTGGGTCGTGCTGTGTCTGCTGTCGTTTCAGCAGGCGTTCTACGCGGTCAACTCGCCGACTCGGTCGGCTGCGATCCCGCGGATGATTCCTGGCGATCAGCTGCCGGCGGCCAACTCACTGAACATGACGGTGTTCCAGTTCGGTGCCATCGTCGGACCGTTGCTCGCCGGTGTGATGTTGCGGTGGGTGGACCTGTCCACGCTGTATCTGATCGACGCGATCACGTGTGTGCTGCCGATCTGGGCGACGTTCCGGCTCACCCCGATGCCCGTCATCTCCCAGCAGACCACCGGCCAGTGGGGCTTCGCCGCAGTGCTCGACGGGTTCCGGTACCTGGCGGGCAACCGGGTGGTGTTGATGTCGTTCGTGGTCGACCTCATCGCGATGATCTTCGGCATGCCGCGGGCGCTCTTCCCTCAGATGGCGCACCAGAGCTTCGGCGGCCCGATCGAGGGCGGCACCACCATGGCCTTGCTGGCCGCCTCGATGGCGGTGGGTGCGGTGGCGGGCGGGGTGTTCTCCGGGTGGTTGCCACGCATCCGGCGCCAAGGACTCGCGGTGGTGGTCGCGATAGTCGTCTGGGGTCTGGCGATCGCGGGTTTCGGGGTTGCCAGCGGATTCGCTCACGGATCCGCGCACATGTGGTTGTGGATTGCCCTGGCGTTTCTAGCTATCGGCGGGGCGGCGGACATGGTGTCGTCGGCCTTCCGGCAGTCCATCCTTCAAGAGGCGGCGTCCGACGAACTTCGCGGACGGCTGCAAGGCGTCTTCACCGTCGTGGTCGCGGGCGGGCCGCGGCTGGCCGATGCACTACACGGGGCTGCCGCGGCGGCGATGGGGACCGCGGTTGCCGCGACGGGCGGAGGCGTGCTGGTCGTGGTGGGCGTCGTCGTCGCCGCGCTAGTGGTTCCGGCGTTCGTGCGCTATCGCGTAACAAGGCTAACGACTTAACTTTTTCATAGATAGGAGAGTTAATATTCGGCGCGTGGCTGAACTCCCGGAGGGCTCGGTCCCCGGCCTGCGCGAGCGAAAGAAACTGCGGACCCGCGCCATTTTGATCGATGCGGCGATGGAGCTCTGTCTGCGCAACGGTTACGAGAACACGACCGTCGAACAGATCGCGGCGGCCGCCGATGTGTCGCCGCGCACGTTCAGTCGGTACTTCGCGACCAAGGACGCGGCGTTCATGACCCTCATCGAGGACTACTCCCACGAGGTGTCGCTCGAACTCGAAACCGTGCCATCGGAGGTCGGTCCCCTCGAGGCGATGCGGCAGGCGCACGTGGCGGTGCTGACGCGGGTGGCGAGCCGGCAGGTCGGCAGGCTGACCACCGAGCGGATCATCCTCATGCTGCGGGTCGTCAACGCGTCGGACACCCTGCGGAGGTCGGCGTTCGAATACCGGCACGAGCCCTCGGAGGTCATCCTGGCCAAGCGGATGGGCGTCGACATCGACGACCGCCGCAGGCGGCTGGTCGGGGCCGTCTTCGCGTCGACGATCGTCACCGCGTGCGGTGATCTGATCACCGACACCGACACCTTCCGGCTCGGACCGATGGTCATGGTGGATCGCATCAACGAGGCATTCGGTCAGGTGGCGCAAATGGCCGCAGATCTGACTGCGCCGACGGCCGACTACGAGCAGGTGTGTGGTTGACGCCGGTGATGCGGACCCCAACCCCCCGCAAGCGCGTCAAGTACTAAGCGACTACTTTCACTAGTGACGGACAGCTCTGTTGCAGTCGACAACCGCAGAAGGGGTTAACGTGCCCGAAAACTCCAAATCCGGAGAGGTCGCCAAGCTCGGTTATCCGGGTGGTGAGATCGACTTGGAGATCGTGCAGGCGACCGAGGGATCTGACGCCATCGCCCTGGGATCGTTGCTGGCCAAGACCGGATATACGACGTTCGACGGCGGGTTCGTGAACACGTCGGCCACCAAGAGCGCCATCACCTACATCGACGGTGACGCGGGCATCCTGCGCTACCGCGGCTACCCGATCGAGCAGCTGGCCGAGAAGTCGACGTTCATCGAGGTCAGCTACCTGCTTATCCACGGCGAGCTGCCGACCACCGCTCAGCTGGAGTCGTTCACCAACCAGATCCAGCGGCACACCCTGCTGCACGAGGATCTCAAGCGGTTCTTCGACGGTTTTCCACGCAACGCCCACCCGATGCCGGTGCTGTCCAGCGCCGTCAACGCCCTCTCGGCGTACTACCAAGACTCTCTGGATCCGCTGGACAAGGCGCAGGTCGAGCTGTCGACCATCAGGCTGCTGGCCAAGCTGCCCACCATCGCGGCCTACGCATACAAGAAGTCCGTCGGCCAGCCGTTCCTCTACCCGGACAACTCGCTGACCCTGGTGGAGAACTTCCTCAGGATGACGTTCGGGTTCCCCGCCGAGCCGTACGAGGTCGATCCCGAGATCGTCCGGGCGCTGGACATGCTGCTGATCCTGCACGCCGACCACGAGCAGAACTGCTCGACGTCGACGGTGCGGCTGGTCGGCTCGTCGCAGGCCAACCTGTTCACGTCGATCTCCGGCGGCATCAACGCGCTGTGGGGCCCATTGCACGGCGGCGCCAACCAGGCGGTGCTCGAGATGCTCGAGGACATCCGCAAGCAGGGTGGCGACGTCCACGACTTCGTCAAGAAGGTCAAGAACAAGGAAGACGGCGTCAAGCTCATGGGCTTCGGCCACCGGGTCTACAAGAACTACGACCCGCGGGCGCGCATCGTCAAGGAGCAGGCCGACAAGATCCTCGGCAAGCTGGGCGGTGACGACGACCTGCTGGCCATCGGCAAGGCGCTCGAAGAGGTCGCCCTGACCGACGACTACTTCATCGAGCGCAAGCTGTACCCGAACGTCGACTTCTACACCGGTGTGATCTACCGCGCACTTGGCTTCCCGACCAGGATGTTCACGGTGCTGTTCGCGCTGGGCCGGCTGCCTGGCTGGATCGCCCACTGGCAAGAGATGCACAACGAGCCCGGCGGCAAGATCGGCAGGCCACGCCAGGTCTACACCGGCTACACCGAGCGGGACTACGCCGCGATCAGCTCTCGCTAACGCTGTCGGCGAGAGACCCATCTCACCTGTAACTCGTTTGCATGGGTAATAGTTGTAGGTTCACAATAGTTGTGTGAATGAAACCATCGGGACGCTGAGCCCGCGCCGCAAGGTCATCGTGCTGATGTCCTGCTGCCTGAGCCTGCTCATCGTCTCGATGGACGCGACGATCGTGAACGTCGCGGTCCCGAACATCCGCGAGGACCTCGGTGCGTCACCGTCACAACTGCAGTGGGTGCTCGACGTCTACACCCTGGTGCTCGCATCGCTGCTGATGCTGGCAGGCGCGATGGGGGACCGGTTCGGCCGCAGGCGGGTCTTCCAGATCGGTCTCACGGTCTTCGCGTTGGGTTCGCTGCTGTGCAGCCTTGCGCCCAACGTCAACATGCTGATCGCTGCCCGCTTCCTGCAGGGCATCGGTGGTTCGATGATGAATCCCGTTGCGCTGTCCATCATCTCGCAGGTCTTCACCGGTCGCGTCGAGCGCGCCCGGGCCCTTGGTGTGTGGGGCGCGGTGGTCGGCATCTCGATGGCGCTCGGGCCGACGATCGGCGGTCTGCTGATCGAGCTGATCAGCTGGCGGGCCGTGTTCTGGATCAACCTGCCGATCTGTGTGGCGGCCATCGTGCTCACCGCGGTCTTCGTGCCAGAGACCAAGTCGTTGACGATGCGCAACGTCGACCCGATCGGCCAGGCACTCGCCGTGGTGTTCCTGTTCGGCGTGGTGTTCGCGCTCATCGAAGGCCCCGGGCTCGGCTGGACCAACCCCCGCGTCATCGGGGTCGCGGTCGCGGCGGTGCTGGCCTTCATCGCGTTCCTGCGTTACGAGGCCAGGCGGCACGATCCGTTCATCGATCTGCGCTTCTTCAAGAGCATCCCGTTCGCATCGGCGACGCTGACCGCGATATGCGCGTTCTCGGCGTGGGGCGCGTTCCTGTTCATGATGGCGCTGTACCTGCAGTCCGAGCGGCACTTCAGCGCGCTGCACACCGGCCTGATCTACCTGCCGATCGCGATCGGTGCACTGCTGTTCTCCCCGCTGTCGGGGCGGCTGGTCGGCAAGTACGGCGCGCGTCCCTCACTGGTGGTGGCAGGCGCGCTCATCACCGTCGCCTCGGCGATGCTGTCCTTCCTGACGGCGACGACGCCGGTGTGGGCGTTGCTCTGCGTCTTCGCGGTGTACGGCATCGGCTTCTCGATGGTGAACGCCCCGATCACCAACGCGGCCGTCAGCGGGATGCCGTTGGACCGCGCGGGCGCCGCATCTGCGGTGACGTCGACGAGCCGGCAGATCGGCGTGAGCATCGGTGTGGCGCTGTGCGGTTCGGTCGCAGGAGGGGCGCTCGCGCATGCCGGCGCCGACTTCGCCGCCGCTTCGCGGCCGCTGTGGTTCGTCTGCGTGGGGCTCGGCGTCGTCATCTTCGTGCTCGCCTTCCTGTCGACGTCGCAGCGGGCGGCCCGCTCCGCGCACCGCGTCGCGCCGCTGATCGCGGGCACACCGGTCGTCGTGGAGGGCGAGGCTCGTGTCGGATAACCCACTCGCCGACGACGTTTGGCGCGCTATGGCCGCAGTGGTGTTCGGCCACCGCGACAGCTGGAAGCGCGACGTGATCGAGGCAACCGGACTTCCGTTCAGCCGGGTGCGGGTGATCACCAGGTTGGCCAAGCGTGCCATGACGGCCAAGGAGATCGCCGAAGCCGCCACCATGGATGCGCCCGCCACTACGGTCGCCCTGAACGATCTCGAGGATCGCGGGCTGATCGTGCGCGAGGCCGATCCGACCAATCGTCGTTCGAAGCTGGTGTCGCTCACCGAGAAGGGGCGAGCGGTGGTCGCGAGCATCGACGACGTCGACGATCCAGCGCCAGATCCGTTCCTCGCCTTGACTCAGGCCGAACTGCGTACGCTCGAGACCATCCTGGCCAAGCTGGCCGCCGGCTAGCTCTCCAGCACCGCCATCGCGGCACTGTGGCCGCCGATCCCCGATACGGCGCCGCCGCGGTGAGAAGCCGAGCCGCACAACAGGATCCGGTCGTGCGGCGTTGCGACGCCCCAGCGCTG
>Ga0105239_10007677_pt1 | contig 12352 bp, 7 predicted proteins | sample KBSC44metaG_FD_92761 | JGI IMG/M metagenome (GOLD analysis project Ga0105239, IMG submission 92761) | Corn rhizosphere microbial communities from Kellogg Biological Station, Michigan, USA - KBS C4-4 metaG | ecosystem: Host-associated > Plants > Roots > Rhizosphere > Soil | place: Michigan, USA...
AGAATGACAAAGTTGGTTTTTTTAAATTAATTCGCCGCAAATAATTACTCACAACTCACCATTCCCCACTCGGTGCTCACTATTCAATACTCTTCCCCTTCATTGCCGTATTGATCGCATGATCCATCAACCGTTCAGCAAATGGCCGGGTAAACTCATTTAGTTCATCAATAGCTTTGTGAATAGCATCCTTATCGCCGGCGGTTAATGCACTTTGCAGTGCCTTTACATAATCGTCAGTCTTGTCGGCTTCCTCTTTTTCAACAAAACTGCCGTTCTTTTGCATAAAGCTCTCAACAGTCCTGATCATTGATTCGCCTTCAACACGCGCCTCAATCAGCATACGCTGACTCACGTCGTCTTTGGCGTGGGTAATGCTGTCCAGCAGCATTTGCTCCACCTGGTCGTCAGTGATGCCGTAGGTAGGTTTTACTTCTACTTCCTGTTTTACACCTGAGCGTAGTTCAATCGCTTGTATCTTTAATATACCGTCGGCATTCAGCAAAAAGTTGATATCCACTTTCGGGAAACCTGCGGGCATAGAAGGGATTCCTTTTAAATCAAATTCAGCAAGTTTGCGGTTTTCTTTTATCAAATCGCGCTCACCCTGGTAAACAGCAATTTTCATATTCACCTGCCCGTCTATCGAGGTGGTGTACTGTCTGCCTGCCTTTGTCGGCACTTTGGAGTTGCGGGGGATGATCACATCCATCAACCCACCCATGGTTTCGATACCCAGCGAAAGCGGTGTAACATCCAGCAACAAAATATCGCTGCGGTTGCCAGCCAGCACATCGGCCTGTATAGCGGCACCGAGGGCAACTACTTCATCCGGGTTTACCTCGTCATGTACCGGTCGACCAAAAAACTCAGCCACCATCTTTTTAACCAGTGCGGTCCGGGTCGAACCGCCGACCATGATCACCTCGTCAATCTGGGTTTTATCAACCTTGGCATCCTTTAATGCATTCTGACAGCAGGTTATGGTTTGTTGTACTTTGGGCAATATCAGTTGTTCAAACGTGGTACGGTCAATGGTGCACCATATGTCGCCAATTTTGTCATTCACTAAACTTTGGTGGGCAAACGCCTTTTTAGCTTCTTCTGCTTTTAGGCGAAGTTGCTGCGCAAGTTTATTGTCTGCAATCACTTCAGCTTTGTTCAACTGGTTTTTCTCAATCCAGTAATCAACAATGGCGCTGTCGAAGTCATCGCCGCCTAAAAACGTGTCGCCATTGGTTGCCAGTACTTCAAAAATGCCGTTTTGTATTTGCAGGATAGATACGTCAAAGGTGCCGCCGCCAAGGTCGTACACGGCAACTGTGCGTGTTTCTTCAGGGTTAAGGCCGATTCCGTAAGCGAGGCTTGCGGCAGTAGGCTCGTTTACTATCCGTAAAACATCAAGACCGGCCAGTTTCCCTGCGTCACGCGTAGCCTGGCGCTGCGAATCGTTAAAATAAGCTGGCACAGTAATAACAGCACGATTAACCGGCGTTTTTAAGGCATGCTCCGCACGGGCTTTCAATTCCTTCAATATCAGGCCTGAAAGTTCAATCGGTGTATAGAATTTATCACCAACCTTTATTTTCACCAGGCTTTCCGAATCATCGTCAATAACCTTATAGCTGAAAAAGTCTTTATAATTCTCGATATCGTGGTAGGAGCGACCTAATAAACGTTTTACCGAGAACACAGTATTCTGCGGGTCGGTTATTAGATATTCTTTAGCTTCGTTACCTACTGAAATTTCGCCGGCCGGGCCAAAGTGTACAACGGAGGGTACCAAAACACCTTTGCCGGTATCGTTTATTACCTGCGGATTTTTATCAGGATTAATAAACGCCACCAGCGAATTTGTGGTGCCCAAATCAATTCCCACAATCAATTCTTCTTTTTGTATAGAACCCGTTGCCAGGTTGATAGAAACTTTAGCCATTGCCTTTTATTAACAAAGCGCAAATGTAGCATGTTTTAGGTGATGGTGTGTCATTTGAATTTCGGATTTCGGATGTTCGATTTCGGATTTGTCTTGAATGCGGAAGTCGGAATGCCGATTGAGGAAGTGCAAATTCTAATTTAAACATTCCACAAAATGTGCTTACTTTCACACCTAATGAAATTCTGCCACAAATTACCCCTCTTACTGCTGCTAACAACTGCCACTGCTACTGTTTCGCAGGCCCAAACCTTCGGTGGTAACCCACCATCTATCAAATGGAGCCAGGTGAACACCCCCGCAGCCAAGGTGATATTCCCCTCCGGGCTCGATTCTGTCGCCCGACAGGTAGCCAGCATTGTGCAGCAAATGAACGGGTATATATTGCCCACCATCGGCAGCAAGCAACGACAGGTAAGCATTGTGCTGCAAAATCAAACAACGGTATCAAATGCTTATGTGGGTTTGGCGCCTTTTCGCAGCGAATTTTATTTAACGCCCGAACAAAACAGCTTTGATATAGGCAGCCTGCCCTGGCACCAGCAATTGGCTATACACGAGTTTAGGCACGTGCAGCAGTTTAATAACTTTAATGTCGGGCTTTCGCACGTATTAAAAGTTCTTTTCGGTGAAGGCGGCCAGGCGCTGGGTAATGATTTGGCTATACCGAACTGGTTTTTTGAGGGCGACGCCGTTTATAACGAAACCCATGTGAGCGAACAGGGCAGGGGGCGGCTACCTTATTTTTTCAACGGGTTCCGGGCTTTATGGGCAGCGGGAAAGGACTACAGCTATATGAAAATCCGCAATGGCTCGTACCTTGATTATACACCAGATTGGTACCCATTAGGCTATATGCTGGTATCCTATGGCAGAGAAAAATATGGCGATGACTTTTGGAAAAAGGTGACGAATGATGCTGCGGCTTATAAAGGCGGCTTTTACCCGCTGCAAAGGGCAATAAAAAAATATTCGGGGAAGAGCTTTGAGGATTTCAGGAATGATGCACTAATTTCTTTTCGAAAGGACTTCGGGTTATATCCGTCTGACGGCAATGTTGTAACAATCGACAGCGCTTTTGTAAGTCCGCATAAGCATTTTGATGCCAATCGGGAGTATCCGGCTTATGTAAACGATAGTACGATGGTTTACCTTAAAAGTACTTACAATAACTTGCCAGCATTCATCCTAAAAACGGGGAGTACTGAAAAAAAGATAGCTGTAAGGGGTGTTACCCAGGATAATTACTTTGATTACCACGGCGGTAAAATAGTCTATACCAACTACCGTCCTGACGCCCGCTGGGGTTACCGTAATTATAGCGAACTGGTGTTGTTGGATATAAATACAGGGAAGGAACGACGAATAACCCGCCGAACCAAATACTTTGCGCCGGCCTTTAGCAATGATGGTAAAACAATTATAGCTGTAGATGAGGCGACAACCGGAAAAAGTACGCTCAATTTAATTAATGTAGCAGACGGTAAATTAATTTCGGTGGTACCGAATAAGCAAAATCGTTTTTACACCTATCCCAAGTTTTATGGGGATGATAAAGTCGTCTCGGCGATCCGGGATTCGAAAGGCAGGATGTCATTGGCCGTTATTGATATAAAAACAGGCGATGAGAAATGCTTGTTGCCATTTGAATTTCGGCCGATCGTCTTTCCAATAATAAAAAATGACACGGTATATTTTTCTGCTACACAAGGCAAAGACGATATGCTATTTGCATTAAGCTTAAAAAGTGGTAAATCATATTGGTTAAATCGCCGCCAAATTGGTTCTATTGGGTTCTATCAGCCTGCGGTTTCCTCAAAGTCAATTGCATGGGTTGGCTTTGCAGCCGAAGGGTATAAGATAAACGAAGTAAACAAGTCAAAGCTGAATTGGCATGCTACAAATACAGGGTTAGGCAGCCTTTACGAGTCCAGGTTCGATATATCGAAAACTGATTCGTCCGATAACATGCTCGGAAGCATAAAAACCGAACAACTGCCTGTTACCAAATATCCAGCGCTTTACCACCCCTTCAATTTTCACAGCATCATTCCCAATTTTAGCGACCCTAACTATGAAATTTCCATCGCAGGTGAAAATGTTTTAAATACCCTGCAAACCAATATCTCGTTCGATTATAACCGCGATGAGGGCTACAAGCAATTTGGCTTCGATGCCGTTTATGGCGCCTTATTCCCCTACATTACAGCGGGTGCCAATTACACCGCCGACCGCCGCGGTTATAGTAAAGGCCGTAATATTTACTGGAACGAAACCCAGTTTAATGCAGGTTTACAGGTGCCTTTAGATTTCTCGGCAGGCAAAAATTTAACAGGCCTTCAATTTGGCAGCGGCCTGGTTTACTCGCAAACCAATTTTCAGCAGGCCTACAAAGCCCAGTTTGCTGACAGGAGCTACCTGTACAGCAGCAACTTTATATCATTTAGCAACAGTACACAACAGGCCCGTAAAAACATCAATCCGCCATTTGCACAAAGCATATTTTTATCCTACAAAACGGCGGTTTCGGGGTTAACTGCCAACCAGTTTTTGGCATCGGGAAGCTTTTATTTCCCGGGGCTGGTGGTTAACCACAGCTTTGTGATCAGCGCCGCACATCAGCAAAAAAATAAAAACAGCGTAATCAGCTTTTCAAACGATTTTCCGTTCTCGCGCGGTTACCAGGCCGAAAACCTGTATGATATGAACAAACTGGGCGCTAACTATCGTTTTCCTATTGCTTATCCTGATGCCGGTGTTGCCAACACCATTTACCTGATGCGCATACGCGGCAATGCCTTTTACGATTATACCCGCGCAACCGACTTTTTTACCAGCGGCGCACAATTCAAAGGTACCTTCCGCTCAACCGGGGCCGAGATATTTTTTGATACCCGCTGGTTTAACCAGGCATCCATCAGCTTTGGCGTCAGGTACAGTCGTTTGATTGACGAAGATATTTTTGGCGGCAATGGACGCAACAGGTTTGAATTGATAGTGCCGGTAACGATTTTTTAATTGATGAATTCGTAGATCACTGAATGTTGCGGATTCGAACTTACGAGGACTTCAATGCTTACAACTTTTCAAAAACTTCATAAATTTGTACTCGTTTTATACCCATGGAAAACTATATCAACCTTAAAATATCTGATGGCACTGATATGGAATGTTATACATCCATACCCAACGGCGCCATTGGCAAGACCAATCCCGGTTTAATTTTATTGCAGGAGGCTTTTGGCGTTAATCACCACATTCGCGACGTGGCCGATCGCTTTGCGGCACAGGGTTTTATAGTGATAGCCCCGGAAATGTACCACCGCACTGCCCCACCATATTTTGAGGTAAGTTACGATGATTTTGATGCCGTTAGGCCGCATTCAACAGCTATGACAATTGAGGGTAACGCTGTTGATATAAAAGCCGCATTTCACTGGCTAAGCCACCACGACCTGGTAAACCCGTCAAATATTTTCAGTATAGGCTATTGTATGGGTGGCCGGATGTCGTTTTTAGCAAACGCTACTTTGCCAATAAATGCAGGGGTGAGTTACTATAGCGGCAATATAAAATCAGTTGTTGATAAAGCGCCAAACGTACACGGCAGGCACCTGTTTTGCTGGGGCGGGCTTGATAAACACATCGGGCAGGACCAAATTGACCTTATCACCCATGCTATGGACGATGCGGGCAAGGAGTACATCAATGTTAAATTCTCCAATGCCGACCACGGCTTTAATTGTGATGAACGCCCGGCCTATAATGAAAATGCCGCCAAAGAAGCCTGGGCGTTGACGCTTGCATTTTTTAAAAACAGTATGGAATAAGCAGGAACTAATTAGATTAGATGGTTTTGCTTAATACGGCGTTTTTAGCCCCGGTTCTTTACGCTTGATTCTTGGCTCTTTGTGTTATATTTGACGTGATGAAACGCGTTATCCCTTTTATAATAATTGCTTCTTGCTTTTTCGGTTGTTCGCACCCAAATTATAAGCTAAATGCTATTGAATATTTAAAAAAGAATGTACCAAACCCCACATCTGTCGACACGATTAAATTTTTAAAGCCAGATAGTATTTATAGCACTTTCCATGATAACCCCGAGTACCGCACGTTAATGGTTGCGCTTAATACCTTCTATATCAATGCCGATTCTGCTAGAATCAAAGAAACCAGGGCGTTGATAAAGCAAAAGGAAAAGTCATATAAAAACAAGCTCACTGGTTGGGACGTCCGGCTTATTTACAAAGCAAAAGATAAAAAAGGTGTTATGAAAACCGATACCTGCCGGTTTTTGTTCGAATCGACGTTAACAGGTGTAAGAGATCTAAATGGGGTGGATATAAAGTAATAGATTATACCCTGTCGTGCCAAAGGACTATTCCTTCAATTGATGCTGGACAAGTATCAGGCAGCCGGCACAGATAACCAGGTCTGATTTCCTGCTTTCAACATGCTTTATAATTTCGTCTATTCCCTTAGGAACTTTTTTTCCGTTCTTTTCTATCAACTTAAACCCTGCCAAACCATACTCCTGCTCTTCGCAGCAAAAACTTTGAAGCATATGCAGGAATTTTTTTTGGCTATTATTTTGGGCTTGTGCCTGCAATTTCTTCCATCGGCGTGTCATTGGCGAACCGTCACCACAGTGACTGGCATATTCTTCAGCGATATTTAACTCTTCACTTAAGTCGGTAAGGGTTTTATCGGAGTTATAAAACCGATTCCTTAGCAATAGATATTGTGTTGAATGCAGTGTATCTATCTTAACAAATTTTCTTTTGGGATAGGGATTGTCGAAGATGCTGCCAAACCTAAAAGAGGTTAAATAAACCGAATCGTTTTTTGTCAAAAGGTCAACCTGGTAATGCCAGCTGTTAAGCATTACTACAATCCGTTCGTGTTTATATCCAAAATCTACGTCCCTGTCAAAATAAATATCCACGCTGCTATCATGTGGCTGGCGGGTTTTCTTTAAACTATCGAGTTTTTGAAAGAATTGAGAAGCACGCGTTTCTTTCTTTGCAATATCCTCAATTTTATGGTATTGAAATATCTCCGGTTGCGCAATCGCGCCGCATACTATGAGTTGAAAAATTGAAACACAAAACCATCGCATGTATAAATCTACAAAAAACCAACTAATCTCTAATCAACCAACCTCTAATCTCTAACTTCCGGTAACACAACCCTGAACGTTGAGCCTTTGCCCACCTCGCTTTCAACTTCAATTTTGCCGTTATGCTTTTCAATTATCTGTTTCACAATGCTCAGGCCAAGCCCGGTGGACTGTTCGCCTTTCAATCCTGTACGGCCGGCCTTTGAAAAGGGAGTAAATATAATGGGCAGCATGTCTTTGGGTATCCCCAGTCCGCGGTCCTTTATCTCAATGATGATGTTTTGATTGCGCTTACTTATAAAAACCTCAATCTTACTTTTTTCTTTGGAAAACTTTAGCGCGTTGCCAATCAGGTTATCGAGTACGCGGGTAAATTTTTCGTGGTTGATTTGCGCGTAAGCAGGATTAATCGATGATATCAGTTCTATTGCGTTTTTTGCCTCATTTTGCAGCTTCCAAACATCAATATTTTGCTGCACAAGGGCATTAAGTTCGGTCTTGATAGTAACAAACTCACCTGAATTATCATTCCTTGCCGATTCAAGCAGATCGTCGATAATTGTACGAGCCCTTATGCATGAGGCCTTCATAAGGTTCAGTGTGTCCTGGGTGTCGGCATTGATCTCTTCCATCTCCATCATCATGGCCAGTGTTTCAACGGCAGCAATGGGATTGCGTAAATCATGTGCTACTGTGCTAAGCAACTGGCTTTTAAAATCGCTTGCCTTTGCAATTTCCCGGTTCTTTTCGCGTATTTCATTTACGTGCACCCAGTAGTTAGCCTTGTACGAGAAAAAGTACCGCGATATCCAGTAAAATCCTCCAAGTAAAATAACCGACACCATTTGATTGTAGATCATCTCGGTGGGATCGGTATGGGCATGTATTAACAGCGAGGTGAACATCAGCTCAACAGCGATGATAAGTATGATGGTTTCGTAATATTCAAAAACACATAATACACCGATAACTGTTAACGATATTAAGTAAAGCACCAGGGCATTGCGCGGGTTTGCCGTGGCAATAAAGCTGCTGAACATTCCGCAAAGAATGATATACAGCGCGAATGTGAAAACAAACAGCGACATTATGGCAGTAGCTTTTTTGTTTTTGTTGATTTCGTCTATCAAAAAATTGCTGATGATATAGAAAACCAGTGCCGAGCCCATAAACACCCAGTTGGTGATATCAAATTCGGGAAAGTTCTCGGCTTTGGTCAGGCTGAGTGGAAAAATAAGGTACAGCGCCCTGATGACAACGTTCAGTATTAAAAAAATAATGGCCCCCACACGCACGGAATACAGGTTTTCACGCGTGTAGTAGTCGCGGTAGGCATTTTTATGTTTACCGGTTAGGTCCTTAAATAAATATTTATCCAAAACGTGCTAATTATTAGGGCGAACCAAAAATAAAGCTTTTTTAAATAAGACAGACCTTTTTAATGAGCAGAATTTGAAGAGTGACAAACTAGCGGTCGATTTTAATTTTAGCCGACAATTTAACAGGTTAGCGGGTATGGCAGGGGAATTGATGTGTTAGGTTGACTGTGTTGATTGGGTTTAATAGTTGATTAAGTAAGGCCCGTCAAATCGTCAAACATCAAACAAAAACATTACCATGAATTTTAACAATTTTACCATAAAAGCGCAGGAGGCCGTTCAAAAGGCTTCGGAAATTGCAGTTGGCAACCAGCAGCAGGCTATTGAAACTGCGCACCTGCTTAAAGGTTTAATGCTGGTTGACGAGAACGTAGTATCGTACCTGTTAAAAAAATTAAACGTAAATATTAACCGCCTGAACGAGACGCTCGACACACAAATTGCGTCGTTCCCGAAAGTTAGCGGCAGCAACGTTTATTTATCATCGGGCTCAAATTCAGCTTTGCAAAAAGCGACTGCTTATTTAAAAGAGTTTAAAGACGAGTTCGTTTCAGTGGAGCATATCCTATTGGGTATTTTATCAGTAAATGATAAAACCAGCACCGCTTTAAAAGACTACGGTGTAAACGAAAAAGATCTTAAAAAAGCTATTGTGGCCCTGCGTGGCGATAATAAGGTTACCGACCAAAACGCCGAAGCGACTTACAATGCGTTAAACAAATATGCACGCAACCTGAACGAGTATGCCGAATCAGGCAAGCTCGACCCGGTTATTGGCCGCGATGAAGAAATTCGCCGTGTTATACAAATTCTTTCACGCCGTACCAAAAATAACCCTATACTGGTTGGCGAGCCCGGCGTTGGTAAAACAGCCATTGCCGAAGGTATTGCCTTCCGTATAATCAAAGGCGATGTGCCCGAGAGCCTGAAAACAAAAACAGTTTACTCGCTTGATATGGGTGCGTTAATTGCAGGCGCCAAATATAAAGGCGAGTTTGAAGAACGTTTGAAAGCTGTTATAAAAGAAGTTACCCAGGCCGATGGCGAAATCATCATGTTTATCGACGAGATCCACACCCTGGTTGGCGCCGGTGGTGGCGAAGGTGCAATGGATGCAGCCAATATATTAAAGCCTGCATTGGCACGTGGCGAATTAAGGGCAATAGGTGCAACCACGTTAAACGAATATCAAAAGTTTTTTGAAAAAGATAAAGCCCTGGAGCGCCGTTTCCAGATGGTGCTGGTTGATGAACCTGATACTGCCGATGCGATCTCTATTTTGCGCGGCTTGAAAGAACGCTACGAAACCCACCATAAGGTGCGGATAAAAGACGAGGCCATTATCGCCGCTGTTGAAATGTCACAACGGTATATTTCCGACAGGTTTTTGCCGGATAAGGCTATCGACTTAATGGATGAGGCCGCTTCAAAACTACGTTTGGAAATGGATTCGGTACCCGAAGTAGTGGATGAATTGGAACGCCGCATAATGCAGCTTGAAATTGAACGCGAAGCCATAAAACGCGAACGCGACGATAAAAAAGTAAAAGAGCTGAGCGAAGAAATTGCCAACCTTTCGGCCGAACGCGATTCGTTGCGTGCCAAATGGCAGGGCGAAAAGGATTTGGTTGACGGTATTAACCTCAAAGTTGAGCAGATTGAAAACTACAAGCTGGAAGCCGAACAGGCCGAGCGCGCCGGTGATTATGGCAAAGTAGCCGAATTGCGTTACGGCACCATAGTAAAAGCCCAGCAGGAAGTTGAAGACCTGAAGAAGGCACTACTTGAGAACCAGAGCGACAGCCGCATGCTGAAGGAAGAAGTTACCGCTGATGATATTGCCGGCGTGGTTTCCCGCTGGACTGGCATCCCTGTTTCGAAAATGATACAAAGCGAACGCGAAAAATTGCTGCACCTTGAAGAAGAGCTGCACAACCGTGTTGCCGGCCAGGAAGAGGCAATAGAAGCAATTAGTGATGCTATACGCCGTAGCCGTGCCGGTTTGCAGGACAAGCGCAAGCCAATAGGATCGTTCATATTTTTGGGTACTACAGGTGTTGGTAAAACGGAACTTGCCAAAGCCCTTGCCGAATATTTATTTAATGACGAAGGCGCTTTGGTACGCATTGATATGAGCGAATACCAGGAACGCCACGCCGTATCAAGGTTAATAGGCGCGCCTCCGGGCTACGTTGGTTACGATGAAGGCGGGCAGTTAACCGAGGCCGTGCGCCGTAAACCATACAGCGTAATATTGCTGGATGAAATTGAAAAGGCACACCCCGACGTGTTTAACATATTGTTGCAGGTGCTTGATGATGGCCGCTTAACCGATAATAAGGGCCGCGTGGTGAACTTTAAGAACACTATCATCATCATGACATCGAACATCGGTTCAAACCTGATCCAGGAAAACTTTCAGGATTTTGATGAGAACGAAAAAGATGAGGTGATTGCCAAAACCAAGAACCAGCTGTTTGATTTGCTGCGGAAAACTATCCGTCCGGAGTTTTTAAACCGTATTGACGAGATTATCATGTTTACACCGCTTAGCCGCAATGAAATAACTGATATTGTTAAGATGCAGTTTAAACAGCTGCAGCAAACCCTTGCCGAAATGGGTATTACCATGGATGCATCGGAAGAAGCTTTGGATTGGCTGGCACAGCTTGGCTACGACCCTCAGTTTGGTGCAAGGCCGCTGAAACGGGTTATTCAAAAGAAAATTTTGAATGAGCTATCTAAACAAATACTGGCCGGCAAAGTCGATAAAGACAGCAAAATAAGGTTGGATATGTTCGATAACCAGTTTGTATTTCTGAATGAGGATTTGTTGGAGTCTGAAAGTCAGAAAAGTCAGTAAAGTCAGAAAAGATATTTCAGTAAAAAATAATTAAATCCATCATATAGCACAAAAGCTTTCGTCTGATCGACGGAGGCTTTTGTCGTTATGGGCGGACGGTAAAATGTTGTTTATCAAGCAGCTTGTACATAAACATAATGAAAAACAAAAAACAACTTTTCAATTCCGATTGTTAAAACTTTAGCTAACTAAACCTAAAAGAGAACCGTTATGAAAGAACATGTTGTAAAGAAGGAGGTGAGCATCAATGCCGAGCCTTCTGTTGTTTGGGATGCACTAACCGATCCCCTTAAAACAAAAAAGTATTTCTTTAACTGCAAGGTGATATCATCGTGGAAGGAAGGCAGCCCGATCACGTTCAAGGGCAAGATGTTTTTGATTATCCCCATTGAAATGAAGGGCAGGATATTAAAAATAGAGCCCGGAAAATTATTACAATACAACTTAAAGAATACCAGCGACAAGTCATCTACCTTTTCAACCGTGACCGATACCCTAACCTATAAGAATGGCAAAACTACTGTATCAATAACCGACGATGTAGGTGTTGGTGAAGGTGCGGCAAAAAGATTCGAAAAATCGGAAAAGGGGTGGAAGAAGATACTGAAAGGGTTGAAAGAGGTAGTGGAAGAAAGCAAAGGTGTGGATGCTGTGTGAGTATAGCTGTACCAATTCCTAATTTCATTTTTCTTGTTGACTGCAAAGTTTTTCTGCCTATGTTTAGCAACGGATTTTCCGATCATTAAAACATGCTGAAAAACAGATATAAATTTATCATTATCATAGCGCTGTGCTGTGCAGGTATAGAAACTAAGGCCCAGGATAAACCAGCCTACAGAGATGCTTCAAAATCAATTGATTCCCGCGTAAATGACTTGCTGTCACGCCTGACGCTCGAAGAAAAGGTTTCATTGCTTGGTTATAACAGCAAAGCAGTACCCCGCCTGGGTATTCCCGCCTATAACTGGTGGAACGAAGCCCTGCATGGCGTAGCAAGGGCAGGGGAGGCAACCATTTTCCCGCAGGCGATAGGCATGGCCGCCACGTTTAAT
>Ga0105239_10007678_pt1 | contig 12352 bp, 10 predicted proteins | sample KBSC44metaG_FD_92761 | JGI IMG/M metagenome (GOLD analysis project Ga0105239, IMG submission 92761) | Corn rhizosphere microbial communities from Kellogg Biological Station, Michigan, USA - KBS C4-4 metaG | ecosystem: Host-associated > Plants > Roots > Rhizosphere > Soil | place: Michigan, USA...
AAATACGTTCCGCACTTCAAGCCCGGTAAGGATCTGCGGGAGCGGGTCAATGACGGGGCGGATCGACCCATCCGAGACTAATTCTCAGGTCCGAGGACAGGGATCGCTCTTCAGCGGTCGGCGCGGTACCTCGGAGCGGCTACGCGCCCCGGGCTGGGCGCCCCCGGCAAAACCCGCGCCTTTTGCCGCGGCGTTGGTGCACTATAGGTCTTTAAGCTTCGCGGACTGAAAGCGCCGCAGCCTGCGCGGCCCGGACGACTTTCAGCAATCAGACTATAGGTGTTCGAGCTTCCTCCAATCCTCCTGGCCTTGGCTTTTATAGCCGTTGGCGTTGCTGCCTGGTTTCTCGGCCGCCGGGTAGGGGCTGCGCGCACGGTGCGCCTCCCGCGGGATTACTACGTCGGCCTCGATCACCTCATCAACGACCGCTTCGATCACGCCGCTGAGATCTTTGCCCGCATGGCGGAGGCCGATGATGACGCGGCCGAAATCCAATTCGCCTTAGGCTCGCTGTTCAGGCGCCGCGGCGAGGTCGACCGAGCCATTGCTATTCATTCGCGTCTGCGTGATCAAGGCAGTGTGGGACTGCGTGACAAGGCGGCGTTTGCCCTGGCCCTGGATTACCTGAGCGCGGGACTCATGGATCGGGCGGAGCGGCTGCTGGAGGAGTTGGCTGCCTCGCGCGAATATCGCAAAACCGCGCTCGATCACCTGGTCAGGATTTACGAGTCACAGGGTGACTGGGCGAATGCGCTGAAGGTTTTTCACGAGCTGCCGCCCGCCGTACAACTCGAGCGGCGTCGTGTGGCGGCCCACTATCTGTGCGAGCTCGCCGAGCAGGCGCTCGTCCAAGGTGAGACCGAACGGGCGCGGACCCTGTTGCGCCAGGCGCTGACCCATCATGCGGATCTGCCGCGCGCCGATATTCTGACGGCCCGGATTACCGAGCGCGCCGGCGATCCCGATGGCGCTTTGCTGCTGTATTTGAAGGCGCTGGAAGACTCGCCGGGCCTGGCGTTGGAGATCATTCCGCGAGTGCTGGTCCTGGCCAAGCAGGTGGGTCAAACCGACATGCTGGGCGAGTTGGCACAACGCCTGAAGCGTACCGGCCGCGTCAGCGCGCGCCAGCTCGTCTGGCTGCTGGCTACGGCGCTGCCGCCACAGGATGTGCGACGCCTGCCCGGTATTACCGGTGAGTTGGGGGCCGACATGGAAACGGCCTCCGATGCGGCCTCGTTAGGGACACTGCTGACCCGGATCGGGGATTCCGGCGGGCGGTATCAATGCGATGATTGTGGCCTGCTGAGTGTGGGCTGGTATTGGCGTTGCCCCAAATGCCGCTCGTGGGACAGCATGCATCCGGCGGGGTTCAAGTGGGCGGAGCGCGCCGGGCTGTCATGAGGCCGTGAGTTGCGGCATGTACCTTGCTCGCGTCTCGCAGTTAAACTTGGCGGCGTATCCAACCGTCGCTGCTGGAGAAGCTTGATGAGGACGAATCCGAAGTCCGTTATTCGCACCGCTGTGTTTCCGGTAGCGGGTCGCGGTACGCGCTTTCTGCCGGCCACCAAGGCCAGTACGAAAGAGATGCTCCCGGTGGTCGACAAACCGCTGATTCAGTACGCGGTGGAAGAGGCCCTGGCCGCCGGCGCCACCCGCCTGGTGTTCATCACGGGAGCTTCCAAGCGGGCGATCGAGGATCACTTTGATTCGGACCAGGAGCTCGAGCATCTGCTCGAGGCTCAGGGCAAGAGCGATCTGCTCAACCAGCTCCGCAGCGTGTTGCCTTCCTACGCCTCCTGCATCTACATCCGCCAGCCGGCGCCATTGGGCCTGGGACACGCGGTGTTGTGCGCGCAGCCCGCTGTGGGCGCGGAACCCTTCTTTGTGCATCTCGCGGACGACCTGATCCGCAGTGATGTGGCTTGCTTGCAGCAAATGGCGGAAGTCTACGAGGCCAAGCGCGCCAGCGTTCTGGGTGTTCAACTGGTTCCCCACCAGGACACCGAGAAGTACGGCATCGTGGCGGTGGAGGCTGACAAGTCGGCCACCAGCCGGGTGCGCAACATTGTCGAGAAGCCCAAGCCCTCCGTGGCGCCCTCGAACCTGGCCGTCGTGGGCCGCTATGTGTTGGCCCCGGCCATTTTCGAGCACCTGGAGAAAATCGGCCAGGGCGCCGGCGGTGAGATTCAGCTCACCGACGGCATCGCGGCGCTGATGAACGAGGAGGCGGTGTATGCGCATCGCTTCAAGGGCAAGCGCTATGACTGCGGTAACAAGTTGGGTTATCTGCAGGCGACCGTGGAGTATGCGTTGGCGCATCCGGCACTCGGCAAGGAGTTCCGTAAGTATCTCCAACATATCAACTTGAGCAAGGTGGCCTCGAAGGACGAGCCCGAGGTGAAAGAGGCCGCGCATCCAGCCGGCTCCGGCGGCGGCGGGCGCAAGAGCGGCAATGGCGCGCATCCGGCTGCGAAGCGGGCGGGGCGGCGGAAGTCGGGCAGGCCGTCGACGTCGGCCTGACGGGCGCTCAGCCGGGTAGCCACAGCGTGACGAGGGCGCCGCCGCCGTCGCGGTTGGCGATGCTGAGGCGGCCTTCGTGAGCTTCCACGATCTCTCGACAGAGCGTCAGGCCGAGCCCGGTTCCGGCGGGCTTGGTTGAATAAAACGGCAGCAGTGCATCGCGCAGCACGTGCTCGGCGAGGCCGCTGCCGCGATCGGCCACCTCGACCACAAAGCCGCTGCCCTGCGCATCCCGGATCGCCACGGCGATCTCTTCCTGCGAAGAGCCGGATTCGGCGGCGTTCTTCAATAAATTGATCATGACCTGCTCGAGCTGACTCACGTCCATGTTGGCCGGTCGCTCGGGTAGGGCGCCTTCGATCCGGAAGTGGGTGGTGCCTTCCAGGCGAGCCAGAAAGTCCCCCCAACTCACCGGCGCCAGCCGCGGCCGCGGGAGCTTGGCGAACCGCGCGTAGCCGTCAATGAAAGAAGTCAGGTGGGCTGTGCGGTCGCCGATGGTGGTGAAGATGCGTTGGAGCTGTTTTTGGGCCGGAGACACTTGCGCGGCGTTGGACGTATCGTGTGCCGCCAGGTCTTGCGACAGCAGCTTGCCCGAGTGGACCAGGGAGGCGATCGGGGCGAGCGAGTTGTTGAGCTCATGCGCAATCACGCGAATGACCTTTTTCCAGATCGCGACTTCCTGGGCCGCCAACTCACGGGTGAGCTGTTTGAGGAGGACGAGGCGGTGGCCCTGGGCGTTGAGGTGAAAGCTGCGTTGGGAGAGGTGATAGACCTGGGGCTCGCCGGCGACCTCCATGGTGAAGAGCGAGTCGTTCGTGGGGCCTGCGGCCGGCACAGGGCCTGCGGCCGGCAATGGCCCCGTGGCCTGCGTTGGACCTCCGCTCGGCAGAGGATCTGCGACTGGCGCAGGGGCCGCCGCGTCGGCATTGAAACTCAACGCCTCGCGTAATGGCGCCGGTGCGTCCGACAGCAGGGTTGGAAAGTCCAGCCCCTCCAGCTTGCGTCCGCCATGAAAAAACTGACGTGCCGCGACGTTGCTGTAGACCACGCGGCCGACGGAATTGGTCAGCACCATGACCAACGGAGTGGTTTGGATGACGGTATCCAGCAGCAGCTCACGTTGGTAGAGGTCGAGGCGCTCACGCCGGAGCAGTTCGCCGAGCGCGTTATAGGCCGTGACCAGCTCGCTCAGCTCCTCGTTCGGCACGCGTGCGATGCTGATGCTGAAGTCGTGATCTTTGAGGCTCATCACGCCGTCGCGGACCGCCCGGACGACTTTTGACCATGGGCTCGTTGCCGCACGTCCTGCCCACAGGGTTATAGGCAGGGCGATGGCAATGCCTGTCAATGCGGCGATAGGGGCGGATGCGGTCCAGTGTCGGGTGGTGCTGCTAATGCACGCGGCCACGACCGCGGCCAGCAGGGCAGCGAGGGTGGCGCGTCCGGTGAGAGACAGGCGCATCATGTTTTCAGACCTAACTTTTCCATGCGGCGATAGAGGGCCTGGCGTGACAGGCCCAACTCGCGGGCGGCTTGTGCGACGACGCCTGCGGCGCGAGTCAACGCCTGCTCGATGGTGGCGCGATCGTGGGCCGGATCTTCGGTCACAGGCTGGGTCACGGCCGGGAGATTCAAATCGGCGACGCCGATTTTCGGCTCACGCGCGAGCAGGCAGGCTCTGCGCATGACGTTCTGCAGCTCGCGCACGTTTCCAGGCCATGGATATTGCATCAAGGCGCGCTCGGCATCCGCGGTCAGGGCGAAACCCGGCTGCAGAAAGTGTCGTGCCAACACCGGGATGTCGTCGCGACGCTGGCTCAAGGCCGGAATCTCGAGCTCGATCACATTGAGTCGATACAACAGGTCTTCGCGGAACCGGCCTGCGCGAATGGCCTCGCGCAAGTTGGCGTTCGTCGCTGCGATCACCCGGACGCGCGTGCGGCGGGTGGTGTTGGAGCCGAGACGCTCAAACTCCCCCGTCTGCAGGACCCGCAGCAGTTTGGCCTGGCCGCTGCCGGAGAGATTGCCAAGCTCGTCCAGAAAGAGCGTGCCGCCGTCGGCGGCCTCGAAGCGGCCGATGCGTGCCTTGGCGCCTGTGAATGCGCCCGACTCGGTGCCGAAGAGCTCGGCCTCGATCAGATCGTTGGGTAAGGCACCCAAGTTGACTTTCAGGTAGGGTTTGTCATGCACGGTCGAGTTGGCTTGGACAATGTCCGCCAGCCCTTCTTTTCCAGCGCCGTTCGGGCCGGTAATGAGTACCGGAACGTCGGCATGCGCCACCTGGGTCGCCATGGCGACGAGGGTATGCATGGCCTGACTCTCATACACGATGGAGCAGAGGTCGAAGCGCTCGGCCAACGCGTCACGGGCTTCGCGCCGCTCGGCGCGGATTTCCGATGCCTCCGAACGCGCTGCGCGCAGGTCCAGGAGATTACGCACGGTGGTCAGTAGGCGGTTGTCGTCCCAGGGCTTGGCGATGTAGTCGGCCGCGCCTGCCTTGACCAGGTCAACCGCGGTTTCGAGGTGCGTCCAGGCGGTCAGGAGAATGATGGGCATGTCGGGATGGCGCCGGCGGATCTCGTGGAAGAGGGCAATCCCTTCTTCGCCGCTGGTGGCTTCGCGACGGAAGTTCATATCCTGAATGACCAGGTCGATGGAGTGCGCTTTCAGGGCGGACAGTCCTTCGGACGGGGAGCCGGCCCCGACGACCGTGGCGCTGTGCAATGACAACAGCACGTCAAAGGCGGTGCGAACCGCGTCGTTATCATCGATGACCAGCACCGTCCGCCCGTTCAGGCTGAATCGTGCCGGGATGCCGTCCGCGTTGCTCATGGTTGGCTCAACGGGGTCCTGGATTGTCAATCAGGCGATGTTACAGCGACTCATCAGGGTGCGTCGTCAGCGGGTTGCTAAGCCGTGCGGGTCGCCACGGATGGTGGGACGGTCGCGGCGCGGCGGGCGGGCTGCCACGCGGCGAGTTGGCCAATCACCCAGAGGACCAGAATCCCGCCGACCAGGTAGAGCAGGTCCAGGCGCGGCAGGTGATAGTAGAGCGACAACTCGTACCCTACCGTCAGCGCCAAGGCGCAGCCGGTCAGAATGCCAGCCGATGTGATCAGGCCGTTCTCGACCATGAAGTACTGAATGATGTCGTGCTTGCGGGCGCCCACGGCGCGGCGGATTCCGATCTGCTTGGTGCGGGTGCTGACATTGAACGTCGCGAGGCCAAAAATGCCGAGGGCGGCAATCGCCAGCAACAGGGTCGTGGTCACGATCAGAAAGATGACCGTGACACGCTCGTTCAGGTATACCCATTTTTTGAATAGGGAGATCGGCTGTATGGATCGGACGATCCGATCGGGATTCAACTCCTGCATCTGTTGGGTGACGGTGCGCATCACGTCATCGATCCGGCCGGGTTGGGTCCGAACCAGAAAGCGGAAGCCCCACGTCAGGGGGACCTCGGGCATGAACGTGGTGTATTCGGCCTCGTCGGGATTTTGCCAGGGGCCGCTGAAAATATCGGCCGTCACGCCGATGATGGTTGTCGGACGGCCCAAAAAGTCATAGATCGTTTTCCCAACGGCGCTGCCACCGGGAAATAACTTCCGTGCCAGGGATTCGGTGACGATGACGGAGGGCGGGTGTTGATCCTGGTGAGCGGCAGTCGCCGCTGGCAGGATTTCTTCCGGCCGGAAATTGCGTCCCGCGATGAGATGCGTCCCGAATGTCTGGAGTCCCTGCTCGTCGATTTGATAGTCGATGGATCCGACCCGGTCGTCGGGACCGCGCGCCGGGGTCCGGTACCACGGCGAAGAGGAACCGCTCAGGGTCAAGGGTGCCGAGTTCACCGCCGTGGCGGAGGCGACTCCGTTCAAACCCCTGAGCCAGGCGAGGTCGGCGCGCACCGAGGAAGCATGGTCGTACCGGGGAGTGAAGCCGAACGACTCGATGGCGAACAGGTTGGGCTCATCCACGCCGGTTGGACGGTTGATGGTATCGACACGTTGTTTGACGATGTAAGTCGCGTTGACCAGGATGGCGAGCGCCAGGGCGATCTGCAGCGCGACCAGTACGGCGCCGGTCCGGTTACGCAACAGGGACGAGAGGATGGGACGGATGGGGGTGCTCATGATGGGTCCTTGCTGAAGTCTCGAGCCTGTGGGTACTCGAGCCTCATTGATTCTTGAGAAACGCGGCCGGGGCGAGTCGGCCCACGCGCCAGGCGGGGTAGAGGCCGGCCGCGAGGGACGCCACGACGGCCAGCCCGGCGGCCGTGCCGAGGCTGTAAAAGTCCGGGTGAGACAGGATGTCGCGTCCGGGCGCATCCAACTGGGCGTTGATCGCATACAGCTCGTGAATTCCCCACAACCCAATCCAGGTCAGTACCAGGCCGAGGAGGGCGCCGGCTGTGGCCACGAGACCGGTCACGACCATGTGTTGTATGAAGATGTGCCGACGGCTCGCGCCGAGCGCGCGCCGTATCCCGGTGAGCGGGGCGCCATTGAGAAACTTCGCCAGTAACAGGCCGATGGTGTTGATCAGGCAGACCGCCAGGAAGGCGAAGGCTGCGCCCAGCAGAATACGATCGTCGTTGCCGACGACCCGCTGATCCTTGAGCCATTGACTCACGTTGGTGAGCCGGTTGTTACGCGGCCGTGGGAAGCGGCCCTTGGCGTGTTGCTCGGCCCAAAAGGCGTCGATGAAGTCCTGCATCCGTTGCCGGTCGGCTTTTGTAGGCAATTCCACCCACATCTGGATCCAGTCGCAGTCGGCGTTGAGATAGTCCTGGAAGGTGTCGATGCTCTGGAAATTCCAACACTGGTGGTTGCCGTGGACGATGACCCGTTGCAGGGCTTCGGTCCAGCCATAGGGGATGAAGACATCTTCAATGGGGGCAAAAGCCCCGTTGTTCAGGTCATAGAACTTCGGTTGCGGGTTCCAGTCGTCCAGTACACCGACCACGCGGAATTCGTGATCCTCCCAACGGAGCATGCGGCCGACACTGTTGACACCGCCGAACAGTCTGCGGTTCTCGGCTTTGCTCAGGACGATGACGGGATCAGGATTCGCATCGGATGCGGCATTCCAACCGCCGCCATAGAGAAACGGAACGTCGAACATGGCGAAGAAATCCGCCGTGGTGTCTCGGGTAGAAACGGTCTGGGGGCGACCCGTGCCGGCGACGATCACGCCCTGGTCCAGGCGCATGATGACGTGCCGCAGTGGAATCCTGGACTTCGCGAGCGTTTCGGCGTCACGATAGGTCAATTGTGGTGGGGCCATGTCCGGGTGGGCGCTGTCGTAGGGATGGTTAGGATCCCAGTTATCCAGGGTGACGGCATACAGACGGTCGCTCTTCCACCAGATGGGGTTGCCCGAGGTGACGTGATAGAGCGTCATCATGATCACGCAGGCGGCGATGCCGATGGCGATCGCTCCCACCATGAGGGCGGTGATGCCGGGGTTTTTCCTGAAGCTCTTCACGGCCAGGCGCATGTTGTAGGCAATCATGATGAGGTCCCTCGGTCGCTCAGGCGCGGGTGGTTCCACTGGCTGTGACGGGCGTGGCCGGGCGCGGCTCATAGGACTTGAAGTCGGAGATCTGGCCGTCGACCACGTGCACGTTGCGTTGGGCACGGCGGGCGAGCTCGGTGTCGTGTGTGACCAGCACGATGGTGGTGCCCATCTCGTTGATCTGCTCCAACAGGTCCATCACCTGCCGCGCCATCAGGGAGTCCAGGTTGCCGGTGGGCTCGTCGGCGAGCAGGAAGGCCGGATCACCGGCAATGGCGCGCGCAATGGCAACGCGCTGTTGTTGCCCACCGGAGAGTTGTGATGGCATGTGTTTCTTGCGTGAGCCCAGGCCGACGAGCTCGAGAGCGCTGGTGATGCGCTCATTCCTGTCGGCGGGCTGCAGGCGCCGGTAGCGCAGCGGCACGTCCACGTTGTCGTACACATCCAGGTCGGGAATGAGGTTGAAGCTTTGGAAGATGAAGCCGATCTTCTCGTTGCGCAGCCTGGAGCGCTTGTCGTCCGACAGGCCGCTCACGTCGGCGCCATCGAGCTCGTAAGCGCCGCTGTCGAAGGTCTCCAACAGGCCGGCGACATTCAGGAAGGTCGTCTTTCCGGAGCCCGACGGGCCGGTGACGGCCACGAATTCACCGGCGGCCACCTCGAGAGAAAAGTCACGCAGCGCGTGGGTCTCGATGAGATCGGTGCGGTAGATTTTGCTGATGTTGCGCATCTTGAGCATGGGGAATCCTTAGGTTCTACTTCCCGATCAGGAGCTCGGGAGCGTCTTTGAAATCACGGGTTTCTGAAATCACGACCGTATCTGCGGGGGTAAGGCCGCGGATGACTTCGATCTCCGACATCGAAGCCGCGCCCAACTCCACCGGTGTGCGTACCGCACGGTCGCCGTGCGTCACGTAAACGGCACGTGTGGTCGCATCGATATCCGCGCCGCGCTCGAATTTCAGAACATCGTCGCGCTCGTCGAGGACGATTCGCAGTGAGACACGCTCATTCTGCCGCAGGTCGTGTTCGGGAGCGTTGAATTTGATCCGGCCAGTGACCTCGTTCTGGCGGACTTCCGGGGAAATGGCCGTCACGGTGCCGGACGCTGTACGCCCGCCAAAGGTGATGTCCGCGCGCATGCCGGTCTTGATGTCGCTCGCATAGGTTTCACCGACCCGGAATTCGATCTCGAGGGCGGACAGGTCGACGACTGTCAGGAGCGGCGCGCTCTCGGCGACGTGTGCCTTTTCCGGCTGCGCGAGGTTCGCAACCATGCCGTCGACAGGGGAGCGGACGGAGAGCTCTTCGATACGTTGTTTGAGCTCTGACACCACGAGGGCCTGGCGGTCGCGCTCGAGGCGCCGGGTTCTCAAGTCCAGCGCCACGCTGTCGCGGTCGAGGCCCGCGCTCTCGCGAGCATGGTCGAAATTCAACTTGGCGGTGGACACTTCGTCAATGGCATGTTGATAGTCGCGCTCGCTCATGGCGTGGATGTCCCAGGCCCACTGGGCGCGCTTGAGCTCGCGCTCGGCGGCCTTGATGGATACCTGCGCGAGGTCGGCCTGCTGTTGGCTGGTCAGGAGTTGGCGGCGAATCTCGATCTGCTGGTGGGCCAGGGCGGCGTTGAGGCTGTCGAGGGTAGCGCGCTCCCGTTGGTACTCGTTGTTGAGATCGGGGCTGTCGAGGGTGGCTAGTGTTTGGTCCTTATGGACGGTATCGCCGGCGTGTACCGTGTAGTCGACCGTGCCGGCCGCGATGGCGAACAGAGTTGGGTTGATGGCCGCGACCACGGTCCCTTGGGCCGCCACGTCCCGAACGTAGTGGCCCTTCTGCACCGTCGCGATCCGCAACTGCTGCGCCGGAATGACCCGATTCGAGTGGACCCAAGCGTGGGCGATCCACGCCAGGGCAATCAGTGCCAACGCCGCCGCGCCACCGACGAGGACATACTGCCGATTCCGGTTGCGCCGCCTCGACGCTGTCGCGTCCGCCACCGGTACATCCTGTCCCGTCGTCCCTCGCACCGTGCGCGCTGACGTTTCCAGAGGCTTGAGTTGAGTGATTTTCATGCGGCATCCGTCTCCTCGAGCCCTTCATTGCAGCCGGCGTGCCAGCCGTGCAGTGGGGTCTAATTTATTGAAAATAGTAGGGTTTTTAGGGTGAGCTCGTGGCGGGGAAGTGTCCGGTCGCCGGACACCGGACAGGTGGCGGACGTCCTTGCGGACGCGCTGGGGTGGATGGGCATGAGGAGGGGTTATGTTTTGGATGCCCTAGCGTTTGAACCATAATGGTCGCACGCGATGGGAGAGTGTGTGATCCCGGGCATTTGACCTGCGTTGGAGCGGCGTGCACCTTTGTGGGTTGATCCGCTCCCGACCGGTGCGTCTCGTATGACATTGCGCTGATTTGCTCCACGCCTTTGCGCACGCGCGGTGCACGGAAGCTGACAGCTTGCTGCAGCCGCGCTGCGCTTTCGTTTCGGCTTGCGTGTTGGGTGGGCGTAAGGGCAAGCTCGGAGTTGTTTTCCACAGGAGGAGCCGATGGCCAGTCGCCGTCCGCCCGATTCAACGAGCACACCGACATCCGGTCCTGTCCCCCCTTCAACCGCCTCCGACGGCGGATCCACTCCAGCCACTGCGAAAGCCAAGGCACCGGCGAAACCCCGGGCACCGCGCGCCTCAAAGCCGACAGCGGCGAAAGCGGTATCTACCGTCCTGCAGAAGATCGCGATCTCCGAGGATGTGCGCCGCGGAATGATTGCCCATGCGGCGTACCTGCGCGCCGAGCGGCGCGGATTCAGTGGAGGCGCTGACAAAGAGCGGGAGGACTGGCTCGCCGCCGAGGCAGAGGTCGATGCCCTGCTGAAGGCAGGGCACGGAAGCTCGGCGCAATAACTTCAGGGCTTGGGTGGCGCCTCTGCGGGCGCTGGGGCGCCTTTACGGGCGCGGTGCCGGCGGCCGCAGGCCGTTGGACCAATACATTTTGCCATCCGGACCTACGAACACGGCGTCGTATTCCGGCATACGATTGATGATCTCGAGCGCTTTCTCGGGGCCCAGAACGAACGCGGTCTTCGACATGCCGTCGGTTTGGGTCGCGGTCGGTCCGATGATGGTGGCGCTGCGAACCTTGCGCGCGGAGTGACCGGTTTTCGGGTCGATGATGTGGTGGTACCGAACCCCGTTCTCGTCGAAGTAACGCTCGTAGTCACCCGAGGTCGACATGGCGGCGTTGGAAAGCGGGATCCGTGTGACGACCTTGGTGGGATCGTCGGGGTGGCGGATCGCCACTAACCAGTCACGGCCCATACGATCGCCGATGATGCGGGTGTCTCCGCCCGCCGTAACCACCGCGTGTTGGATGCCGCGCTTCTGCAGGAGCTCGATGCCCTTGTCCACGGCGTAGCCCTTGCCGATGCCGCCCAGGTCGATGCGCATGCCCTTGTGCTCGAAGAAGACGCTGTGGTGGGCATCATCGAATTTCAGGTTGCGCCAATTGACCGCCGGCAGTGCCGCCTTGATCTGGTCCTCGGTCGGGCGGATGTGCTCGGGGTAGTTGTAGAGATAACCCACACTCGCGTAGGTGATGTCGAACGCGCCGTCGGTGATTTCGGAGTAGTGTGTCGAGAGCTTGATGAGATCGAACAGCTCCTTGTCGACCACGACGGGCGCGTCGGCGGCATGTTGGTTGATGTTGGAGAGTTGGCTGTCGGGTTTGTAGTGACTCATCAGGTCATCGATACGGTGCATTTCGACCATCACCGCGTCGATGCAGGCAGTCCCGTGGGTTTCGCTGGTGTCCCAGAGCTCCACGTAGATGCGTGTGCCCATGATGGCGTCGGTGCGCTTGTACCACTCGGCGTGCGCGGCCCGGGGCAGGGCGCATATGACCACCAGGGCGAAGAGGGCGAAAACAGAAAAAAACCGAGTCGGCATCGGGCACACACCTGTGAATGACTGCATCGTAAGGGCAAGGGATCGCGGAAAAGGTGCCGCTGGGGCGGCCCGCAGTGGGCGCATCATGGGTCAGACAGACTCCTATGATAAACCGCGGCTGCGGCACGTGGGCTTTTCCAGCCCCCTGAATTGCGAAGGGATTTTGCTCAGCCCGAGGCGGGTCAAGGGCGATATACTGCGCGACTTTTTCTCCCCGGGCACTCACGCCATGTGGTTCAAAAATCTCGCGCTCTACCGCCTGCCCGCTGACTGGAACACTTCCGCCGCGGAGCTCGAAGAAAAGCTGTCGCAACGGACGCTGCAGCCCTGCAGCCCGCTGGAAATGCTGAGCCGCGGCTGGGTCGCTCCGTCGCACA
>Ga0105239_10007679_pt1 | contig 12351 bp, 11 predicted proteins | sample KBSC44metaG_FD_92761 | JGI IMG/M metagenome (GOLD analysis project Ga0105239, IMG submission 92761) | Corn rhizosphere microbial communities from Kellogg Biological Station, Michigan, USA - KBS C4-4 metaG | ecosystem: Host-associated > Plants > Roots > Rhizosphere > Soil | place: Michigan, USA...
ACGCGCAAATTAGATTTACCGGCTGCATCAGCAGACCCAACAGGTAATTTAAGTGTACTGCCTGGTGCGGCATTGAAGGCGTCAAATTCAGCCTGTGTAAAATATAATGTAACTGTTCCGGTGGCTGATGTGGCGTTGGTAGCCGGAGTTATCTGATAATGTCTTGCTACAAAAGGTTGTGTTTTATAAGTAGGTACACTGCTTTCGATCCATACGTTGCTGGTTACATTACCCGTTACCTGACTTGCGCCTGAAGGAACAACTTTGGCAATCAATGCGCAGGGCGTGTTGAAATATAAATTATTGTTCGTGTTAACTGCCTGTGTTATTGTAGAAGCAGAGGTAGCTATAACTGTGTCTATCTTATATGTATTGTGAAGCGACGTAGATCCAATCGCAAACGCTGTATTGCTTAAAGTAAGATTGGTGTTGGTATTAGCCGAGGTAATTATAGTCGTTAAGTTACAGTTTATGGAATTGGTGCCATTGAATTTTGCATCATCCCATTCACCGGTTCCTACGGTTGCCACCGGTAAAGTTGTTTTCGATAATAAAAATGCATTTGTGCCATTGGTTAGTCCGGTAGGGATGCTGCTTTGGTGACCACCTGCGGGTGTGGTTCCATCCCATGCAGCATAGGTTGTTACGTTCGGTTCTACGTTTGCATGAATGGCCGTAATAAAACGACGCGTTGGATCATTATATGCGCCGGCCGGGCCTGCAGTAGGGCCGGTTTGATATACAAGGACCTGATCACCGGCTGAGCTTAACTCCATATAATTGGTACCGCTTTCGGTAGTAACGGTCCCGGTGGTTGTAGTGCCAGCTTCGTCTAAGTAAGTATTCCAGCTTGTTACCCCTGTAGTGTTATCGTAAGAGCTGATAAAATATATTTCTGTTCCCAAAGCTATGCCACCTGCAGGAACAGTCCATTTTATAAAACCTTCAGATAAACCGGTAATAAAATTGGCGGTACTGGCATTCCAGCCATTATCGGTAAAATAAATAATGGTGCCTGCTGCCAGTCCGGCGCTTTTTAATACAACGATCGAAAAGCGATCGGTTAGTTTTGTGGCCCCACCCAAATCCGCATTGCTCAGGTCTTTATCACTTTGATAGCTTACGATAGCAAGGTCACCGGCTGCCAGGTTATTTTGTGCCCGGGTACCGGTAGCAGTAAGCAAAAAGATAAGCATGCAGGAAACAACAATCCTGTAAAATTTATTCATATGAAATTTTGTTCTTGAATAGTGAATGGTCAAGGATATTGTAAGTGCTGAATGAAATTGAAGGACCGGAGTGTCAAACCGCTTCAACTACTTATATGCACAAATATGTGTTTTTCCAGTTCGAAAAACCAGGATCGTGTATCTGGGCCATCATATTGTTCCATACCTCAGAGGTATCTTCTATAACCTCTTCAATCTGCACATTCAATGCCCCGGTAGCTGTAACAAGATAGGCGGGCCCTGTAACAGCCTGGTGATTGTTTATACGAAGCATGCCACGTGGGCTATGCACCTGTTCTTTTTTCAACTGCTCCATAGCCTGTAATACGGAAGCTCCCTGTGCCTGCTGTTGCAAATATTTCAATACCAGCAAAGCCACTTCCCATCCCTGCAGTGAAAACAAATTCGCTTCTTTATTATATTCTTTTTGAAAATAAGTCATGAATTCGTGGTTGACTTCATTTTCAAGGGCCGGCATCCAGCCGGTATATCCTTTTATTTTTTGTACGAATGGTTTTGCTTCTGCAAAATCACCCGGTGTACTGTCGAACATCATCGGCGACCCATACAATTGCAGATCATATTGCTGCTGTATGGGGGCTATCTGCTCATAAAAAAAGCGAGCCATATCGCCGCAATACAAGCATAGCAGGGTTTTAGCATCAGGATTGTTTTGAATAAAGCCGGCCAGCGGACTTATATCGAACAATTCCTTTTTAAAATGACTGATAAAATTGAAACATATTTCCCCACCAGCCACCATATATGCATTGTTCATAGCATGGTTATGATGATAACCTCCATCGTAATACGAAGTGGCTGCTATGGCTTTTTTATTTTCGGGCAAAGAGCCGCATAATTGCCCGGTCATAAAAGAATACAGGCAATCGTTCAGCGAGTGAAACAAGGTATGTGTATGCCCCGTTTCTACAGGAGAATAATTCGCTCCTGTATTAGTGAACACCAGTAATTTACCGGCTGCCGCAAACAGGGGCGATAATTTTTGCGCCAGTCGTTGATCGGCATAGGCAATTACAACATCTACATCGTTCACTAGCAAAAACTTTTCTGCCTCGCTGTGTATTTCAGCATCGTTTAACCCATAACCTATAGGAAAATTATGCAACCCTATATTCGCTGCTCCATAAAATTTCAGGCAGGAGCGAACACCCTGTAAAAAATCTATCCCAATAGATGGGTAGAGTGTTGAGCCGGGTACCATAATTCCAATAGAGGGCATATTGATTAACGTCGGTTCGGTCGGTTATTGATTGATAATGATAAAGGTCTTTAACTCCCGCAATTTTAATTCCGTGCAGGGAACGTACCATTCAGTGAAATAATGGGTGTAAGGCCGAGCACCGGTTGAATAATAGATACCGGGGTTGCATTTCCTGTAATTCCGGTGGTTCCACCACTATATGTCAGCGGCATAGTACTGGCATCATTGGTAGTGCTATAAATATTCGAACCGTTTACGGCCGGGAATGAATTATACGGTGTATCGGTGTTTCCTGATGTGGCATTAGCGCTTAGCGTAACGGAGCCGCCAATTGAATGTGTATGGGCCGGTACATTATTCGCCAGAAGCGTTATAGTTTCTGAACCACTCTGCTGGCCAAGAGCGTAAGGCGACAAGCCAGGTGCCTGTCCAAAACCAACGGCTACGCGGCTTTGCAAATTAGGCAGGGCAAAAGTAGATGTGCCATTACCTCCATAGGTAGTGCCGAGTAATGCAAATAAGGCTGTATACTGCGCTATGGGAAGAATCTGTCCCGCACAAAGCGCCCATCCATAGGGGGCAAAATTGCCTCCAAAAAATCTTATTTCTGCTAAATAATCATCCATGTTGAATATAATTTATTGCGTTGGATATATACCAAATGCGCAAATGATGTAATTGACCGTTAAATAAGGTTGCATATTGCTAATCGGCTGTGGGCCTGCAACGCCTGCGCTGGATGTTGTAAGGCTGATTGAAGCTGAAGCCGTTTTGGCGCCATCTGTTGTAGTTGAATAAATGTTTTGACCATTTACGGCAGGATAATTACCGCCGGGTGTTGTTTTATGGCCATCTTCACTCGAAACCAATAATGGGGAAACGGTAACACCTGTAACAGCATGGCTATGGGTGGGCATGCTGCTGCTATTTAATGTATTGGTTTCTGTACCACCGGTTTGGCCCAAATTGTAAGTAGTACCCCAGCTTGATGTTCCTGTACCAATGGGAATGCGGCTTCGCAAATCGGGAACATTAAAATAGTTTACACCGTCTCCGCCATAGGTGGTGCCAATTAAGGAATATAACACATCATATGATGCAATGTCCAGCGCCCGGCCGTCGCAAAGAATCCAGTCTGCGGGAGCAAAATTTCCCCCGAACAAGCGCACTTCTCCAATATAGGGCATAAAGATGTTTTAGTAAGTGGTATTAATTTCTTGATGGGTAAATGCCCGATAAGCAAATAACATAGTTCATAGCCAGAAACGGCATCATATTATTAATAGGCGTACTTGACCCGGCATTATTAGCAGAAAGGTTTACGTTGAAGGGTTGCATGGCAACACCGTCATTTTGAACATCGTATTTCTGGGTGCCGTCATTGGCGAAATAATTATTGGTGGGTACGTTACTATTACCCGTGCCGCTGGTTGTCAGCATCTTAATAGTTCCGCTAAGTGATGCGTGATTATGGGGTGGAAGGTTACTGCTGAGTAATGTTGTGGTGGGCGAGCCTGCCTGCTCGCCGATTATATAATAGGTGAGGCCTGATCCCTGGCCGGTGCCAACAATTGCTCTGCCTTGTAGATTTGGCAGGGCAAAATTAGTAGTGCCATTACCGCCGTAATAAGTGCCAAGTAATGAAAATAAGGCAGAATTTTGAGCGATGCTAAGCAGCTGGCCTTTGCAAAAGGCCCAGTTTTTGGGAGCGAAATTGGCGGCAAATAAGCGAATTTCGCCGAGGTATCCATTATCCATAGAGTCTTACAGTTGTATAGGGTTACTAGTACGCAAATGTAGATGATTATTTATCATATTTTTAAAAACTTATGTATAGTTGTTGATCAATAATCACTATACAATCAGATAAAAATAATGATATACCGTTTGTCTACCCGGGCTTTGTGTGTGAACTACAGGAGTTTGTATGTGGATGACTATAATAAGTAGGTTGAAATTAGTAGGGATTTAGCGCTTTAAAAAATACCCAGTGACCTGTAAAGGCTATTAATAATAATGATTTTAGTCAACTTTAGATTAAGTGGAGCGCGGTGAATCTCCTCTTTAACCATTTATTACTCTTTTCGAAACTCTTCATCCCATTTCTACCCTTACCTTTGCAGCCGCAAACGGAATACCGGGATCTTTCTGCAGAACAATCAAGCTACCCAAAAAGCCTACCAATCAGCTAAAACACTGTACCAGCGCTGATTATATTGAGAAGGCCCTCATAAAAAGAATTTATCTGTTAATAAGAAGAAATGATATAATACTGTTTATACTTTTTAGTATAGATTGTTGTACCTTTGTGCCTTCCTAAAACTGGTTAATAAAAGAATTTGCTATGAATAATGAGCTTAGTGCTATCGAAAAAACGGTTCTCAGCGATTATAAATACGGTTTTGTAACAGAAATCGAAGCGGATGAAGCTCCTCCCGGATTAAATGAAGACACCATTCGCTTTATTTCTGCCAAAAAGAATGAACCACAGTGGATGCTCGACTGGAGGCTGAAAGCTTATAATCACTGGCTCAAAATGGTAGAGCCCAAATGGGCCAACATTAAGTACGATCCTATTAATTATCAGGACATTATCTACTATTCTGCCCCCAAACAAAAAAAGACCGTCAACAGTCTCGATGAAATTGATCCTGAATTAAGAAGGACCTTCGAAAAGCTGGGTATCTCGCTCGACGAGCAAAAACGCCTCAGCGGCGTGGCCATCGATGCGGTGATCGACAGCGTATCGATCGGTACCACCTTTAAAGAGCAACTGGCCGAACTGGGCATCATCTTCTGCTCCATGAGCGAGGCCATTCAAAATCACCCCGATCTTGTAAAAAAATATTTAGGTGCTGTAGTACCTATCACCGATAATTATTTCTCGGCACTCAACTCAGCCGTTTTCAGCGATGGTTCTTTCTGCTATATTCCCAAAGGTGTTCGTTGCCCCATGGAATTATCTACTTACTTCCGTATTAATGCAGAAAACACCGGTCAATTTGAGCGTACATTAATAGTAGCCGAAGAAGGCAGCTATGTAAGTTACCTCGAAGGTTGTACTGCTCCTATTCGCGATGAAAATCAGTTGCACGCTGCCGTTGTTGAACTGATAGCGCTTGAAAATGCTGAAATAAAATATTCAACCGTTCAAAACTGGTACCCCGGCGATAAAGACGGGAAAGGCGGTATTTACAACTTTGTCACCAAGCGTGGTATTTGCCAGGGTGCTCATTCAAAAATATCCTGGACGCAGGTAGAAACCGGTTCATCCATTACCTGGAAATATCCCAGCGTAATTTTAAAAGGTGATTACTCAGTAGGCGAATTTTATTCAGTAGCCGTAACCAATAATCACCAGCAGGCAGATACCGGTACCAAAATGCAGCACCTGGGAAAAAACACCCGCAGCCGCATTGTATCAAAAGGTATTTCGGCCGGTGTAAGCAATAACAGCTATCGCGGTCTGGTGCATGTTGGTAAAAATGCCAGCAACGCCCGTAACTTTTCACAATGCGACTCTTTGCTGTTGGGCGACAAATGCGGCGCACACACCTTCCCTTATATCGAAGTAAAAAATAACACTGCTGTGGTAGAACACGAAGCTACTACATCAAAGATCGGTGAAGACCAGATCTTCTATTGCAACCAGCGTGGTATCGATACCGAAACCGCTGTGGCGCTTATCATTAACGGCTTTGCCAAAGAAGTAATGAACCAGCTGCCCATGGAGTTTGCAGTAGAAGCACAGAAATTACTGGCGATAAGCCTCGAAGGAAGCGTTGGTTAATGTGCTAATTTGAAAATTTGAAAATGTGCAAATGGTAATTGAGCAGTTAGATCAGGTATTTATTGCCGATTGCCGGTTCACGATTGACGATTCACGTTTAAATATACAACTAAGCTATGTTATCAATTCACAACCTGCATGCAGGTATTGACGAAAAGAAAATTTTAAAAGGAATTAATCTTGAAATAAAAGCCGGAGAAGTGCATGCCATTATGGGCCCTAACGGATCTGGTAAAAGTACACTGGCATCGGTATTGGCCGGCCGTGAAAACTATGAAGTAACAGATGGTTCTGTTGAATTTTTAGGTAAAGACCTGCTTGAACTGAAGCCTGAAGAAAGAGCCGGTGAAGGTTTATTTCTCGCCTTTCAATACCCTGTTGAAATTCCAGGTTTAACTACTACCAACTTTATCAAAACAGCGGTGAACGAAGTACGTAAGTACCGTGGTGAAGATACACTGGATGCTGTGGCTTTTTTAAAGCTCATGAAAGAGAAGATGGCACTGGTGAACATCGACCAGACGTTACTGAGCCGTTCATTGAACGAAGGATTCTCTGGCGGTGAGAAAAAGCGCAATGAAATTTTCCAGATGGCCATGCTGCAGCCAAAACTGGCTATTCTCGATGAAACAGATTCTGGGTTGGATATCGATGCCATTCGTATTGTAGCCAACGGCGTGAACAAACTGCGCAATAAAGATAATGCAGTGTTATTGGTTACCCACTACCAACGTTTGCTCGATTATATCGTTCCTGATTTTGTACACGTATTGTATAACGGCCGTATCGTAAAATCAGGTCCTAAAGAACTGGCGTTTGAGCTGGAAGAAAGAGGATATGATTTTATTAAGAACGAAGTTGATGTAGTAGGCTAAGACAAGGAATCCCTTCGATAAATCAGAACAACAATGAACAATTTAGAATATATAAAAGAGCAGTATAACCAGTTGCCTTCGGTAAACGATAAGAACGGGCTGGGAATTATTCGCGAGAAAGCATTTGAATCATTGAATAAATGGGGTATTCCTACTACACGGCACGAAGAGTGGAAATATACCCGTATCGGAAGCTTTTTTAATAAAGAGTTTCAATATCGGGTGAATCAGGCTGTAACTGAATTAAGTGCTGCTGATTTTAATGCCATCCGTTTACCCGGTTACGAACAGGCTAATGAGCTCGTTTTCATAAATGGCCGTTTTTCTGGGAACCTATCGGTATTCAGGTCAAAAGGATTAACTGTACAATCTCTGCAGGAAGCTGCAAAAAATGAATTTGCCGAAATCGTTTCAAAACATCTGGGGCATAGCAGCAATTATTTAAAAGATGGCATCAATGCATTAAGCACAGCCTTTGTTCAGGACGGTGTATTTATACACGTTAAAAAAGGCCAGCTGGTTGAACATCCCATCTACATATACAATATAACCGATGCCCGGCAGTCCGCCATACTTGCGCAGCCGCGTACACTGGTGTATGTTTCACAGGCTGCACAGGTACAGTTTGTTGAAACCTTTACCACCCTGGGATCACAGGAAAGCTTTACCAACCGCGTAATTGAAATAGTGGTTGATAAAGACGCCATTACCGAGTATTACAAAATACAAACTGATGCACACCACGCTACACAGGTGGGCACTACACATATTCAACAGATAGGAAAAAGCTATACACATACCGTAACGGTTTCATTAAATGCAGGAATGGTTCGCAATAACCTGAATATCGTGTTGGACGAACAGCATTGCGAAGCGCATTTATATGGTTTTTATCTCCAACGCGGACAAAGCCATATCGATAACCACACCGTGGTAGATCATGCAAAACCCAATTGCGAAAGCAATGAATTGTATAAAGGAATTATGGATGATCAAAGCACCGGTGTATTCAACGGAAAGATCTTTGTTAAACCCGATGCGCAAAAGACCAATGCATACCAGAGCAATAAAAACGTATTGCTTTCTGAAAACGCCAGTGTAAACACCAAGCCGCAACTGGAGATCTTTGCAGATGATGTAAAATGTTCTCATGGTTGTACCATTGGCCGCCTCGATGATGAAAATCTGTTTTATCTGCGTTCAAGAGGTATTAGCGAAAGCACTGCCCGTTCTTTATTGTTACATGGTTTTGCCGTTGACATTTTGGATCAGATCAAACCCGCACCTATCAGAGAGTATGTTGATAAACTGATTTCAGAACATTTGGAATTTGATTTCGCATGATACCGACAAGCACCATATCAAAGGAACTCGATGTATATGCCATACGCCAGCAGTTTCCGGCTTTAAACCGCAAGGTGAAAGGCCATCCATTGGTATATTTCGATAATGCTGCTACTACGCAAAAGCCACAGGTAGTGATTGATGCACTGGTAGATTATTATACCAACTTCAATGCGAATGTGCATCGGGGTATACATACCCTGGCCGAAGAAGCTACTGCTGCCTTTGAGGCAAGTCGCGATGCGGCCCGTAAGTTCATCAATGCTGCATCAAGGGAAGAGATCATATTTACACGTGGTACTACCGAGGGTATTAATCTGGTAGCCTATACCTGGGGACGTAAAAATATTCAGCGTGGTGACGAAATTATAATCTCCGAAATGGAGCACCACTCTAATATTGTTCCCTGGCAGATCCTGTGCGAAGAAAAAGGCGCCATATTAAAAGTAGTGCCTCAGCAGGATGGCGTACTGCTGATGGATGAATATAAAAAGTTACTCAACCCCAAGACAAAGCTCGTTTCCATTGTGCATGTATCCAATGCACTGGGAGCAGTAAACCCGGTTGAGCAGATTATCGAATTAGCTCATCAGGCAGGCGCTGTGGTAATGATCGATGGCGCACAATCGAGCGTACATCTTGATATTGATGTGCAGGCAATGGATTGCGACTTCTTTGCTTTCTCAGCCCATAAAGTATATGGCCCAACCGGTATAGGTATTTTATATGGTAAGAAACATTTGTTGGAAGCAATGCCTGTTTTTCAGGGTGGGGGAGAAATGATAAAAGAAGTAACCTTCGAAAAAACTACGTACAACGACCTTCCTTATAAATACGAAGCAGGCACGCCTAATATTGCAGATGCTGTAGTGTTGAAAGCGGCGCTTGATTTCGTAACTGAAATAGGAAAAGAAAAAATACGCAATCACGAAGTGGAGTTGCTCGATTATGCAACAGAACAACTGGTGCAGATACCCGGTTTGCGTATCATTGGCAGCGCCGCCCAAAAGGTAAGCGTAGCCTCTTTTGTGATTGATAAAATACATCCGCAGGACATTGGCATATTATTAGATAATCGCGGTATTGCCGTAAGAACCGGGCACCATTGCGCACAACCTTTGATGCAATGCTATGGTATTCCCGGTACAGTGAGGGCTTCATTTGCCATGTATAATACCAAAGAAGAAATTGATCAGCTGATAACCGGTTTGCAAAAAGCAATAAAAATGTTATTGTAAGAATGAGCGAACATAAAAGCATACCCGATATTGAAAATGAAATAGTGGAAGAGTTTTCGCTGTTCGATTCATGGGACGACAAATACGAATACATCATCGATATGGGCAAAAAGCTGCCTGTTCTGGACGATAAATACAAACTCGATGAAAATAAGGTAAGAGGATGTCAAAGCACTGTGTGGCTGGTATCTGATTACAAAGACGGGAAAGTTTATTTTAAGGCTGATAGCGATGCGGTGATTGTAAAAGGACTGATCAGTATGTTGATCAGGGTACTCTCAGGTCATACACCCGATGAAATTATTCAGGCTGGCCTGGGTTTTATACAGAAGATTGGCATGACCACACACCTGGCACAAACCCGTTCGAATGGATTACTGGCCATGGTAAAACAAATGAAAAATTTTGCGCTGGCTTATAAATTACGCACAGCGGCTGGTGAAACAAAATGATGCAATATGGAGAACGAAGAGCTGAAACAAAAAGTAATTGACGTTTTACAAAACATATTCGACCCCGAAATACCGGTAAGTATTTGGGAACTGGGTTTGATCTATGAAATAAATATATTGCCCATTAATAATGTTCAGATAGTAATGACATTAACAGCTCCCGGTTGCCCCGCAGCACAATCATTACCCGTTGAGGTAGATCAGAAGGTTCGCGAAATTGAAGGGATCAATGATGTGCATGTAGCAGTAACCTGGACGCCAGCGTGGGATAAAAGCATGATGTCGGAAGCAGCACAATTACAACTAGGATTTCTTTAACCGGCCAACAAAAACATTACATGAAAATCACTGCTCAGGAAGAATACGGTTTACGAATACTTATACGCCTTGCTGCCTGCAAGGATGCCAATGGAATGAGTATTCCGCAATTAAGTGAAGCGGAAGGGCTCACCGGCACCTATGTGGCAAAGCTTACAAGGATCTTGCGTATGAAAGGGTTTATAAACAGCACGCCTGGTTATAAAGGCGGTTATGTACTGGCAAAACCCGCAAAGGAAATTGTTATTAATGATGCGTTGAAGGCGCTGGGCGGACCGATGTTTAACAGTACCTTTTGCGGTTCACATACCGGTACTATGAAGTTATGTACCAATTCGGTAGATTGTTCAGCCCGTTCTTTATGGCAAATGATCCAATATACGCTCGATCAGTTGCTGGATAAAGTTACCCTGCACGATTTGGTAAACTCCGAAAAAGAATCAACTAAAATATTATATGAGATGCTTCAGCCCGATCCGGCAATAATGAGAAGCATTATGAATATTGTATCTCCGCAGGAATAGTCAAATTATTATAAAGAAAAAGCCCCTTCAATTAGAGGGGCTTTTCTTATTTAAAGCGGTGTTATAGGTTAACTGGCCTTATTATCTTTTTTATCGTTGCCGTTATTATTCTTGTCGCCTCCATTTCCGTTGTTATTATTGTTTCCACTGTTTCCGTTATTATTCTTATCAGTATTTCCGTTTCCATTATTTCCGTTGTTGCCGCCATTGCCTCTGTTCTGCCAGTTTAGTCTGTTATTTACATTTCCTTTATTGTCACTGTTTCCGTTATTGGCAGCATTGGTATTAGTTGTGGCGTTTCCGTTATTTCCTGAATTGGTATTGTTACCGTTGTTTCCACTGTTTCCATTATTGGTGGCGTTAGCATTATTTCCGGAATTCCCATTGTTGCCATTGTTACCGCCGTTACCTCTATTCTGCCAGTTTCCTCTGTTATTGAAATTCCCATTTCCATTGTTACCGGCGTTTCCATTATTTGCAGGGGTTCCGTTATTGGGGTTGTTTGGATTTACGGCGTTACCATTATTTCCACTATTTCCATTATTACTGTTGCTGGCGCCGTTACTGTTGTTGCCATTGTTGCCGTTATTTCCTCCATTACCATTATTTCCAAAACCTCTATTCTGCCAGTTTCCTCTGTTATTGAAATTCCCATTTCCATTGTTACCGCCATTACCTACGCCATTGTCTTTATTGTTACCATTATCATGGTGAAAGTTGTTATTTCTTTGTTCATTAGCCAGACGATCTCTTTCAGCTTGTTCTTTAGCTAAGCGATCTCTTTCAGCCTGTTCTTTGGCAGCCTGTTCTCTCGCAAAATTGTTTGATATGGCGTTTCTCATATCCTGTTGACGGGCCTGGCGATCTTTCTCGGCCTGCTCTCTGGCGATACGGTCTTTTTCGGCTTGCTCTTTGGCTATGCGATCTTTTTCAGCCTGCTCTTTGGCCAGGCGATCTTTTTCTGCCTGATTCGCAAAATTAGTTGTTATACGATCTCTCATAGCCTGCTCACGGGCCAGGCGGTCCTTCTCAGCTTGTTCTCTTAATATACGATCTCTTTCAGCCTGTTGCTGGGCCATACGATCGTTGTTATTATATCCATTATTGGGATAATTACTTTGTTGCGTATTAACGCGGGTATTATTGGTCGTTACATTGGTTTGCTGAACGTTATTTACAACAGTGGTTTGCTGCTGATTTACGATTACCGTTTGAGGTTGTTGTTCTTTTACTATAATTACTCTTGTCTGGGGCTGTTGTACTGGTTGTGGTTGGTTTGAATAAACAACCGGCTGAGTGGGAAAACAGGACACAACCAAAATCGCAAAACCGGAGCTAACCAATACCGAAACGATAGGC
>Ga0105239_10007682_pt1 | contig 12348 bp, 10 predicted proteins | sample KBSC44metaG_FD_92761 | JGI IMG/M metagenome (GOLD analysis project Ga0105239, IMG submission 92761) | Corn rhizosphere microbial communities from Kellogg Biological Station, Michigan, USA - KBS C4-4 metaG | ecosystem: Host-associated > Plants > Roots > Rhizosphere > Soil | place: Michigan, USA...
CGTATACCCGCCAGACATCTCGGAAATCTTGAGATCTTCAACCCAAACCTTGAGAAAACTGGAACCAGGTACGGTCATGGGTGATATTAATCTGTCAACGTACATGGTCTCTGGCATGATTCTTTGGCAAAATGCTTGGAAGAGAGTTAGCATTCGTAAGTGACACTAACAGTTAAGTGTGGTCAAAGCGTTCCCAAGGTGTAAGGGTCCTTAAATCAATGCAGACAGGTTCAACCGTGTTGACACGTAATGAGAGGTGGGAAGTTGGATTAGGGTCGAGAAGGAGCCGGGAGACTGGGTCCTTGAATGCCTTTGACCACTTCCTACGGACTGCACATGCAATTCACCAGCTCTTCCCTCCTATGACCCTGACTTGAGTTGCCGTGCGCCCAGTGCCTCCCTGAATTCCCTGGCCGTGACCGTCTTACTCCGTACCCCTCTGTTCGACCAGGCTGTATGGTTAGCTGGTTCAATACCTCTGAACTGGTTCGGGCACTGCATCGCTATTTTGTAAATCGCTGAGTTCTCGAGTCGATCTATAGATGTGCACACAATCTCGTTCTTTCTCTTTTAGTTGCTTGCCCGACTCCAGCGTCAATCTCTCCTCTCTTTCCAGAGCACACGTTGCTTCCGCCCTCTTTTCAGTACCGTATTGTGTCCGGCACGCATCTAACCAACTAGGAAATGCATACTTTCAGGTTCTCCTAAAAGGTAATTCGAGCCCGCATCGGCGATTGTTGCACTTCGCGTCCAATTCTGACTCTATTCACGAAAGAGACAATCCACTCGGCTCAGAATGCGGCCGCTCCCACCAGTTATCCATCTGTTGGCCACTGACCGTCATCGCAGCCGATATATCGCATACCATCTACCCAAGCCCATGCGCACTACAGACGCTGGCAAGGCAGAATTCGAGCTTAGCGGTGTGCGTCGCCCCCAACACGGCCAGGACGTGACGCTGTAGCTCGGGCTCGTGCGAGTCAATCGGCCGGGGTGGTCGACCAGTCGTATTGATCGGCTAAGGCCACTGTCTCATCCCGTATGCAGGTGCTCTTGCGAGGTGTTTCTGCCCTTGGATTATTGTCAAAGATCAAGTGGTAGCTCGCCCACGTAGGGCGTTATGGGAGCATAACCACGCAGCCAGTCGAAATTGTGCCGGATGTTCAAACCGCTATAGAGGACTCGGAGTAGGCCAGCAGTAAGGAACAACAGGTCCTTCACCCAAACTGAAAATCTTCGCGTGGCTTATATCCCGCGACAGTCCGCTCACCACAAACGTCGAGGGGTATGATTCGATGCGCCGCAGAACTGTGCTGAGAAAAGTGTGGGAACATCGGAAGTTGGTGAAAGCAGCGAGGACGCATCTTCACTACATTGTGACCTCCGGCGTGTGTGGGCGTAAGTGGTACGGGGTTGAGTGTTCAGCTAGGCTCTTCTTAACTATTAGGCACCCTAAGGAAAGTGGGCCGTAGCGGGCCAGACCAGAAGCACCCATCCAGCGATGCTGCTTTTAACAGGCCGCACTATTTCATTGGGCGGGGTCGCGTAGCACCATTGGCCGCCAAGGCGCCAGGGCTCTCTGCCCCTACAGCCGGGTGAGGTGGAGGTGGAGACATGGGTGATCGTTCGCCCAACTCCCGCGAGCTTGGGGTGAGTACAGGGCGGCATCACCTCCGGCCCAATCTGGAACCTTGGCATTTGACTGCTGCTGGACCGCAGTTGAGCTTCGTTTTGGGGGGAGCTTTTTCTAGGCTTATTTGACGAGTTGACAATCAACGCCCACAAACCCATTCAACGCCTCTCTTTCACTATGAGCGCCCTTCGTCTGTCTCGTGCAGCTCTGCGCGCCGGTTCTGCCGCTGCTTTCAAGCCCATTCAGCGCAGAGGCTACGCTGATGCCGTCTCCGACAAAATAAAGCTTTCCCTGGCTCTGCCTCATCAGGTAATTCACTGCTCTCTGTTGCTCTGGCTGCGGAAGCTGCTGGGTGTTGAGTGTTTTGCTGACATAGCTGTCTAATAGGCTATCTACAAGTCCACCGATGTGTACGTCCCGATATCTAGAAAGAGACCGCGAGCCCGAATCACCCTGACCTTTCACTACTTACTGACCCTTTCCCCTATAGTGTCCAAGTCAACATCGCAGCAGAAACCGGAGAGATGGGTATCCTCGCACAGCACGTCCCATCGATCGAACAATTGAAGCCCGGCTTGATCGAGATCATTGAGGAAAGTGGTGGCAGCAAACAATTTTTCTGTATGTTCTATACCCACGGGGAGGAAGAAAGCTCCTATTCTATTGCAGAGTAATGGACCGGAAGACATCACGAGCTACCATCGGACTTTCAACAAGAGAGTGTGAGAGGCTAATTAAAAATCCCCTTTACAGTGTCGGGAGGTTTCGCTGTCGTCCAGCCCGACTCAGTCCTAAGCATAAACGCCGTGGAGGGCTATCCCCTTGAGGAATTCAGTATCGAGGCCGTCAACTCACAAATAGCCGAGGCTCAGAAGATTGCCAGTGGCAATGGAAGTGAGCAGGACATCGCAGAGGCGAAGATTGAGATCGAGGTAAGATTCGGGATACAACAAAGCGACGTTGAAGAAACTCTGCTTATGCTGACACGTGGAACAGGTTCTCGAATCCCTCCAGGCCGCATTGAAATAAGTGGGATGGTGATTGATTGACTGCTTCTCGATTTTGTTGCTTGTGTACATATAAAGAAAGAACTCGGAGCGGTAAAGAAATGGAAAAAAGAACATGCGACTGTGATGGTGATGGCGGGCAGTATCACTCATGATCAAACGCCTCTCCCATTGCAGCTCTCATTCGATTTCACCGGTTAAATCTTGCTTCATGTCTTTCCAGTAGTCCCCAACCTCTGCCTCTACCTATTTACTCTTGTTCAATGCCTCCTATCCAGTCCCACGGGGCAGGTCACTCAGGTGATGGATTACTCCTGCCCCTCAAGGTGTGCAGGTGCCGACCAGGATCAAAAATGTATTGGGGCAGCCATACAGACCTCCCGGTGCTCCTGCATTTTGCTCGTCAGTTGTTTCGATTCATGGAAAGAACTATTCTATCAGCTACTTCTTCTACACCGCCAACATTCTATTGATATTTCCTATCAGCCATTATGCGGTGAGCACGGCCTCACTTCTTACACTCTCTAAACCAACCATAGGAGCAGCATCGAGATAACGTTTCCCACTCGTCTCACAGTATGAGTAGCTCACGAGGGTATGAGCGTCACCTCTCGGGAGGATTTAATCTCACTCGGCTAACCTTGTGGCAGCCCACAGCCTGGTACTGTCGCCGATCGAATCCGTGCTTTTCAAGGCGGGCAACGCCCTGAGGCGTCGACTCTCCCTACTTCCAGTATCATTCCTCGAAACCAGACAACACCCAAAAAGGCAGCTTCCCTGTCAAATGATGGTCGTAAAAAAGGGCTCAAGTTCCCCCGGCCCACCACACGGAACGCTAGTATTGCGAACAAGGAGGTTCAAAATAGTGAAAAACAGTCATCAGCATCACCTCCCAAAAAGAGCCAGTTGGAAACAGATAAGAATGATCAGATTCTTCGGAAGGTTTCCCATTTTACTCAGCCTTCAAACAGTATGGAACGAAACCCAGGCGAGCACAAGACATCACAAAGGCTTGGGCAACCTCCAAGTCGACGGATGAGTCGTAAGCATCAATCTATGGAGAACCTTGTCGGCGAGTCTTCAGAGCTTGCAGGTGCTCGTTCACGTCTTCGTTCTGTCATGGACGACAATGAAGAAAAATCCAGTCAGCCCCGCTCACGCGCCTATACTCTGGCCGAATTGAACCACATGCTTGATGATGCCATTGAAGGCGGCGTGGATTTCGACGACGTTCCCTCGGGCTCAATGACCCGCGAAGCTACATCAAACACCATTCCCGACCCAGGCCGAGCTCCTGTCTCTATATCTCGACGCCAATCCCTCTCACGGGGCCGAGCGACTCGAGCTAGCATTGACTCAGTACGTCCTCGAAGCAGTGGTTCATCTGATCAAGGTATATATGACGATGACAAGAACGCCCTTTACTGGCCTCATCTTATTACCAAAACCCCAACCAAACGGCCCCATACCAGCCATTCAACCAGACCAACTAGCTTTGCTAGAGTACCCCCAAAACCGATCATTGAACCAATACGACCAACACCTATACAATCGAGGGCGCAATTTAGTCCCGTTCGTCAGAGAGCGGCCATGTTTAAGAGTCTAGGGCCAATGGTACCAATTCATGGTGAAGATTGTGGCACACTCCAAAATTCTGGTCCTGACGACATCAAGTCAAGGCACAAACAGGTGGCCACAACCAGGAAAGTCCACAAGATCAAATTTGGTAACAAAATTGACGAGAGGCCCGGAACGCCGCTGATACCATTGACGTTGCCACAAATAGTCGGTCCACGTGAATTGTCAACCCTGTCACCTCAGCAAATGGGCCAAGTGGAGAAGGAAGCAGCTGAGAAACCTCCACAAGACAATGCTGCAAAAAGTGAGAGCCAACGAAGGTCTTCAATGGGTTGGCCCTTTCGATGGAACATTTTCAACAAACCAGGTGTCTCACAACACGGCACGAAAGACAACAATTCAAGAGATGTCCAACCCGCACCCAAAGAACAACCTTCCGAAGGACCTACCGTTGTGAAGAGCAAAGTGCAAGATTTGCTTCTGGCAGCAAAAGAGAGGGAGGTAGCGGAGAAGAGGCGGTGGGAACTAGAACGGCAGCGCATGAGTCGAAGACACAGCAGATTCCCACCAGCTGGTCCCAAGGAGTCTGCAGGAAATGGAGAAGAGTTAGAGCCTCAGAAGCCTCTCCAACCACACACACTGCCACCGCTGTCATTGGCTCCAGAGAAGCAAGCTGAGGCCGCCAACCCTTTTCTCGCAGTCGACAATGAGACTACCGAACCAATAACTCCACTTCAACGTGCGATGACAGAGAAGCAAGTCTTATCTCCAATGAGTCTGCCGCAGGGTATGACTGAAACCAATGTTAGTCCGAGAAAGTCTACACCGCAAACACCGGTGAGAGGAAGATCCAGGAGAACAACCCATCGTCTTTCTATGAGTTCCCAAGAGCGCAATATTGAGCAGCAATTCAATCTCACCCCTGAACCAAGTCGGAGTACATCTCGGGCTGGTGGTGGAGCTGGTGTCAAGGTCGAGGTTGAGGTTCGAGACAGCCCAGAACGAGAGGCAAGGGAGAGGGGTGAAAAGATTGTTATCATTCGGGCGAATGTTGAAGATCTGGTACGCGAGGAGTGATGTTCGTTGTGGAAGGAGCTTCAACTGGTTGGGTTTGGGTCCTTTGAGGCTCAGAAGGATTTGTTCTCGGTCAATCAGCATGGCTCGCGGAGAAGATACAGGGATGAGTTACATTGGTTACACACAAGGACGCGACAGACACTTTTGCAGCAGAACTGAAGCGTACACTCCTAGCTGCCAGATAGATGAGTATGATTTGGCCTAGCATTGAACCTAAGCAGGAAGCAACTACTTAATGTTCAGGTCGCAATTATCATAGTCCACGCATAGGTCCAATCTCCAGACCCACACCACATCTTACGCATCGGCATCGCATGTGGGTTTGATGCCGAAATATTAGAGCAAAGCCTTCAAGTCATCTCTACGGTCGACCTCCTCAAGCATCTCCTTGAAGTCTTCATCGTCATGGTCATGTGCCTGGGATTTGAAATACGGCATATTGTCTTTCAGCCACGTGCCTTCCTCGCCAGCCTGTATTCAGAGGAGATCATTACCAAGCCGAACAAACGCGGAGAGAATGCAAAGAAATAGCATGCATGATAAGGAGAAAGACAAAAAGGGGGGGGAAACTACTCACCCCGGGAATGGTCGTGCCATTCTCCCTCGCCGCGAGCATGGGATACATGGCGACGAAATGCAGTTTCTTCGCGTTGCGGTCCGCCTTCTCCTTCTCCTTGGCCCTGTCCGCTGCCTCGCCATTCACGCTCACGCGGCCTCCTCCATTCTTGTCGGAAGCAGGGCCATTGACGACCTCGTACCAGGAATCCTCGATGCGCTGCGCGAGGCGGTCGAAGTCGGCCTTCGTCCGGCTCGGGCCCTGGCGCACCATGCCCAGGATGCGGTTTGGGCCCGCCGCGTTGTGCGCCGTGGGTTTGCCCGCGAGGAAGTATGTCGTTGTGCCGCTGCTGGTGCCGGGTTGCAGGTGCTGGAACACGACATTCACGAAGGGGCGTGGCACGACGAATGTCGTGCTGTGCAGCGTCGTGATCGCCTCGGCGAGCGCGAGTTGTTGCGAGGATGACAGCGGGTAGGTGTGTTGGACCTGGTTTTTTTGTGTGGTGAGCATGTGAATTTGTACATTATGTAACTACTTAGGTTACACTGGGTGGCGAGAGAGTGGATGGAAAGGGGAAGGAGGGAGCTGGCAAGGCTGAGCTGAGGCCTCTAGTTATGTAGGTGGTGTGGAGCATTCGTGCTTCCAAGGATGCATCGGGGCATTACTGTTATAATACTTCTTCCCTTTGTCTGGTTTCCGCTCCATATCCCATGAAATGGGGAGACTGGGCAATGGACTTTGAAGCACCTTCACGGACATACATAGACCGTTTTGACCGCGGAATCGGGTTCCACTTACTTCGTAGAAAGGCATGGCTTGTTTGATACCTCGAGGCTATGGGCCTTGGGTTCTCTCGTCTTCCTAGAAATAATTTGTTCTTTGAATATTCAAGCTGAGTTTTCGAGGCTTGGAATGTTTGAGGGCGGGGGTGGGCTCGTCTCCTTGTCAAGGTGTTTGTGCTTCGCCCCTTGCGGTTGGAACGATCTAGCAGCGGAAGGAGATATCGCAGGTGTATGTATTCTGGCTTTCTGGTAAATATGATGTCACACTGTCAATTTGAGTAGCTCTACCCTTGTACCTTCACACGTAATTAAGTTGGATCTCGAATTGAGCAGATGGAGATGGCTAGGGTACATTGTTCTGACACAACCCGGTGTCAGGTCTCAGCGTCTCTTTTATGTTGTCGCTATCCCTAGACTCATCTTTCGTATACTAATCAACAATTCACATCTGGAGGTCCGTCTTACACATCAGGGCCGAGAAGAGCGAGCCCTACTCAGCGAGAGCATGGGGGATGGGGAGTGAGCAGGGGGCGGGGGGAACCCCAATGAAATAAATGAATACATCAAAAATCCGCGGGATCTAACCATGTACATGTCCGTTAGTCAGTGGGCATACAGGAACGAACCTGTTCTCCGCATTTTTGCTTGGGATGTTGGTTGATCGGTCTCCTATCAGAGCAGGGCTTGGGTTCGCTGATATCTCGGGCGCTGGGAGAGGGTGTACAGTACTTAGTATCTCCTTTCCACGGTTGTGGTGAGCGGTACGCGCGGACCGTTCTACCGGTAGGGGGTTTGATGATGATGTGCACGGCGAGATATTCTGAGAAAGTGTATGAATGCTCTTCTCGTCAATCCCACGCCGTGTGCTTGATCCACCCTGGGATGTGCCATCCGAAATAGGTAAGAGACGTGATATATTAATACAGAATTACATACATATTGACATGTTCGGACCTGGTTGAATAGGTCTGTTACCCCTGAAGAAGCCATGGTTAGGCAGAGACCCATACACAACCCCAAAGCCCTCGGAGGAACACTTTTGGAGGGCACACAGCGAGCCGAGGTGAGTGACCTTATTCCATGACGGTCGTATTTCGTAAAGGCGAAGAGGGTCAAGGAGTATTCCTTGATCCTTTCCTACAAATACCGTCCGAGAAAACGCATGGTAATTACCTAGAATCAGTGATTCACGAGAGTCCTGAATCACGCGATAGTGGGGAGGAAAGGAAGGAAGAGAGGAGGGTTGTGAGGCTAATTAGCACACGGCTGCCGTTATTATCACTAATACAAGCACAGGGCTACCTAATACTGGTTTGTATGTACATATCACGCCAGAAAGACCGATGCATGCCCTACTTGGCGAAAAGAATACGAAAACGATATGCGGGTGGCCGTACGAGGCGCAGAGGCTAAGTGCGTCTGCCTTAAATCTAATTCATTGATGAAGGTTTCCAGCCTGTCTCGATTGGGTCGAATAAAAACGTGCCCAAACTCGGATAATATAATACTTATAATACTTGAACTTCTTTAAATGCTCACAACTTCTTTCAGCTGCTGGTTCACCCAGATCGTCATAGCGAAGAACACGCCCTCACATCCAAGAAACTTCAACCCACCAACTAGGTACTATGCTGAGTGCTTAACTGGTTAAATAACTTAAACCAATAATTAGTTATCAGAATAACATTTGTCGACAACAATCATGACAAACACATTCTCACCGCTGCGCAGCATCCTGCTGCAGCCACTCATCCCAGCCGTTCTCCTGGCCGCCATCGTGCGATACCCACAGCAAGCACAGGAGTACCTCTCTCAGATATTGACCAAAGACACCGTCAGCATCAACGTCGCCTCGCTCCGAACGGTTCTCACAGCTCTCCTCTCCATCGGAGTGCTCTACCGCGCCAACAAGTACCTCGAGCACCTGTCCCTGAACAACTACGTGAGCGACAAGACCTGGGACTGGAGCCGAGAGATCGTGCTCGTCACCGGCGGCAGCAGCGGCATCGGCGCCGAGATGGTGAAGCAGCTCACCCGACGGGGCATCACGGTCGTGAATCTGGACATCGCGCCACCACCGCCGCCGCCGCCCGATTCCAAGACCGGCGCCCTGCCGCCAAACAACACGCACTACTTCTACAAGCTGGACGTGACGTCCAGCAGCGCCATCCAAGCCGTCGCCGCACAGATCCGCCGCGAAATCGGCACGCCGACGGTCCTGATCAACAACGCAGGGCTGGGGTCCGGCCAGACGATCCTCGACGAGGGCGACGCGATCCTCGAGACCACGCTGGCCGTTAACCTGCTCGCGCCGTTCAAGATGACCAAGGAGTTCCTGCCGGCCATGATCGAGAAGAACCACGGCCACGTCGTCAATGTCGCCAGCATGGCCACTTTCATGGCCATGGCCAGCAACGCCTCCTACGCCGCGACCAAGGTCGGCTTGCTGGCGTTCCACGAGAGTCTGGCCAGTGAGTTGAAGAGTCGCTATCACGCACCGAAAGTGCGCACCACGTGAGTGTTTTCTTTTCTTCTTCCCCTTCCCTGGACCTGGAATCTCGCTCGGCATATGGCATACATATTCCTTCCCCTCCCACCACCACCATAGCACTCAAAACAAACTAAAACCCCACGCCCCACAGGATCGTGCACCCAATGTGGACACGCACACGGCTGGTCGCGCCACTGCTGGCGAGCAAGCAGTGGAAAGCGGCGCCGCAGGTGCTGCTGGAGCCCGAGGACGTGGCGGGCGCGGTGGTGGCACAGCTGCTCAAGGGCGAGAGCGCACAGCTGATCCTCCCGCGCCATCTCAGCTTCGTCTCCACCATCCGCGCCTGGCCCCATTGGCTGCAGAACACTGCCCGGGGCCTTCAGGCGGGATTGCTGGTGAATCCCAAGGTATAGTATAGTAGCTATGGATGTAGCTAGCTACATACTGGTGGAGGGAATGCCTGAGGCATTGGGTGGGAAGGGTGGGTTGGGGGTTGTCGTTGGGTAGACAAGCTGTGATAATTATGTGCTTATGTCGTTGGACTAATTGGTTTGCGAAAGGTATTGGAATATATGTACGTATCCACGTGTATTTTATTGATGCTCGGTCCTTTCGCAGTCGGTCTGATAATGGAGCATCACTAATGAGTACAAGGATATCTAGAGCTACACTTGAAATGTTTGGTGACGTACTAATACTGAGCCTGCGTCAGGCTTCTTGTGGGAAACCAGCGAAAATCCAGTTCTCCCGGATGTTGCACCCGTTACAATATTGTTCCATGAGGTGGATACCGATCTCCCCAGCGTCAGTACCTTGCTTCTACCCAGAATGTCCTGATCCTCGCCTCTTGATACTTGCTCCCCGTTGCTATACACACACCATCTTGCTCCAACAGTACTCGAGATTGTAGACCCAAGGTATGAATGGGCTGCTACTCCTTCTTGAATCTGCTATTCAGAGGGATCCAAAGAAGAGCCAGCGCAGCGATGAGGACCATAACAGGCACAGTTGCGTTTTGAAGGTCCCCTGGATGAGAGCTCAACCACACTGGGGTGAAAATGAACGCCCCTCCAAGGATGAAAACCATCCACCCTATAACGACCGCTGCAGCAGGACGAAGCTGGGCGTGCAAGCCCCAAAAGTATTCTCTCCCATTAACGTGAATCTTCACTTGATGGCGTTTCGTACGTAGAGGCAACCGAGTAAGTGCCTCTCTGCGCCCATTTGTCCGTTTACCGTAATATATACGTTCAATCCATTCATCTTCGCAGATGGGAGGATGAAGATAGGGTATGACTGGTGGTTTGGGATCGAACTCGTACTCGTCGAGTATGATGTCTGGCATTCCATTGCAGCACTTTCCCAGGCAATATTCTGCCCATCGTTCAAATTTCGATGCATGGCAAAAGACAAATTGTCGAGGATCTAGCCAATACTGCCAAAATCCACGCAACTGCCGGTAAGTGAGCTTGAATTTCGCAAAGAAGTCATCATCACTATCCAGAGCGGCTATCACAATTTGCTCGGACCTCTTCCGGCCCCATCTCTCGGTGCAAACCAGTAAAAAGCGGTCCAAAGGGATAACCGTTGGTCTCTGGATTTGAGGAGACTTGTACACGGATGGGGAGTCTGATGTCGATGCTCTTGAACCCTGTGCAGTTATCGAGGTGGACGTGGACGACATGGACATATGTGTCTGCCCAGCGGTTGGGTCAAGAGGACTTATAGCCGCGCCAGTATAGTGGGAAGACCCTAGAGAGGGAACAGCGCTGGTAGTGTAGCTCGACTTTTCAAAGAAGGATGCACCAAGACGCCGACTGTCTGGTTGCGAGCCGTCCACAAGATCCTCCACAGGATGTACAAGCGCTTGAGATATGTCGAGCCAGTGTTCGCAACCTAAAATGCCTGGTCGAAGATGGTTATGTTCAAAGCAACCCGCATCTTTCCATTCAAGGCGAACTCTGTCTTGGCCCAGAGCGGGCCTAGGTGGTCTAAAAGGCCACCACAACCATGGCTCCCCGGTGTAGGCTTCCAAAGCAACCTTGATCCGGTCTGCTACTGAAGGAGCGCTCAGCCGAGTGATCTTGCAGGTCAGTAACAATCTTCGAACGCTTGCTGGGAGTGGCCTAGTGGTTTTGGCACTCCATTCATGTCTGACCAAGTCAGGGATTGATATATATCCCCCTCCACCCCCATGAGCGAGCTCGTCAGATGAGTCGGGAGTATCTAGTATGTGGTCACTGTTCTCCCATACATGTGGATCAAGGTAATTATCACATAGTTGTTCCAATATTCCAGCATTTTGCTGCACCTCCTCCGTTTCTTTGGTTGACTGGAGGTTATCTGGGCTCCGTGTGAGGTTGTTGTTCTGCAAGCCTCCCTGATCAAGGGAATAATTACCTGGTTGCTCCAGGGGTACGGGGTTTGGCCGTAACCCCTTTGTAGGATAATAATGCGGTCCGCTCTGCTATCGGCATATTGATGTCAACCAGAGATACTTAGGTAGGGAAGGGGGAATACTACTGACCGATGATCCCCGAGTCTGGTATTGAGGTGGTGGTTTATCAGATCTCTGGGAAGCCGAATCTTGCTTCAAATGACGATACTCACACCCGGGATCTCGTTGACCTCTCATGCATAAAGGGCATTCAACACTGTGGAGGAGGTTCACCTCTCCACATGCGCATTCCCAGGCGTTCGCCTTCCTGAAGTTAACACGCTTAGGGACTACCATTCTGACTACTATACCGATGTACGTCCCCAAGCCGGAAATCTCACAAACACCACATCACCCACCACGATGCGTGAGCGGGATAGCCTTCGAGTCAAGAGTGACAATGAATTCCGGGAAAGAGAATAGGGGCGAACTGAAATTACTACCCACGGGGCCGCCCACTCGTAATATCAGTCCAGTCCATTTCCCAAGAAGGTGCACGTCATGGGAACAGAGCGTCGGACCCTCTCGAAGATTTCCTGCAGCTCAGCCTGATGGCACCCTGGTCGGGCAAGGTGGCGGTGACCTGAAGGCCAAGGTATGGGCGTTATCGCTGATTGGGCGAGCCCTGAGCTTGTCCATGCGGTGCATGCGGTGGTACAGCCTTCATCAAGAATGCCTGGCGGGGAGCCGTGGAAATAACGTAGTGGCCTGGGAATGTCGATTTGTGCAAGGTCGTTACGAATAAAGAGAGGAAAAGGGGTTTGAAGAGGTTGAAGCGGCTAATATA
>Ga0105239_10007684_pt1 | contig 12348 bp, 8 predicted proteins | sample KBSC44metaG_FD_92761 | JGI IMG/M metagenome (GOLD analysis project Ga0105239, IMG submission 92761) | Corn rhizosphere microbial communities from Kellogg Biological Station, Michigan, USA - KBS C4-4 metaG | ecosystem: Host-associated > Plants > Roots > Rhizosphere > Soil | place: Michigan, USA...
ACGATCGCGGCCGCGGTGAAGTACGTGCCGGAGACCCGGGCCGAGAGCGACGGTCCGTTCGACGTCCTCGGCGCTGCCCTGGCCGCGATCTTCCTCGGCGGCCTCACCTACTGGCTGATCGAGTTCGGAACGTCGTTCGCCCCGGCTGCGTTGGCGATCGGGATCGTCGCGGGGATCGCGTTCCTCGTCGTCGAGCGCCGCAGTGACCACCCGATGATGCCGCTGAGCATGTTCGCGTCGCGCAACTTCAGCGCGGCCAACGCGATGACCCTCCTGGTGTATGCCGCACTGGGCGCGATCGTGTTCTTCCTCGTCATCGACCTGCAGACCGTGCTGGGGTACGGCGCGCTCGAGGCCGGCATCGCCACGCTGCCGCTGACCGTGATCATGCTGTTCCTGGCCGCCCGCGGCGGCGAGCTCGGAGCGCGGATCGGGCCGCGGATCCCGATGACCGTGGGTCCCCTGGTGATGGCCGTGGGCGTCGCCTGGCTGTCCCTGGTCGGTGCGGGCACGTCGTACTGGCTGGGTGTGCTGCCGCCGCTGGTCGTCTTCGGGCTCGGCCTCGCGCTGATGGTGGCGCCGCTGACCATGACCGTCCTCGCGTCTGCGCCCGAGGACCGGACGGGGATCGCCAGCGGGGTCAACAACGCGGTGGCGCGGGCGGGATCGCTGCTGGCGGTCGCCGCCCTGCCCGTGGCCGTCGGGCTGTCGGGTGAGGAGTACGCCGACCCGATCGCCTTCGACGACGCGTACGGGAAGGCGATGCTGGTGTGCGCCGGGCTGCTGGCCGTCGGCGGCGTGCTCTCCTGGCTGACGATCACGCCCGGTCCGGTCGCGCCGGCGGGCCAGGAGGAACCCCCGCGGGAGCGCGTGTCGACGCGTCACCCGCTCGACTGCCCCTCACGGGGGCACTGACCCGTCCGGGTCCCACCCACCACCCCACTACCCTTGCCCCCCATGGGGCGAGCTCGGTCACGTCGCCGGGCCGTCGTGGTGGCGGCCTGCGTCCCCCTCGTCCTCGTGCTGGCCGGGTGCGGCGACCGGACGTCGAGCGCGACGACCGGGCCGACGAGCGACCCGACGAGCGGGACCGGGCCGTCGAGCATCCCGACCGCCGACCCGTCGTCCTCGTCCGGGCCGACCGCGGACCACTCCGTGCCGCGCCCCGGCCCGTTCCGAGCGCCGCTGCACACCGCCGACATGCTGATCTTCCGCCAGCATCCGCTCAGCGACCGGATGGTGCGCCGGATCCGGCACGTGCAGGGGGTCACCCGGGTGGAGCGGTTCAGCCTGGCCCAGGTGAGCATCCAGGACCACGCGATCAACGTCGCGGCGGTGAACCCCGCGACGTACCGGAACTTCAACCCGGACGCCGTCGCGCAGTTCCAGCCGGAGTGGAACCGGATCGCCGCGGGCGAGATGGCGTTGCGGTCGGGCTTCCGCAGGCAGGTCGCGAGGAACGGCTACGTCCGGCTCGGCGCCTCCGCCGACGCCCCCCAGGTCCACGTGGGCGCCTACTCGCCGCAGATCCCGCAGGTCGACGCGGTCGTCAACGACAGCTGGGTGAAGACCCTGGGCATGCGCAAGGGGAACGCACTGCTGGTCTCGACGGGCATCCGGACCCCGCTGTCGATCCGGTCGCCGATCCAGCGCATCGTCGGCCACTCGGCGTCCGTGCAGCGCCTCGACGTGGCGGCCCGGCTGGGGCTCGACCCGAAGGCGGTGCAGATCGGGTTCCTGGTCGGCAGCGCAGCGCAAGCGGTCGGCTCCTACAGCTACACCGTGGTCGGCGGTGGCCGGATCGCTCCCCAGCAGGCCTGGGTGGACAGCCACATCTCCACCCAGGCCATGCCGATCATCGGCCCGATGACCTGCAACACCCAGATGTTCCCCCAGCTGCGCGCCGCGCTGGAGGAGATCCGGGCGGACGGGCTCGCGTCGGCGCTCCATCCCCAGCAGTACGGCGGCTGCTTCGTGCCGCGGTTCATCGCCGGCACCACGACCTTGTCCAACCACGCGTTCGGCCTGGCGTTCGACGTGAACGTCCCGGAGAACCAGCGCGGCACGGTGGGCCGGATCAACCGCGAGGTGGTCGCCATCTTCGAGAAGTGGGGCTTCACCTGGGGCGGCATCTGGCACTACACGGACCCGATGCACTTCGAGCTGAACCGGATCATTCACCCCGGGTGAGGACGTTCCAGCCGGCCCGCTGGGGGTCGTCCGCCTGGCCGGAGCCTCTAGTGACCTCTCAGGCGGACGACCCGAGGGGCCCGGCAGGATGAGGGGATGCGTGCCGTCCAGGTCCTCCAGCCCACCGGTCCCGCCGACGTCCGGGTCGTCGACGTACCCGAGCCGGAGCCCGGCCCCGGTGACGTCGTGGTCGAGGTGCACTCAGTCGGGGTCTCGTTCCCCGACCTGCTGCTGAGCCAGGGGCGCTACCAGCTGCGGCCCGAGCCGCCGTTCACGCTCGGCGTCGACGTGGCCGGCACGGTGGTCGGCGCACCGTCCGGACGACCCGGTGTCGAGCTCGGCGCCCGGGTCGCCGGTGTGGTCCCGTACGGCGGAGCTGCCGAGCGCGTCGTCGTCCCGGTCTCGGCGGTGTTCCCCCTGCCGGAGCGCACGTCGTACGACGAGGGGGCGGCGCTGCCGATGAACTACCTCACCGCACTCTTCGCCCTGGCCGAGCGCGGACACGTGCGCGAGGGCGAGACCGTCCTCGTCCACGGCGCCGCCGGCGGGGTCGGCACGGCCACGCTGCAGGTCGCGCGCGGCCTCGGTGCCCGCACCATCGCCGTGGTCTCCACCGACGAGAAGGCGGCGTTCGCCCGGTCGGCCGGCGCGGACGAGGTCGTGCTCGTCGAGGGTTTCAAGGAGGCGGTCGCCGACCTCACCGGCGGCCGTGGCGTGGACGTCGTACTGGATGTGGTCGGCGGCGACGTGTTCACCGACTCGCTGCGATGTCTGACCGAGCAGGGCCGGCTCCTCGTCGTCGGCTTCGCCTCGGGCCGGGGCATCCCCGAGGTGAAGGTGAACCGGCTGCTCCTGAACAACGTCGACGTGCGGGGCGTGGGCTGGGGTGGGTTCGCGATGACGAAGCCGTCCTACATGCGTGGGCAGTGGGACCTGCTGCTGCCGATGATCGAGTCGGGCGTCGTCCGGCCGCCGATCGGCGCGACCTACGACCTCGACGGCTTCGGTCGCGCCCTGCAGGACATGGCCGACCGGCGGGCGCTCGGCAAGAGCGTCGTGCATGTGCGATGACCGGGGGCTGAACGTAGGCTCCTGCGGGTGAGCATGCTCGATGACGCCCGCGAGGGCATGGACCTGACCGTGCGACCCCAGGACGACCTGTTCGGCCACGTCAACGGGCGTTGGCTGCAGGAGCAGGAGATCCCTGCCGACAAGGGCAGCTGGGGACCGTTCGTCGAGCTCGCCGACGCGGCGGAGATCCAGGTCCGGGAGATCATCGAGGAGCTGGCCGAGCGGGTCGTCGCGGGTGAGCAGGGTCTCGACGGCGACGCCATGCGGATCGCCTGCCTGTACGCCTCCTTCATGGACGAGGCGGCCGTCGAGAAGCTCGGCCTCACGCCCATCCGCCCCCTGCTCGACGCGGTGGAGAGCCTGCGTGACGTGCGCGACCTGGCGGCGTTCCTGGGCGAGTTCGAGCAGGTCGGCGGCAGCGGGCCGTTCGGGGTCTTCGTCGACGTCGACGGCAAGAACTCCGAGCGGTGCCTGGTCAACTTCACCCAGGGCGGGCTGGGGCTTCCCGACGAGTCGTACTACCACGACGAGAAGTTCGCCGAGGTCCGCGAGAAGTACCTCGCCTACCTGAGCCGGATGTTCGGCCTGGTCGGGCGCACCGACCCGGACGGCGACGCGGCCACCGTGATGGAGCTCGAGACGCGCCTGTCGAAGGGACACTGGGAGCGCGCCGAGACCCGCGACGTGCAGAAGACCTACAACCTGATGACCCTCGACGAGCTCAAGGGTCTCTGTCCGGCGTTCGACTGGGAGGTGTTCATCCGCAACCTCGGGGGCTCCGAGGACACCATCGCCGAGACCTGCGTCCGGCAGCCGTCGTACCTCGAGCACCTGGCCACGGCACTCGAGGACGTGCCGATCGAGCAGTGGCGCACCTGGCTCGCGATCCGCGTGATCCGCACCGCTGCGCCGTACCTGCCGGCGGAGTTCGTGGAGACCAACTTCGACTTCTACGGCCGTACCCTCAGCGGCACGCCACAGCTGCGCGAGCGCTGGAAGCGCGGCGTCGCCGTCGTGGAGGGTGGGGTCGGCGAGGCCGTCGGTCGCGAGTACGTCGCACGGCACTTCCCACCGGCGTCCAAGGCGATGATGCAGGAGCTGGTCGGTCACCTCCTGCGCGCCTATCGCCAGTCGATCGCGTCGCTGGCATGGATGAGCGACGAGACGAAGCAGCGGGGCTTCGACAAGCTCGACATGTTCCGCTCGAAGATCGGCTACCCGGACAAGTTCATCGACTACTCCGAGCTGGACTTCAAGCCCGACGACCTCATCGGGAACGTCTTGTCCGCCAACGCGTTCGAGACCCGCCGGCAGCTGGCCAAGGTCGGTGCCCCGGTCGACCGCGACGAGTGGCTGATGCTCCCGCAGGCCGTCAACGCCTACTACCGGCCGGGCATGAACGAGATCTGCTTCCCCGCCGCCATCCTGCAGAAGCCGTTCTTCTCGCCCGACGCGGAGATGGCCGAGAACTACGGCGGCATCGGTGCCGTGATCGGCCACGAGGTCGGGCACGGCTTCGACGACCAGGGCGCCCAGTACGACGGTGCCGGCAACCTCGAGGACTGGTGGACGCCCGACGACAAGAGCCGCTTCGAGGAGAAGTCCAAGGCCCTGATCGCGCAGTACGACGGTTTCGAGCCGCGCGACCTGCCGGGCGAGCACGTGAACGGTGCCCTGACCGTCGGTGAGAACATCGGCGACCTCGGCGGGCTCACGATCGCGCTGATGGCCTACAACATCGCGCGCGGCGGGGACGTCGGGCTCGAGGACGCCCAGAAGCTGTTCCTCAGCTGGGGCCACATCTGGCGGACCAAGCGTCGCAAGGAGCTCTCGCAGCAGTACCTCACGATCGACCCGCACAGCCCACCCGAGTTCCGGGCCAACATCGTGCGGAACCTCGACGAGTTCCACGCGACGTTCGGCACCCGGCCCGGGGACGGCCTGTGGCTGGACCCCGAGGCGCGCGTCCGCATCTGGTGAGCGTGTCCGTGCCTGCCGGAGCCCGGCTGGGGCCCCGGACGTCGCCGCGGTCCTGCCCGTGCTCCGTGGCGTTCGTCGACCGCTCCGGGTCAGTGCCGAAGGACACCGGTCAGGGGTAGCGGGTGCACATCCGGGCGAGCTGTCGCCAGGTGGTGTAGTCGACGATCCCCGAGGGCTGCGGGTCGAACGTGGCCTGTTGGGTCCGTACGACGTCCTGCGTGGCCCGGTCGTAGAGACCGGTGACCTCCGGCAGCAGCCTCGCGTCGCGGAACATCCCCTGGAGCTGCCGGATCCAGATGCTGTCGGTGGCGTCGATCGACATCCCGGGCCGCAGGGTCGGCGCGGTGCTCAGGCTGACGTGGCAGATGCACTCGACCATGTCGGTGGTGCCGGAGGACAGCATCGTCACGGAATCGCCCTTGTGCGTGCCCTCCATCCGGATCGCGCAGGCCTGATTCGTGCTGTACGGCCCGAGGTAGACGACGTACTCCGGGGCGGGCCGCTGGGACGTCTCGCCGGGGAGGTGGAGACGCCACGTCGTGTCACACGACCGGGCGGGCTGCAGGTAGCGGGCTCCGTCATTGGTCTCCACCGCCGAGGACAGCAAGGAGCTGGGTGCGCCCGACGCGAGGATCACGACGCTCTGCCCGGGCCGGCAGGGCTGGTTGACCAGGGCGGCGCCGAGGTGGAGCGGGTCCTCGACGTGCTGCGGGAGTGCGAACGCGGTGACCACGCCGCCGGCGACACCGAGAACGGCCGCCAGGCCGATGGCCAGGGCTGTGGAACGCACGCGCGCAGGATACGCGGGCGCGCGCCCGGGTCGGCCCGCGACGGGCGGGCCGACCCGGGCGACGCGTCAGCCGGCGACCATCGCGGTGGCGTCGACGGGGGTCTCGGCCGGCTTGCGTGGCAGGAAGAACGCCGGCACCAGGCAGAGCCCCACCAGCACCGTGGCGACGGCGAACACGCCGCCGAACGACTCGCCCATGAAGTGCAGGCCGACGGTGGTCACGGCCTGCGCCTGGTCGGGGCTCAGCCCGAGCTGGGCGGGATCGGCGCCGTTCTGGAGGGCCAGCGTCGGGCCCACCGTGGCGGCGTGGTCGTTGTAGGCGTTGGTGAGCAGCACCGAGAACAGGGCCGTCCCCATCGAGATGGCGATCTGCTGGGTGATGTTCATCAGCGTGGACCCGCGGGCGATGTCGTGGTCCTTCAGGCTGGCCAGGGCCGCGGTGAAGACCGGCATCATCGTCGAGCCCATGCCCAGCCCCATCACCACGAACGCGGTGATGATGTAGGTGTACGACGTGCGGTCGTCGATGGGGATCAGCATCCCCATGCCGACGGTGTCGAGCACCAGACCGGTGAGGACGACCTTGCCGGGACCGATCTTGTCGGCCAGGAAGCCCGCGATCGGCATCGTCAGCATCGCCCCGAAGCCCTGCGGCGCGACCAGCCAGCCGGAGGCGAGCGGGGACTCGCCGCGCACCTGCTGGAAGTAGAGCGTGAACAGCAGGGAAGCCCCGAAGAAGGCCATCGCGAACAGGGTCATCGTCACCACCGCGACGGTCATGTAGCGGTTGGTGAACAGCCGCAGCTGGACCAGTGGGTGGATGTTGTGCTTGCGCAGCGCCCACGGGATGAACGCGATGACCAGCGCCAGCCCGACCACCGTCGGGATGACGACGTTGGGGGTGTACATGGTGCCGTGCTCCTGCTTCGCGGCCGGGATCGAGCTCAGGCCGTACAGGAACAGGGCCAGGCCGGGCGACAGCAGCAACATGCCGACGAAGTCGAAGCTCTCCGAGGGGTGCACCTCGTCGCGGTCGAGGACGATCCAGGCGTAGATCGCCGCGACGATGCCGATCGGGACGTTGATCAGGAAGATCCAGTGCCAGGACGCGATGTCGATCAGCCAGCCGCCGAGGATCGGGCCGAAGATCGGGCCGAGCAGCATCGGGACGCCGAGGATCGCCATCACCCGACCGAGCCGCTCCGGGCCGGCCGCGCGGGTCAGGATCGTCATCCCGAGCGGCATCAGCATGCCGCCACCGAGCCCCTGGAGCACCCGGAAGACCACGAGCATCTCCAGCGAGGTGGCGGTGGAGCACAGCGCCGAGCCGGCCGTGAACAGGACGATCGCCAGGACGTAGAGGCGCTTGGTGCCGAACCGGTCCGCCGCCCACCCCGTCAGCGGGATGACGGTCGCCAGCGCGAGCGTGTACGCCGTCGCCGTCCAGGCGACCTGCGCCTGGGTCTTGCCGAAGGTCTCCTGGAACGTGCGCTGGGCGACGGCCACGACGGTGATGTCGAGGATGGACATCACCGCGCCCAGGACCACGACACCGGCCACGACCATCACCCGGGCGTCCAGCCTGCCGTCGTTGTGCTGTGGCGCGGTGGCGTTGCCGCCGATCTCGCTCTCGATCTCGGTACTCATACGTCGTACTCCCCTATGCGTGTGTCTTCCACGAGCCTAAGGACTGCCACCGACAACGGGCCAACGCGTTTGCGAACGCCGGGTGACGCGCCGGTGTTCCCTGTGCCTTCAGACGTGTCAGGTGCCGCGAAGGTGACACCCGTCCGAGATCTGGTGCCTCGCGGGTCACGGCTCGACCGTCGTGGCAGGCAGGATCGACGCGTCGGCGACCGAGGGGAGGGGTGTCGCGGCGTCGGCGACCATGGGGACCGCGGCGCCCGGACGGCGTACGTCGTCGGCGATCTGGTGGCGGAGCAGCATCACGATGTACGTCGCGGCGAGCAGCGTGACGACGCCCATGATCGACAGGATCACGTGGTAGCTGAGCAGCACGACCAGCAGCGAGCCGAGCGCGAGCGAGACCGCCTGTGGCACCGCCATCACGGTCTCGGCCGCCACGGAGACCCGGCCCATGATCGCCAGCGGCGTCCGTCGCTGGACCAGCGTCATGAACGCGACCGTGATCAGCGGCATCGCCGCCCCCATCATGGTGGCCATGGCGAGCACCAGCCAGAACTGCCCGACCAGCCCCATCACCAGGATCGAGACCGCGGCCACCGCCAGGCCGACGACGCATCCTGCGACCTCGCCGATGCGGCGCACCACCGTGCTCGACGAGAGCCCGCCGCCGATCGCGCCGACACCCTGGGCGGTCACGATCGCCGAGACCCAGGCGGCCGGCTTGTCGAAGGCGTCGAGGAGGGCGTAGACGGCCGACTCGGCGAACCCGAAGACCAGGATGCACAGCCCGAACCCGATCAGCACGTGCTTGAGCACCGGCTCGGCGGCGAGGTGCCGCATCCCGGCGGTCATCTGGTGCCAGAAGTGCGACTCCTCGCGCTCCGGCGCCTGCTCGACCACCGAGATCGTGGCGATCACGACGGCGGCCAGGACGAACGACGACGCGTCGAGCACGGCCACGGCCCAGCCACCCAGCCAGGTGAACAGCAGGGCGCCGATCAGCGGTCCGAAGAGCCGGAAGGACTCCTTGGTGGTCTGCAGCGAGGAGTTGGCGTCGACCAGCATCTCCTCCGGCATCAGCTCCTTGAGCAGGCCGTTGAGCGCCGCGGGGAGCACGACGAAGGACAGGCCGTACAGCATCGCGACGGCCCAGATGATCCACACCTGCCCCTCGCCTCGAACCAGCACGAGCGGGAGGACGCCCACGCCCGAGGCGAGGTGGCCCCACACCAGCAGCGGTTGCCGCTCGACCCGGTCGATCCAGGGACCCAGCAGCGGCGCGAAGAGCACCGGGATGACCATGAAGAAGAACGTGAGGCCGGCCAGGGCGTTCGAGCCGGTGACGGTCTTGACCCACATCGAGAGCACCAGCAGCATCACCGAGTCGCCGAACATCGACGTCGTGAGCCCGGCGTAGAGGCGGGTGAAGCCGGGCTGACGGAAGGCCTGCCTCACGAGGCGTCAGCTCCCGCCGAGACCGCGGGCGTCTCCGCGAGCCCGGGCAGGAGCATGGGCACGCCCCACGCGACGAACTCGCACAGCCGGGAGCCCGGGGGCCGCAGCGCGGCGTCGGTGAGCCGATCGGCGTACCGCTCGAGGACCGACAGGATCTCGCCGTTGATCTCGTCGAGCTCCTCGTGCGTCAGCCAGCTGGCGTGCTGGGCGAGGTTCGAGGCGTCGGACCACTCGCGCTCGCCGTCGTCGACGAGCTGGTCGCGCGCCTGCTGGAACCGGGTGACCTGGCGCTGCAGGAGCATCTCCTCCAGCGCCCGGCCAGCGCGCAGCTGCCCCGGGGTGGCGTCCGCGTCGTCCCACGCCAGACCCACCTGCCGGACCCGCCACGGCCGCTGACGTCCGATCCCTCCGCCCGCCTCCTCGACGAAGGAGTGCTCGGCGAGCTTGCGCAGGTGCCACGAGCAGTTGGCGGGCGACTCGTCGAGCCGGTCGGCGAGCTCGGTCGCCGTGAGCGGACCGTCGACGGTGAGCAGCTCCATGATCCCGAGCCGCACCGGGTGGGCGAGCGCCGCGAGCTCGCGCGGATCACTCAGCCGTCGGTACGACGGTCCTTGCTGTGCGTGGTCGGGCTGCTGCTCCGCGACTTCGAGCGCCGCTTCGCCCGCCGCTTGGACTGTCCCTTGCGTCGTGTGGTCACGGCGCGCCCCCCTCTTCTGGTTCGGCATGTATCGAAAGTAATCTTTCGAAAGACTTCTTGCAACCCGTTCCGAGCATCGTGTCGGCGGGTGCGGCTACGGTCGACAACCACGTCGCGGATGACTTGATTCCTGGTCTCCGGGCCCGGTCTCGATCTCTTGGGGAGGTGTCGGTGAGCTTCGTGCCCCTGACCGGGCCGGCGACCCTGCACGCCGCGGAGGCCCCGCGCGAGGGCACGGTGGAGTTCACCGACGACCGTCGCACGATCACGCTGCCGATCCGGGCGGCGCTGCCGGTGCTGGCCAAGGCCCGCACGGCCAGCGACGCCCACCCGTCCGTGGCGCTCCTCGCCGCGGCCTCGCTGCTCGGCATGCGGTTCGTCGCGGCCGGGAGGTTCGAGCCGGGCGACGGTGTCTGGCGGCTCTCCGAGCTCCACGCGGACGACGCCGAACGCATCCGGCGCCTGGGCGCCTCACGCGCCCACGCCGGGCTGACCGCCGACGCCGCCGAGGCCGTCGTACGCCGGGTGGTCGACGCCGTGGTCGACGCGATGCCGCGCACCGCGCCTTCGTCCGAGCGGCGCCGAGCGGCGCCGTCCGGCTCCCGGCCGAGGCCGCCCGACGAGGCGTTCGCCCACCGCCTCCAGGAGCTCGTGGCACGCCACCGGGGCGGCCGGTCCGACCTGCCGCAGCTGGTGACGCTCTCGCTCCGGGTCGAGGCCGACGAGGGGGAGCTGGTCGCGGGGGCGTGCCGCCTCGTCCTCCAGGTGCACGACGAACGCGACCCGCTCCACGTGTGCGACGCGGCGAGCCTGTGGCACGACCCGCCGTCCCGGCACGGCTTCGGCGACCGGGCGCGCACCCACACCACCTGGGCGCTGCGCGAGGCGGCCACCGCCTGGCCCCCGCTGGAGCGGCTGCTCGAGCAGCGCGTCCCCGACGAGATCACGCTCGACACCGACGACCTCGTGAGCCTGCTCGAGGACGGCGTCGCCGCGTTGCGCGCGGTGAGCATCGACGTGTTGTGGCCGCGCAGCCTGGGCCGCGACCTCAGCGCCACCGCCACCCTCGACCGCACACCCGGGAAGCGCGAGGGACAGCTGGTCGAGGGCGTGCTCAGCGGTGATGCGCTGTTCGCCTTCAACTGGCAGCTCTCGCTGCGGGGAGACCCGCTGACCGAGCAGGAGATGGACCAGCTCGCCCGCGCGACCTCACCGATGCTGAAGCTGCGTGGCGGCTGGACCGTGGTCGATCCGGCGATCGCCCGGAAGGCCCGCAAACGACTGATCCGGAGGGTCCCGGCGGCCCCGGCGGTGGCCGCGGCGCTGACCGGCGTGGTCGAGATCGAGGACGCACCGGCGGAGGTCGTCGTCGGCGCGGGCCTGCTCGACGTCCGCGAGCGCCTCCTGGGTGCCGCAACGGCTCCGCCGCTGCCCTCACCACCGGGGCTGGCCGCGACGCTGCGCGACTACCAGCGCCAGGGCTTCACCTGGCTCGACCGGGTGACGTCGCTCGGCCTCGGCGCCTGCCTGGCCGACGACATGGGTCTGGGCAAGACCGTCACCCTGATCGCGCTGCACCTCCACCGCGCGGTCCGGCGCTCGGGCCCCACGCTCGTGGTGTGCCCGGCCTCGCTGCTGGGCAACTGGGAGGCGGAGATCCGGCGGTTCGCGCCGGGTGTCGACGTACGCCGGTTCCATGGCGGGCAGCGGTCGCTCGACGACCTGGCCCCGACCGACCTGCGGCCCGACCCCGGCTTCGTGCTCACGACGTACGGCACCCTCCGGCGTGACGCCCCGGCCCTGACCGGCGTCGACTGGGGGCTGGTCGTCGCCGACGAGGCGCAGCACGTGAAGAACGCCCGGTCCGCAACCGCCCGCGCGCTGCGCACCATCGGGTCGTCGGCACGGGTGGCGCTGACCGGCACTCCGGTCGAGAACGACCTGACCGAGCTCTGGGCGATCCTGGACTGGGCCACGCCCGGGCTCCTCGGGAGCCGGCAGGCGTTCCGCAAGGTCTGGGCCGGGCCCATCGAGTCGGGGCACGAGCCGACCAAGGCGCGACAGTTCGCCGGGCTGATCGGGCCGTTCCTGCTGCGTCGCCGCAAGACCGATCCGGGCATCGCGCCCGAGCTGCCCGAGAAGACCGAGACCGACCACCTGCTCGGGCTGACCCGCGAGCAGGTCGTTCTCTACGAGTCGTTCGTCCGCGACACGATGGCGCGCATCGAGCGGGCCGACGAGGAGACCCGGCGTGGCCTGGTGCTCAAGCTGCTCACCGGGCTCAAGCAGATCTGCAACCACCCGGCCCACTTCCTCAAGCAGTCCGGCGGGCGTCTCGGCGGCCGGTCGGAGAAGCTCGACCTGCTCGACGAGCTGGTCGGCACCGTCCTGGCCGAGGACACCTCGGTGCTGGTCTTCACCCAGTACGTCGCGATGGCCCGGCTGCTCGAGGACCACCTGACCCGCGGCGGTGTGCCCCACTAGTTCCTGCACGGCGGCACCCCGGTCCGCCGGCGCG
>Ga0105239_10007685_pt1 | contig 12348 bp, 16 predicted proteins | sample KBSC44metaG_FD_92761 | JGI IMG/M metagenome (GOLD analysis project Ga0105239, IMG submission 92761) | Corn rhizosphere microbial communities from Kellogg Biological Station, Michigan, USA - KBS C4-4 metaG | ecosystem: Host-associated > Plants > Roots > Rhizosphere > Soil | place: Michigan, USA...
CGGAAAGGGCGGTGGAACGGAACTGGACATTGAGGCGTATCCTTTCGTAGGTGAATCATACAACAATGGAAGGGCTGTCTACTGAGCCCAACAAATCCGCCACCCGGCCGCCCGGACCGAAGAACGCAAGGCCCTGGCTGGGCGTGCTGCCGCTGTTCCGCAAGGACCCCGCAAATTACCTGCTCAAAATCGCGCGCGAGTACGGCGACCTGGCTTACATGCGGCTGGGGCCGCAGCATGCTTTTGTGGTGAGCGATCCCGATGCGATTCGCGACATCCTGATCACCGAGCAAGGCAATTTCACCAAAAGCCGTATGCTGGAGCGCGCCAAGGTACTGCTGGGCGACGGCCTGCTGACCAGCGAAGCCGAGTTTCACACCCGCCAGCGCAGGTTAGTGCAGCCGGCATTTCATCGCGATCGTCTGCCGCGGTATGCCGCCGATATGGTCGCCTGCGCTGAACGCGCCCGCGATGCGTGGCTCCCCGGCGCCGAACTCGACATGCATACCGAGCTGGATATGCATAGGGAGATGACGCGCTTGACACTGGCGATTGTCGGACGCACTCTGTTCAGCGCCGACGTCTCGTCCGACGCCGATGAAATCGGCCGCGCCATGACGCAAATCTTCGAGTTGTTCGACACCTTGCTGCTGCCGTTTTCAGACTGGATCCAGAAGCTCCCCATCCCTCCGGTGCGGCGCTTCGAAAAGGCGCGCGACCGCCTGGACAAAATCGTTTACGGACTGATCGCCGAGCGGCGGCGCAGCGGGAAAGACGCGGGCGATCTGCTCTCAATGCTATTGCTCGCCCGGGACGAAAACGATAACGCGCACATGACCGACAAGCAGGTGCGTGACGAAGCGCTGACGTTGCTGATCGCGGGACATGAGACCACCGCCAACGCGCTCACCTGGACCTGGTATCTGCTATCCCAAAATCCCCAGGTGGAAGCGCGCATGCACGCGGAGATCGACAGTGCGCTCGGCGGAAAGCGGGCGGAGTTTGACGATGTGGCCAACCTGCCCTACACCCGCGGCGTGTTCGCCGAATCTCTGCGCCTCTACCCGCCGGCCTGGGCCATCGGGCGGCGCGCGCGGGAGGATTATTCAATCGGCGGCTATACCATTCCCGCGAAGTCGATCCTGCTCATGAGCCCCTGGGTGGTGCATCGCGATCCCCGCTGGTGGCCCGAGCCGGAACGCTTCGATCCGGATCGCTGGCATCCCGACCAAGCCGCCCAGCGGCCGAAGTTCGCCTATTTCCCCTTCGGCGGCGGCGCGCGCGTGTGCATCGGCGAAAGATTCGCGTGGGCCGAAGGAGTGCTGGTACTGGCTACCATCGCCCAGCGCTGGAAGATGCGCCTGGTCCCGGGACATCCGGTGGAGACGCGGGCGGTGATCACGCTGCGGCCGAAATACGGAATGAAGATGACACTGGAGCCACGCCGGCGCAAGATGCCGCCGCAATAAGGCAACCCGCTCCGCGCGCGCAGGTGATCCGGCGAACTGGCTTATGCCTGGCGAATCAACTCGACATCAATCGTCAGATCGACTTCTTCGCCCACCAGAAAGCCGCCGGCTTCCAGAGCCACGTTGAAGGTCATCCCAAAATCCTGGCGATGCACCCGGGCCTTGGCGGTGGCCCCGCGGCGCAGGTTGCCCCACGGATCTTTGGTCTCCTCCGTAAGCTCTTCAACCTTTAGATCCACTTCCCTGGTGACGCCGTGGATGGTGAGGTCGCCCGCCACCGTGAAGCTGCCGCTGCCGCTGGCAGTGACTTTCGTGGATTTATACGTGATGGTTGGAAATTTTTCCACGTCGAAGAAATCCGCGCTCCTAAGGTGCGCGTCGCGCTGCTGGTCGTGCGTGCCGACGCTGGCCGCATCGATGCTGGCCTCGACGGTCGAGGCAGACGGGTTCGCGGGGTCAAAGGTGACGCTCCCGCTAATCTTGTCAAACTCGCCCTTCACGTTGGCGATCATCATGTGACGAACCTTGAACTGCGCGGAAGCGTGCGCGGGGTCGATCTGGTAAACGCTCATCAATATTTATCCCTTCGATTCAGTGAGTGGCCGTGGCGGCCCGGGCCGATGCTGCGGATCCCCAACGGGAGGCGCCCAATAGTTAGATGCAGACCGGGTACGAATGATTCGCATACCATGCACATCCGCGCCTGCATCGGCTCCCACCCCTTGGGATCGCGGCCGGGCAGGGCCAAATTAACCTCTCTCGGGTTTGAGCACCGCGATGTAGCCCAGATTACGATACAGCTGCCGGTAGTCCAGACCGCAGCCGACCACGAAGCGATCCGGAATCTCGAAGCAGCGGAAATCGATGGGCACTTGCACGATGCGCCGCACCGAGCGGTCCAGCAAGGTACAAATTCCAAGGGACCGCGGCCCCCGCCCGGCCAGGGTCTGCAAGAGATAGCGCGTGGTGAAGCCGGTGTCGACGATGTCCTCCACCAGCAGCACGTCTTCGTCGTGGATCGGCTCGTCCAGATCCTTCGCGATGCGCACCAGCCCCGGAGTCGGGCCCTGCGACGGACCGCCGAAGCTCGAAATCGCCAGGAAATCGATCTTGACCGGAATGGGAATCGCGCGCGCCAGCGCTGTCAGAAAAAACACGGAGCCCTTGAGCACGGCGATCAATTTGAGGTCGCGTCCTCGAAATTTTTCGCCGATATCGGCAGCCACTTCGGCGATGCGCGCCGAGACCTGCTCCTCGGTAAACAGGATGCGCTCGATATTCTCCGGAACAATTTCGGGGGAAGGCGTCATGAGTGCACCATCTTCAGGCCGTATTTAAATACCAGGTCCTGGAAATCTTTCTGGTAGAACACCTGGATGTTGATGTGCGGATAGATGGAGCGCAGCAATTTCACCTTGCGATTTTTCCGCGTCACCAGAGACTGCTTCATGGTCGTGAGTTCCACGTACAGGTCCAGCTCAGGCAAGTAAAAATCGGGAGTGAAGGCTTCCGTGACGCCGCCGTCTTTGTCCCATTGCAGGGGAAAACTGCGGGGTTCATATTCCCACTGGATGCGGTAAAAATCCAGCAGGTTGGCGAACATCTCTTCGCTGGGATGGCCGAAGCTGGCTCGCGTGACGCGCGCGCGGCCCGCCGGAACAATGCCGCGCTTGGCCAATTCCATGCGCGTTTCGAATTCGATTTCGTCGGCGGCGTTGGGAGAAAGCAGGCCTTGCTGGTCGAGACGACGGGCGGCGGCGGCGGCCAGCACCTCGGCAGCTTGCGCGGCGTCCATGTGGGTCAAGCTCAACGTGAGGTCGAAAGACCCGGCATCGACCGAGGCGCGCCCGAAACGCGCTTTGCGGAGACGCTTCTGCCCGGCGTCGAGTTCCCGCAGACGCGCCAAAGCTTCGGGTTTTTCCAGGCGCAGGTCCAGCATCAGCTTGCCGGCGCGATAGGCTTCGCTGGTCGTGATCCGGGCCCGCAGCACCCACGGCGCAGGCCGGAACAAATGCTCGGCGCCTTCGAGAGCGATCAGCAGCGGATGGTCCCGGGCCAAGCGCGCCAGCACCGCGACAGCGGCCGGAGCCCACGCCCGCGCAGGCAGCGGAGCCTCTCCGAATTCCTCGGTCATCCATTGGGCCAGGCGCGTTTCCGTGACCAGCTCGAAATCCAGGAGCTGCGCGACAGCTTGCGCCACTTCTTCCCAGCGCGACGCCGGATCGCCCGAAATCGTCAGCAATGCCATCCGCTACATTGTCAGAATATCAGCACCGGTGAACCCCGGAATATTTTTGTGTCAGTAGTGCGGCAAACGCCCGCATCATTGGCGCAGTGACCACCCGCCGCCACTTCTGGGTTGTCCAGAATCTCCCACTGAATGTCCGGCCCTCATGTCGTGAGCGACTTACCTTCCTGGATGACCGCGTGCACAGAGGACTTGGAGACGCGCCGCAACGATAGCCGTAATGACAAGGAGAAAGAGAAATGAAAAAACTGTTAGCAGCATTGATTTTGACCGCGGGAATGGGCTTCGCGCAATTCTCCGTGGGAATTCACATTGGTGAGCCGCCGCGCCCCCGCGTGGTACGGGTCCGCCCGAACTCACCCGGCCCCGGTTATTCCTGGATAGACGGCTATTGGTATCCGCAGGGCAGCCGCTATACCTGGCATCAAGGTTACTGGACTCGGCCCCCGTACGAGGGTTCGCAATGGATGGCTCCGCGCTATGAAGGCGGCATGTATTATCAGGGCTACTGGAACGGCAATAACCGGCAAGTGGAACACAACCACCAGTGGGATCGCAACCGCCAGCGCCGCGATTACCAGGATCGCGATGGCGACGGCCGTCCGGACCGCCGTTAGTTACAGCCGCCGCACCGGCTGATCCAGCACTTTATTCAGCATCTCCTGCACCGTGAGGCTACTCCGCGGTGGCCGCAGCGCCGGCGCAAGCTCAGCTAATGGCTCGAGCACAAACCGGCGCTCGGCCATCCGCGGATGCGGTATCTCGAGTCCGGCGGCGTGGATCACGGCGTCGCCGAAGAGCAGTATGTCGAGGTCGATCAAGCGCGGCCCTTTGGCCACTGAGCGCTGACGGCCCATTTCGTGTTCCACTCGCAGCAGCCGCGCCAGCAACTGGCGGGGAAACAAAGTAGTTTCCGCCGCCACTACCTGGTTCAGAAACCAGGGCTGATCCACGATCTCGCGCGGCGCCGTTTCATAAACCGAGGAGACTCGCGTCACACGGACATGCGGCGATGCGATTTGTTCGCGCGCCAGCAACAGGTTCGCGACACGGTCCCCCAGGTTCGAGCCCAGCGCGATGTAGACGGTTTTCACGGCTTCATTTCTTAGAAACGGCTCTTAGAAAAGAGCTCCCTGCGAGCCGCCCCGCTTGCGCGCGATGCCGAAGTATTCAAAGCCGCGTTCAGTGCCCACGCGGCCGCGCGGAGTGCGATCCAGAAAACCCATTTGCATCAGGTAGGGCTCGTAGACTTCTTCGATCGTGCCCTGCTCTTCGTCAATCGAGGCCGCGATAGTGCTCAACCCCACCGGCCCCCCGCCGTATTTTTCGAGCACGGTCAACATGATCTTCTGGTCGATTTCGTCGAGACCAAAGCGATCGACTTCCAGCAGATCGAGCGCTTTCTCGGCGACCCCAGCGTCGACCACTCCATCCGCCCGCACCTGCGCGTAGTCCCGCACCCGGCGCAGCAGGCGGTTGGCAATGCGCGGCGTCCCCCGGCTGCGGCGGGCAATTTCTTCCGCGCCGGCCGCATCCACTTCGATATTCAGCAGCGCCGCCGAGCGCTTAACGATACTCGCGAGTTCCTTAACCTCGTACGGATTCAGGCGCAGGACCAGACCGAAGCGGCCGCGTAACGGCGCGCTGATGATGCCTTGCCGGGTGGTGGCGCCGATGGCCGTGAAGTGTTTGATGTCCATCGGCACGGTGCGCGCCCCAGGCCCGGTGCCAATCAGGATATCCATGCGGAAATCTTCCAGTGCCGAGTAGATCATTTCTTCGACGTCCGGTTGCAGCCGATGGATTTCGTCGATGAAGAAAACTTCGCGCTCGGCCACGTTGCTCAGAATGCCCACCAGATCCAGTTTTTTCTGCAGCACCGGACCGGAGGTCTGCTGCATCCCCACGCCGAGTTCGGCGGCGATGATCCCGGCCAGCGTGGTTTTGCCCAGTCCGGGCGGACCGTAGAGCAGTACATGGTCCATGGCTTCGCCGCGTTTGCGTGCCGCTTCGATAGCGATCGAAAGCTGTTCCTTGAGCTTGCTCTGGCCCGCGAAATCGGCCAGCCGCAGCGGCCGCAGCGCAGTTTCAAACTGCCGCTCTTCCTCGCGCAGCGACGCCGAAACAATGCCCTTTTCCTGCATGAAGCTCTAGTGTAGTGGAACCGCTCCAAGCCCGCCAATAAGATGCCCCGGCGCAGCGGACTTGCGATTCCGCCCCGCGAAACCGCATAATGGCGTCATTGAGAGATCGGAGGAGCTGCATAGATGGGACGAATCCTAACTTTGAACCCACCCTACAACGGAATGTCAGCGATCGTGAATGTGCTGGCCCGGGTGGGCCCCGGCGAGACAAATAATACAGAGGATGTAAAGGTTGTGCAGCGCCTGATGCAGATGGGCGCCCGCGGAAAGGCTCCGGCCGCGAGTATCGGAGTTCCGCAGGTGACCGGGCATTTCGACGCGGCCACGGGCTTCTGGATTTACCATGCCCAACGGCTTTACAGGAACCTGACGGTGGATGGAATTGTGTCTCCCGCGCACGGCGCTCACTACGCCCCCGGCGGAAGCATCTGGGCCATTGTGATTTTCAACGACATTGCGAAGTCCACTTGTCCCCAGGATTACGCGGCTTTCATGGCCCAATCGGCCACCTGACGGCAGGTTGAATTTACCTCACCAGTTTCAGCGCGCGCCGGAACAGCGCGTCAAAATCGTTGGATTCGCTCTCCGAATGCGCCTTCCGGGCCGCCGCTTCCGCCGCTGCCCGGGTAGCCCCGAAATTCATAAGCGCGGAGATCACGTCCTCTTCAATACTGCTGAAGGCGGCTTTGGGCGCGCCGCTCCCGCCGGCCTGCGAGGCACTCAGCGGCCCTAACTTATCGCGCAGTTCCAGAACCATGCGCTCTGCGGTTTTTTTGCCGACTCCGGGGATGCGCACCAGTTGCTCCACCGCGCCGGAGCGAATCGCCGCGACCAGATCCTCAGTGGTCAGTCCGCTCAGCGCCGTGATCCCCAGCTTGGGGCCGATGCCACTCACCCCAATCAGCTTTTCGAACAGCGCCTTGTCGTCCCGGGTCGGAAATCCATATAACGCCAGGATGTCCTCGCGCACATGCTGATAAATGTGCATCTGCACCGGCCCGCCCAGTTCGGGAAGCGACGAATACGCCGACACCGGGATGGCCACTTCGTAACCCACCCCGTGCACGTCGATGACGATCTGGTTGGGATGTTTTTCGAGAAGCGTGCCACGCAAGTGCGAAATCATCAGAACTTAAGGATACGAAAATCGGGAAGTCCCGCCCACCGCCGTAGTTCACCAGGGTACCTACGGCGTAGTGCACCGGCCTTAGCGATTGCGTTGCGCAATCCATTCAGCTAGGTGCCTTTATCTCTGTGATTCTTCGCGGGGGCACCGATAAGCGGTATTCAGAATAGGATTCAGCCGGCTTGGAGGGCGAGATGCGTCGAAAATCTGTGACGGCTGCGGGACGGCCGAGGAGCCGGGAGCGCGGCTTCGTGCTGGTCACAATGGCGGTGGCCGCAATCGCACTCATCGGCGTCCTGGGGCTGGCGGTGGACCTCGGCCACATGTTCATCTCCAAAAATGAGACCCAGGCTTATTGCGATTCGGCGGCGCTGGCGGCTGCGCTGGCGCTGGACGGGACCACTGGCGGGATCACCAGCGCGAAGGCGGCGGTTACCAATTCCACCAACGCGTGGAACTTCAGCACCGCCGGTATCAGCAACCCCACCGTCACATTCGCAACGGGGCTGGCCGGCCCCTGGCAGAGTAATCCGAATCCCGCCACCGGGTTTTCGTTCGTGAGAGTCAACGCGATGGTGCCGATGCAGCTTTACTTTATTCCGGTGCTGATCGCGCAAACCGTAGCGAATGTCAATTCGATCGCCACCGCAGCGCAAATCGATCTCACTTCGATTCCAACCGGACTAGCGCCTTATACCGCAGTGAGCACCAACACGACCGGACCGAATTTTGGGCTGGTGGTCGGAAGCTCTTACGATCTCCATTGGCCGCAATTCAATTCTCATCGCGTCGGCTGCGACCCCACCACTCCCGACTTTTGTTTTAACCGGCCGCCGTGTGCTGGAGATACGGCCGCGTCAAAGACCGCAGTGGTCGCAAATTGGGGGGACAGCAACAGCGGCTTCTGGGGCAGTGATTCCAACGCCGTTATCAAACAAGAGGTTCTCAATCTTATTCAGATACAGGGTGTCGCCGTAGGCGATAATATCGAACCGATTCTTACCAACGGAACCAAGCAGAGCGAAGCGAGTATCTTGGATGAACGCGTGAGCCAGGACGTCAATACTACCGACAACACAGTCAGCGCTTACCTTGCGGCCGCCCACAATGGCCGGCGGCTGCTTGCGGTGCCAGTAGTGGATCCAATCAATCCGAATACGACAAGTGTGATCGGCTATGGGGTGTTCCTGCTGCAGGCGGACGGTCAGCCCAGCAATTACTACAAATCTAACTCCACCGGCAATGAACCCTACTGCGCAATTTACGCGGGGACCTATGACATCGGCAGCCCGAATCCGGGCGTCGGAGGCACCTCGGGTGGCTCCCGCGTGAAGCTGGTTCAATGAAACTGACGCTCCGGAGAGCAGGGAAGCGGGCACGCGATTGCGCCGGTAACATCATGGTTGAATTTGCCCTGGGATCGGGCATCCTGGTGATGGCGTTTGTCGGGACCTTCCAGTTCGGCTACACCTTTCTGCAATATAACAATCTGGAAAATGCGGTGGCGCGGGGCGCCCGCTACGCTTCGCTGATCCCTTACGATTCCACCACCACCACTCCGTCCGGCGCGTTTTCGTCGGCGGTGAAGAACATGGTCTTGTACGGCAGCTCAACCGCCGGCGCCTCCCCGGCTCTTCCCGGCCTCACGACCACCAATGTCAATTTGACGGTGACGTTTACAAATGGGGTGCCGAGCGCTATGACGATTTCCGTCAGCGGCTACTCTATCAATTCGATTTTCGCCACGTCCACGCTCACCAATAAGCCGAAAATCACTTATGCGTACCAGGGAATATGGACACCAATTTAAAAAACTTTCAGCAGGTCCGCGGCGCGAAGTCGCTGACCGGCAGGAACTCGCGCGGCGGTATAAAGTCACGGCGCAAGAAATCGGGCGGAAGCGTAATGGTTGAGACCGCGCTGATCTTTCTAGTGTTTGCCTGCCTGCTGCTGGGCGCTTTCGACTTCGGGCAATTCCTGTTCGTGCACCAGGCCCTGGTCGAGCGCGCCCGCTACGCGGCGAGATGGGGCGCCATCACCGATCCCACCGACTCAGCGTCCATTACCAACATGGTGCTGTACAATTCTCCGAGCGGCTCGGGAACCGGTTACTTCAATTTAACTTCAGACAATGTATTCGTAACCAGCCCCGGCATCGGGACCGACAACTATGTCCTCAACGTTCGGCTCTCCGGTTACAAATACACCAGGGTGTCGCCCTACATCGCCGGTACCTATACCGGACCGCAGATCAACGTGTCGGTGCCGCTGGGGATCTTTAACTAGCTCGGGCGCGATCGCCGCCCCCGGCCTCAGGGCGCAATCTTCTCGATACGCACGGCCGTGCCATAGCACAGCACTTCGGTGACGCCCTGCATCACTTCGGTGGCGTCATAACGGACGCCGATCACGGCGTCAGCGCCCATCATAATCGCGTGACTCACCATCTTCTCGAAGGCCTGCTCGCGAGTTTTCTCGCACAAATCGGTAAGCAGGCTGATATTCCCACCGACAATCGTTTGCAGGCTGGCGCCGATGGTGCCAAAGATCGAGCGCGAGCGCACGATGATGCCGCGTACCAGGCCCAGGTTGTGGGTAACGCGAAAACCATCCAGAGTGAAAGCGGTGGTAACGAAATCGTGGGTCATAGTAATAGAATGATAGTCCCGCGGGGGACAGGTTCACGCGCGCAGCGACACCTGCACGAGCCTAACGCGCGGATGGAAGCGCAAACGGCACGTCTCGTTCGGCGTTGAGCTGCCTGGAAAAGTCCCGATCCACCTGAGCCAAGCTCACTTGGTCGAGAACGCCCTCACGGCTGACGTAATGCAGCGTGTCGCCCTGCACCCAATAGGCGATCACGGGACGGATGCTGTGATCCTGCATCGCGATCAGGAAGATAGTGGGCTGATCGTCGGCCAGCACGCCCGGCGCTGTCGTCCGCAGGGGAGCGCTTGCAACCGGCGCGGCTGCCGAAGGAGCCGTCTCCCCTCCGGGCTGCGGCAACGGCACGTTCGAGTAGTCGCGAAACTGCGGATGAACGCTGTCGGTTTGGAAATTCTGATTGATGATCACAGTGGGCGGGGCCGGGGCCGGCTGGGCCGCGAAGGGTTCGGCGTAGCCCGGGCCGGGATTGTAGCCGCCGAAAATTGGATCGTAGGTTCCGGGTGCCGGATTGTGAACACTGGGATAGTCGCTAGCGTAAAAACCGTCGAAACCATAGCCCATCCCAGAGCCGCCATACACCGGATACGGAATGTAAACCGCACCGCCGCCGAAGTTACGGCGTCCGCCGCCCCTATGGCCATTCCCGATGAAGCCTCCGCCGATCCGTCCACCACCGGGTTGCCCCCCACCGCCGATTCTTCCACCACCAGCGCCCGGAGGGATGGGGGCAGGCGCGCGAAGTGCCCCGGGCGAGGGGACTCCAGGATGCAAGATATTCCCGTAGGATCCGGCCGGACTGTGCTGCGCGAACGCTGCGGGTACGGCGGCGAGCGTGCCGGTCAGGATGAGGCGCGGGATGAGGCGCATGGTGATACCGTCCTACCCGATTATAGACGCGAAACCGGGGGGATTAAGGTACTGATTTCAGGTACTACGATTCAGAACTGGTACAACATCAAATAAACCACCACCCCGGTCACACTGACGTAGAGCCAGATCGGCAAGGTCCAGCGAGCAATGGCCTTATGGCGAACGAACGCTCCCTTAAGACCGCGGCGCAGCGTGATAATCGCCAGTACCGGCACGCTCGCCGCCAGTATGGTGTGGGTGGTCAAGATGGTCAGGTAGAAGGTGCGGATCAGGCCGGTGCGCGGATAATGCACTGAGCCCACCTGCAAGTGATAAATCAAGTAACACACCAGGAACACGCTCGATACCGCGAACGCCGCCAGCATTACGCGCTTGTGGGCCTCGCGGCGTCCTTGCTTGATGAGCGTAAAGGCGGTGACCAGCAAGACGGCGGCCGTCGCGTTCAATACGGCGTCGATGGCGGGAAGATCGTGGAGGCCGATCAGAGTTGCTCCTTGAGCAGGCGCTTGGTATCGGCGATCAAGGCCGGAATCGCTTCCGGCTCCGACGTCAGATAATAGCCGCGAATGCGCCCGGAGCCGTCGATCAAGGCGAAGCGCGTCGAATGTTCCAGGCTGCCGTCCACATTGCCCAGCATGAAGACGCCGCGGCTCATGCGGTTCAGGTCGGCTTCAGCGCCGGTGAGGAAATACCATTTCCCCGGAGCGGCTTCGAAGTGCTGGGCGTAGGCGGCGAGCACGGGCGGTGTGTCGCGCGCCGGATCGACAGTGAAGGACACGAAACGCACACCGTCGTTCCCGTCGAGCGCCGCCTGGACCTGGTGCATCTGCGAGCTCATGCGTGGGCACGGACCCGGGCAATTGGTGAAAATGAAATCCGCAACCCAAATTTTCTTATTTAGCTTAGCGCTGCTCTGAAACGCCGCGCCGGTTTGATCGGTAAGGGTGAAATCCGGGACCACGCCAAAAGAAGGCAGTGGAGGCTTGCCGCTGCATCCGGCCATTGCCAGCGCGCCCAAGATCGCGCTAGTAGCGAATGCCGTCGAACGCCAGGAGGCCATAAAGCACCGGAAGATAGACCACGCTCGCCAGCAACACCTGACGGGCGCGCGGCACCGTGCGGTCATAGGACGCGCGCACACCCGCGTAGAAGTAATACAATCCGACCGCCACCGCCCCGTAAACGTAGTAGTGGCCGACCATATCGAAATATTTTGGCAGCAGGCTGATGGGAATCAGCACCAGGCTGCACCAGACGATGCGCCGCGCGGTGGATTCGTTGGACGGCTCCACCACCGGCAGCATCCGGATGCCGGCCTTGGCGTAGTCCTCGCGATACATCCAGGCGATGGCGTAGAAGTGGGGAAACTGCCACAGAAACAGGATGGCGTAGAGCACTCCGGCTTCCCAGTTCAGCAGGCCGCTGGCGGCAGCGTAGCCGATCAGCGGAGGCATGGCGCCGGGAATCGCGCCGATGGTAGTCGAATGCGGCGAGATCTTTTTCAGCGGCGTGTATAAGAAAAGGTAACTGAATTCGGTAAACGCGCCCAACAGCGCGGTCAGCAGGTTGGCGCCGAACCACAGTTCGAGAAATCCGAAGATCGATAGTACCAAGCCGAACTCGAAGGCCGCCTTGGGCGTCATGCGGCCGGACGGAATCGGACGCTGGCGCGTTCGCCGCATCTTGCCGTCGCCTTCGCGCTCGTACCACTGATTCAGCGCGGCCGTGCCGCTCGCAAGCAGCGCCGTACCCATCAGCGCGTGGAACAGAACCAGCCAACTGAAGCTGCCCACCAAGTGCTCGGCGCACAGAAACCCGATCGCC
>Ga0105239_10007686_pt1 | contig 12344 bp, 9 predicted proteins | sample KBSC44metaG_FD_92761 | JGI IMG/M metagenome (GOLD analysis project Ga0105239, IMG submission 92761) | Corn rhizosphere microbial communities from Kellogg Biological Station, Michigan, USA - KBS C4-4 metaG | ecosystem: Host-associated > Plants > Roots > Rhizosphere > Soil | place: Michigan, USA...
CCCATCGAGCGATCGGCCAGCACATAGGCCTTGCCGTCTTCGCCGCGGCCCACCACCACGATGCCGCATTCGTCGCCATGGGTGGACACCGGCGGATCGACCGCGACGACGATGCGCGTAAGCTCCGGCGCCTCGCGCACGCGGCCGCGCTCGATCCAGTCGCGCCGCCATAGCGCCGCATCATTGTCGGCGATGATCTCCGCATCGAGTTCCTGGCGCCCGAGCCGCGTGCCGCCGTAGCGCGCCTCCAGACTCTCCACGAATCCCGGCGCGAGATTGACGATGTTCGCGCGCGTCGTGCCGTGGGTGTGTACGACGCCCTTCTCCTTCATCAAAGTCTTCAGCGCCGCGATGTTGCGCGGCGTCGTCGTCAGCATCAGGCGCGGGCTCTTTCCGATGCGCAGCGCCATGCGCAGCATGTCGAGTGCTGCTTGCGGATCGCGCCATTTGCAGAACTCGTCGCCCCAGGCAGCATCGAACTGATGCCCGCGGATTCCGTCCGGCTCCTCGGCGCTCAGCACAGCGGCGACAGCGCCGTTCTCCCAGCGCACGCGATAATTCGACGGCTCGTAGACCGCGCCCGATGTGGCACGCATCAGGCCGGATTCGCCTTCGATCATCACAGCGCGCGCATCGTTGAACGTCGCGCCGAGAAGCGCGATGCGGCGGAATTTTCCGGATTCCACGCCGTCCGCGATCCAGCCGGCGCCTGCACGCGTCTTTCCGGCGCCGCGTCCACCGAGGTATAGCCAGGTGCTCCAGCGTCCGTTCGGCGGACGCTGCTCCTTGCGCGCCCAGAAGTACCAGCCTTGCAGAATCGTGGTCGCAACGTCGTCATTCATCTTCTCCATCAGCCGGATTCTCTCCGCGCGCGGCTGCAAGAGCATCGAATTTACGTTTAAGTTCTTCCAAAGCGCCTGCATTGCTTGAAGCCTTGCTGTTGCGCATCGCGGCGCGCTGGGTTTCCGTGCGGATGAGGCGGTTGATGGTGAGTTCGAGGCGATGCAGCGTCTGCGAACTCAAATCCCGCGTCTCCGGATCGTTTTTTTCGTCGTTGACCTTGGGATCTTCGAATTTGATGAGCTGGCGGTTCACCTGTTCCAGCAATCGTCTGACCATGTTGTCCATCCATCCTGGCGGAACATCTTCCGCCTTGCGTCCGACCCACGCGCCCATCGCCGTTTCCGCGTAGACGCGGTCCGTGGGTTCGTCCGTCGATGACATTGAAGGGTGTGTTCAGTCTCTGGGTTTCGGGCACGCGAGCGGCACAGCCGCCGCCGGTGATGCTGCGAATTTCACGTTTTCAATTTCCGTTATTCCCCGCACACGGATGTCGCAAAAAAAATCCGCCGGGAAAATGGCGGCTTCGCGTCGGGGTGCAATTGTGCGGATATGGGAGAAATGTTCATTCGACCGTTACTGTTCAAGGGGGTCCGGAAAAATAATTTTCGACCGCTCAAGATTTTGAATTCATTCGCGAAATGCGCGATTTCATCCTCATGTTGCAGCGCAAGATAACTGCATAAAATAAATTTTCGGAGGCGAAAAACGCGTAGCCCTCTCCCCCACGAACGTGGGGGAGAGGGTTGGGTGAGGGGGTGTCGAAACGTGAAGCGCACTGTATCCGCAGCTTCACGTCGATCCGATTTCGATTTCTGACTTTGCCGCCCCCTCACCCTGCCCTCTCCCCCGCTTCGCGAGGGAGAGGGTGAAACGGAGTTCATCCACCACCTCTTAACGCTGCCACGCGCATTCCCTCTAAAGCCTTGAAACTGCCCCAAAGTTCGGTCACGAAGCCGCGGCTATGGGCGACTGGATCATGGAAATCCTGGAAAGTATCGGCGGCTGGCTGCATGCGCGCCGGCGCGGGCTGGCGAAGCTTGCGGCGCTGGCCGTCGTCATCGTCACCCTGCCCTTCGCGGCGCTGGCGCTGCTGCCGACGGTCTTGAGCCTGTTCGCGCCGCCGCTCGACTCCACGAAAGATCTCTACACCGTCAACCGCCCGCTCGCCTTCACCTTCCTCGATGCCAACGGCAACGAGATCGGCCATCGCGGCGCGGCGGTGGGGGAGCGCCTGCATCTGACCGAGATGCCGGCCTACCTTCCCGCCGCCTTCATCGCGATGGAGGATCGGCGCTTCTACGATCATCATGGCATCGATGTGCGCGGGCTGCTGCGCGCGACCTTGCGCAATGTGCGCGCGGGCCACTGGGTCGCCGGCGGCTCCACCATCACCCAGCAGACCGCCAAGATCGTGTTCACGTCGCAGGAACGCACGCTGGCGCGCAAATGGCAGGAATTGTTCGAGGCGGCGCAGCTCGAGAAGTCGCTGTCGAAGACGCAGATCCTAGAGCTCTATCTGAACCGCATCTATCTGGGCTCCGGCGCCTACGGCGTCGACGGCGCGGCGCATGTCTATTTCAACAAATCGGCGCGCGATCTCACCTTGCCGGAAGCCGCGATGCTGGCGACGCTCACCCGCGCGCCTTCCGTGTTTTCGCCGCGCCGCGATCTGGCGGCGGCGCAGGCCCGCGCCCGGATCGTGCTCGCCACCATGGTGGAGACCGGCGCGATCACGCAGAAGGAAGCGGACGCCGCGAAGGCCGACCCGGCCGCGATCGTCAGCCACGCGATCACCGACTCGCGCAATTTTTATCTCGACACCGCCGCGGACGAGGCGATGCGGCGCGCCACCATCGGCGGCGTGGCGCCGGCAAACGATCTGGTCGTGCACACGGTGATGGAGCCGAAAATCCAGGACGAAGCGCGCGCCGCCGCGCTCAAGGTGTTGCGCAAATCCGGCAGGAAGATGCATGCCAGCGAAGCCGCCGTGATCGTGATGAAGCCCGACGGCGCGGTGTCGGCGCTGATCGGCGGCATCGACTACGCCGAGAGCACCTTCAACCGCGCGACCCAGGCGCATCGCCAGCCCGGTTCCGCCTTCAAGCCGTTCGTCTATCTCGCGGCGCTGGAAGCCGGTCTCACGCCATGGGACGTGCGCGACGACGAGGCGGTGGACATCGACGGCTGGAAGCCGACGAATTTCGGCGGCCGTTCCTATGGCACCCTGACGCTGGCCGATGCGCTGGCGCATTCGGTCAACACCATCACCGCGAACCTCGCGCAGGAAGTCGGCATCTCCACCATCGTGGACGCCGCGGCGCGCTGCGGAATCTCCTCGCCGCTGGAGCAGAACGCATCGCTCGCGCTCGGCACCTCGGAAGTCACCCCGATCGAACTCACCACCGCCTATGCCGCGTTCGCGAGCGGCGGCATGGCGGTTGAGCCCTATTTCGTGACCGAGGTCGATGGCCCGAACGGCCAGGTGCTCTACAAGCGCAAGGCGCCGGAGCCGCAGCGCATCATCGCCGAACATGTGAACAAGGATCTCGTCGCGATGATGTACGGCGTGGTGACCTCAGGGACAGGCCGCAGCGCGTCGCTCGTGGCGCACGAAGCCGCGGGCAAGACCGGCACGACGCAGGATTATCACGATGCCTGGTTCGTCGGCTTCACCACCGACTATGTCGCCAGCGTGTGGGTCGGCAACGACGATTCCTCGCCGATGAAGACGGTAACGGGCGGCTCGCTTCCCGCCGCGATCTGGCGCGACGTGATGACCGTGGCCGAGAAGGGCAAGCCGTCCACGCCGCTCGACAAATCCGAGCCGCAGGCGCCGGTCGACGAGTCGGTGCTGGATGGCATGGTCGTCGAGCCCAGCGGCACCGGCGACGATGAATCCGGCAATGCGCGCACCGAGACCAGCGAGCAGCAGGAGCAGCGCGAGGAACGCGGCCAGCATCACGGCTTCTTCGACTGGCTGTTCGGACGCAAACCCACGGCACCACCGCCACCGCCTCCGCCGCCCGGCGCGCCGCAGAATTCCGACAGCGACGACGACAACGATTCGAATTAGTTCTGCTTAACCTCCCCCTTGTGGGGGGAGTTATGCACTTGACATACCGGACGGGAAAGCCCATATTCATTGGGAGAGAAGGACTTTCCCATGACTGCCGATCTGACAAACCCGATTTTCACGAACGAAGAAGCCGCCCGCAAGCACTTCGAAGCGATCCGCTGGCCGGATGGCGTCGTTTGCCCGCATTGCGGCGTTGTAGGCGAGGCTACGGAGCTTCAGGGCAAGTCCACTCGTCCGGGCCTCTACAAGTGCCGCGCCTGTCAGAAGCCGTTCACGGCCACGATGGGAACGCTTTACGAGCGCTCGCACATCCCCATGCACAAATGGCTTCTGGCAACGCATCTGCTAGCCGCCAGCAAGAAAGGCATGTCCGCGCATCAGCTCTGGCGGATGCTCGGCTTTGGTTCCTACCGCACGGCTTGGTTCATGGCGCATCGCATTCGCGAAGGCATGGCACCGTTGAAGGGCAACGCTCCGCCGCTCGGCGGCGAAGGCAAGATCGTTGAAGGCGATACCACCTACATCGGCGGGAAAGAAAAGAACAAGCATCGCAACAAGCGCACGAAGGGCAACATCGGCGGCAAGGGCAAGATGATCGCTCATACGCTTGTGGAACGTGGCGGTCGCGCCCGTTCCGATCATATCGCCAACGTCGCCGGTAAGACGCTTCGCCCTATCGTTATGAAGCAGGTCAGTCGCAAGTCGTCCTTCATGACGGATACAGCGGGCGGCTACATGGAAATGGGCAAAGAGTTTGCTCGTCACGAAATGGTCGACCACGGCGCGGGCGAATATGTGCGCGGCGATGCCCATAGCAACACGGTCGAGGGCTACTTCGCCACGCTAAAGCGCGGCATCATCGGCACATATCACCATGTCAGCGAGGCGCATTTGAAGCGCTACCTTGCAGAATTTGATTTTCGCTACAACGAGCGCATGGCGCTAGGCGTGACTGACGCAGATCGCGCGTTCAAAGCGGTCAAGGGCGTGGAAGGCAAGCGTCTCACCTATCGACAGAAACCTGACCAAGCCGCGAACGCCTAAGCAGATCGCGCGCCGTTTCCTTCGTTGGCGCAAGGCGAACAGCCACGGCGGCAAGCGCGATTCGACTCCGAGTTGACCCGGCGCGATAATTCTAGGGTGAATATGATTCGGGCAGAGGTGGTTCAGACCTCTGCCCGCGTCAATCCCGCAAATTTAGTGATCGCACGCGGGACTGAGTCTTACGACAAGGGAATATTTCCCTTCAATTGGCTCTCGGTCAAGGCGATCACGCTCTTTTAGAAGGGCGACCGCTGGTCGCACGTAAGCAAATGGCACTTTTTGCAATTACTTTCCGCATTCACGCGGACAGCACTTATGAGTCTCGCTACGAAAGCGTGGTAGCCGCTATCAAGACTGCGACTACCTCGACCTATTGGGCGGAACCTACTTCCTTTTTCCTCATCGAATACGGTGGAACTTCGAGCGCGCTCACAACAGCAATAGACGGGGCCAGCACCTTCGCAGAAAGCAAAGACATACTTCTGGCCATCAATTTGAGTGCGAAGGCCTACAGCGTAATCGGCAAATCTACCGATGCAGACTTGAAGAAGTTAATGGACGCTCGCTGAAATACTTTTGATGCACGTCAACCGGAACTCTCAGGAGCCGCGCGACGTGCATCACTAGTTTCAATTTGAGTCTCTTCAACGGCGTCACTGTCCTAGTTTCCATTCTTGGGAGTTTTCACGAGATGATATGGCTTCGGAGACATTTCCCAGCAGAGAACAACTGGGCAAACACAGACCTATTGGATCGCGGAGAACACCTCCAAACGATCTATCCGCGCGAGTTCATGATGGTTGCGCAGAAACATGGCGCTGTTGACGCAACTATTTGGGTTCGCCTTCCATCTCAATCGCTGGCCGGAATGTTTCCGGACTTCACAGAAGCGGCAATTGAAGAGTTAAAAGCACGACCGACAAGACTCGTTGTCGAGGAAAGTCAATTTACCGAGCTATTTGGCCGGCTTCCTGACGCGCGATGATTTTGGCGCTGTAGCGCGGGCTTTGCGCTTCAGTGGTTCGTGCTTTTTCGGCGGCGTAGCGATCATGTTTCGCACGATGGCGTCGCGGCGGCTGGCTGTCTCTTTGGCTGAATAGGTTTCGTCAGATGATTTCATTGAAGAACCTTTCGAAGCGCCCACTTTCTCCGGATGACATTCGCACCATTGCGCAGACGCTTGCAACGCATTCCGATAGGGAGGCGGCCATCGTTGGGGCCGCGATGCTCGAAAGCGCCCTAGAAGACCTATTCCGAGCTAGGTTCGTCGTTCTTACCCCAACTGAGGATGACGCTATCTTTGCGGGCCACGGTCCGCTTAGCACAATGTCTGCAAAGATAATGATGGCCCAAGCGCTGAATCTCTTCAGCAGCAACGTGAAAAATGATCTAGGAACAATCGTCAAAATCCGAAACACATTCGCTCATGGACAGAGCAATTTTACGATGGATGAGCACGCCATTACTCAGGCCTGCCGGTCTCTCAGGATGAAAAATGAAGCAGACCTGTTCATTGAGCTTAAGCGAGACAAATCTATTACGTTCTCAGCCATCCTCACCGAAGTGGAGGATGCGCTAGAAGGCGCGCCCCAAACGATAGCGATATTTGATGGCATTGAACTACGGATGTGGACGGACGATTCGCTTAAGACAAAAACGGCGTTCAGTAGAACGGTGTATTATCTTTGGCTGTACCTTCACATCCTCCGAAGCGCGCTCACCCAGAAGACCTAGCGCGCACCGACTCCATCGCTAGGTATGCCCTCGTAAGAGCCTCCTCGATATCTTCGAATCGACTATCAAAGGCGAATGCCTCCGCACCCGCGCGGATCATATCCGGCGTGACATCAGTTCCCTTTGACGGCCTGTCACCGCTTGTATGGCCGTCAGCATTCAGGTATGTCAAGTGCATAACTCCCCTTGTGGGGAGGTCGGCGAACGAAGTGAGCCGGGTGGGGGTCGCGCTCCATCCGCGCACTCCGACCCCCACCCGAAATGCTGCGCATTTCGACCTCCCCACAAGGGGGAGGTTAAACGAGCTACTATTGCGGCGAGTTGGCGAGCAGGTAGGGATAGCCGTCATTGATGCTCGCGCTCTGTCCCCAGATCGAAGGCGTGAATCCCGCCGGCAATCCGGATTTCAACTGCGCGTCAGTGAGACTCGACACGGCAGGGCAATCGTCGGACTTTTTGCTACGGCCGGTCGCAAAGGTCGTATCCGAATCCCAATAGTCATCACTACCGGCGGGGCATCCCGTAGCGAAAAAGGGCCCTTTGGCTTCACAATATGAACACGTCAAGCTTGAGATCGTGTAGGACGCATCGATCTCTCCTCCTTGTGCGTTGAATCGAACAAATCCGCCCATATAGATGTATTCGCCCGCACTAACGGCACCAGTTACATAGGAGCGGCTGATGGTGCCAAAGTTCTGGTCGGCAAAACCTCCCGTGTAATTATCGGATTCGTGGACCCCTCCAGCGGCGCCAGTGCCACCATAAACCGGTGACGATGACCACGACTGGTCGATGGTACCTTCGTTGTAATCCACGAAGCCGCCGGAATAGCTGCTGCCATCATTCCCAAATTGCGCACCGCCCGCCTCCACTGTGCCGCTCGAATAGGAGAGACTCACAGAGCCAAAATTATTTCCAAGAAGTCCTCCGACAAAAGTTCCCAAATTTCCCACGACCGCCGCACTCGAACCAGATGAAGCGATCGTCCCGCTGTTGTCGCCTGCCAAGCCACCACCACCGTTAAATCCTCCCGTCACCTGAACGGATGTTTCCACAACATGGCTATTAGCAACGGTCCCGGACGTCCAACCGACAAGGCCGCCAACAGTCTCGGAGGCCCATACGTTGCCGCCAATCACTTGAACATCGCGAATCTTGCCGGCATTCCGCCCAGCCAGTGCTCCGACGAATTGGTCTTGCTTGTGCTTCGAAAACACCTGGATATTGGGGCTCGTCAGTTGCAGGTTTCGCACAACGCCCTTCGAACCGATTTCTAGAAACAGACCGGCATCAATTCCCAAATCTTTTTTATTGAAAGCGATGGACAAGTTGTCGATCGCATGCCCTAGCCCGTCAAACTTGCCATTGAAGGCAGTTATGATCGGTGACGCACCGTAAACACCATCGGCTGAGGCATCATAGTAACGCGCTAAAGCATAATTTCGATTGGGATTCTTGGTAATTTGCACAGACAATGTCGCAACGTCGCCAACAAGCGTGTACTTCGCTCCGTTGATGATCAGGCTGCTCGACAGGTCCCAGAACGCGATCTTGCCTTTGTCGGTGAAGCTGTAATCGCCGCCTGTACCGCCATCGTTGGTTGTCAGCGTCACCGCGCCGGTGCCTTCCGCCGTCACGGGCTGCGTGAAGGCGATCGAGCGGTACGCATCGAGCGTGAGTCGATGCGGCTTGGTCCAGTTCAGCGTCGCATTGAACGCGATGTCCTCAGCCGCGCTGCCGCTCGCGATTGTAAGATCGCCGGCTTTGAGCAACGTCTTCACATCCTTGATGTTCAGCACCGCATCCGCCGCCGTCGCGGTGCAGATTCCGGCGGCGCAGGTCACATTGCTGGTCGGCGCCTTGGCGATCACCAGCGCGGCGTTCGCAGAAAAAGCGCTCAGAACGAATGTCGCGGCCAGGGCGATGCGGCGGATCATGGTCTTCGCTCCTATTGCGGCGGCGGGTTGGCGAGAAGATACGGATAGCCGTCATTGATGCCCGGGCTCTGTCCCCAGATTGCGGGATCGAAACCGGACGGCAATCCGGATTTCAGTTGCGCGTCGGTGAGGCCCGCGATGCCGGGATAGTTCGCCTGATTGCCGACCGCCTTGCTGGGATCGGAGATGCCGCTCGTGTCCAGATCCCAATAGATGTTGGTCATCGTTGGCGCGTTGACGACGTGTCCGATGGTTCCGCCTGTGTCCTTCGCGCCGTTGGGAGCGCCGGTGGAATACGAAGTCGTCATCGAACCGAAGCTTTTGGACCCGACAAGGCCGCCGGCATAACCGGCTTTCGGTGAGGTCGCGGTGGAAGCACCGCGCGCATAGGAGTTGATCACGACAACGCTGGCGTTGCCGGTACCGCCAACGAGGCCGCCGGCGTTCAGCAGACCGGATGCCGATCCCGTTGCGAACGAACTGTCGATGGTGAGAGACCCGGCCGACCCCACAAGCCCGCCTGTCAGCTTCCTGCCATTGATTGTGCCGGTCGCGAAGCAACGACGGATCGTGCCGGACGCTATGCCGGCAAGGCCGCCGAGATCGTAACCGTTGCTGTTGCTCACATGTCCGCTGGCATGGGAATCCTGCACCGTGCCGGTCGACCACCCCACGAGTCCGCCGGCGGAGGCCCCAGCAACACTGCCCGAAGCGGAAGAGTTCAGGATCGTTCCGCTGTTCGCGCCGGCAAGGCCGCCGACATAATGCATTTTACCCGGAGACATCCCGACATCGGCCACGACGTTGGAGATCATGCCGGGCGCGATGTTGTCGCCCACGGCGCCGCCGGCATCGCGCGCCCTGATGCAGGAGATCGAACCCGACACGACGATGTTCCTGATCTGGCCGTTGTTCTCGCCGGCGACGAGGCCCGCTTCGTAAGCCGCATTGTCCGCCGGATCGCAATCCATGCTCGCCTCGAGCACGAAATCGCGCACAATGCCGGTGGTGGAGACTTCCGAGAACAGGCCCACGGTTGTGGGGTCGAACGGATTCATATCCAGATTCGAGATCGTGTTGCCCAGCCCTTCAAAGGTCCCGTCCAGCGTCCCGGTCACCACCGCGTCGGAATAGGTTTCGCCGGAGGCGTCGTGGTTCTTGGCAAGCGCGTAATAGCCCGATGAATCCGCGCCGATCTTGGAGGCGAGCGTCGCCAGATCGCTGACCAGGGTGTAGCTGTGGCCGCCGATGATCAGGCTGCTCGTATTATCCCAGAAATCGATCGAACCGCCGGGATAGAAATTCAGGGCGCCGCCCGCCGCCGCAATGGTGATCGCACCGGTACCTTCCACCACGACCGCGGCCTTGACCGAGACACCTTGTGAGGCATTGAGCGTCAGCCGGCTCGTGCTCGCCCAGGTAAGCGGCGACGTGATGCCGATTGTCACCGCGCCTCCACCTGTATTCACGGTCGCATCCGACGTTCCCAGCATGGTTTCAAGCTGCGATGCGTTCAGCACGGCGTTTTTCGCCGTTGCCGTGCACACATCCGCCGCGCAATTCACGTTTTTTGTCGCAGCATTCGATATCACGAGTGCGGCGTGCGCCGGCACGATCGCGCCGAGTGCGGAGCCGGCCAAAACCGCCATCGCCAGAAACCGTGTGCCCATTTGGAACCCTCACGCCGTGAAGCCTGGAGCCTACACTCGCAAAGGCTTAGATAGTAGCGCCCGCACAGCAGGTCACGCGAACGCCGGATCGCGAGCTTCCGTGATCGTGCGCGGCACCGCGCGATGCGGCAAGCGACCGAACCCGATAAGAGCCTCTACTGTGGCGGCGGATTGGCGAGCAGATAGGGGTAGCCATTGTTGATGCCCGCACTCTGTCCCCAGATCGCGGGATCGAAACCGGAGGGCAATCCGGATTTCAGCTGCGCATCGGTGAGGCCGGTGATGCCGGGATCGTTGGCGATATTGCCGGCGGCCTGGCTGGAATTTCCGATGCCGCTGGTATCCATGTCCCAGTATCCGGCCGTGGTCGTTCCGAAATTGTCGTAGCCGATCAGGCCGCCCGGAGTATAGGTGCCCGTCGCGATCACCGCGCCGGTCGAATAGAGGTGATCGAAGGTGCCGATCTTCAATCCGATCAGTCCGCCGGAAAATCCGTGCGCGGTCACCGGCCCGGTCGAATAAGAATTGCTGACGATGGATTCGCCACCGCTGGTGCCGCCGACCAGTCCGCCGCCGCCGCCATTGCCGTTCACCGTGCCGATGGCGAAAGAGTTCTCGACGGTGCCTTCCAGCGACCCGATCAGCCCGCCGGTCAACCCGCCCGTGACATTGCCGGTGGCGTAGCAGTTCACGATGAAGCCGTCGCCACCACCCACAAGTCCGCCGGTATAATCGGTGTTCACGATATCCACGGACGCGTGCGACCACGTCAGCGGCTGATATTCGTAGTTGAAGATGCCGCCGAACAATCCCCCGGCGGCGTTGTTGGTGCCGCTGATATTCATCCTGCCGGTGGCCGTCACGTTTGTGACCGGACCGCTGCTCGCGCCCGCGATCATGCCGAAATTCGCTTCATAGCTGTTGGAGGCCGTGAGCGTTCCGCTCACATGCACGCCGTCGAGCGTTCCGGCCGACGTCGCGGCGAGCGCGCCGACGGCTTTCAAGCCTCCATACTGGCGGGCATTTGCCGCGATGGTGACGTTTGTCAGCGAGAGATCGCGCACCGTGCCGCCTGTCCCGATATAGCTGATCATGCCCGCCCAACCCTTGAAGGGCGAAAGCGACAGGCGGTCGATCGTGTTGCCGAGGCCCTCGAGCGTTCCGGTGAACGTCACGTCCATGGGCGATTTGCCGAACGGCCTGGTGCGGGCCTTCATGTCGCGCGCCAGCGCGTAATGCCCCGCGGGATTGGAGATCACCGCGTCGCTCAGCTGCGGGAATTTCGATACCAGCGTGTAGGCAGTATCGTTGACGATCAGCGAGCTGCCGAGATCCCAGAACAGCACATGGCCGTTCTTGGCGAAGCTCAGATCGCCGCCGGTCGCGCCGTCATTCGTGGTCAGCGTCAGCGCGCCGCTGCCGTGCACGCTGACCGGCTTCTCGAACGCGATGGAGCGATAGGAATCGAGCGTCAGCCGGCTCGCCGAGGCCCAGCCGACCGGGGCTTCGACCGAAATGTCCTTCGCCAGCGATCCACCCGAAACCGAGACGTCGCCGCTCGCGAGCATGCCCTCCAGATCGGCCGCGTTCAGCACGGCCTTGTTCGCGGTCGCGGTGCATACGCCACCGGCGCAGCTCATGTTCGAGGTCGGCTTGCTCGAAATGCTGAGCGCGGCATGAGCTGGCGCCAGCAAGGCGGACCCCGAAACGGCGGCGGCGAGCGACGCGGCGAGACGATTGTTCATGTCACTTCCCCGGATGGATGGTGGTGCAGCTTATACAACTCCACCGGCAGGCGGAATCGGCACGGCTTGCGCGCGCAGAGCGAAACCCTTTAATCGTCGCGGGCGGAACAGGGCGTTCCGGGCGGAACCGGCTTGCATGCGGGCATTCCTGAAAATCCTGGCGACCATCGCGATCGGCGCAGCGCTCGGCGTGGGCGTCACCTGGTACGCGCTGATGCACGGCGGCGGCACGGGCGGCGATGTGCAGAACGGGCCATGGCGCACCAGCCTTCTCACCGGCAGCAACCAGAGCGGC
>Ga0105239_10007688_pt1 | contig 12343 bp, 14 predicted proteins | sample KBSC44metaG_FD_92761 | JGI IMG/M metagenome (GOLD analysis project Ga0105239, IMG submission 92761) | Corn rhizosphere microbial communities from Kellogg Biological Station, Michigan, USA - KBS C4-4 metaG | ecosystem: Host-associated > Plants > Roots > Rhizosphere > Soil | place: Michigan, USA...
ACACGCCCCACCCCAAATTTTTGCCGGGAACGTTCGCTGGCCGTTCGGCTGATCCCGCCTTGTACCCATCAACTATCACAAGAAAGGACAATCAATGAAACTTTATACGCAACCGCAATACGAGCAGCTTATCAAAAATGGGCAGGAACGAGGCAAGGATCATTATCCAGTAATCAAATTATTTATGCCGGGAATGCAGCATACCTGGTTGATTACCGAACTTGATCCCGAAGAACCCGATCTTGCTTTCGGCCTATGTGATCTGGGCATGGGATTTCCCGAACTTGGTTACGTCAGCCTTGAAGAAATTTCCAGTGTGAAAAATGCTTACGGTTTACATGTCGAACGTGATCTGCATTTTGAAGCAAAATACCCGATTAGTGTTTACGCAAATGCAGCCCGTTCCTGTGACCAAATCACAGAAGACGATTCCGTTCTTTCGCGGTACGTAAAGCAAAAACCACCCGCTTGCAAACCATCATAATTCATGTGCCTCAACTGGCAGCGCCTCTCACGGGGCGCTGCCTTTTTTGTTTGTTTCCATTACTAGAGATAACGGCCCATGCTTCGTATGATACAGGTTAAATCCGCAGCCCATGCGGAGGATTATTTTAATGATGCACTTTCACAGGCCGGATATTACATCAACGACCAGCAGGAAAGTCCCGGCCAGTTTCAGGGCAAGATTGCAGGTCGTTTGAGGATTACAGGCCCGGCGACAAAAGAGGTGTTTCATTCGCTGTGCTGGAATATCAACCCGGTTACCCGCCAAACACTGACACAGCGCACCACGGAAGACCGAACCGTCTATTATGATATAACGGCCCTATGTCCCAAATCCGTTTCCATCGCCTATGCCGTTTACGGGTATGAAGACATTCTTACCGCGTTTCAGGAATCGGTAAATGAAACCATGCTGGATATTGAAGCCGATGCGCAAACGCGTGTTCGGAAGAATGGGCAGAATGACAATCGCAGGACAGGTGAATTATTATGGTCGGGTTTTGACCATTCAACCGCAAGGCCGGTGGATGACGACACGAACCCCGATCCGCACTTGCACCGGCATAATACAGTATTTAACGTGACATGGGATGAAGCAGAGCAAGTTTATAAAGCCGGGCAGTTTCAATTTATCAAACGCGACATGCCCTATTATCAGGCACGCTATCACAAGCGGCTGGCCGATAAATTAATGGCAATAGGCTACAGCATCCGCAAAACCGCCACCTTCTTTGAACTGGACGGTATAGCGCAGCCAGTCATCGACTTGTTTTCCAAACGCAATCAGGAGGTCAGCCGGATTGCACGGGAAAACAATATCACCGATGCCACAGAACTTGACCAGCTTGGGGCACAGACACGGGCCAAAAAGAAAAAAGATATTTCAATGGCCGAACTGAAAGCGGACTGGCACAGGCAAATCGCTGAACTGAACCTAAACGATAGCGGTGACAACCTAAAGCAAATGGCCCCACAACAACAGGATATAACCATTACACCGGAACAATGTATCGACCACGCGCTTTCAAAATGTTTTGAACGGGCATCGGTGGCCCATGATCGACGCATCCTCGCCGCCGCCTTCCGGTTTGGTTTAGGCCATTCCGGTATAACCCTCGATGCGATTACCGATGCGTTCAACAGGGACAAACGAATTATCCGCATACAGGATGGTTCCAAACTCATGTGTACGACGCATGAAGTACTGGCCGAAGAACAGCGCATGGTCAGGCTTGCCATGGCTGGGAAGGGTTGTTGCGTTCCCTTACACAGCGCAGCGCCGCCCTTGACCGCTACAGGAGAACATGCCGCAGCCATTACCCACATTCTGACGACCACAGACAGGGTATCGAATGTACAGGGCGGTGCGGGCACCGGAAAAACCACGCTGATGAAAGAATTGGTCAGGCATATACGGGGCATGGGCATCAACCCGGTCATGGTGGCCCCGACAGCTAATGCATCGCGTGGAGTGATGCGAGAAGAAGGTTTCCACAATGCCGATACCGTAGCCCGGTTGCTGGTTGACCTTGACATGCAAGACGCCCTGCAGGATGGGGCGCTGATTGTGGATGAAGCGGGATTATTGGGCGTAAAGGAAATGGCGGCGGTGTTACAACTGGCCACGGACAGAAACGCACGAGTTTTGCTTTTTGGGGACACACGCCAACACAATAGCGTAATACGTGGTGATGCGCTTCGTATTCTGAACACCGTTGCAGGTCTCAAGGCAGCAGAGGTAAACAAGATATACCGGCAGCGCCATGAATGTTATCGCAAGGCCGTTGAAGATATTGCCGCAGGCAATATCCAGTCCGCCTTTGAACGGCTCGATGATTTTGGTGCGATCACAGAGATTGACGCCGACAACCTGAATGCGCAACTGGTCAGCGATTATATGGCAGCCATCACCAACGGCAAAACCGCCCTTGTGGTGTCACCCACCCACCAGCAGGGCGAGGCCGTTACCGCTGATCTGCGTAACGCTTTACGCGCCGCTGGCACCATCGGGCCAAAGGATATAAACGTCACTCGGTATATCAACTTGAACTATACCAACGCTGAAAAGGCCGACTCCAGCATGTACCAGCCAGGTCTTGCCGTACAATTTAACCAGAACATGATCGGCATTGGGCGCGGCAGTATATGGCAGGTGAATGACGTATCAGGCAGCAGAGTTACCATGACCGGGGCCAATGGCAGCCTCTTGCCCCTGCCGCTGGACAGGGCGCACCAGTTCACCGTTTACCGGAAAACCACAATTTCGCTTGCTATTGGCGATACGATCACCATTACCCGTGGCAGCTTTGACCACAATGGTAAGCGATTGAACAATGGGCAAAGCCTGAAAGTGGCATCGGTTACCGATGATGGGGCCATAGCACTGGTAAACCCGGCCAGCAGGACTGAATACCGTATCGGCGCTGACTTCGGCCATATCAATCATGGTTATACAACCACGTCCCATTCGGCCCAAGGCAAGACGGTTGACGAGGTATTTGTTGCCATGCCTGCGGTCACCTTTGCAGCCGCATCTCTGAAACAGTTCTACGTGTCAGTAAGCAGGGCGCGAGATATGGTGCGCGTATATACCGAATGCAAGGAAACTTTACTGGATCACGTGTCAGAAACGGGCGACCGGCAATCGGCACTGGAACTGATCGGCCCGGATGAAATCAGCCAGTATATAGCCCGACATCATGCACAGGCGGAACGACCAGCCCCACAGCCTGCCATCACCAAAGCGCTGCAACCATCGCCACGTATAGAAACCCCTGTAAGACCATATGCACCAAAACCAGTCTAATCAGCTATACCGGGAATTAAAGGAAAACGACCCAACACAGCCCTATACGAAACCTGACATTAAACCGGAGGGCGTGACCTTGCATCTATTGGACGGTGACAAAATCACGTTTTATTATCTCTATCTGGTAAAATCGGTATTCAGTTTAGGGGAAACATCCAGCGCCATTGTCCTGTTTTTTACGTCCGACATTGTAACCTTGAGAGGGTACAGGCTGGAACCCTTACGCGCAGAATTTGCCGTTAAGAAACCATCTGATGTTTACGTTTGCAATCCACGTTACGTAGTGCCGGAAACCGTAAACGAACCAGTGGTTATTGAGGCCGTAGTGGAAGACAGGAAGCCTTAAATGCTTTTTTACTGATGAAGCTTTACAGGCATGAACTGCTTTTCACAGACCATGCATTTAATGCGCAGGCCAGATTTACCCCATACACGAATATCACATGCGCACGTATACTTTATCTTCACTCCTGAAAGACTTTTAGGTTTACCCTTTCCCCTACCAAAAAATAAAGGATTAGGTTTATAAGGCAGCTTCAAATTTTCAAAGTTTTGTTGCTTTATCTTTTTAAAAGCAACATCAAATGGACCGCCTTGAATAATATAATGCGTCATTCTTTGACCTGTTTTTTTGCCACCCGGCTTACCCGTATTGGAGGGTATCAGCCCCAGGGTTTCCATTTTTTCCGCCCAAATCCAATTGTGGTAGCATTGACGGGATTGTGTGCCGTTAACCTTCTCCCAGAGATGCACCATTTCATGCACAAGGGTAGAATGCCACTCCTTATCCGTTCGACTCATTGTGTCCGGGTTCAAGGAAATCTCATGCACAGCCTTTCTTTTGCGATCCTGCCAATGTTCGGGAGCGAAGAACCCATGAGAACCCCTATGGCGGGAAAGATTAACAAGACAAGCGGGGAGTTCGTTATTAAACAGAGCGCCATTGTAGTAATCGAATAAGTCTTCCAGCGTATTGAACTGCTGTTTCGTAATTGCCATAAAATGGAATTTGTAATGTACATTACAAATTTAAAGAAGAATCACATCGAACAGTCACATATCTTCCCTATTTTAGCTCGACCGTAGATTGGGGACTGAAACCTTCTAATATATCACTCACGAATATGTCCTGCCACAGTTCATCCAAACATAAATATTGATCTGAATCCACCGGGCCTGTTTCGTTCTTATTCGTTAACGGGATGGAGCTTAATATACACTTGGATAATCGCCACCGATCTTGCCAGTCGAGATGATATAAAGTGCCTCCTACACTTTCATCGTGGGACTTCATGTTATCTAAAATGGCATCGTATGATGGTTCCAGACCATGCCTTATTTTTAATTGGAGAGTATCGGCAAATAGTTGGCGCGTAATTGTAACCACATAATCGACGATTTTTGTCCGGGTATAATTGGGCAGGGAGATACTGGTAACTAATTTATCCGGGTCAATCCTGTTTTCATGGGAGTAATCTAAGACTGCCAAGCTCCAATACAAAACCCCGCCCTCGCTTTTTGTTGTGTAGTAAAAGTAAAGAGGTTGTCTGGTCAATGGTGACAAGAAAGGGCCGCCATACAATTTTTCGGGCGTCTTGCTAGACGGCAGCTTTTCTATGCTAGAAGATTCTTTACCGTGAAATTCTTCTCCTGAAATCCGCATTAATTCTTTGTTGTTGAACCTTTGTTCGATTCTTTTTTTCCATTCCTCAAATAGCTCCCTTGTTTCCGAAGGAATTTCAGCTTGCTCGATATCATCCCAACGTTTACAAAATAAATCGAATCGATCCTTGCTGATGGAAGGAATTGTTGGCTTCTTACAGTTAAGGATTTGCCGGTCACATGTTTTTACGTTCAGTTCAAGCAAATCAGCAACATGTGTTCGGTAATGCAGGCTTTGGTGATTGGTAACGTCTCTTCCAAATCGGTTTTTATAACTGAAATCAGCGAGGGATGTAAAATCGGATAAATCCTTGGGATAAAAATGCAGATTCATGGCTGAAGAATTTCACTAAGATAGCGTATAAAATACCTTACAAAATTCAACCGAAAATAAAATTGACGACCATCAATGTCCAATTAGGTGGAACACATTCCAGAATTTATCCCGGAACAAAAAACTCGGTTTGGAACTTAAATTTTCACCTGAAAAAACAGGTGATTGTTTAGGCGAGGACATTTACGAAAACGTTCCCTCGTCAGGCACTTAGCTTCAAAAAACCACCATAGCTTTGAGTTATCAAACAGGGATTAAGATAAACGTTGAACCATTAAGAAAAGGGAGAATCAGTAACGATACCCGACAGGCGCTGGATTATTTTTTTCGTAGTCAAGAAACTCTTGCCGATCCTGAATGAGAGCCGTTAGCTCTTTTTTCAGTTCCTCAAAGGAAGTTGCTGTATCGACCAAGTATTGCAAGGTGGGAAGCATATCTCTTGTAGCACGTAAGTAGGCAGATATTGAACTAAGGCCATGTTTTTTTCTAGCCTCATCCAGCCCTTCTTTATTTAATGGCACGCGCGTTGGTTTCGGTTGGGGTGTTGGTTCGGTCATCTAAGCCTCCGTAATGGAGGCACCCTATATCCTGTTTTTGAGTTTATGTCAATACTAAAGTTTGAGGCATTTTATCCACTCCTATTGAATACCGGTAGCTTATCTGCCTGCGTTCATCCCGATTTATCCTTATGCATAACGGTAAATACAGAGCTATGCCTACAGGCAGGCCCGGCCAGCTATTGCCCTAAAGGCAAGCTCTGAGCGATCAATTATTGTTCATTTAAAACTGTCAAACATGACCAGTTCACAGCAAGAGTCCGTCCGCAAAATGGCGCGAAAGGTTCACATTACGGGCCGTATCAAATTGCACCAAATGGCGACAAGATCACCGTTGAGGGCAATCGCACGCAAATCGGCCCAAAGGTTCATTTCGGGGAAAAATCCGCGAAGGACGCCTTAAACAAGATGGGCCGGAAATAACCTGGCCCTGATTCCTGTAACGGGCGGGCCTGATCAACCCGCCCTTTCTTAAACATTATTTTCTAATCTTCAATTCTTTACCATGCCAACAAGTAAGAGATACAGGCGCAATTACGTCCTGACCGTTATTGTCGTTTTTTTTCTGATCAGTTTTCTGACCTGTTTCAGTGTGAATGCTGATGGAACTAATATCTTCATCACTTTTCTGTTAGCCGTCGTCTTTATCATTATCCGTATCAAATGGAAGATTGTTGCCGATGAACTTGACATTGTTTCAAATCCCAGTGATGCACGCTGGTCAACCGAGGAAGAATTTGTAAAACTGGTATGTCCTGATCCCAACAAGACGGACGGCGTTTGGCTGGGCGGCGATTTTTACTGCACCAAAAATGTACATGGTGTTTTCATCGGTGGCACAGGGTTACAGAAAACAACGACTTCGCTTATTCCCAATCTTCTGATTAAGCCGTATAGCAGCAATTTTGTACTGGATATTAAACCGGAATTGGCTGCACGTACCGCAAGGGCGCAGATGGAGATGGGGCAAGAGGTTTATTGCATAGACCCGTTTGGCACGCAATCGGAGTTGCGAACCAAATACGGCTTAAAAGATGCTGGCTTTAATCCGTTTATCTTTCTGACCGATGAAAACGAGCTGATCGATAATTGCGGCATTATTGCACACGCTTTAATCCCTGATAAGCCGAACGATAAAGACGCCTACTGGGCTGAACGCGGTAGGACAATGCTAAAGATGTTCCTCGCTCATATCGCGACCGCCATGCCTAAAGATGAAAAAAACATGTATACGCTTTACAAAATGTTGAGGGCAAGCGGGGACGACTGGATAAACCAGCTTATATCTATGAAAAACAATCCTGCGCTGGATGGGCTGATCCAAGTCGCCGCAGAGGAACTATTAGGCATGGCCGACAGCCCGGCCACTATGGCCAGCATTCGCAGTAACGCGCAAAAAGGAACAGCGATCTTTGAAAGCCCCCACTTGCGACGCAATCTTTCAAAGAATGATTTCAATCCCTATGATCTGCCAGCCAAAGGCAACGTCACTGTCTATTTAATCTTGCCGGAACGCTATTGGGATGACTATTGCACCTGGGCGCGTATGGTGATAGCCCTTAGCCTCAAAGCCTGCAATGCGAAGCCTAACAACCCAGTACAGTTCTTCTTTGACGAATTTCCTTTCCTGAAAAAATTTGATGATGTACAGCGCAACTACACATTCGGCAGGGGGCAAAACATCCGCTTATGGATATATGCGCAATCCATAGCCGCCTTACGTGAGAATTATGGCACTGACGGTATGCAGTCCTTCCTTGCCAATGCCGGAATAATCCAATGCGTTGGCGGTATTCGTGACCTTGATACGCGCGAACACTTCTCAAAACTTTTGGGAAACAGGACACGGATCAAGGCGCAGAAATCCTTTGGTTCTTCTTCGTCCAAAGACGGCGACAGCAATTCCACCAGCACGGCTTATATCGAAGAAAAGGTTCCGCTTTTAACACCGGAACAGATTGGCAACATGACCGGCATTATTACGCTATGCGACAGGGGTAAGGTCGTTTTGAACGACACACCTTATTTCAAGAACCGGTATGAAGGAGTGTCACTGGACACGCCATGGCTGACAAAAGAAGACCGCGCCCTTTTGAAAGCCGGAAAGTTGCCGGTGGATGAAACGCACGAGTATTTTATGAAAATGGTCGATCAGCCGACCCGGATTGTGTAAGGCTTATAGGTCTTTGAACTCTGGATCATTATAAAGGTTGATCGGGTGGCATTCCAGAAACAGCGCAAGGGTATTGATTGTGCTTTCACGGGTGCGGTTAGGTTGCGACAGCTTGCAGCAAATCGCGAATTGGATGCGCTGATACCACCAGTCGCCCGGTGAATTTTTCCACGGCTGTGTGGCATGTTTGGCAATCAGGGCATCTGCAACAGGGATAAACCGCGCATAGAGTTCGTTATCCGCCCGGTCACCTCTCGTTAGCCAGGACGATACACGGTTTTCATTGGCATTGATGATAGTGGAATGGCTCATGACCAAGTGTAACAGAAACCGTCAAACCAGACAAGATTTTTAAACGTTCAAACGCATTTTTATGACATCGAAAGAACTGGTTGAAAAACATCTACAAGAACGCATTGATTTGGACACCATGCAAAGTCAGGAACTCAAACAGATGTTATCCAGACACGATAAGGAGCGACAGGCAAATCCTTACTCACAATATTTTGCTTCCAAACGGCAGGAACAAATGGAAAACCTTTTGAAGCGCCACAAAGTTGAACTGGACAGAATGTATAAGGCGCATGAACAGGAATACCAGAACTGGCGGAAGGTACACCAGATCATCCGTGATGCGAAAGTGTTGTCAGTTGATGCTGAACCCAAGCGCCAAACCTATCAACAGCATTACGAACCGGAACAACAATCTAAACTGGATAAAATCATACAGTTTTTTACGCAGCAGCGGAAAAAGGATCACGGGCAGGAGCAGTAAAGATTCAGTTCTTTTTATTTGACGCGTTGTGAAACAGGCCCGGCCGTTGCTTTTTGTGTAAGCCGTCCGTGCCTGTATTCATCCCGCGTCTCAGGATTGGCATTTTATAGAAAATGCTCAAGATGTGGCTTGTTCCGTACAAAATGAATTTGTCCTGCACAAGCCATCTTGAAAGGGGGAAGTACTGCGTTCCCCCTTTACCCTCTCGGCTGAAATTTTTCACCTTAAAACATTATGTATGCCTCGTTCATATAAAGCTGCTGACAAGCGGCGCAGCCAGCGTTTTGAGTTAAGGCTAACAATTGATGAAGCGCATGAAATTGTATCACGCGCAATCAGTGCCGGCATTTCTGTCGCAGACTTCATCCGCAAGTCGGCGTTAGGCGATTCCGCCTATATGCAGACAGCAGCCCCGGATAAAGCCGCATTGATAATGGAGTTAAACAACCTGAATAAAATCGGGAACGTTCTGGATCAAATTGTCAGTTCAGGAAAATTTGTGAATAACCCTGATCAAATGGAACTCTTGACCGATACCTTGACAGGGATAAAAAACCTTTCCGGTCACCTGATAAAAAAACTGTCATCATGATTTTAATTGGCCGGACACGGGGCAACGGTGGACAGATGGCCCGGTATCTGATGAACAACCCCGCGAACGACAACGCCAAAGTGTTCGATATACGTGGCACCATTCACAAGGATAATATTTATCTGGCCCTACGTGAGTTTTCACTAAAAGGTGCATTGACAAAATCCAAGAAAGAAATTTTCCACTTAGTAATAAATCCACCCCAAGACGCGGTGATGCGGGCTGAAGATTGGTTGAAATGTACAGATATAGTCGAGAAGCATATGCACTTCGCACAGCAACCGCGCATAATGGTGCTGCACGATAAACAGCACGTCCATATGCACGTAGGGTATTCGCGCGTGGATGAAAACGGAAAACTCATACCGGACAAGTTCTTCAAACTGGCATTATCAAAAGCACGTCGAGAAATTGAAGAAGTACTGGAACAAAAGCGCACCCCGTTTCGCAATCACGATCGGAATCTGATCAAAAAGACATTGACTGAACTTTGGCAGCAGACCACAACCGGAAAAGATTTTATCAGCGCTGCCGAGCGGCATGGCTATACCATTGTGCAAAGTCAATCGAGGCGTCCCTTTATGGTAGTGGATGAAAAAACAGGTATAAGCTATGACCTTGTACGCCAGTTGAAAAATGTACGGACGAAACAGGTCAGGGAACGCTTGCAAAGTTGCAAGCTGGAACTGGATAAGACGGTGATCCGCGAGGCACGCATTCGGCAAGATGCTAATTACTTTGACCGGCTACAAGAAAACAGCCTGACTGTCATCCTTGAACAAAAAAAGAAATACGACCAACGGCAGAACGAGTTGAAAACCTTCAATGAAAAAATGCGCCTGAAGAAAATTGCCACACAAGAAATGCTGGATAAAGCCATTGATACGCCGGTACAACAAAAGGCCCATGAACTCTTGCAATCCTTCAAACAGCAACAGGAAAAAATAACCGCTGTAGAAAAGTCCCTGACGCGTAAACCCAATAAGAAACTTGAAAAGGCTTTGCAGGAGTTAAAGCAGGCTATTGAAGAAGCAGACAAGCGCCAGCAAAAGAAGCAGTTGCGCCTTGATCTCTAGAAACATTTATCACACCCATTCAAACATTACTTATGACTTACGATACACGGTTAAAAGATTTATTTACCAAGCAGGAAAACCAGATCAAAGCCTTTGAATACCACAAAGAGCTGATGCGCATAGCAGTTTCAGATACAGAACAGCAGTTATTGCAGGAGCATCGTTGTACGTACACCGATGCACCACCTGAAGTTTTGAAGATCATTACCAAACTACGTGAAGATTACGAAAAATATTGGTCGAATGACGGTATCCTGTTAACCGCATTGATGCGCCGACAATTTAAAAATCGTGAGGAATTATTCAACCTACTAACAAATAAATAATTTAAATATGAACATTATTTGCATACAAGATGACGCGTTTCACGCCCTTGTTGATAAAGTGGCAGAACGTCTAATGAACAAATTACCGGTTCAACAAAACAAATGGATATCCGATGAAGAAGCAATGAAAATGCTTAACATTACGAGCAAAACAACGTTGCAGAATTTGCGCGATAAAGGAAAGATTGAATTCACACAACCAATGAAAAAGGTTATCCTGTATAATTATGAATCCATTAATGCCTATTTGGATAAGCACAGAAAGAAAGCGTTTTGAAAAAAGCCCCTGCAACCGGGTTATTTCCCGGTTGCTACAGGGGCATGGGTTAGTAAGCCACACACAACGAGGTTTGATCAGCCATGTATTATTCCCATTCTTCTGGATCGGGGGGCGGCTGTACGGGTACAACCAATACCATTCCTTTTACAGTTATTACCTGAACATGATCACCGCGCTCAAACCCCGCCCGTTCGACCCACCGACCAGCCAGCCGGATATGGGCGACATGGTTGTATAGGCCACGCGTGCCAGGATAAGATAAGTCTGCGACTTTAAGCGTTCGTATATCCGCGTTTTCATGCCGACATAAATACTTATAAATATCCTGAACGCCATGAAGGGCGTCCTTCATTCGATCAAAACACGTTCTGGCGGCAAGTGTTCTTTGTTCTTCATGGTCAATAAATTCGTCTTCAAATTCAGGCGTTTCCATAGTTTGATATTTTATCTGAATAAATTAGGATCGTTCTTCTCGCCAATGGTTTCGATAGGCGATGCCGTCGCATACATAATTATGTATTAAATTATAGCAATAGGTTCCGAGATCACAGGATAAGCAGCTTGCCATCAAGCCTTCTTCCAGCATATCGGTTTTTTTGCCGTACTCGGTAAAGCCTATACTGGCTTCCATTTTAAATTCCCGTTTCCCGATGAGCGCCTTCGGACAATAAAAGAAGGTTTTTTTCGACCTCTGATAACAGAAATACAAGACGTCCCCCTTTACAAGATCAATCTCATTTTGAGGATCTATTTTGTTGCCGATGGTGAATTTAAATGCCTCATCATTTCTGCCCTTGAGAACAGTATACGCAATCCTACAGTTTTCACTGAGAGTGTAATACATCAGAAACCCTGCTTGACACGGGATGATATCGTATATGCCACCATCTTTCAGGATTTCATTGGCACGCTTGAATAAAGTTTCTTTGCTCTTGTGATACTCTGAAAAGACTTCCATTGTTTTGTTTTAAGGTCATTTCCACTGATACGCATTCAGGTACTGTTGCAGTTCCTGCAAGCCGGTTTGCAGTAATTCGTCTATTCGGTAAATTGGTAGTTTTAAACGGGACGCCGCCTTTGCCTTGCTATAGCCCCTGTCGTAAATCAGCCGGATCACTTCACGCGGCCCCGCATCCATTCGATTGAGTAGAGCGTTTATGCCACCGGATGCTGTTTGCAACTGGCTGGCAGTTGGCCATTTCTCGATCACCGAGACCGTTTCAATGGCATGTCGCAGAGCAATATTGAGCATCCA
>Ga0105239_10007689_pt1 | contig 12342 bp, 10 predicted proteins | sample KBSC44metaG_FD_92761 | JGI IMG/M metagenome (GOLD analysis project Ga0105239, IMG submission 92761) | Corn rhizosphere microbial communities from Kellogg Biological Station, Michigan, USA - KBS C4-4 metaG | ecosystem: Host-associated > Plants > Roots > Rhizosphere > Soil | place: Michigan, USA...
CCCGGCCTTGCCCTTGAACTTGGCCTCTACTGCATCGTCCTTCTCGTCTTCCTCATTCCAGCCCTGCGCGAACGCCGCCAGCTTTCCCCCGCCCATCGCACCCTGCTCTTCATCGCTCTCGTCACCGTACCCATCTCTTCCTTCATCCGCTCCGCCGTAATTGACGTCAACGACTTCGGCATCCACTCCGCTCTCTTTCTTGAATACCCCCTTCTCCTCCTCGCCTCCGAACTCCTCATCGCTGCAAAGCTCAGGCACACCGGCTCCAGCCCCGCCCTCGCTTCTAGCTCCCAGCCGGCCTCGCCGCAATGGCTCCGCTCCCTCATCACCCTCGCCGTCCTCATCGGAGTCCTCAGCTCCTGCTGGCACGCCGCCGTCCTCCGCTTCATCCTCCCCATCGCGGACCGGGGCGCAGCCAACGCCTCCAACCCCCACGTAGCCGCCTTGCCTTACAAGGCATACATCGCCTACCTCGGCTACGCCGAACTCAACCGCCGCATCCCCCCTGACGCCATCGTTCAGTACAACCCGCAGGACAACTGGAATTTCTGGAAAAACGTCGACTACGCCAACGTCAATCGCCAGACCGCAATCGCCGCCGACAAGCTCTCCTGCGGCGCCGAGCTCGGCGGCGATCCCTCCGGCTGCCCCGCAATGCTCTCCGCCATCGTTCCTCTGTTTAATGGCCAAACCGCCCCGCAGGCTCGCGACGTCTGCCGCGCATGGCACATCGACTACCTCATCGCCACCATCTACGACCCCGCCTGGAACGACAAAAACAGCTGGGTCTGGACCCTCAACCCCACCCTCATCAACCCCGAATTCCGCGCGTTGGACTGCCGATAATCACGTAAGTTACGTCCCAATTTGCGTTCGCAGTTTTCTTTATTGCACTCACGCGATATCCTCTGAACAAACATCCAGAAAGCATCGGATTTCCCTCGCGCCCTAGGAGATGTAGATATGCCTGTGCTCGAGCAGCTTGAGGTCCTCCCGCAGGCTGAAGTCGGTTTTCAGTCCCTCTCGATCATCCTGCCGGTGATTAACGAGACCATCTCGCTTGAGCGCACCGTCGAAATCGTGCTCCGTGACGCTCGTCAGGCCATCGTCGAGATCCTCATCGTCATCTGCAACAAGACCACTCCGCAGGCCCTCGCAATCATCAACAAGCTGGTTGAGAGTTATCCCCACCTCGTCGTTGTTCATTCCCAGAGCCTTCCGTTCCTTGGCGGTGCGCTTCGTGAAGCCTTCGACCTGGCGCGCGGCGGCCACACCGCTCTCATGGCGAGCGATCTTGAAACCAACCCCGACGAGCTTGTGCAGATGATTGCCGCGGCAAAGAGCCACCCTGACGCCATCATCCAGGCCTCTAGGTGGCGCAAAGGGGGATCATTCACCGGCTACTCGCCGCTGAAGCTCATCCTTAACCGGATCTTTCAGATGTTCTTCTCGGCGCTCTATGGTGTGCGGCTCACCGATATGACCTTCGGATATCGGATCTATCCCACGCGAGTTATTCAGAGAATCGCATGGGAAGAACTCCGGCACCCTTTCCTGCTGGAATGCCTCATCAAGCCTTTGCGGCTCGGTACTCCTGTTATCGAGGTCACCTCGGTTTGGACAGCACGCATCGAAGGCGAATCCCAGAACACATTCTTCCGCAATTTCGTTTACTTCCGGACCGGCATCAAGACCCGGTTTGCCAATCGTAAATCCCTGCTCAAGCCCGAAGTCGTGCTCTAGAGCTGCGCATCACAGGAGAGCACATTGAAGAAGATTATCGTCACCACAACCATTAACCCGCCCACCAAAGCCATCCGCAAATTCGAGACGATGTCCGATTGGGAACTCGTCGTCGTTGGCGACCGCAAAACTCCGGAGTATCGCCTCAATCGAGGCATCTATCTAAGCCCCGAGGATCAGGAGAAATATGATCCGCTGCTTTCCGATGCCATAGGTTGGAATTCAATTCAACGCCGCAATTTCGGTCTTCTTTGGGCGCACGACATGAAGGCGGATATCGTCGCAGTAGTCGATGATGACAACATTCCGTTCGAGAATTGGGGAAAGGATCTGCTCATCGGCCGGGAAGTCGAGGTTAATTACTACGAGACTGACCTCGATGCATTCGACCCCGTTGGTGCAACCAATCACTCAAACCTGTGGCATCGCGGATATCCCATCCAGCTCATACCTCGTCGTGATTACACACGCCGAACTCGCCGCAAAGTCAAAGTTGATGTGCAAGCCGATTTCTGGAATGGGGATCCCGATATCGATGCAATTTGTCGCATCGAGCACGCCCCTGAATGTAAATTTGATGACGGTTGTTTCCCCATGGCAGCGAATAAGCTCGGTCCATTCAATTCACAAAACACATTCCTGGATGCGCGCTGTCTCAAGGATTATTGCGTTTTCCCGCATGTGGGACGCATGGACGACATCTGGCCTTCGTACTATTTACAAGCAAAGGGTTACCAGGTGGTCTGGAACAAGGCCTCGGTATATCAACAGCGGAACGTCCACGATTTGACCCGCGATATGCAGCAGGAGTACATCGGCTACGAGAACAATCTGAAGCTTGTTCGAGATGTCGCGCGGCACCCCGAATCCATCACCAGCTTTATCCCAGGCCGCACCGCATGGGCGTTCTCGCTTTATCAGAGGCATTTCGCATCGTGACCTTTGGTCTTGTGAAACCACAAATCCAAGAAGAACGAGACAAGCCCTCGAAGCGAGAACTTTTAATCGTTGGGATTACCTCGCTCGCTTTCTTCACCCTCGCCGTTCGCGCCGCCATCTCAAGATCCTTGTATTTCGATGAAATAGCAAGCTTTACTGTAGCCACGCGTCCCAGTCTTCCGGAGTTTTTTCGAGCTCTTCCTTACGACGGAAATCCGCCCATTTTCTTTTTGTTGGCTCGAGTATGTCTTTCACTTCCACTGCCGAAAGAACTTGCCCTTCGTCTGCCGTCAATTCTTGGGTGGTTGCTCGCAGGCTTACTCTCCTACGCCTTCGTAAGACGTAACACGTCCGGCCTATTCGCTACCGCTGCGATGAGCCTCTATTTTGGGGGCACACTTGTGGGCACCGCAGCACTGGAAGGACGGCCTTATGCCCTCCTAATATTCTTTACAGCTTCTGCAATGTGCGCTTGGCAATCAGCAACTGTCGGTCGCCATCGTTATCTCGCACACCTCACCTTGGCTCTTGCCACAACTGGGGCAATTCTGACCCATCAATATGGTGTCATTTACGTCGCTGTTCCTGTTTTCACCGGTGAGATCATACGCTCTTGGCGCGCCCGCAAAACCCACTTCTCCGTGATTACCGCGACATGTACCGGCTGGTTCGCGCTGATTTTCACCGTTCCCGCTGCCCTCAAAGCTCAAGCACCGTTGTTGAGCTCGATCAAGCTGTGCCCTGGCTTTCATGACCGCCCTCGTCTGGAGAACTTCGCCGCATATAGTCAAACGATGCCGGTCTTCGCTCCATTCGCTCTAATCTCTTGTTTGCTGGTGGTCGTGATCTTTTTCAGAAAGGCCCGCCCGAGTAGCGAAACATTTCCATCCCACGCCCCCCGACCAGAGGAGGTTGGGGCAACGATCTCACTTGCGCTTCTGATCCCCATAATGCTGTTTGTGACCAAGATCGGAACTGGCTACTTCGTCGAAAGATACGCGGTCGGTGCAGGGCTGGGGATGGCGCTCTGTATCCCCTTGCTGTTGTCATTTTGGCGCCATTCAGCGTTTATTCATTTTCTGTGCCAAGGGATCATTGTTTACAGCTTGACAATGGGCTGTTTGGCCTTCTTGATTGCACGCCCACATCAATCTGCGGCTCTGGAAGGCCTTGCCAATGATCCTCTGTTCCTTACTAATCTGCATCAAGAGAACATTGTGATAGGGGATCCGCTAACTTTTAGCCCGACCTGGTGGTACAGTTCTTCAAGCGCACGTGAGCGAATCCACTACCTCACAGACCTTCATGCTGCCGCCCTGAGAACGGACAATCCTACAGCAGAATTCTCGCTCTACCTGGAACAGCCTTATGGTGCGCCGACAATCGACAGCTATAAGGACTTTTTGGATTCTCATGGCGAGTTTCTCTTGTATTTGGCTAATGACCGGCTGCCTTCATGGATCAAAGAGCGGCTGCTTCGAGAAGGTTGGACCCTTTCTCTGATCGGTTCCGAAGGAGACCGCGAACTCTATCGCGTGGAGAGATCAAGGCCAGACATTAGAGTAACGAAATGAAACGGCAAATTTGCAAAGCGCATCTGACGAAAGTACTGCAAAATCATACGAGAGCGACTCCGCGTCATCACAAATCCGCGTGAACACGGTAGAATCGCAGCATTGTCCCTCAATTGGCTGCCATGATTGAAGTCACTAACTGCGTCATTTGCGAGCACCCCATTCGGCGCCTCAAGCAGGCTCTAGTTGCGCCATTCGTAGCCGATTGGACGTGGAACCGCAAGCCCTTTTGCGTTGACCTCGTCGGCTGCAACAACTGCGGTTTTATGTTCTACAATCCGCGTCTCGACGACAATGATCTTCAAAGCCTCTACAAAGGATATCGGTCAGAGGCTTTTCAGCAGAAGCGCTTCGAAACCGAACCGTGGTACACCGAGAGCTTCAATCATGATCTCGGATCGGAAGAGTCTTACAAGCTTCGTCGCGGCATCTTAGCCCCAATTCTCCGAAAGCACCTCAATGGCAGAAAGATTGAGCGCATTCTTGATTACGGCGGCGATAAGGGAGAGATGGTCGTCGACCTGGTTGACGGCGCCCAGGCATTTTCCTACGACATTTCAGGCATTGAAGTGGTGCCCGGAGTGACGCACACCAGCGATCCCGCTGCATGCAAAGCCAATCTCATCATCAACAGCAATGTGCTCGAACATGTCGGCTTTCCCCGCGTGCTCGTGGATCAGATTCTCCAGGCTGCCCCGTCGGGAGGCCTCATGTTCTTGGAGGTACCGGTGGAGACGCCCTTCGGAATGTACCGCATCATGCGGCGCATCGCTCAGATTGGCGTCATGACTGTCTTACGTCCGAAAACTGCGCGCTACATCTTACGTCCAGAGACCTTGTACATGATGCATATGCACATTAACTACTACACGGAGCGCTCACTTGTGGCCCTGACGCAAGCTTGTGGTGGAAATGTCATTGCTTCCGGCGTGTATCCATATTCGAGCAGGGCAGGGAGTTGTGACATGGCTTGGTGTCTCGCTTCCAAGCAATAGGAAAGTCATATGCCCCAGAAGTTAATTACCATCATGACGCCGTGCTTCAACGAAGAAGCAAACGTGCGCGAAGTCCATCGCCGGCTCATGGAGACAGCTGCAAAACTTCCCGGATATCGCTTCGAACATCTCTTCATCGACAACGCCTCCACCGACCGCACCGTGGAGATCCTCCGCGAGATGGCTGCTGAGGACTCGTCAGTAAAAGTCATTGTCAACGCCCGCAACGTCGGCGGCGCGCGCTCCGGGATGCACGGATTCCTCAACGCACGCGGCGATGCCATCGGCAGCCTCTTCGCCGACCTCCAGGATCCCCCCGAACTCTTCCTTGATTTGGTCCGCGAGTGGGAAAACGGCTTTCCCATCGTTGCCGCCATCAAGAACACCAGTGAAGAGAACGGCCTGATGTACGGGATCCGCACTTTCTACTACCGGCTTGTCGCCCGTCTCACCAACGTCAAGGTTCTCGAACACTTCACGGGCTTCGGTCTCTACGACCGTTCTGTCTTTGACAAGATTCGCAAAGAATTTCCCGACCCCCATCCCTACTTCCGCGGCATCATCGCCGAGCTCGGCCTGCCCATATCCAAGGTCTACTACAACCAGAAACGTCGCGCTCGTGGCATCTCCAAAAACAACTTCTACACCCTTTACGACTTCGCCATGCTGGGTATCACCAACCTCTCCAAGGTGCCCCTGCGGCTCGTCATCTTCGGCGGATTCGTCTCCGCCTTGATCAGCTTCTTCCTCGGCATGTTCTACCTGACCTACAAGCTGATCTTCTGGCAAAGCTTCAGCGTCGGCGTTGCTCCCGTTGTCCTGGGCATGTTCTTTCTCGGCTCCATCCAGCTCATCGCCCTCGGCATCATCGGCGAGTACGTCGGATCCATCCACACCCTCGTCCTCCGCCGTCCCCTCGTCACAGAAAAAGAACGCATCAATATGGACGAGCCCCCCACCATGGACGAGCCTCCCACCGGCTCCGCCTCCCTGTGAGTTCAAACGATCGCAAATCGTTCTTTGAAGTCCTGCGCTATCTTCTCGTAGGCGGCTTCAACACCCTCTTTGGCTACGGCATCTTCGCTCTCTTGAACTGGCTCTTCACCGGCATGGGGCGCTACAGCTACATATACGCCACCCTTCTTGCCAGCCTCATCGCCCTGACCGTCGCCTTCCTGGGATACAAATGGTTCGTCTTCCGTACCCACGGAAACTACCTCGCCGAATGGATTCGCTGTCTCGGGGTCTACGGCTCCACTGTGCTCATTAGCCTCGCCGGCATGCCCATCCTGGTTCCGCTCCTCCAAAGCGCTCTATCCCACCCCGAACGCGCCTCCTACATCGCCGGAGCCATCATGACCGGCGTCTCCATCATCTTCGGCTTCTTCGGCCACAAAAAGGTCTCCTTCCGCGAAGGCTGGTCCGTCAGGAAATAATGCTGGAGACTTTGCAGGCAATTAGCCTCGTTTATGCCACCATGGGTTCAGGATCTCATTGCAGGAGCCCGAAACTTCACTTGCGCGAACTGGAATCTAAGTCCTTATATAGGAAATATTTGCAATAAAATGCAATTTTGAACCAAATTAAGGGCAAATTTTCGCCCAAATGGATTGAAAACCAGACACCGATGCCTGTAAGTCATTATGGTTCTAATTTTTACGGATTAAGTTCAATGGAAACAAATACTTGCGGCGCATTCTCGCGCTAACTCGTTGAAAACAATAGGACCCCCCCGGGGGGGAGAGGTACTAAGCAATTGTGATCTCTATCGGTAGTTCTCCGCCCCTTGGAAGTGCAAGGTGACATCGGCTTCCAGCAAAGCTAAGTGTTAAAAGCTAGGAGCTAGGAGCTAGGAGCTAAAAGCTAAAAGCTTATCGATAGCTCTCCACCGTCCGCCTGAACCCTTCTTCGATACTGGTGGTAGCCTCCCACCCCAGAGCCCGTATCTTCGACAGGTCCAGCTCGAATCCCTGAACCGGGGAAGGCACGTACTGGTCGCCGACCGCTCGAGCCTGCCTCACCACCTTGCATCCCTGTTCAGGGAACAGCCGGCAGAGCGTCTCCGCCAACTCCAGCACCGAGCACTGCGTCCCGCTTCCAACGTTGTAAGCTTCCCCCGCCTTCCCCAGGAGCAGCACCCGGAAGTAGGCCTCGGTGGCGTCCGCGAGATAGCAGAATGGCCTCCGCGCGCTCCCATCGCTCTTCAAAACGATGTCGCGCCCCGCCACAATGTCCGCCACAAAGTCCGCAAACACCCGCCCGTCATTCAGTTCCATCCCCGGCCCGTACGTATGCGACAGACGCACAATTTTCCCCGGCACCCCGTACTGCGAATGCCAGCAAGCGCAAAGTGTTTCTCCAGCTCTCTTTCCTTCCGAGTAACAGGACCGCGCATTCAGCGGATCCAAATAGCCGTAATCGCTCTCACTTACAAGCTTCGAAGAATTCGCCGGTTGTCCGTAAACCTCACCACTGCTGAAGAATAGAAATCCCTCGCTCTTCGATTCGTGCGCCAGCTGCAACATGTGCTGAGTGCCGAGCACGTTCGCCTCGAACGTTCCCACCGGATCGACGCCAAAGAACTTCGGACTCGCCTGGCTCGCCGCATGAATCACAAAGTCCACTGACCTCGGTCCCAAATACGCATCCCGAACATCCTGAACATGGATTGCAAGATCCTGCCGCTGCACAAGATGCGCGAACCGCCGCATCGCCTTCTCGCGATTCCTGACCATCGCAACAACGCGAACCCCTGCATTCGAGACATCATTCAGATAGAGCAGTGTCTCCAGCATGTACGCCGGAACGAATCCGTTCGCCCCAGTAATCAGCACTGTTCTGCCGAATAGTCGCTCCCAAGGCAGCGAGCTCGAGGCAATCCTCTTGAGATCTTCTTCGATAATCGGATGTCTCTTCGTCCTCAAGCGTCCTCCTGCTCCATGCTCTGCTTGATATGCCTCAATCCTCCAGCGGTGGAATAAGCATCTGTGCCTTGAATTCATCCCGAGGCAGTCTCGGAGCCATATCTTCCATCGGTAAGCTCACAATGGCCCCATCTGGCCGAATCATCGAGGTCGCACGCGGTGCTGTGACCTGGTCAGCAGACACATTCACTGCGCAAACGATCGGCCCCGGCGAATCCAGCACAGCTCGCACCTTTTCCCGAATGCCCTCATGATTCCTGATCTCGCAACTCGGAATTCCATACGCTTCAGCCACCTTGCGAACGTCGGGCAGGGTTAAATGGCTCGATGGATCGCTGCCCACCAGCCTGCCTTGAAAATGCGTCTTCTGCGAAGCGATGATCGAAGCGTAATTGCCATTGCACAGGATGAAATACTTGATCGGCAGGTCGAGTCGCCTCACAGTCTCCAGATCCTGAATGTTCAACTGAAACCCGCCATCTCCGTTCATGCAAATCGTGCGCCTGCGCCCACTCGCGAGACACGTCCCGATTGTCCCCGGCAGCCCCGTGCCCATCGCCCCTAGCGTCGGAGAGTTCACCACTCGCTGCCCCTTCTTCAATCGGAAGCATTGCAGGAAGATGTCGCTGCATGCCCCCGAGCTCCCCGGCGCCAACACATCTTCTGGTCCGCATAGATCTGACAACACGTCAACCAGAACGTACGTGTTCACGTATTCTGTCTCCTTCCAGTATTCTGGAAGGACCACGGGATATTTGTCCTTCCATTCCCTGCTTCTTTTCGTCCAGTCTTCGATAGCAGGGAGTGTCACGCTTTCAAGCTGCCTCAGCAACTCGGCAATGAACTCTCGTGCATCGAAGTTCGCCGCGATATCCACCGGCATATCGAACTTTGCCAACTCATGCGCGTCCAGGTCGACAACCACCTTCTGTGCTCCACGCGCGAAGTTCCGGTGACTGAATGCGACCTGGGGCATATCCAGCCGCGCGCCGATCACGATAATGCAGTCAGCGTTCTGCTGTGTGAAATTCGACCCTCGCGAAGCCACTGAACCCGGTCTACCTGCGAAGTGCGGATGCTCTTCCGGCAGCATGTCCATCGACTTCCAGGTGAGCAGCGCGGGAATTTTCAGCTTCTCAACCAGTCGCTCGACCAATCCGTCCACATATGCCAACCGTGCCCCATTGCCTACGAAAAGCACCGGCCGCTTCGCCTGACGCAGCATTTCAATCGTCTTCGATACTTGGTTTTTCAACTGCTCCCGATCGATCGCTGCCGCTTCGGGAATAAAGCTATTCAGACTGCTCTCATCGATCATCGTCGATTGCACATCGAGGGGAATGTCCAGCCACACCGGCCCGCGTCTTCCGGAATTCGCCAAATGCCAGGCTTCCTCCAACTCGTGACGAATACTGTTGGGCTCGACGATCGTTGTTGCGTATTTGGTCAGCGGAGAGACCACCGAGACGACATTGAGCTCCTGAGGGCCCATCGACCGGACACCGCGACCAGTCATCAGGTCGGCGCGCTTTACCTGGCCTGACAGGAAAACACAAGGCGTGGAGTCCAACCAGGCTGCGGCGAGCCCCGTCACCGTGTTCGTGCTGCCCGGCCCTGTTGTCACCAGTACCGCACTCGCTCTGCTCGTGAACTCTGCATGAGCCTGTGCCGCAAATGCGCACGCCTGCTCATGAAGGCAGCAAACGTACTCCAGCCCTTCTTGGCGACCAACAGAATCGACCATGTGCATGCATCCGCCGCCGGTAAGCATGAATATCCGTCGAATGCCTGCGTCATGCAGGAACCGGACTACGTAATCCGAAAGCTTGATCAAGAACTCACCACCATATTTGTAAGCTCGTCCAGCAGCCCTTCGACACTCAGCGGACTGTCATTCCAAGGCTGCGGGTACAGCAACGTCTTCAATCCGCGTGATTGGGCCTGCAAGATGTTTCCGGCCGAATCGTCGACCATGACGTCACCGCAGTTCAGCCAATCGAGGAATTCACCCTTGGTTCGATCGTAAGCAGGGAAGTGATCGTCTTCCCGCGTGTGCACGAATCCGATACACCTGATCCACGCTCCGAAATGCCGCATCACCCACTCGGCAACATTCGGAGCAGAATCCAAGGGGCGTGCGGTCAACGCAATATGCCGAAAACCGTCGCCATGCTGTTTCATCCATTCGAGCACCGAACCGTTCGGTTTCATTTCTCGTGCCCGCTGTGTTTTCCTGAATTCATCCAGCGAGCCCAGATACTCTTCGCGCGAGATTCCAAGCACAGCATGCGGCGGATTGGACGTGAGCTGACGATAGCTCAACTGGCACTCAGACTGCTTTTTAAGCCAGCAATGCGTGAACCACTGCTGCATCAGGTCGTTCAACACGTCATCAACGTCCCAAACGATGGTGAGCATCACCCGATCCAGTACGTCACAAATGTCTTGCGATTCGAGTTCGACATGATCGCTGGATCACTGTAGAACGAGTCGTTCGTCGAGTAGCTTGACGAGACTTCCTCGATTATGGCGCCATGCGCTGTCCAGAACGAATGCTTCACGCCATGAGAGATAGTGATTACGTCATTGGACTTGTGCGTCGTGCGTGTGCCGTCCAGGTCGACCGTTACATCTCCGTACAGAATGTGATAGGTCTCGTCCTTCTGGTTGTGCCATTGCTCCGGATGCTTCTGTCCGGGCAAGACAACCATAAGGCGTTTGCAATACTCGCGATTCACAACCGTAATCGCTGTCAGGCCGCTTTCGCGGAACTTTTCCAGCCCGTAATGATGCGAAATCTCAAGATCGCATTGTCCTGGAACCTGCACCTTGCTCTTCTTAATTAAGCTCTTTACGTCTGAGACGATTTTGTATACGACTTCTCGTGTATTCCGGGCTGTAATGTTGTCGCGCATGATTGCGCCATTCGCCGGAATATCCGACTTCGCCACGTACTCGCTGTATTTTGAGAAATCCTGCGCGACCAGCTGATCCTTGACATTCGGCATCGCGAAGAACACATTTGCGTGCTGAATCACCTCGCCCGCGCGTACAGCCTGTTTTACAAACGCACCTCGCGCCAGGTCCCGCAGTGCTGCCTGCTCACCAGGGGGCGCCGGATAGCGCTTCTCCAGGCTTCCTATCATTGTCAAAGTCTCGCATGCAGACTTTAGCCAGTTTCGAACCTGTTCGGGTGTCGCGCTGTATGCATTCAGAGGGTATTTTTCCGTGGGAACTCCGACATGCTTTTCGAACATCACCGCGCCCAGCGAGATCGCGATCTTCACAGCCTCGAAGTTGTCCGGCCGCTCATGCGTCGAGTAACCCACCTCCAACTCCGGATAGCGTTTCTTCAATAGCGCAATTTGTCCGAGATGCAGGTGCTCGTCGGGCGCCGGATACTCGCCCACGCAATGCATAATCGCAATCGACTTTTCGCGATGCTTGAAGAAGCTAACGACCCGGTCGACCTCCTCCAGCGGTTCGCCCGCTGTGGACGCGATAATGGGCAAATTATGTTGGGCGATGCGCTCCAGAAGCGGCCAGTCACTTACGTAGCAACTGGGAACCTTCATAAAGTCGAATCCGTGCTCAACGATCTTGTCGACCGAAATCTCATCCCATGGCGTGCACATCGACAGGAAACCGGCATCGACGATGGCATCCTTGAGTTCCTTGTATTGATTCCAATTCAAGTGGGTCTCAGAGAAGCGCTTTACATACTTCAGATCGAATCGATCCTTGTACGCAGGATGAATACAGCTCGCGATATCCCGGTACTGCAGTTTGACGCAGAATGCAAAAGGGAAGCCCTCAGAAGCGGACTTCAACTCGCGCACGATCCTTATGCCGTGCTCCACATCTCCCATGTGATTATTGGCCATTTCGTAGATGAAGAGCGGCCGCTTATGGATATTGCCCATTCTGTATCTCCAGATCTTGTTACTTCGAGTCGGCTGCGTTCAAGACTGCCAATCCCGCGTTCTGCTCGCGCACAAAACTACAAATTGTCTCCGCCATGTAATCCAGCATCTCGGTCGTCAGCCCCGGGTAGACCCCGATCCAGAAGACGTTGTTCATGGCGAAATCAGTGTTCTTCAGTTCACCGACTACCCGGTATTCGCAACCTTCGTATGCTGGCTGACGCAGCAAGTTACCGGCAAAGAG
>Ga0105239_10007692_pt1 | contig 12340 bp, 7 predicted proteins | sample KBSC44metaG_FD_92761 | JGI IMG/M metagenome (GOLD analysis project Ga0105239, IMG submission 92761) | Corn rhizosphere microbial communities from Kellogg Biological Station, Michigan, USA - KBS C4-4 metaG | ecosystem: Host-associated > Plants > Roots > Rhizosphere > Soil | place: Michigan, USA...
GAGGGCGGCGCCCATGCCGTACCAGCCCACCAAGGTCGTGCGGCTCTGCACCCAGGCGAAGTTCCACGGGATGGCGCGAAGGCCCTCGATGCCGCCGAGGGCCTTCCCCGGCCGGAACACGGGGCGGGAGGCGATGGGGAGGAGCGAAATGTGCTCGATCGGGGTGGCTTGGGTGTAGAACGCCCAGAAATCGGCGTCGTCGTAGACGAGGCTTCGGTAGGTGGCGCGGGAGGTCTCTTCCAGCTCTTGCATCGCGGGACCGTACCGCTGTTCGGCGTCTGGGTCGCCTTGGCCGTCGGCCGCGAGGAGGACGGCGCTAACGATCTGCTCCAAGTGCCGGTGCGCGATGGGCGGGAGCGAATAACGGAACGAGATGACCTCGCCCTGCTCGGTGAACCGAATCCGGCCTGAGAAGGAGCCGGCGGGCTGACTGAGGATCGCCTTATTGGCCCGTCCTCCCCCCCGACCTACGGTGCCGCCGCGGCCGTGGAACAGCCTCATCGGGACGCCGGTTTCCTTGGAAACTTTTGCGATAGATTCGAGGGTGGTTTGCAGCGCCCAGTTGGCGGCGAGGTATCCACCGTCCTTGCTGGAGTCACTGTAGCCGAGCATGACCTCTTGGAATCCGCCGCGGGCCTGCACATGTGCGGCGTAGGTCTTGTTTTTCAGCAGCTCGCGCATCAAGTCGCCGCAGCCGTGGAGGTCTTCGATGGTCTCGAAGAGAGGGACGATATCGATTTCCGACTCAACTTTTCCGTCTGGGGTGATGCGGTAGAGGCCGGCCTCTTTGCACAGCAGGAGCGCTTCCAGGATGTCGCTGATCCCGTGCGTCATCGAGATGATGTACGCCTCGACGGAGCGCGGGCTGAGCTCCCGGCGGGCCCGACGGATGACGTGAAAGACGTTCAGGACCCTTTGACACTGCTCCGACCCGGCGAAATCGATGGGCAGCAGTGGCCTGGGGTTGTGCAGCTCCTTTGTGAGGAGGGCAATCTTTTCCTCTTCCTTCAGGTCGTTGTAGGCGGGGGTTACCGCGGCGGCGGCGAGGATTTCCGCGATCGCTTTCGCATGCTCCTCACTGTGTTGGCGTACGTCGAGGGTGGCGAGGTGGAAGCCGAACGCCTCGATCTGGCGGATGAGGTGGGGGACCCTTCCCTCTTCGGCCACGTCCTTCGCGCGATTTTGGTCGAGGCTCGCTTGGATGAGGATGAGATCTTGGGCGAGTTCGTCGGGGCTTTGGTAGGCATGCTCGGAGTGGACGCGCCGGTTCGCGGCCATGCCTTGGGCTTGGGCGAGGGTCTGCCGGAGTCGCTCCTCCACGCCGAGCAGCTTTAGCACGTAGCTCTCTTGGCTGTACCTTTGAACCTGTTCCGGGATGTAGGGGAGGGTCTTAAGGTCCTTTTGCAGGGACTCTTGCAGTTCCTTCGAGGTGCCGACGAGCTTTGCGGATTGGGTCAGTTCTCTTCGGAGGGTGGCCACGCGGGGCAGGTAGGTCTCCAGCGCCATGATGCGGTGGTCCACGAGGGTGTGCCAGGTCTCCTCGGGGGTGACGTTGGGGTTTCCGTCCCGGTCGCCGCCGACCCATGAGCGGTAGGAGAGGAAGGTCGGGATCTTAAACTTGAAGCCGGGATACTCCTCGGCGAGGGCGCGAGCGAGGTCGCCGTGGAGCCACGGCACCACTTCCATGATCGTTCGCTCGAAGAAGTAAAGGGCGTTTCGGACTTCTTCCCTTACCGTGAGGCGGGTTTCCCGCATCTCATCGGTCTGCCAGAGTTCGGTGAGGGTGCGCTCGATCTCCTCGGTAGCTCTTCCCGCTGAGTCCAGTGGGGACGTGAGGAGGGGGCTGCTGGCTTCCTCCGCGAGGAGGAGGGCGACGCTTTGGAGTTTGTCGAGGACGACCTTTCGCTTGGCCTCGGTGGGATGCGCGGTGAGGGTAGGGGTGATTTCGATGCGCTCGATAAGCGCCTGCATCTCTTGGGCGGAGCGTCCTTTTTGCTTTAGGAGTCTTACCGCGTCTTTTATCGATTCCCTTCTCTGGCCCCTTCTCTCGCGGTTGACGCGGACGATTTCCTTTTGCTCGGCGGTGTTCGCGAGTTGGAAAAAGACGGTGAATGCGCGGGCGAGCTGGCGGACTTTGGCGGGGTCCTTGAGCTCGGGGACCTGAGCCATGAGGGCCGCGGGTTCGTTTCTGCCGAGGAGGAGTTTGCGGGCGAGGTCGATCGTGTCGCCCCCCTCTTGCTCCGTCAGGACCTTGCCGAGGAGCCGGTCCAGCGTCCGCAGATCCTGAGATAGCTGCGGGGAAAGCCCATAGGCTTCCGGCTCAAGGTTTAAGAAGGAGCGCATCTCCTTGATTAGACCTTATGATGTTCCTGGTTGCCCGGTTGGGGGTTTTAGCTTCGGACGACGACGGGGTAGATGATCGCGCCGACGAGGGCGACGACCGCTACGATTACGGCGACGTCCGTAAGGCTGTAGGTGGAGAGCCGCTTGGAAATCTGTGTTTTCATTTTGTTCTCCGGCGGTTCGTGTCGCCGATGGATAGGTTATGGGGGATGTTCAGTTGCCACATTCCCTCGGGAAGGCATGAACGGGCAGAACGTCCCGCACGATCGGGACTGGGGGTGGGGCTTCTGACTGGGTCTTTGTTGGGTTTGAGTCTGTTCGTGGCGGGGTGAGCACGATTTACGAGCGACCGGTGAGCGTAATAGACGAGCAATCGTCGTGCATAATAAACGAGCATGAGCCAGGAATCGAACAGGGGTCGAAATCAGAAATCGCCGAATGAGAGACTGGCGGACTCGCTTGAAGCGCTTTCGAAAGTCCAGCGGGACGGTATTTATCGGGCTGGGCAAATGCCCCGCCGGGATTTCGACCGTGTTCACAAAGCCGGCTTCTTAACCGAAGTTATCAAGGGTTGGTATCACGTTACGAACCCGCTGGCGCCGCCGGGGACCACCCTTTGGCAAGGTCACTACTGGCCTTTCGTCGAACAGTATCTGGCCCATCGTTTTGGGGATCGATACTGCCTCGCCGCCGCTCCTTCGCTGCTGATTCACGCCGGACTTACCCATGTTCCAAGTCAGCTTGTGGTTCTGACCGAGCAAGCCGATGGCAACCGGATCGATCTTCCCAACGGCTGTTCTTTGCTTCCCTATCAGGACCGCGCTGGCCTTCCGAAGCCGGTGACCGTTATCCGAACCTTGAGAGTTATGCCGTTGGAAGCGGCGTTGGCTAAGGCTTCGGATCGTTTCTTCAAAGATCATCCGCTCGCGGCGGCCTCCCTGCTTGCGACCATTCGTGATCCGTCCGCCGTTCTGCGCGTAATGCTGGAGCGAGGAAGCCCGGTGTATGCGGGCAGAATCGCGGGAGCGTTTCGCCATATCGGCTACGTGGATTTCGCCGACCGAATTCTCAACACAATGAAGTCGGCCGGATTCGAACTCGACGAAACAGACCCATTTAACGAGCAAATCCCCGTGCTAAAGCGGGAGCGCCTGCGGTCTCCTTATGTGGCGCGGTTGCGGTTGATGTGGGCGGCGATGCGTGAGCGCGTCATCGTCGCCTTTCCTGACCCTCCTGGTCTTCCTGCCGACAAGATGTCGACTCTCGACCGGATACAGGAGCTTGCTACTCTCGATGCCTATCACTCCCTTTCGATCGAGGGGTACCGAGTCGATGCGGCCCTCATCGAAAGGGTTCGCGATAATGCCTTCGACCCCAGGAATATCGCGCAGGACCGAGACCAACGGAACGCTCTCGCCGCGCGAGGATATTACGAGGCCTCTATTGCGGTCAGAGGTTCGATTGAGCGGATTCTTGATGGATTTCCGCCCGCTGAGGTTCTTAGATCGGACCATCATCGTTGGTTTCACCAAATGTTCGACGTCGCCGTCCAGGCGGGCTTGCATCACGCGAGCGAACTTGCCGGCTACCGCGGGCACCAGGTTTATATTGCCAACTCGGACCACGTTCCCCTACCTTGTGAAGCGGTGGTTGATGCGATGGAGTGCCTCTTCGACTTGCTCGCTGAAGAATCTCTCCCGGCCGTGCAGGCCGTACTCGGCCATTTTGTGTTTGTATTTATCCACCCCTATGGGGACGGCAACGGACGCATGGCCAGGTTCCTAATGAACGCTTTGTTTGCCGCCGGCGGTTACCCGTGGACCGTTGTGCATCTTGGCATTCGAAGCCAATACATGAATGCGCTTGAACGCGCCTCTACTCAGGGACTTATCGACGATTTTGCGGAGGTTATTGCGCAGGAGATGGCTCGGACTGGTGAGGAAAATCGGACCGATCTCCTAACCTAGGGAGTGTAGTTCTACTCTAAATGTTTTCGTGACGGTGTCGTATGAGGCGCCACCACTTGTTGGGGATTGCTTTTGAGCTTCAAGACTCGGCATGTTTAAGTCATTCGCCTCCGATACAATATCTGCGACCGACTTTCCTGTCTTGCATGTGAAGGTCGCATCAAACATTGATCCATCTCCCTCCTTGCAGCTCAAAATGGAGCAGCCTTGTGGAAGGCGCACACTATCCCTGGTTGGCTGGCTGCAAGGCCCCAGCGAATAAATCCCCACGTGTGGCCTACAGGATGTAAGAAGAATGCCGAAGAGAGCAAGGAGCGTCGCTCTACTGGTTACCGGTTTTGTCATTTGCCTAACAACTCTCCGCTTGAGATAAAAGCCAGTAATGCCGTGAGCATAACACTACATTATCCAAAGGTTGCGGAGATCCCAAATGCGCTAGTAGCGCCGTGGGAATTTGGTGTACGGCGCTATCTCCAAAACGCTGGCTGGACACGACTTGCATTAGTCGGGCTTGCTGGCGAGGAGGCTGAAGGTGTGGGGGAGGCGGGCTAGGGTCTCAGCGGGGATTTGTTTGAATTGGTCCCAGAAGGGTTCGGGGTGTTCTTCTAGGAGCTCGATTTTTAGGCCGGCTTGGATGGTGGCGGTGACGACTTGGCCGAGGGTCCAGATTTTTGAAGTGAGTTGGACGGGGGTTTGCGGGTCGGTACGTTCGGCGGCCTCATAGGGAAAGCCTCTTTCCTCTTCGGGGATGGCGGTGAAGTAGGAGGCGCCGGGTCTTAGCTCGTAGGTGGAGGCTTCGGTTTCCCAGAGGAAGTCGAGGGGGTGGCCTTCGAAGAGGAAGAGGTGGCCGCCGGGTTTTAGGAGCCTGGCCACGGTGGCGGCCCATCGGTCGATGTCCATCATCCAGCAGATGGCGCCTCTTCCCGTGTAGACGAGGTCGGCGGTTTCGTTGAGTTCGGTGGGGGTTTCGAGGACGTCGGCGCGGATCCAGGTTGCGGGGGCGTTTAGGGCGTCGGATTTCTGTTTGGCGGCGGCGAGCAATTCCTCGCTGATATCGACACCGATGATCTCTTTGGCTCCGAGCTTCCATAGGCTCAGGGCGTCGAGGCCGTGGGAGCATTGGAGGTGGATGGTCCGGTCCTTGTTAATGTTTCCCAGGACACGGATTTCGTTCGGCATGAGGTTCGTGCCGCCGTTTTTAAGAAGTTCGACGTCGGCGTCGATGTTTTGGCCGTAGCCGCCGCGGGCGGTTCGGTTCCAGGCGTCCCGATTGCCCGCGTGGAGGGCGGCGATGTCCATGCGTTCAAGGTACCTAGGGGCCGGATCGCGCGAGGCCGGTCCAATTTGTTCGGTTGTCTTCGCTTTCATTTTTGCCCTCAAAGGGCATGTATCTAAGGAAGGGATTCCGATTGGCGTGCTCGTACCAGGGTTCCGCCGGGAGGCGTAACCCTTCGCTGGACGGACAACCCCGTTGGGGTTGGGGGTTTCGGCCCTCAGGGTTTTGGAAGCACGTGCCACCGCCCCATCCGTCTCTGGCCACCGGCGGGCGTAGCCGAGACCGGAGAGTTAGCGATGGTGTCGCACGCGAAGCTTGGTCGCTTTGTTTTATTGCCTTACGACGCGCCGAGGTGGCCGAGCCAGATGCCGATGGCGAAGACGATGCCGCCTCCGACGACGACTTGGATGATGGTGCGGCCGAGGGGGCTTCGCATGAAGTGCCAGCGGATGTAGGCGATGGCAATCAGCTCGAAGACGACCACGCCGTAGGCGATCATGAGGGCGGTGTGGAGGCTGTTCAGGAGGAACGGGAGGGTGTGGAGCATGCCGCCGATCATCGTGCCGAGGCCGGTGACGAGTCCGCGACCGAACGGCTTTCCGCGACCGGTTACGGCTCCGTCATCCGAGAGCGCTTCGGCGAGACCCATGCTGATACCTGCTCCCAGGCTCGCGGCGAGGCCGACGAAGAAGGCCTTGTGCGGACTCCCCGTTAGCTCGGCGGCGGCGAAAAGCGGAGCGAGGGTTGAGACCGAGCCGTCCATGAGGCCCAGTAGCGCGGGTTGAACGCGCTGCAAAACAAACGCCGGATCAGAAGCCAGGTCCCTGCGAGCCACCGCACATTGTACGCATAGGCCTGTTTACCGTTTCTTAAGACGGCCTCCGTAGTGGCTGGGACATACTGCGGCGATGGCGGCGTTGCCTTCTGACTATCTGGAGCGCGTTTACGCGGGAGTGCTGGGGAAGATCATCGGGGTCTACCTGGGGAGGCCCATTGAGGGGTGGTCGAACGCGGACATCGAGGCGAAGTTCGGCGAGATCGACAAGTATGTCGAGGAGCGGGGCGGGATGCCGCTGGTGGTGGCGGATGACGATATCTCCGGCATCTTTACCTTCTTGCGCGCCCTGCCGGATTACGGTAACCGGCCCGACCTCACCGCAGCCCAGATCGGGCAGACGTGGCTCAACTACATCGTCGAGGGTCGCACGATTTTATGGTGGGGTGGGATGGGGGTTTCCACCGAGCACACGGCGTTTTTGCGGCTCAAGCACGGGGTTGAGGCGCCTCGGAGCGGGAGCATTGCGCTGAATGGCCAAGTTGTCGCCGAGCAGATTGGGGCGCAGATATTTATTGACGGTTGGGGGCTGGTCAATCCTGGAGATCCGTCGCGGGCAGCTCATTTCGCTCGGTTGGCGGGGAGCGTTAGCCATGACGGGACGGCGGTCGAATGCGCGCAGGTTATCGCGGCGATGGTGGCTTTGGCTTTTGTGGAGAGCGATGTCGATCGGTTGCTGGATGCGGCGTTGGCTCAGCTTTCCTCTTCGTCTTTCGTGCGGCGGCTGATCGATGACGTGCGCGGGTGGCATGCGCAGGGGCTTTCTTGGCGCGAGGGGTTTGCCCGGATTTCGGAGCGGTATGGGTACGACAAGTTCGGGGGTGGCTGCCACACGATTCCTAACCACGCGATCGTGATTCACGCTTTGCTACACGGCGCCGGGGACTTCACGCGGAGCCTGATGGTCGCGAATACCTGCGGGTGGGATACGGATTGTAATTCCGCGAATGTGGGGTGCATCGTCGGCGTGCTGCGCGGGCTCGCGGGGATTGAGTCCAGGTGGCGGAAGCCGGTGGCGGATCGGCTTTATCTGCCGACGGCGGATGGCGGGCGTTGCATCACGGACGCCGTTCAGGAGGCGATCGCGGTGGCCAACGTGGGACTTGCGCTGGCCGGTGAGGAGCCGGTTGCGCCGAAGGATGGGGCACGGTTCCACTTCTCCCTGCCGGGGTCGGTGCAGGGGTTTTCTTCCTCCGCGCCGGTTTCGAATGAAGGGGGGCGGCTACGGATCGAGGTACCGGCGGGGACGACTCGGGTGGCGACGGCGACGTTCCTTTCGAAGGCGGACACCAAGCTTCCGGGGTACCGGTTGCTGGCCTCGCCGACGCTGTATCCAGGGCAGACGGTAACGGCGTTCGTGATTGGTTCCGGGGTCTCCGCTCGCATCTACCTTGGGGCATTTGGGGAGGGCGATGAGATCGTCGCTCACCTAGGGGACTTGGCGGAGCTTCCGGCGTTGCTTCGGTTTACCGTTCCCGACTTGGGTGGGCAGCCTACGGCGGAGATCGGATTGGAGATCGTGGCGGATGCGCCTGAGTCGGTCGATCTCAGTTTCTTGACTTGGGATGGGGCGCCGTCGGTCACTTTTGGGCGACCCAAGAGCGGGCAGATGTGGCGGTCGGCGTGGGTCGATGGGATGAGCGAGGTGGTGCCTTGGGGCTCGCCGTTCCGCCTGGCGCAGAACGAGGGGACGGGTTTGTCCATCTGCGGTACCCGGGAGTGGACGGATTATCGGGCGTCGGCGACGATCGTTCCGCATTTGGCGGAGGAGGCGGGTCTTGCCGTTCGGGTGCAGGGTTTGCGGCGGTATTACGGGCTTTTGGCTTGTCGGGACGGTTGCGTGCGCCTGGTTCGCGAGTTGGACGGGCGGACGGTTTTGGCGGAGGTCGCGCTGCCTTGGTCGTTTGGGGACCCGTTGGTTTTTGAGTTGTCGGCGGTTGGGGGACGGATTTTAGGGTCGGTGAACGGTCGTCGTTTGGAGGCGGTTGACGACGCGTTGGCGAGTGGGGCGGTGGCGTTCGTGGTGTGCGAGGGTCGGATCGACAGCGAGGGGATGACGGTCGGGCCGGTCTGACGTTGTAGTCATCGGCGAAACGCTCTGCGACCCCTCCGGGGTCGGAACGGTGGGCCGACCCGTGACCCGGTATCTTCGGCGCAGGTGCGCGCCTTCGATGCCCGGCTATTTTCTTCGATCCCATCCGGGATCGTTCCGGGCGTGAGATTCACCGGACCGCAGATGCGCGGGAAAATATCCGCCCCTAGTAGTTCCCGAAGACCCCGTGGGAGCGGAGGGTTAAAGAGATTATGACCGCCCGGCCGTTGGCCATTTGGTGAAGGCCGGAATCTGATCGGGATTTGGCGGCACGCCCGACACCATCGCGTCGACTCCGATCCTGAATACACGCTTCGCGGTTGATGGTTGGGGGGTGTCGGCGAGTTCGATAGGCTGTCCCACGGCGTCTCCCGTTCGGTCGAGGCGTGGACTACGCCTGCCGGCGGCCGGAAGGATCACGTTTGCGGTGCTGATTGACACTTGCGATCGAACAAATTCGCTCGACCCTCGGTTCTAAGGTGGGGAAAGGGCAGAATAAGTTTTTCGTAAATATTTCATGAAGCATCCAATTGACAGACAAGCCGCGAAGAAGGGGCACCAGCAGGATGCGGAGGATTTGCGGAAAGACCAGGAACTGGCCGCGCACCGCGACCAGCCTATAGATCCCCCTTGGTACAAGTGCATCGGTCCCGGACTCGTAACCGGCGCCGCGGACGACGATCCCTCGGGAATCGGGACTTACTCCGCGAACGGAGCTCAGTTCGGCTACATGCTGCTCTGGTTGGTGCCGTTTTGCATTCCGCTGATGATCGCGGTGCAGGAGATGTGCGGGCGGGTCGGGGCGATCACCGGAAACGGGCTCGCGGCCGTGCTCAAGTCCCACTATCCGAAATGGCTGCTCTATTCGAGCATCGCCCTGCTGATCGGCGCGAACCTGTTTAACGTCTACGCGGACCTGAATGTGATGGCGGCGTCGGCGGAGATGCTTTGGCATGTACCGTTCGTCGTTTGCCTTACGGCGATCGCGGCGGTCATCGTTTTGCTTCAGATTTTGGTGCCGTACCGGATCTACGCGAAGGTGCTGAAGTGGCTGTGCATTGCGCTTGCCGGCTACGTCATCGTGGCCCTGCTTCCCGCGGGAAAAACGGATTGGGGCAAGGTCGGTAGCCACCTCTTCGTGCCCCACATGGATCTCAAGGCGGATACGGTTCTCGCGATCGTCGCCTTCCTTGGCACCACCATCTCGCCGTATCTCTTCTTTTGGCAAGCAGGTGAAACGGTCGAGGATGTGGTCGCCGAGGGCCATGCGAATAAGCCTGGCCACCGCACCCACAAGGTAACCGAGAGCGAGATTCGAAACATCCGCGCGGATACCGCGGTGGGCATGATCGTCTCGCAGCTTGTGGCTCTCTTCATCGTCGTCGCGGCCGTTGGTTCGCTCCACGACAAGGGGATCACCGACATCAAGACGGCTCAAGATGCGGCGAAGGCATTGCTACCCCTCGGACCGGCGGCTTATTGGATTTTCACCATCTGCATGATCGGCACCGGCTTGCTGGCGATTCCGACACTTGCCGGGTCGGCGGCTTACGCGGTTGCGGAGGCGGGCGGATGGCGTTATGGGCTGTACCGACGATTCACGCGGGCCCCCGGTTTCTACCTGACCATCGTGGCGATGGTCGGTATTGGTTATGGGATGAACTTTGTGAAGGCGATCGACCCGATCAAGGGGCTTGTTTACTCTGCGGCCCTGAATGGGATCGTGGCTCCGCCGTTGATCGTCGTCCTCCTGCTCATGTGTAACAACTCGAAGATCGTCGGCAAGCGCACGAACGGCCGGTGGTCGAACACGCTCGGCGTTCTTACCGTGCTCTTAATGGGTCCGGCTGCGATCTATTTGGTTTACATGACGCTGACGGGCAAGGCTTAGTAGACTGTCTTTGCCCCTGTTCAGCTTCTCGTGATCCGTCTTCCGCAGCTCCCGAAGCTTCCCCATCTGCCGAGGCCGCCTTCCTTGCGGAAGTCCAGCTACCTCGCGGATACCGCCGTGCTGCTCGGCACTTTCTTGCTGATCTATGGGCTCGCGAGGGTGGGCGCCGGCTTCTTCGTGGCGTTCCGTCCTCCGGGGCAGACGCCGAATATCAGTCTTAACCCTTCGAATCTGCCGTATTACGCGGCCCGATCGGTGGTGCGCATGTTCGCGGGGTTGGGGCTTTCCGTGCTGTTCACTCTCGTCTATGGCTATGCGGCGGCGAAGAACCATAAGGCGGAGCGCGTGCTCGTGCCGCTGCTCGATATTTTGCAGTCGGTGCCCGTGCTCGGCTTTTTGTCGATTACGGTGACGGGGTTCATCGCTTTATTTCCCGGCAGTTTGTTCGGTCTGGAGTGCGCGTCTATCTTCGCGATCTTCACCGCGCAGGCCTGGAACATGACGTTCTCGTTCTACCACTCGCTTATCACGTTGCCGAAGGAGCTGGACGAGGCGGCGCGGCTGTTCCGGCTCTCGAAGTGGCGGCGGTTCTTTACCGTGGAAGTTCCGAGTTCGATGATCGGGCTGGTTTGGAACGGGATGATGAGTTTCGGCGGCGGGTGGTTCTTCCTTGCCGCAAGCGAAGCGATCTCGGTTTTGAAGGTCAACTACACGTTGCCGGGCATTGGGTCTTACGTGGGTGCGGCGGTCGAGGCTCGGGACGTGCGCGCTCTCATTTGGGCGGTCATTACGATGGTCGTGGTGATCGTCGCGATCGACCAATTGTTCTGGAAGCCGGTCGTCGCGTGGTCGCAGAAGTTCCGGCTGGACCGGACGGCATCGGGGATTCAGGCGGAGTCTTGGGTACTGGACCTTATTCGCGCGTCCCACCTTCCCCGAATGCTCGGCCACCGGATCCGGCAGTGGAAGATCAAGCATTACCGGCCGCCCGCGCCGCCTAAAACCGAGCACGAGACGTGGCTTGCGCGACGGCGACGGAAGCGAAAGTGGCGCATCAACGACGACATGGTCTTCGGCCTTGTCGTGGGCGCGGTCTGCGTGGCTTCGTTCTTTTATGGGGCGCGGTTTGTAACGCAGGAGGTCGCGGTGCGTGAGGTCGGCACGGCGTTCGGGCTGGGCCTGCTGACGCTCCTGCGGGTGACGGTGCTGATCGCGGTCTCGACATTGGTTTGGACGCCGATCGGGGTTGCGATTGGGTTCAACCCGCGGCTGGCGCGGACTTTGCAGCCTTTGGCACTGTTGGCGGCCTCGTTTCCCGCCAACTTTCTCTTTCCTTTGGCCACGATCTTTTTCCTGAAGATCGGGCTGAGTTTGGACTGGGGGAGCATGCTTTTGATGGCTTTGGGCGCGCAGTGGTACGTGCTTTTTAACGCCATCGCGGGGGCGATCGCGGTGCCGAGCGACTTGCGCGAGATGTGCGCGAGTATGGGACTGCGGGGCTGGCCGCTGTGGAAGAAACTCATCATCCCGGCCATCTTTCCGGCCTGGGTGACGGGTGCGGTGACGGCTTCAGGCGGCGCTTGGAACGCGAGCATCGTCTCCGAGGTCGTGAGTTGGGGCAACCATACGCTCACTGCGCATGGCATCGGCACTTATATCGCCTCCGCTACGAAGGAGGGGGATTGGCCCCGGATCGTGCTGGGCGTCTCCACCATGTGTATTCTCGTCGTAACAGTCAACCGTCTGCTTTGGCGGCGGCTGTACCAAATGGCCGAAGTTCGTTACCGACTGGGTTGAAATCATGTCCGTCCCCACCACCGCCGTCGAACCCCTGCTTCACATCGAGGCCCTCGGAAAGACCTATCCTCGCCCGGAGTCGGGGGGCTCGTTTACGGTTTTGGATGGGGTCAGTCTGGACATCCGGCCGGGGGAGATC
>Ga0105239_10007693_pt1 | contig 12339 bp, 10 predicted proteins | sample KBSC44metaG_FD_92761 | JGI IMG/M metagenome (GOLD analysis project Ga0105239, IMG submission 92761) | Corn rhizosphere microbial communities from Kellogg Biological Station, Michigan, USA - KBS C4-4 metaG | ecosystem: Host-associated > Plants > Roots > Rhizosphere > Soil | place: Michigan, USA...
ATCAATCCAACAGATGCTCGAGTGCGATCCCAACCAGGACAAGGTACTGCAGAAGATCGAATTCATCGCCGATCCGGAGATCGAGATCTACTTCAAGGCAGCGGACGTCGCTGTTCTACCTTACACCGAGATCTTCCAGAGTGGCATTCTCTTCCTGGCTTACGCTTATGGCCTACCAGTAATTGCAACCGATGTAGGCTCCTTTGCGGAGGATGTCGTTGAAGGCAGAACGGGGTTCATTTGCAGCCCGCGAGATCCTGCTGCTTTGGCCACCACGATCGAGCGGTACTTTGAGACCGATCTATATAGAGAGTTAGAAGACCAACGTAAGAAGATTCAAGAGTACGCTCTTGCCAGACACTCTTGGAGCGCAGTAGCTAACCTAACAAGAAGCGTTTATTCGAAGTTGTTAGAGTGTGGTTCATAGACGGACACGCGCCGAGCCTTGGTGGTCCAACACTTGCCCTCACGTCAACAAGACGGTCAAGAAATGTCGCTATCCACATCGCTTCCTCAAGACCAAATACCGAAGCGTATCATCCAAACTGCCAAAACTACGATCCTCCCGCTTGCTACTCGCGCAATGATGGCGAATGTGAGATTGTTGAACCCAGATTTTGACTTTCTCTTCTTCGATGACGCGCGCGTTGAGCAGTTTATAGCAGCAGATTTTCCGCAATACCAGTCGGTCTTTAACTCCTTCAGATATCCCATTCAGAAATACGACTTCTTTCGGTACCTTGCTGTATACCGATACGGCGGCTTTTATTTTGACACCGACGTGCTGCTTGCCGCGACTCTAAATCCGTTATTGACGAAAAGCTGTGTATTTTCGTTCGAGGCCCTGACTGTCAGTCGCTTTTTACGTGTTGACCTTGGAATGGATTGGATAATGGGCAATTATGCATTTGGGGCCGCTCCAGGTCACGCATTCTTGAAGGCCGTAATCGATAACTGCGTAAGGGGCCAGGTGGATCCAACGTGGGTGCGACCCATGATGCGGGGATGCCCTCCTTTCATTGACGATGAGTTCGTTATATTGAACGCCACTGGTCCAGGCCTTGTCTCGCGAACGTTTGCCGAGAATCCCAACTGGGCAAGGACAGTCACGGTTCTTTTGCCAGAGGATATGGCCGATTTAGAGAATTGGAACCGGTTCGGCGAGTTTGGAGTTCACCTATGTGCTGCCTCTTGGCGCCCCCAAAAGGGGCTCCTCCGGCGAAGGGTTGCAGGCCATTGCTGGAATTGGATACAAGAGAGAAACATTCAACGACATCGGCGACAAAGCAGGGATGCGATCAGGGCGCTTCCGTCCATTTAGGGGTTGGGTGAACGGTATTAACTGAGACTGGCCAGTACCAGTCGACAGTCTCGCATACATTCCAATTCGTAGCTGGTCCACACATTTTGAGCGGGAAGATTCGGTACAAGGATGGCCAATTTGCAGCTTGAACTACAAACGGCATCCGCTGTGCGGAATGCCCGCGCCATCACACTCCCGACGATTCCGGAATTGGACGGAGTGCGGGGTGTCGCCGTGCTGTTGGTCATGCTGTGCCATTCCGGTATGATCCAACCCATGCCTTTGCCTAAGGACGCCAACCTCCTGCTCTTGCCGGGACTACTGGAGTTGGGATGGTCGGGCGTCGATCTGTTTTTCGTTTTGTCCGGTTTCCTGATTACCGGAATACTGCTTGACACGAGAGGTTCAAATAACTACTTCTCTTCTTTCTATGCTCGCAGAGCCCTGAGAATCTTTCCGCTCTATCTTTTCTATGTATTTGCGTACTTTCACTTAGCACTCCCCTTGGCTCATCACTTTGGGTTCTGGCAGTCGTTAGGCAATTCTTTGGAGCCATGGTTCTGGCTTCATCTATCCAACTGGAAGATCGCCTTCGGGGAACCTGCCAACTGGTTGGCCCATTTCTGGTCTCTTTCAGTCGAGGAGCAATTCTACCTGTTCTGGCCACTTGTCGTCTTCTTCACCGGCGATAAGTGGCTGCCGTTTCTGTGCGTGGCCCTGATTGGCACATCGTTTGGCCTTCGCTGTATCTATGCACACGGTAACTTCGGGGTAATGTTTCTTTATGAATTGACTCCTTTCCGAATTGAGCCGTTAGCATTGGGAGCGCTGGGCGCCGTATCTGTCAGAAACCGGCGGATACTATCGTTCCTTAAGGAAGGCGCTTTCCTGGCCGTAACAACCGCGTGCGGGGTTCTGATGCTTTCGGCATCCCTGTTGACAGGGCGGTCAACGAGTGTTGGGGCTCCCGAGATGGCGACATATGGGTTCACGTCGTTTGCCATCATCTACATATGTCTTGTACTTTACGCGTACGTGTTTTCCGGATCGCCGGATCGGCTGGCGGCCCTGTTGCGGCACCCCTTACTGCTGGCTTTTGGTAAGTATAGCTACGCAATTTATGTCTTCCATTATCCACTTTTCATACTTTACGCAACCCCTGTTAAAAGAGTATCTGGTGACTTGCCAGGGCCGTGGAAAATGATTTTCTGGCTTCTCGCTTTGGTAATCGCCATGGGCCTGTCGTATGTCGCCGCGCTCATGTCGTGGCACTTGATTGAGAAGCACTTCTGGGACCTTAAGCAGCGCTTTTCGGTTAAGTATCAATGAATCAGTCAACTTGAATATTCCTCTGGACCCGATGCATGGCCTGACGTCCAGGATGGAGGCCGTGTGCTCAACACCGCCTCTCGGTGATAGTGGTTCGCTGGCCCTATATGGCGGCCTGTCCAGGCAGCTTCTGTTATGAGCCGTCAAGTCAAATCCTTTAACAGCACGCGCACACTAACGCAGGACCCCTCGCCTACCTCAAGCGCGGTGAAAGAAGCGCGCATTCCCGCTTTGGATTTCACGAAAGGTACCTTGGTACTTTTCATGGTTCTGTACCACTGGCTCAACTATTTTATAGGTGTTCAATGGCCCTACTACCGGTATCTGCGTTTCTTGACTCCATCCTTTATCTTCATTACCGGGTTCATGATCTCCAACGTCTATCTCATGAAATATGATGTGGACGATCCGCGACTCATCAAGAGGTTGTTGACGAGAGGACTCAAACTCATTGCCATATTTGTGGTTCTTAACATACTTCGAAATAATCTGCTCGCGGTGTTGGCTCCTGCCGGGGCATTTCGTAGTCCGTTGTACTTTGACAGCCTGTTCCTATCGACGTTTGTTACTGGGAGCTTCACCACTAAGGTAGTTGCCTTTTATATCCTTGTTCCCATTGCGTACTTACTCATACTGGCGGGAGCTCTGATGGTCCCCCTGAGAGTTTACAGATATAGCTTCCACATTGCCTGCATATGCTTGTTCGTGAGCATAGCGGGGTTGGACTTGGCCGGCGGGAACAATCCCAACCTGGAAATGGTTGCGGTCGGAGCAGTGGGCATATTGGCAGGTTTCAGCCCGCTGTCGGTGATCAACACATTGGTCCGCCATCCTTCCGTGCTGATGCCGTTATATATCCTCTATTCAATAGCGATAACAGCATGGAACGTGCCCTACCCACTCGAGGTTGCAGGAACGGTGTTAAGCGTAACGATCCTTTATCTCATTGGCAATACTTACGCCACAACAAACCGGTTTTCGGACGAGCTTATCCTGATAGGCAAGTATTCACTGTTTGGATATATCTCGCAGATTGTCGTCTTGCAAACCCTCGCGATAGCCCTTCGGTATTTTAATCTCAGAAGTACAGCGGCGGTCATATCTTTTCCTGCGGCTTTTGCACTCACGATAATATCCGTAGAGTCAGTACATTGGGCTCGGAAGCGTTTTTTGAGTATGGACAGAATGTACAAGGCGGTCTTTAATTGAGGACTTGTAAGGATCGCAATACAGCGTGCTCTGACCGGAACGCCTTCATCCGCCCGGGTCAAGATGGCGGTGTTTGCTACGTAGCTTAGTATGGGATCGTTTGCCATCCTGGTGTGTTGCCTGGGCGTCGCAGTTCTTTTCCACCTGGACTGGGATACTACCGTCCGGACCTCCAAAGCGCTTTGGATCCCTGTGATCTGGCTATGGCTTGTCGGCTCTAGAGGCGTTTCCCAGTGGTTCGGAGTGGGCGCTTCTCGGGGTCTTGAGGGCACGCTGGAGGGAAATCCTCTTGACGCGGCTATATTTGGCGTGTTGATAGTTATTGGTACTATTGTCCTCCTTAATCGAAGAGTCCAGACGCGAGCCTATCTTGCAGTCATAACTCCTGTAGTCATTTACTCAGTGTATTGTCTCCTCAGCGTCACCTGGGCTCCATATCCGGGTCCGGCGCTAAAGCGGTGGACGAAGGATGTGGGAGACGTTGTTATGGTGCTCATCCTGGCTATGGAAACTCACCCATTGGAAGCTCTTCGCCGGGTATACTCGAGAGTTGCTTTCATTCTATTTCCATTCTCTTTCGCCCTGATTCGTTACACAACTCTGGGTCGTGCGTGGGACAACGATGGAAAGCTGTCGATTGTCGGTGTGACAGATAATAAGAATTCGCTCGGCCTCATCGTGTTCGTGGTTTCGATGGGACTAGTATGGAATCTGCGCTGGCTCCTCACCAACAGGAGCGCGCCCAATCGCAATCGGCGACTTGTGTCTGAGGGTATAGTACTTGCGTTCGGTCTGTACCTGTTGGCCGTTGCCAACTCGTCAACATCTAAAGCTTGCTTTTTCCTTGGAAGCGGGCTTATGCTTGCCCTGCAGGCGCGTGCCTTCAGGCGCTGGCCGTCCCGTGTGCACCTGGTGTGCGTGGTAATTATTGTTGTGAGTGCAAGCGCCCTGCTTTCCGGCGATCTGGCGGCGAATGTTTTGGGCAGGGACTCAAATCTTTCGGGGCGAACGTTTCTGTGGGATGCGATGTTACCGGCTGTGTCAAATCCGGCGATCGGCGTTGGCTTCGACAGCTTCTGGACCAGCCCCAACGCGCAGATCTTCCACCGGAATCTCGAACTCCTGCACTGGTACCATCCTGAAGGAATTAACGAAGCGCACAATGGCTATTTGGAGGTTTACCTAAATCTGGGGTGGATTGGGGTGTGCCTCATCGCATTAATTCTGACCTCCGGTTACTTGCGCGCAGGTAAGGCTTTTCGACGCGATCCAGAACTCGGGAGCTTGATGATCGCCTATATCATTACCGGTGCTATCTACAGCGTAACGGAGGCTGGGTTCCGAACGCTGAATCCGATGTGGATTTTTATATTACTCGCTGTTGTCAGCGTGAGTGGCGCGAATGCATGCTTGTTTGGGAGCGAAACAACCACCCGGCCTCAAGTACTCGAGTGCGGTGAAAATGATGGCTGGTGGCAGGCAGTTCCTGAGACTGATCCGCAGGCGACACTTTCAGGCTGGCGAGGACTGTGATTTGATGCATGCTGGCGACAATTGGGTCACTGCAAGCGGATGGGCAGGTAACCGTGAATGCAGATTAGCCACAGCCGCACCGTCTCCTGAAAACTCGAAGAATAGTGGAGGATGAGGGGGGTGAACATTATTCATGGATTAGTTCAGCGCCGTCTAGTGCCCAAGTGGGCGCAGCGAATCACGTGGAATCGTGAGTTTGCGAGAGGGAGGTGGGACTCGAGAATCCTGCACACTCCAAACGATCCCATTTATGAACTCCTCGCCAAGTATTGCACCAACCGTGATATCTGTGATATCGGGGCTGGCCATGGAAACACGGTCACTGAGATGCCGCCCGTTTATCGAACCTACACTGGAGTGGATCTTTCAGATGTAGCGCTTAGCATCGCCGCAAAGCGAGCTTCCGAAGCAGGACGCCAACGCGTTGCCTTCGTCCAAGGTTTCATGCATAGCTTCACGCCTGCCAGGAGTCCAGACGTGTTTCTGTTTCGAGAATCGCTGCAGTATGTTTCCCGAAGTAGAAGATATATGGCCGGGAACATGGCTCGCTTCCTGCGAAGGTATGCCGCAATGCTGGCACCAAGCGGCCTGATGATTTGCCGGCTCAACACCACAACACCGCGCGGAAAGTACAATGCAGGACAGATTGAGGCCGTGGTGAATCAGAATTTTGAGGTGATTGAATGCAGGTACACCGAGGAACCAGCTCTCTTGCTCGTGTTCCGGCCATTTCACTAAGGGGCTTCATTCCAAATGCCTGATCTCCGTGAATGGAATGATGGATAGTGGAGTGAGTAAGACGAGATCGGTCCGCCGTAGCGATGTTCTGCGGAAGAAACAGCGTGCAATGTAGTGGAGACTTTGTGAGTCAGTTACGTATTTTACTGCTGGGGCCAGACTGTGACCCGGAGACGGTCAGCATTCCATTGGTTACCTACCGTCATGCGGAAGCGCTCGCCAAGCTCCATGATGTCAGCCTGGTCGCACGGGCCTCCGTCGAGGACGCTTTGCGACGCGCCAAGTCACCGTTTCGCTCGATCGAAGTAGTGAGGACGCCACTACTCGACCGCATCTTTGCGTGGGGTTTTCGCAGGCTCTTCGGATCCAATTATGACAGCCAGTCGGTGACAGCTTTCAGGTATCCGTTTTCTATTGCGTGGGAATGGCGCGCCTGGCGGCAGTTCCGACGCCGCATTACCGCGGGCGACTTCGATGTCGTACTGCGCCTCGTACCGATGTCCCCAGTTTTGCCGAGCCCCTTCGCTTCTTTTCTGCGCAACGGTCCTATACCGTTCGTGATCGGGCCGCTCAATGGTGGTCTACCGTGGCCTCCGGGGTTTCGCCAGCTGGACAATCAACGGCAATGGATCTCTGGCTTGAGGGATCTGTACCGGTTTGCTCCCTTCAGCCGGTCCACTTATCGTCACGCGGCAGCGATCATCGCCGCATCGTCACAGACGTATTCGGAGTTTGCTGCATATCGCGACAAGCTGTTTTTTGTTCCCGAACCCGGCATCGGTCGCGCAGGCTGTTCCAACGAGTCGCGCAAGACGGCGTCCGACGCCAAACTCGATTTGATCTTCGTAGGCGGCCTAGTTCCCAGGAAGGCTTGTGATCTTGCTTTGCGGGGGGCTGCGTCCCTCTTAAGGAATGGTTTGGCGCGCTTTACCGTGGTGGGTGATGGCCCGGAGCGTAACAGCCTGGAAAAGCTCACAAAATCTCTCGCAATCGAGAAGGCTGTTTGCTTCTGCGGCTGGCTTCGCCATGCGGAAGTTCTAAACCGCATGCGATCCGCAGATGTGTTCGTGTTTCCAACGCTTCGCGATAACGGGGCCGGCGTAGTGTTCGAAGCGCTGGCGTCCGGCGCCGTTCCGGTCGTCGTGGACTTCGGCGGGCCCGGCGATATCGTAATTCCGGAGGTAGGCTACAAGGTGTCCCTTACCAACGAAAGCGATATGGTGTCGCAGATAGGAAAGATCTTGGCGGATCTCGCGGGTAATCGGGACCTTTTGAATCGCCTGCGAGAAGAGGGCATGGCATACGCTCGTGAACGGCTAACGTGGGATGCGAAAGCCCAGAGCACTACTCGAGTCTTGAACTGGGTCGTGGGCCGCGGTCCGAAACCGGATCTCCTGCCCCCTAAGATGCTGCATTTGACGCGCTCTCGAGGCTAACGTTTCCGGTCGCAGAGTTATCAAATCAGAATCTATTGTTTTATGTGATATCTCGTTCTTGATAAGGGCCGCTCGAGCTGGAAGAGAAACACTCTCATGAATACTACTATCCGACGAGTTTTGACTGCTAATCATTTATCCAGACAGTTCTATTTCGCGGCACGGCAGGCCTACCGGATCCGTCGGACGGCACGCGGCGCGGGGCAATATTTCTTAAACGTCGACGATTTCAAGCGCGCGCTCGGCCGCAGGCGGGCGCGGCCTTGGTCGATCTCCGTACATCGGATGGGCTGACAATCACAATCAGGCAGAACTACGGAGATGCCATGACCCTCGCTGAAATCTTTCTGGATGATTGTTACGGGCTCAATCTGAATCTCGCTCAAAACCCCGTCGTTATTGATATCGGCGGGTTTATTGGAGACTTCTCGTTGTACGCTGTCAAACGGCTCAACGCGAGCAGAGTGGTCGTTTGCGAGCCCTCGCCACGGAATTGGCCACTGCTATTAAGAAACATTGCCAACAACGGTTTCGACGGCCGGATCCAGCCGGTAAACAAGGCAATAACAAACGGCGAGGACGCAATGATGAACATTGATGCTCCCGACGAATTGCAGTGCATGGTATCCGCATACGGTTCGAGCGATCAGCCGTTGCGCTCCGTACCCGGAACCTCCCTTGGCCAGCTACTCCGGGACTATTGCGTCGAAACCGTCGATCTGTTAAAGATCGACTGCGAGGGCGGCGAGTACGCTATTCTAGAAGGCACCGCTTCCGAGGTGTTCAGTCGCATCCAGAATATCGTATTCGAATATCACCAGGTTGACGGGACCTGGGTCAAGCTGGAAAGTGTAAAGCAACGGCTTCGCCGCGAAGGATATGCTCTGCAAATGCATCGCGGGCTCGTATCGGCGTCGCGGTCATAAGGTCATTTGTTTGGATCGACGTTGTAGCCGATTGCCAGGTAAGACAGGACTGGGGAGAAGTTGAATACTACTCGCGTCCTGAACGGCGGAGCAAGCGAGATCGACGTGAGAAGGCGCGCCTCGCAACATCGGCGCTCAAGAGATCAAAAGGCTCGGATCAAGTATCCACATAAGCTGGCTCTCCTTAAACAGGCTTCTTCTATCGAACACTCCGCGGTGGTAACCGCCATTTTCTATCACCTATAACGGGTGGGGGCGACCCGACACCTTCTCACAACCTCCAGACCCGGAGATACTCACGTTTGTCAAGCAACAGTCGCGTAATTGTGTTCGCGTGTGACGAGGGATATGCTATGCCCCTCGCCACCAGCCTTAGATCACTACTTGAGACTACTTCGAATACTCGTGGCCTCGAGATCGTGATCATGAATTCGGACTTCTCGGACTCCGCCAGGCTAAAGGTACTACAGTCATTGCCTGGTGATCTTCCAACAATACGCTGGCTGCGGTTAGATATTGCTCCCTTCGAGCATTTCTTAACAAGGCAGTACATTTCAAAAATCACATTTGCCAGGCTTCTGATCCCAGAGGTCCTACCGATCCACGTGTCAAAAGTGCTATACCTTGATGCCGATCTTTTAATCCTGGATGACCTGACTTCCCTATGGAATTGTGAACTGGGTAACGCTGCCTTAGGTGCTGTAACAGATTCGGATGCGGCGGCAAATCAACGCCGACTTCAACTCGAAGCCCCCGCTGAATATCCGGGGGGGGCGGGAGGGGCTATCGGAGGCTGCACCTACTTTAACGCCGGAGTACTACTGATTGACCTCGCGCGCTGGCGTGAGGAACAAGTATCAAAACGGGCTATGCAGTTCATGCGAGAGCATCCGGACACGGCGTTAGCGGATCAAGATGCGTTGAACGTGGCCTGTGTAGGTCAGTGGAAAATGTTAGATGACCGATGGAACCGCCAACGTCATGACCCGCTTGGGTACCTTAAGATGGCACCCGAGCGCCGGCCATCGATCATGCATTTTGCGGGCAAGTGGAAACCATGGAACCCGGCGAGTCTCAGCCCGGATGCTCAGTTCTATGATGATTTTCGGAGTCGGACCCAGTTTGCGCGGACGCGATCGGAAACCATGTTTGAAGGTGGATACCGCACGTGGAAGCGCGTGAAGCGCTTTGTCAAGCAATCTGGAACACGATTGCACCCCTACTAAGCCTACGCTGTTGTGCATATCGGTCTTCCTCGCTGGTCTGGTACCACCTGTGTCGTCGCCGCGTTTCGATGTGCCGTCTCCAGATCCACCGCAACTTGGCCGAGTTGATGTTTTTGATGTCGAACGTAGCAACAACAGACATGAGACTTATATCCCGTGCATGACTTAAAAACGCGATCTGTTCGAGGTGCTGTAGCGAAGATGTGCTCACAGTTGACCAACCTGGTACTCCGGAGCGGATCCGGTATGGTGTTGAGCCGTCTCCTGGAGCCAAGGGATTTCGGACTCGTCGCGATGGTAATGGCTATTGTCGGCGTGTTGAACCTCTTCAAGGATTTTGGACTCTCAACCGTCGCAGTTCAACGCGCAGACGTCACCGAAGAGCAGCAGTCGGCGCTTTTTTGGGTGAATCTGTTAGTCGGCTGTCTGCTGGCTGGTATCGCCGTAGGAACCGCACCGATTGTTTCTAGCGTTTATCATGAACCGCGGCTCGTCCCTATCACCGTCGTGTTAGCCTCTAGCTTCTTGTTCAACGCGGCTGGCGTTCAGCATTGGGCCCTACTTCAGCGCCAGATGCGGTTCACGTTGATGGCCGGGATTGAGAGTGTCGCTCAGATACTGAGTGTCGCAGTAGGCATAGGCATGGCTGTACGAGGATGCGGCTATTGGGCACTCGTTGGAATGACAGTCGTCTCGCCAATCGCCTTTACCAGTTGTGCGTGGGTGGCTGCCGGTTGGGTTCCAGGGCGTCCAAGAAACGGTAACGGGATGGCAGCAATGCTTCGGTTTGGCGGTACCGTTACTGTCAGTGGCTTGGTGGGGTACATCGCTTTCAATTTTGACAAACTGCTGCTAGGGAAGTACTGGGGTGCGGAGGCGCTCGGTATTTACGGCAGGGCATTTCAACTTGTAAGTCTTCCATCTGACTATTTGTCTTCGGCGGCTGGATCGATAGTTGAATCAGCCTTATCCCGTCTTCAGAATGATCCTAAGAAGATGCGATCGTATTTTCTCAAAGCCTATTCCCTTATCGTATCCGTCGCACTGCCAATTACGGTTATCTTTCTGCAACATGCCGACGATATCGTAATGGTGATGTTGGGGTCACAATGGCATAGATCGGCACCGGTCTTTCGTCTTCTTGCACCTTTGGTAATGGCGATGTCGTTGATCACTCCACTCAGCTGGCTACTGTTCTCGATGGGAAACGTCGGCCGCTGTCTGAAGGTGGCGTTGATTCTGGCTCCCCTGACCATGTCTGCGTTCATACTGGCTGTTCCATATGGCCCCAATGGTTTGGCGTTCAGCTACTCGGCAGTAATGAGTGCTTGGATTTTTCCACATATCGCGCTATGTGTGCGCGGATCAATGGTATCCCTGCGAGATGCCTTTGGCGTCCTCAAGGCACCCTTAGTATCCGGCATCGTTGCTACACCTGCAGCAATTGCGGTATTGGTCATGACACAGAACCTAGGGCCTATCATCAGGCTAGTGTTAGGAATAAGTGTGTTTACAATCATATACGTGCCAATGTTGACTGGCCCCATGGGACAAAAGGCGTTCTATTTGGACGTCCTTCGAGAGCTTAGGCGTTCGCAAAGACCGCCAGCGGCGTTGAGCCATTGTTCAGTAGCTTAAGCACAGGACACATGCTGGCCTCGCAGGATTAGCGGCAGTTACAACTGTTGACGCCGGTGTCGCCAAACCGTACCGATTCTCACCGCTACCTCAACTCAAGATGAGCACGTATATGCACGTTTTCGCAACTACGCAACGAATGATTTCCCCCGCCACACTTGAGTCCGTTCGATACTGGAGATGGCTGCTGAAGTTCTATACGCTTCGCAGGCTGGCCGGAATCGTCGTTAAGAGACCTCCGATAGTTTTAGCGGCCGGTGCGGGTGCTGAGACGCTCGTCCAGCGGTTGAACAGAATTAATACATTCGCGCCTACCCATTCATGTCGTATCATGACGCGTTACGGCAGCGATAAGGGTAGATCTTGGCACAACTACACAACAGTCTACGATGCATTATTTAGAGACTGTCGTCCACTTCGTATTTTTGAGCTGGGCCTCGGGACAAACAATCCCGAACTGCCATCCACAATGGGTGCCAATGGAAAACCGGGAGCGTCACTCCGGGGTTGGAAACGTCTCTTTCCGGCTGCGAGAATCTTTGGTGCTGACATCGATCACGCGACATTGTTTCGCGAAGACCGCATCAACACCTTTTGGTGCGATCAACTTGATTCTTCCGCGATCCGCGACGTGTGGTCAAAACCGGAACTGCGGGGTGGAATCGATGTGATTGTCGAAGATGGCCTTCACACGTTCGAAGCGAATCAAACCTTCTTGGAAATCTCGTTGCATTTCGTCACCCGCGGCGGATGGTATATCGTAGAAGACATAAGGGACGTAGACTTAGACCATTGGCGCAACTGGCTGGACCATGACAGTCAACGTTTCCCTAGCTATCAGTTCGTCCTCATCCGTTTGCCAAACGCATTTAACCACTTTGATAACAACCTATTGGTTGCGCATCGAGCGTCTTAGCGCAGCAGTCTGGCCCAAGACGGTATCCGCGTTGTGTTTTCAATGCACGGTGACGGAGAGCATCGTCGGGGGCGCAATTGCTGTG
>Ga0105239_10007694_pt1 | contig 12339 bp, 8 predicted proteins | sample KBSC44metaG_FD_92761 | JGI IMG/M metagenome (GOLD analysis project Ga0105239, IMG submission 92761) | Corn rhizosphere microbial communities from Kellogg Biological Station, Michigan, USA - KBS C4-4 metaG | ecosystem: Host-associated > Plants > Roots > Rhizosphere > Soil | place: Michigan, USA...
CTTAAGATGTGCTTTCTTGCGATTCCACACAGATTCACTAACCGCTGTTGGTTTTACTGCCTTCTTCATTTCTTCATGCAGAAATTGATCGAAATCATCTTCAGATTCAGGACTGTCAAATAGTGTATGTATTTTACCTTTTTTAACATATTCTTCCTGGAATACAGCTTCCATATTATCAAGACTGGCTTTTTCAGTGATGACAGATGTTGTGTCATACTTAACACCTAATTGCCTGGCTATCTCAACCAATGAGTTATCACCAAAGGGAGCATGTAAATAATGAGCAATCTGACCATGCTCATTAATGGTATAATCAGCAATCCTTAAATGCGGCAAGTAATAATTTTTGATAATATAATCCACTTTTTGCCTGCTGATTATTCCTCTCTCAATAGCCGCCTGCAACTCTGTTATCGAATTACCTGGAATCGCATCTGTTGCATCAAATTTCCAACTCTCTTCATAACATCGAATGAGACTAATAACATGATTGGATAGACAGACAGACCATTGAATACCGCTTACAGATAATTTTTCAATAATGGGTAGTGTAAAATGATCGCCACAACCTCTATCTGCAAATTCATCGCCCATGAGACGCAATACCGCTTCTTTAGCTTCCGGTTTGACTTTAGCATTAAGAATGATATTACAATATGAATCGTACTGTTCTTTAGTTAATGAATCCTTATCTGTATTATAAATTTGAGATAACTTGAATTGTTCATCGCTTGTTAATTCCAGGAATCCATGCTTGACCAATATTGATATAAATTTACGGCTATTTGCATGCATGTCACCCACTGTAATTTGGGCGCCTTTATCAGCAATCAGCCTGGGATCCACAACTTGGGAATAATGGATATTATAATTTTTAATAACCGCTTCTCTGCTATGCATAATAATCTCTGTGAATTAATAAATGATATGTATAGGATTGTGCGAGACAGCTATTATACTGATTAATTATTATATAAACATTAAGGAATGATTAATTATTGATCAATAATACCCTCAACACCCGGATTTAACCGGTTCCCACCCTATAAAACACCTCTCACCCGGGCAGCTTGTTTCAGCGATACGCCCGTCATAATATAAACATTGTTATGCACACACCGATGAAAGGGAAATTCATGCAGCAAAGGAATAAACGCGCCTTAGCATATTACAATAAAGGTTGTGAATATGATAAAAAAAAGAAAGAATATGATAAAGCGATTTCTCAATATAAACATGCACTTGAAATCGACCCTCTATTTAAAGAAGCACATCACGACCTTGCCCGCGTCTATTATATTCAAAATAAACTTTATAAATCGATTTATCATTACACGCTTGCCATTTCACTGGATCCGCAATACACAAAAGCATATTTCAATATTGCCAGAGCTTATTTCGCAGAATATAACTATCCAAAAGCCATACAATGTTATTCAATGGTTTTATATCTAAAGCCCGAATGCAAACGCACTCATTATAATCTTGCCAATGTGTACAAAGCCCAAAAGGAATTTGATAAGGCCATTTCACACTATAATCAGGTAATCGCTTTAGATAGTAATAATGTCATGGCTTATGTAAATTGCGGACGTGTATTTACCGAGAAACAGAATTACGATGATGCCATACAGAATTTCAGGCAAGCCCTTCATATCAACCCTGAACATGCACCCTCTTATTATGAACTGGGAAAATGCTATAAACTGTTATGTGATTACCATATAGCTTTAAAACATTATAATCTGGCCATCACATTTGATAATCATCATATAATGGCACATCATCATATCGGCAATATTTATTATGCTCAAGGTGACTATCATACAGCGATTACTTATTTCAAATTAGCTATAAAATTTTCTCCACCATTCAAGCCGTCCAATAACATCACTGTCAACAATCCTAAATCCATGTTCTTTGTCGGATATAACATGCTCGGACGAGCACATAGCAAATTGAACAATCATGAAGCTGCTGCAAAAAATTATTACTTTGCCATTAAAATATTTCCAAATTATATATCCGCCTATTGTAACAATGCACGGGCACTTGAACATTTAGGCTTGTTTAACCAAGCTATAGATAATTGCAAACAGGCAATTGCATTAAATCCGCATTATGCTTATGCATATCATAATCTTGGACGTATCTATCAAGCACAAGGTAAATTCAACGAAGCTATCTTACAATACGAGCATGCCTTGAAAATTAACCCCAAGGCCAAATCAAGTCACCATCGTCTGATGGAAATTCTTAAAAATCAGGAAAGTATCAAGAATGCAGAATTTCTCAAAAATTACAGCCTGTTTTCTCTTTCTAATTTAAGCAGCCCCACAGATCATCAGAAAAATCACAGTGTAGATACCACTTCGAATACCAGTCTTAATCCAGGATCAAACCATCAATAACACAAAAAAATAAAGGATTATCATGTTTAGAAGCATCATTGAGCAATCAAAATATATCGCAGTCACATTACGATTCAGCATCTTATCCATTTTCGTAACATTTTTTATTATTGCGATGATGTGTCTGATTGCATTTAATTATTATAAATATTCCGATGCGATGACAACCATGTCATTTCAGTTAATGAAAGAATCTTCAGATACTGCCTTTCAAAAAATAGCAAACGAGATGAGAGATATAGAACATAAATGCAAATCATCTGCCGAACAAATGGAATTAAACATCATTAACAGCAATGATTTAAATACACTATATCGATACACGGTCAATGTACTTGAATTTGAATCGTCCATTTTTCCAAGCTTGCAAGCCGTTTCCTGGAGCGATATAAACGGCAGCTTTACAATGACAGAGAAACGATCTGGTAATATTTTAGTGTCCGACATTATTGATCGATCAACAAGCAAACCAACAAGAACTCAAGTCACCAGAAACAAAGAAGGTGTCATCATCAAAACGCTAAAACTTGATGATAGTAGTTACGACCCTCGTACACATGCATGGTATCAACAGGCTATAGAATCAGGACACACAACATGGTCAGATGTATATGTGCATAAACTTACTCAAAAACTGGGTATCAGCGTTACCACGCCAGTATACGATAAAAACAAAAAACTCAAAGGGATAGTTAATTATAATATCAGGCTGGACTATTTGCGCCGCCTCATAGAAAACATAAACCTGACGAAAAACAGCGTCATTTATATCACAACACAAGAAGGTGACGTACTTGCATATCCACATATAGTACAATATACAAACTCATCGCTTATGAAAATCAATTCGCTAAGCAATGCGCCCTGGATAATCAAATCATTTTATGAGCACATGGAATCAGGGAAGAATGAATTTATCCTGGATGAAGCGCATAAAAGATATCTGGTCACATATAAAACGGTATCGAATCTGGGACCAACTGACTGGTTGATTGGCGTCGTTGTTCCTATGGATGACTTCATAGGAACATTACGGAAAATGCAAGGAATGACCGTTTTTTTCAGTATCATCATATTGATTTGCGGTATCGTGCTTGTTTCCACGCTTATTACGGCTGTTGTACGACCTTTAAATAAAATCACAAAAGAAATTGTGAAAATAAGAAATTTTGAATTGAGCGACACCTCCATCATTCATTCAAGAATAAAGGAGGTCAGCTACATGGCTGAGGCATTACACTCCATGAAAAATGGATTACGTTCATTTCAAAAATATGTACCGTCATCGCTCGTGCGTCAGCTCATTGAATCAGGCGAAGACGCTCGTGTCGGAGGTACAAAAAAGCAAATATGTATTATGTTTTCAGACATAAATAATTTCACTTCCATTTCAGAAAAAACCTCGCCTGAATTATTAACTCGTCATATATGTGAATATTTTGATGAGTTATCAAATATCATTATCTCCGGCCGCGGGACTATAGATAAATATATAGGCGACGCCATTATGGCATTTTGGGGTGCGCCACATACCGAAGAGCAATCTCCATTATTAGCAGCCAAAGCCGCAATTGAATGTATAAAAAAATTAAATGTATTAAACGTAAAATGGGCATTAGAAGGTAAACCTGTTTTAGCAACGCGTATAGGCATACATTTTGGCGATGCCATTGTTGGCAATCTTGGTTCATCAGAACGATTAAATTACACGGCTATCGGCGACTCTATTAACATAGCCAGCCGTTTGGAAAACATAAATAAAATTTATGGCACTCAAATCATTATCAGTGATACGGTATATCAAGCTATTAAAGACCAGTTCCAAACACGTATGCTTGATCGCGTCACCCTGAAAGGCAAAATTGAACCCTATTATATTTATGAGTTAATTTCAGATAATGCCAACGATTTAACCTATGATCTTGATCAGTATAAGCAAGTCTTCGAAAATGCATTTTCTGCGTACCAGCGCCAGGAATGGGACACAGCAATTAATTATTTTGATACTTGCCTAAGAATATATCCTGATGATAATGTTGCGAAATTATTTATCGCAAGGTGTGAAAAGTTCAAATCAAATACAAGTACAGATACCTGGAATGGTATATGGGCGTTGAATGAAAAATAATCATTGTCGCCTTGTTAAATTGATTAACCTGTTTTTTATATAAAGCTGCCAGGGATTAAAAATAATGCATACTACAAATAATTATACTTATAATAAATTTAGAACGTATGGCAATTGTCTGTACACATCGCCCAACGACCTCACTCAAGACGATATCCAATCGTTAATAACTTATTTAAATAACCACATAAATATCACAAGCATAAAATTGGAAGATAATGATGGGAGCACCTGCATACCATTACTAGCTGCCATACAGGCAGCTCCACATGTCGTCACATTGGATTGTAGAAAATGCAATCTGACTAAATGCGAAGAAGCTATACCTAAAATTTTTAATCTTATATTTACAAATAAGTTCATTCAGCATCTCCATCTGGATATTAATTTGATAGATGCAAAATCCACTGAAATTATCGCTGAGCATTTACAGAAAAATTGCTCCCTGCAATCTTTATCCTTAAATGAAAATAGCATAGGCGATGCAGGAGTGACATTAATCTCTAATGCCATTAATTCCAATGATAAATGCGCACTGACATCGCTTACTTTACAAGCTAATTCTATTAGCTGTGCCGGCTTGAAAATATTAGCTGCAATGATGCAAAGTAATACTTCCATTACACGTCTTGATGTATTATTTAATGGCATAAATGATAGCCAGAATATTCACTGGAGTAGCATCATAGAAAATGAAGTTACTAAAAATACTCTTGGCGATCAAAGCAAATTAAAGACCATTACAAACACCAAAAAAAGACTGGATACCTTACAACGTATATTACTTGATTCTGAATTTCAAAAAAAGACAGGTCACAGACAAGGCTTGATTGAAATTAATAAATGCTTAAGTTCTTGCGATCCGATATTGGAAAAATGGGATAAACTGAAAAATATTACCGCATCAAGAAAAGGAACACTCTCAACCTATATGTTTCTTACTTTTGGCGGAAGAGATGAATTAACGCAGAAAATTTATGACATCATTGAAAATGACTCATTTGACGAGTTAAATCAGTTAAGTAACTCGTATGATGTTTTAAAATCATTTTATTTTATATAACACGTTAATTTGATCATTCTTATAATCAATTTAATCATCACAAATATTGAGAACTATATATGTTCAGCACTTTAAATAAAATTAAACCACATAAATTTATAACAAATCACTTTAAGTATAACACACGCTTTGCTCGCCATTACTCACTCGTTACCACTCAGGAATATGCAAAGACAATTTTATTCAATCAAACTTTGAGTGCATTTCAAGATACCACTTCATTACATTTTGACGATAGGCATAAATTTAACATATCTCCGCTCAATGATAAATTACGCACTCTTCTCCATACTTATTTTACTGTCAATCCTTATCATGATAAAAAAATCAAAACCATCTCAATGAGACATACTCTGGAATTATTGGATATTGATAGTGTATATTCAAATGTAATTAAAGATGATTATTATCTCATTGGAATACATGGAACAAGTTTCTTGTCCCTCCCAAATATCATTCCTTATCCATCAGAGATAAAAAACATGGAGACCTCTCATAACCCGTATCATAAAAACAATCAACCTATTTGCTTTTTTTATGGTGACAATCTCAGAATGTCTTTACATTACTCAGATATTAATTCAATTTGTACAGAAAAAATTACTGGAGATAGCGACCCTGATTACTACCCTGATAGAGTTGGTATATTAGGCTTTGCGAGCAAACCACTCATTGACTATATCAACGATAAAACTGTTACAGAGCATGATCAAAATAAAAGTAAGGACATCATAGTTGCCGAAACCATAGCATGGGTAAGACAAAAGGGCGGCATCCCTGATGAATGTAAAATTGGGAATGAAATTCGTATACCTTCATTCTATCACTCACAAATTTCCAATTTACTGGTATTTGGAATAAAAGGTGAAAAGCGCCCAACGCCTTTAGATGAAGGCATACAATATGATAACGGTAAACAATGTCGCTGGAAAAAAGGGATTGGTTATACAGAGACAGACTGTTAATATAAATCCATAATAAATTTATATCAGCGGGTCTAGCCATGCCATTCCATCAACCATCTAAAACAGATGCAAAATCACTGTCGTTTTTAGATGTAGTGAGATTTGCATCAAATTATTGGTTACGGCAACCCAAAAGCCTGGCATGTATACTTGCCGGATTATTCATTGCAGCCATCCTTGAAACATATTTACCCAATGCGCTCGCATCATTTTTAACCGCAATTAGTCAACACCAGACCAGAGCAATAATACTGATTTATTTAGCCATTTTTCTTGGCACTTATTTTGCTCAGGCTATACTCACGTCAGTTATCTTTCTGTTTTATAACAAATTTGAAACAAGGATTTTCAAGGCATTAGTCGATGATGTCTTTTCACATGTCTATTTATTACCAGAAAAATTCTTTGCAAATACTTTCACTGGAAGCATCGTTTCCAAAATCAATCGCGCGCGGCAAAAAATGGAAGTATTTGAAGACCAAATACTTTTACGCATATTTTCAACCATGATCATAGTCACGGGAAGCCTGATATTCCTGGCATTTCGATTTCCATTGCTTGCTTTACTGATGCTCGCCTACCTCATGCTATTTATCATAGTCAGCTCATTCCTGGTATTTAGAGTATCAGGACCAGCGCAAGCGGATTACGCTGATGCACAAGATCATTTTAGCGCGCACCTGGCTGATAGCATCTCCGGCATCGCACCGACCAAATCTTACGCGCAAGAAAAATATGAACTCAACCGTTTTTTTAAAGTCACCAGTGATCTCCTTGTCAAAAATCTTAAGGCTTACCACCTGGGTAATCTGGCTGGTTTAATTCAGCGTTTATTACTGGCAGGCATGCTGGTACTTTTGATGGGTGGCGGTACATGGTATTACTTTAATGGCATGGCAACCGTTGAAAGCATGGCATATTTAGCCTTCGCTTACACTATAATGCAATCTTATATCCGCGATGTTGGCGAGAATATTAAAAATCTTTTAACTTCCTCATATGATTTACATGGCGTCATTAAACTATTGCACGAACAACCTGAAGTCAGTCAGGAACGCCAGCTTCCGGATTTGAACATCCGTCATGGCGAAATTATTTTCGATCAAGTCGAATTTACTTACCCGGAAAAATCTTTTCCTATCTTCAATAATTTATCTGTGAAAATTCATGCCGGTGAAAGAATTGCGCTGGTTGGCCACTCAGGCGGTGGAAAAACAAGTTTCATACGCTTATTACAACAGTTATATTCCATACAAAAAGGACATATTTATATTGATGGACAAGACATAGAATCAGGCTCTCGTTATTCACTGCGACGCGCAATCGCATTAGTACCACAAGATCCCATTTTATTTCATCGTACGATAAGAGAAAATATTGCTTATGCAAAACCATCAGCCACACTGGCTGAAGTACGCGAAGCTGCCCGAAAAGCACATATCGAAGATTTCATTTTAAAATTACCCGCACAATATGACACTTTGGTTGGTGAACGCGGCATCAAGCTATCAGGCGGAGAACGTCAACGCATAGCAATTGCAAGAGCCATATTGGCTGACAGACCAATTTTAATTTTAGATGAAGCCACCAGTTCATTAGACTCTGAAAGTGAACAAGCCATACAAGAAGGCTTGCATGTTCTTACGCATGGCCGAACGTCTATCATGATTGCTCATCGTCTTTCTACCATTTTAGATGCAGACCGCATATTGGTTTTTGAAAATGGTCAAATCATTGAAGAAGGATCACACAATCAATTAATCAAACGTAATGGCATTTATGCCAGGTTATTCAAATTACAATCTGGCGGATTTATTGCAGAGTAAGATAAGGCCCCAAGAACGGTATAACTTGCGCATTATTTATTATTGAAAAAACACAACACGTTTCGCAATACTTCAACCGGATTCTCCACAACAGACTTGCTTCGCCATGCAACATGTCCATCTGGCCTGATAATCACAATGCCTGATGTTGTGACTTCATATAGCTGATGCCACGTATTATTTGCATCAATCAAACCACCATCGCTACCTACTCGATATATTTTGACAGGGAATGATAAAGACGGCGCCACATGATTTGCAGCTTTTTGCCATTCATACGCATCTGAACCCAGTAATAAAACATATTCTTTTTCGAATAAATCAAGCGTGGATATTTCCTTTCCATTTTTGATGAGTTTGAGATACGGTGCTCGACTTCCAGGCAACGTTGTTGGTATATATTTTCCTGGCTGCACACTTATCACGTCATCATTTTCTGATAATACTGCACTGGAATGATAGATATAGCCCAAATCCAATCCTTCGTAATTCAAACTCGCTTGCTGTTCCTGTAATTTGATTTTTAATTTTTCATTATCGCCAGAATGGATAGCTTCGCCAATTTCAACAAACCGCTTTGCATTATGAGTGCTCCATTCTATGTTACGGCTGGCAACTGGTGCTCTTTCATCGAAGTATGTATCTAATAAACTATCATTTAGTTTATAGTTCAGGACATAGGCTAATTTCCACGCCAGATTATGAGCATCAGCAATCCCTGTATTCATACCCAATCCACCTGTGGGTGGTAAACGATGCGCAGCATCCCCCACCAATAACACTCGTCCTTGCCTGTATTGCCCGGCTACTTGTGCCGCCATAGTCCAATAATTTTTATTGATGATTTTAATAGCAAGATCTGGCAAACCAAGAACACGACGAATTTCACTAATACAATATTCATCTGTAAAATCATCTCTGGTGTTACCCGCACAAACCGCATACCAACTATCCAGCGATTTTTTCCATAGGCAGTAAACAGAGAACGACTAAGTAATTTTGGATCAGTAAAAAAATACCCTATGCTGGGACGAAAGCCTGTCCATTCAGAAATATCAAATTCACAAAAGACATTGCAAAATTGGCCTAAATTGTCAGGGCCTTGCATGTCAATATCCAATTGTCTGCGAATCAAGCTACGCGCACCATCAGCCGCTATCAAATATTGAGTTTTCACAATTTCTTCTTTATTAGTGCGCTTATCAAGCAAGCGAACTGTGACACCCTCGTCATCTTCCTGGAATGAAATCATTTCCTTGGAATATTCAATATGAGCCTGGGAGTGACTTTTTAAAGTTTGTTGCAAATACATTTCAACGCAATCCTGCGTAACGAAACTGGCACTAACAGGACCATGTGTATATTGGCCTATGCCTTTAATCTCAATTCGCGTGATCTCATGCCCTTGCAGAGATTCAGACCAGATAAATCGAATAGCTTCTTTAGGAAATTCATATTTTAATAACTCATCAATATCGCCCCACTGCTTGAATAATTCCATGCTACGCATGCTGACGCCGCGAGCTCGCGGATGCTCCGTGCGATCTGGATGTTTTTCAACAAGCAATGAATTCACATTAAGCCTGGCAAGATTCAACGCCATACTTAATCCAACTGGCCCACCACCGACAATCAATACGGGAATAGTTCTGATATGGTTAATCATATAATCAATACCTGATATGACGACATAAAGTTTTCAAGCTTAACAAGCTTAGAACGATCTCGCCATGCACACATTTTTCTCAAAATTAACAAGCGTAGCGTGGTTTTGAATGTCAGTAATTAAACTATCAAGTCGATATGAAATACTGTGCACTTGTCTTGACCTGGTACTAAACCTGAAATCATCATTCGTGACCCTGAAAACATCAATATCACAATTTAACAGGTTTTGATCTCTTGCAATAGACTCACGCTTATACTGCATTGTTCTTTCACCAAATTCATTATTATAAAAATGATTTTGTCCGTCAAATTCAAAATTAATCAATTTATTTGATGAATTATCCCTGACAAGGATATCAGCATTATAAGTTGCCACGCCTATTTTCTTCTCCAATTCTACTGTTACATCATACTTGCTGAACCGGTATTGAAGATAATTAAATAAAACAAGTTGCGGGGTTGAAATGGTAGATTTGTCATTCGAATCAACAAATAAATTTAAATATCTAGTACATGTATCATTAAAAGCATGATTGTAATACGCTGCAGCATCTATCACAAAACGGTAATATTTGCTTTCTCTTAAAGTATTATTACCGTATTTCTTACGTTGATCTGAAAATAATGAAAGAGACATCATATGGCCTTCATAATTATTTTCTACTACCGATTTTGCTTCGATAGCAAATAGCAGCGCTGCTCTGCCAAGCAAGGCTGTAATGATCTCCATATTGATTTTATGGTTATTATCAGAATTTGCATCATGCAAAAAGCATGCAAATAAAAGCGTAGAAACTTCCTCTTTCGATAAACCAGAAATAAAATATTCTGTGCATACCGCCTGAATTGGCAAATGAATATCTATACCCACCCTACTGCAAATGAGAAAATCATCGCATAGAGCTAGAACACTATATTCCATAGGCAAGCTTGCTAATTTTTTAAATGCGAGGGACGGATAAATTTTGTTTTCATCCCGGCTACTGAGCTGCCTTTCCATATTGTTTATGGTATGTAAATCTTTAATTGCCTGTTTGTGAAGTTGAATAATCACATAATCAGCTTCATCAAGCTTTTTTAATTCAACATGGTTTATATTTTTTATTTTTGATTGAACCTGAGGCTGGGATTGAGTTGATTTAACATCAACTTTTGATTCAGGTTTGTCCGGTGTATCAACATTATCAGGTTTAGCTTTTTTAACTGCTTTATCGATATCTTTTTGAATTTTTGCGCTACGCTTACTATCCTGTTTAAAACCTAAATTAGAACGGATTTTTTGAGTAGATTGTGCTTTCGAGGCCACTTGCCGATGTGGTTTCTTTTCATTTTGTTTTTCGTTGTCTGTCAGTTGTGCAAAACTATCAGATGGTTTATCTATTAAATTTTCATTTATCTTTGGCAATTGAATAGCTTTAACGCTTGATTGCACATCTGTTTTGATTTTTTCCCTGCGTTGCTTTTCAGCTGATTTTCTCTGATTTTCAATTTGCTTCCTGATTTTAGCCCCCATAATCGCTTCATGGTCGACAGTAACAGTATTTGTATCAGCTCGCCTAAACTTGCGAGAAAATATGATAAAAACAAGCGTAACCATGAGTAAACCCGTAAGGATATAGTCTAGAATGGATTTTCCATCGTCGTTTTGTATTGTGTTATTTTGTGTTGAGTCATTACGAAGCATAATATACCTAACTTATTGATCTGATTATAATTGTATTATTATTGAAACTTATTATATTATACGCTCAGACAATGTTCAATTAATACCAAGTAAGACCGATATAGACCTACAATCACGCAGGACTGGTCAATATTATGGGATCAAAGGTTTAGGGACAGAACCTAATATAGCGTATATTGCAGATGTATTGATTTTAGAAAAAAAGATGAATTTATTTAAAGCCATGTATACATCATTCACATATTATTTCATCATCGTCATTGCAATATAATTCTGAGATAATTCCAATTCACGATCCACTTCATGCAAAATACGGTCCGTGATATCTTCAATTTGTATTAATATAGCCAGTGATCGCGTTTTCGGCCCTTCCTGGTTACTCGCACGCACACCTGCATCCACAATCAATGCAGTTGCAACAAATGCCAATGGCCCTGATATTGCACCAACTACCCATGCACCCATCGTTGCAACAGATGCCAAACCAGCACCAGCGGCTTTCATTTCATTATTGGAAACACCGCGTGGAAGGTCCAGGAAATTACGCTTTACCACATCAATTTTGTTCACAGCACTCTTTATAGCATCTAA
>Ga0105239_10007695_pt1 | contig 12339 bp, 15 predicted proteins | sample KBSC44metaG_FD_92761 | JGI IMG/M metagenome (GOLD analysis project Ga0105239, IMG submission 92761) | Corn rhizosphere microbial communities from Kellogg Biological Station, Michigan, USA - KBS C4-4 metaG | ecosystem: Host-associated > Plants > Roots > Rhizosphere > Soil | place: Michigan, USA...
CTGCCCCCGGCGTTTGCGGTCACTGATGGTAAAATAGGCGGCAATAAATGCCTTTTGCAGCACATCGGCAGCAATGTCCTTATCTCGCAAAAGCTCGATAAGCGGGCCATGCAATGACGGCGAATAGGTGTCCTGCAAAAAGGTAAAGGCGCTCCTGTCTTTCTTCACGAGCAGATCAACGAGTAGTTGATCCGATATTCCCGGCGCTTTCATATCAGGAGGCCTTTGCTTGCTTGCTCTGATGGATAAATTCATACCCGCCTTCCATAAGCTGGTTCAGCCGTTTTAATTCTTCTTTTTGCTGTTTGATGATTTCCCGGAGGGTTCTTATCTCCTCGATTTGCTCGGAAGCTTGAATGAAGTAATTGAATTTGATGTTGTAAATGGCTTCGAGCGCCTTGCCGTGTTCTCGTGTCATTGAAATTTTTGCCGTTTCCAACTCGTAGTATTCAGGCGTGGGAATGCCCATTTTGTGGGCGACTTGTCGTTTGGTCAGGTTGTGCATTTCGCGACACACCTGCATAAGCACGTTTTCCATTGATAAGCAGTTTTAGTGAAGTAACAATCGTTTTCTGTGCAACTAATCAATGCCGTTAAATTGCTCTACAAATATATTTGTTCGGTTAGATATGAAGGATAGTTACAGAACAAGTGAACGTTTTATTTTGAAAAAACAAAAACGCTGCAACCCCTGAAAATGCAGGGTTTCCGCTGTATTCCCTTATTTATTTTTTATTCGATTTTGTTCAAAAATACTTCTTCGAGACTAATAGAACAGATTCAAGGCAAGACCGATGAAAAAAGCGGTTTCATATATCCGTGTATCAACGCCGGGGCAAGGCAAAAGCGGATTGGGCCTATTGGCTCAACGCGCTATGATTAACGCATACTGTAAGGCGAATAAAATTTTGCTGGTAAAAGAGTTCCGGGAGGTTAAAAGCGGTGAAGACCATGAGAAACGACCGGAAGTCCTCAAAGCCGTTAACTGGTGCCTGCTTCATCCCGAGTTCGATTTGCTGGCAGCGGCCCAAAGTCGTTTGGGACGTAGCGAGTTCTTTATTTCGAGTTTGATACGTCAGAAAGTTCACTTTGTCAGCATGGACAACCCGACAGCCGATAATTTTCAAAAGCATATTCAGGCTGCTTTTGACGAGAAGTTTTTAGAAGAGAACCGGGAAAACACAAAGCGCTCCTTGCAAGCCAAAAGGGACAAAGGCTACAAATTCGTCGGTAATGTCAAGAAACTGATACGGACACTTAAACGCAAGAAACGAGCCTATCTGAAAAAGATCAGACACACGATCAGAAGAGAGAAGGAGAAATATACAACAGTGCGCTCCTTAACCGAGAGGCTTAACCGGTTAGGGCTAAAAAAACTGAACGGCAAGAAACGAGGCTGGCAGGCCAGCGAGGTACACGGCCTCTTACGCGATATTTCACAACTCAAATAATATATACCATGAAACTGAAACCACTTCTTATTACTGCTTGTATTCTATCAACAGCCGTACTTGTCTCATTCTTTACGTTTTGCTTCTTCCTGCTGTCGTCCTGCAAAAAGAAAGATGATGGCGGCAATTGCGGTTCTTATGGCGGCGTGGTCGCTTCCAACACTTATTTATTCTGGATCGACCATGATTTTTCCTGTGGGCAAATCACCGTTGAGGTGAAAGACGCCGATGGAAAAGTGGTTACACCTTTTCAGGCAAAGATTTCTTATACCGCCGCGTCAGCGCCAGAATGCAGTAATGTTAACTATGGCAAGTATGCCACGTTCGACCTGTATATGGGCAAGACCTACACATACAGGGCCACTTGCACGGGAAAGACCTGGACAGGGACGATCATTGTTCCCTGTGAGCAAAGCCAATGTAAAAACATCCAGCTTCAATAACACCTTAAACCATCATGTATGTATATCAAACCATTTAATGTATTGGTTCTTATCTGCCTCCTTGTTTGCAAAGTAAACGCCCAGAGCAAAGTGCGCATTGGCATTAAAGCCGGGTTTAATTTCCCGCACTTTAAAGCGTCCGTTATGGACCCGGTATTGTTCGAGGTCAGTGATGATAATTATTTCTATGCCGGTGGGCAGGTTGAAGTGAAGCTCAAAAAGCATTTCAGCTTGCAGCCGGAAATTTTCTATGTTGGTCATTCGGTTAAAGAAGGTGTAACAGCCTTTGAACGGCTGCATCAAATCGCTATCCCTGTTCTGGCAAAGTATCATGTCGGCAAGATTGCCATTTATACAGGGCCACAACTGGATGTGTTGCTGAAAGCCGAACAGCACTATTATGATGTCAACATTCAAGGTCAGAAAATCGTAAATGTCACCGACAGCAGCTATACAAAAGCTGGACTATCGGCTGTAGGCGGCATTGAATGGACATTCAAATACCGTTTCGGTATTGACCTGCGCTATGTATTCGGATTATCCAACAGGTGTTCAGGAAACGGCATTAGTTTTTTGACAGGCTTTAAAGATCAACACATCACTATAAATTCCATTCAAGCGGGGTTGTATTTCCGCTTCGGGAAGAAGCCCGGTAAATAGCCGACTGGCCCGTAATGTTTCCGTACCCTTATGTTTCGCCACCCCTGCTGGATCAAAGCGCAGGGGTGGCTTTTTTGTTATGAGCATCACCGCACTGATTCAATGAACGTGGTTTGCCGCAGGTGTTATCGTTTTGCCTTTTAAAACCACCGTTTCAGCAGGCAACTTTTTTGGACGCCGGAAAATTTTGATTCTTCCAAGTTTCACTTTGTCTTTTGCATTTTGCAAATCATAGTTGCGCTGCATATTCATCCACAATTCCGGCGTTGTATCAAACGCCTTTGCCAACCGTAAAGCCATTTCCGCGCTGATGCCTTGATGCTCGTTCAGCAACATGGACAGGGTTTTACGGGCGATGCCGAGATTTTCCGCAGCATCGGCCTGACTCAAACCTAGCGGTTCCATATACAGGTTTTTCAATACTTGTCCGGGATGCACCGGTTTCATTCCTTGCTTAAGCATAATAGCCTCCTTTTAATGATAGTCGAGGTAATCGACCAGATATGCTTTCCCATCTTCAAACTGAAAGATAATCCGCCAGTTCGCCCTAACGGTGACCGACCAGTAATTGACCAAATCGCCCTTTAAAGCGTGCAAGCCGGAGCCGGGAAAGTTCATATCGTTAACTTTTTCAGCAGCGTCGAGCAACGTCAGGATAAACCTGATTTTATCGACCTGATCGGGTGGCAGCTTGGACGTATCGTTTTTTGTCCATAGGCGTTTAAGCCCTTTGTGCTGAATACTGACGATCATAGTACAAATATAACATGTTACGTTACAGGTTACAAGAACATTTTTTTATCCCGGAACAAGAACGCTTCATTTTGTGATAAAATATTGATAATGCATGATTTTGACCTATCTGTAATCAGAATTTTCTAACCAATAGAAACAGTTATACAGGCTTTACGGATTGTGCCTTGGTCTTGCTAAGAACTGCATCCAAAGCCTCGTCCGCGTCTTCATGGATAAAGTTTTGTTGATAATTGATAGTCGTTTTCACATCTGAATGCCTGTAGAGCTTTTGCAGTTTTTGAATATCAACCGTCCCGCCTGCCAAAGTCGCAAATGTATGACGGGCAATGTGGAGTGTAAGTTTTTTTTCAATCCCCGCAGCAGGAGCAACATACTCTTGCAAAAATTTATCAATAGCACTGATCTTGAAACCGATTGTTCGCTTTGTGACAAACTGGTCGCTCAAGTCAACGCCTTTTAATTCAGGGAACACCAGATCATTCTTGTTTTCCTTGAATTGTTCGTAGTATTTCAGGATACGGGCAGCCTCATCGGGTACTTTCAATGAACCCGTCTTTTTATTCTTGCCCATTGTGTAATATAGACGACCATCCTGAAAGTCAGACCATTTCAGGCGAAAAGCATCGGAAGCCCGCATCCCGGCAAAATAGAACAGGAACAGCCACAGCTTTCGGGCATGTTCGTAACGAGAATCAACAAGCTCGACGTTTTCAAGGGCAATGACCTCTGTCCGGGAAAGGCCGATCTTTGTTGTTTCCGGAAAAACAATCTTGAACCCTCTTTTGCCGAAGGGTGTCAATTTCTCATCGACACCAGCATGATCCCTTGCAAATGCAAAGACAGAACGGATGGTTACGAAATGATTGGCGACCGATGTGTCGTTGAGGCGTTTTTTCTTTTTTCCTTTTGGCTTGTAGACTGTTTTCAGCCAGGTTTCAAAACGCTGGAGCAATCCAACCGTCAAATCTGAAAACGCGAGGTCCTGCCCGTTCAGAAACTCACGGAAATGTTTGATCCGTGGTCTTTCCGACATATAGATATTATAATTTGTCGCCTTTTTTACTTTCAGGTATTCTTCCGCTTGTGCGAAAAACGATACTCCGGCTTTTGGCTTGATTTTTTGCCGGATGGCTTTGGCGGTGGCTTCAGGTTTCTTGGTTTCTATATCAAGAGCATTGTCGGTAGCTTCCGCCAGTTTTTTGCGAAACAGATTGTTCAGGCGTTGATGATTAGGGTGTGATTTTTTGACTTCCTTTTTATCATCATCCCAATCATGGGCACTAATACGGCCAATGGTAACAAGGGAAGGACGCCGATCCTTTACGATCTGGATCACGATAGCATAGGTGCCATCTTTGTAGGGTTTTTTCCTCCTTATAATACTTACCGTAGCCATTAAACCGCCTGCCTTTTTTAGTATGAAAGCAGGGCAATTTAGTGATTCATCAGGTCAATTGTGATATTTCAACGGTCATTAAAGGTTGTCATTCAATAGATTATATGAATATAAATTCAAATGGGGACACTTGATCGTTATGAGAAAAAGAAAATGCTTTAGATCAATGAAAAATATACTTTTTCCGGCATCGAACAGAGATAGTCAGTCTTCAAAACAATATAGGAGGTTTTCATGTATCAAATGAAAACCAATACTTTAAGGTCGAAAAAAGTCTAACATAAGTCTAACAATTGCCTGTTTTCAATGAAGGTATTTGAATTCGCTTTTCAATAAGAATATTGATAATCAGTGTTTTGGATTCACCTGAAACCAAATTAAGTCATTGAATTTACACTGAAAATCCTTGTGTCGGCGGTTCGATCCCGCCCCACACCACGAAAGAAAGGTCACAGTAATGTGGCCTTCTTTATTTTTATAGGCCAATCTTCAAACTTTCCTGCTCTTACACTTCGCTTTCGTGGCCCAGATCCTGAATCCCATATTTCCGGGCGTAATATTCGACTACTGCTCTAATCTCATTAAAGCCTTTATCCATCCTGCGAAATTTAAGATTTACTGACTTGTCTAACCTGTCTTCTGTGTCTTTCAGCCTGATGTGAAGTTTGTAAATATCTCCGTCACTTTTCATTTTACAAACAGTTGAGTTAAAGTACCAAATGTCATCCCAGGGCAAATTCCCCTTCTTTTTGGACCATATGCCCTTGCTGTCTATTTGCACTTTAACCCTTTTGTCAAAATAGTAAAAGAGGCAAATACCAGGTACAAGAGCAAAAAACAAAATAAATGGAAGCTTAGCAGAACTCCATTTGCCGAAGAAGAATTCAATTGAGTCGTGCCGTTGTGCCGGGATAATAAAAGCCAAAGAGAAAACAAACAGAATGGCAAAAAAGCAAAAGAGGTAGTATTTTTTCCAACCTTCCCGAACCTGTATTGAATTTGCTTCTGTCATGCCGAATTGTATTTAATAAGTAGCCGAGTAAATATAAGCAAAGGAGTGAAAATCCTTGTATCGGTGGTTTGATGCGGCCGCCACTACAGGAAACCCTGAAAAAATGTAATCCACTTTAATTCGGAGGAATGGAAAATAGATACTTCAACTATCCGGAAAATCTGGATAGTTCAAAGAAACAGAGACTTCGATGCCGCCTCACACCACGAATATTAGTCGAGTTTTTGTCGCACTATTTACAATTTGACGGGATATTAGGCTATTCAGCTAATGATGATTCAATGCAACCAACTGGCCAGGAATTTCCCAACCTTGTTATTCTTCGCAGCAGGGGTCAACCGATGAAAGTATTTTGCCTTTTCTTCAGTGTCATCACTGAAAAACATACTAATGTCCTTATAGATCACAACAGCGCTGTAAGGTGAATTCGGATGAGCCTGCACCCAGGCCTCTGCTATCTGATTACGCTTATATATGCCAACTAACATTGCCTTATCCGTACTGTCTTCCTTTAATTCCCGGCTGACATGAATATTTTCGCCTCTTGCATATGCCTCATTCATGCTGTTTATGAAATTTTCCCATTCTTTATTAGCGTGTTGCTGCGTGAAATAATCGTTCTCTTCCTGCATATAAGGATCCCCTGAATAAATAGCCTTGTCCAGTCTGTTGGCATCGCCATCGATCACAGCTTTGCCCTTCTGCAGATAGATGAGCTGCCAACGATGAGAATATTGTATAGGGTCTATCGGTTGGCCTTCCCCCTGCAATTGCATAGACACAGAGCTGATATAATACAGGCTGCCCTCCCCATCCGGAATGGACATCCGAAGAGAAAATGCTCCCTTAGTGATCTTCGCGGAATCCTGAAAATGAACATGCTGGTCCAGGGGATAGGCAGTAAAATAGATATATTTTCCATCCTGGATGCCGGTCAAATGGCCGGAGATAGTAGCATTCTGAGAAAAGCCTTTATACGGAAAGAAACTCAACACGAGCAAGATGTATAGGAAGGTTCGATGCATAGGAAGGTCTTTGGCTTTAAATATACGGAGATTAAACCGATGCTGATTTATCCAGCACATCGTTTATACATTTTCCGTAATAGCAAAAAGGTATTAACATAAAAACAGGACGGCCCTATTAGGAAAAATGTTAGAATTTGATTTTATTTATCAATTGACCAGCATTTCCGCTAATATGGATCGCCTGACAAACTATAACTATTTGACTTTTTAAACCTCTTAAATGGGACTTTTATCACTTGTTTTCGTCGTCATTTTCCTGCCTGCATTACTCATTGGCTATGTTGTTTTTAAAAAAAGAAGAAAAGTGGAGAAAAACCCCTGGTTTTGGAGCATTTTTTCCTTTGTTATAACTGCAGGATTAATATATGGAGCATTATGGCTCTACTTTTTACTAACCTGGGAGAGGTGATTTGTTGATTTTTTTTGCCTTCTGATTAACCATTCGGCAAATAACAAATTAGGCACAAACCCTATCCATGCCTGTATCATATATAATGTTAAAGGATCGGGATTAAACGTATGTAACAACACTATCTTCCACGTACGTAATGTAATAGCAGAAAAGGTTAAAGCATAGCTCCTGATCATAAATCGCTTGTGACTGGCAATGTCCTTTCGGCGAGCTGCAGCATACGCCCGATAGGTAAAATAAAACCAACCACAATCCAGTATAATAAAAGCGAGTCTTGATGGCCACAGACCATTAGCATAAAACGCCATTATCATAGCAGCAGGAAAATTGAGTATCAAAATAACAGCTACGTACGTTTTGCCTATCCATCTGTGAACCGCTTTATACTGTTTAAGAATATAATCTGAAAATTGCGTAAACCCCGCCATTAATGCAAAGGTTGCCGAAAACACATGCACATAAAAAGCCACCCGCCAACAGGTATTGGGTAAATACGCCTGCTTATGTTGTAGAAAATGGATATCTGTTCGAAAAGAGGAATAATCGATCGTCAGACGTACCATGAGCAATGTTGCTATACTTAATACGAGATATACAAAAAATGAACTAAGTATTGTCAGGGTTATTTTCATTAAGGGAAGATCATTGTCTTTGAATACAAGATAATACTACTGAGGTATTTTTTATATAATTATTGCAGCCCTCTCATCCATTTTTCAACAATTAACTACGAAATCCAGGAATATTTCTTCGAAACGCCTGTGCTTTGCGCCTGAGGGTCCTTTAGTAATTAATTGAAAAAATGATATTATAAATTTATGTTCCGGAAAAAATGTCTGTTATCCACAAATACCCATTCCCCTCTTCAAAAAGTGCCTGCCCTTAATTATTTTTAGCACATGAATATCTTATCCCAACTGCAAGAGCATGCCAACAATTATAATCTGCAGGCAATGGAAACCCTTGTTGAAAGCCTTTCACCCGTTCAACTGGAAGAAAACAAACAAGAGATCATTGATGCCTATTATATGGTTTACTCCTATGGCATGCACGACCTTGACTGCACCAGGATAGACGACCCGGAAGACTTTACCTTTTTCCTGCTCAGTATTATTGAATCCATACAGCGTTTATTCCCTGATCAAATGTACTACTCAGACCGTGCCTGTTGTTACGAGTACCTGTCAGACTATGCCGCTGCTAACGAAGACAAATTACGTTACAAACAACAGGCCATCGATATTTACACGAGCGCTCCGCAAACTACCGAAATGCAAATGTCGATGGTCAGGGTGCTGATCGATAAAATGGAGATCACTAAGCAATTCACTACAGAGGCGTTCACAGAATTGTTGTCTTTTTTCAGACCGGTACTCAATGATGCCACCTTTATAAACAGGCTGATCCATCAATACTTCAGGGTACGTTTTCTTCCGTTTGAGCAAAATCATTACTGGTATCAGCGCCTGTTGCGTGAGTTTGAAGGCGCCATGCATGAACACGCGGAAAAGAACCCGCTCGTTTACCTCGATTGGGCAGAGACATACCAGTACATTCTCTATCACGACTCTCCTGAAATTGACCCCGAATACAAAGCCACCATGGTAGCACAAACAGCGTTGCTGTTGAAGCCGCTTGAAGGTTATTATTCAGAAGATGCAGGATTATTGAACCGCCTGGGTAAAGCATTTGCAGACACAGCAAAAAGATCAACAGACAAGGATCTGCGCCTGGACTATTACCAAACTGCATTTGACTTTTTCACCAAAGCTCATGAGCTGGAACCAGTCGCCTGGACCTATCCCGTATATGCCACCAACGCCCTGAAGGATATGGCGAAGATTCATCATGAACAGGGAGCCTACGAAAAAGTGATCAATGCATTTGAACAAGGGCTACAACTTTTTTCACAGGTATATAAACACGAAGAAGACTTTACACTGAATCTTTACTGGGGCGATTTCCTTCTTGCATATACAGGAATGGCCTATGATTACAAATCGCCATCTATTAATCGCCGCGCAGAAGAAAAACTGCAATTGGCTATAGAGCTGGGCGGAGGTTACTATGCACATCCTTACTTCTCTATGGCAAGGCTCGCAATAAAAACGGGTGATAAAGAAAAATGTGTTACCATGTTGCTGCAATGCAAAGCCGCCATCTGTTCAGCAGGATACGGTGCCTATGACCTGAGTGAAGCATTGAGAGATGAAGATTTCAGAGAGATTTGGGAGCAATTGAAATAATTATCGTTATCTCACTGCACAAGCAATCGCGATGCTGCGTTGTTTGTCTTTTTATTTATATCCCAAAACAACCCGCTCTTTTTCCTGAATAGCATGAATTTTGAATTGTTCCAGCGACTCAGAAGGGATCACCTTTGTATTAAAACCGGCAGCACGCAGCCTTGCAATATAGTCGTTCAGCGAATAAATCCTTACATGATCTTTCTGACCATATAGTCTGGCTTGCTTTTCAGGATCTGCGATATGAGGATCTTCGATAATAGCCGGCAGGGTTTCTGACCATGGCGCCTGTAAAATAGCAACACCACCATTTTTTAAAACCCTGAATATTTCCTTCATTGCTTTCAGGTCCTCGGGTATATGTTCAAGTATATGATTGCCGAGAACTATGTCGAAGCTTTGGTCTTCAAACTGAAGGGATGTTGCATCACCATATACTATTGACGGGTCTATAGTTTTATAAAATCCGGGAGATATATCGATCGTGAGAACATTAGCCTGAGTTTTCAAATAGCGATAGAGATGTTTCTCGGGCGAAAAATGAAGAATTTTCTTATTTCGGATATCCAGAAAATGGTCCATCACATCCTTAAGAAGTCTTTCTCTGTTTTTACTCAGGCAGTTCGGACAAAAAACATTCTCACCATACCCGGCGATCACATTATTGGAATTAATAGCGTGTTCTATATCGGACGAAGGATATTCCGGTACGAATTTTTGATAAGCAGCACCACAAAAATTACAAACAAAACCACTGCCCTTATATTTTTTATAAGTGATCCTATATGTAAGATTCTGTAAAAAGGCCAGGAAATTTCTATAAGAAGATTGAAGCGGGTGATATATTCCAATGCTTTTTAAAAACTTCTTAAGCCCTTCCTTCATTGTTAATAATTAAATGGATTCAAAATAACGAAAATCCCTGGAAATGCATTTTATCAGGGGCTACCCAATGTTGTCTTGCCTGTTTACTTTTCAGTAATGAGATGCTATAGAACTGGTGAATAAAGTCTTTTGCCAGGAAAGGCTGTTGCAAAAAAACAGTGAGCGCTTCATCGGTCAAATCCAATACCTCTGTAGTAGCGAGGTACCGGGAAATGATGGTGATATAAAACAGGGTAATGGTTTTATGATAGCCCGACTCATCGGTATTGTGTCCGCCCGAGGCTACATTGTATGCTTTAATACCTGTAGTTATTCTTTCTATGGCCTGTGGCAATGGGTATTGTGTGCAGTACCAAAAGGCAACTACAAAATGTGCCGTATGTGTCCATTCTTCTTTGGGTAAGGTGCCTTTTTCAAATTGGGCAACAAGTCGTGTTGCTTTTTCCCATGTCATATCTATCCTATTTTTGTGTTAATCTCTTCTTTATAACTGCTGAGCACGATGGTAGTGCTGGTTCTGGTAACTGATTTGATCGCTTTGATTTTGTTTACCAGTAATTCTTCCAGTGCAGCCGTATCCTTCACCAATACTTTCAGCAATAAATCGCAATCGCCGGCAATATGGTGACATTCCAGCACCTCATTCAATGCTACGAGCTGTTCCTTTGCGCTGGTATTTTTTGTATGGTCGATCCATACATAAATAAAAGCCATCACGTTCAGGGAAAGTTTTTGCCGGTTAAGTAGAACGGTATATTTATCAATGATGCCCGACCTTGTGAGTTTGCGCAATCGTTCTGTAACAGCGGGTACCGACAGATGAATTTTCCTGGCAATTTCAGCCCCTGTAATGCGGGCATTCTGTGCCAGCAGCTTTAGCATTTTGCCATCATATGCATCCATAGCTTAATAATTATTTTATAAAGCTATAGAATACTTTAATTATACAGGCAATACCCAGATTACTCAAGCTATTATTTAGTGAATATTAAGCAATGCTTAATGAATGCTTGAAACAGAGTGTTATTTACTATGTTAGCCATCGGTGTTTTAATCCCTATAGTGAAGGAAATGAATTCCGGGAGCTTTTAAAAAAAATAGATATCTTTCTTTAAAATACTGAGTAAAGTTTAAGGAAATGAGCTACGATATATACTGTTACAAATCAAAACTTGGTACGCCAGATGAAGATGAGGCCAGTTCAGTTATTGAAGCTGATATCGACAAATGGGCTAAAAAGGATAGAAACCCCGCATTAAAGCTGGCAATCGTAAAAGCTTTAACCGAATTTAACCCTCAACTTATAGCAAACGATTTTCATTATGGTGAAATAGCCAAATTACCTATAACCATAATTGAGCAGGAAAAGAGTAAATTTGATCATATTGAAATCAATCATCCTGAAGAAGATGTAGCCTTACGATTAACCGTATATGATAATCATGTCTTCATAACTGTCCCCTATCGGTACCAGGGCCAAAAAGCTGAGCAATTATTTCATTATATAAACGCTTATGTTAAAATAATAAGGGAAACGGCAGGCTATTATATATATGATTCTCAGACAGGACAGGTATTTGATCCTGCAGAAAATGAATTTGATGGCCTAAAAAAATATTTATCTATAAGTAATCCATAGACAAATCGATTAACTCAAAAATTCAATGACTCCTTATTAAAGTGGGGCGTGAGAGATTCGAACTCCCTGTGTATCGAAGTACCGGATTTACAGTCCAGCGTAACGCCTCCATCGTTACCGACGCCCCTTTGAAAAACTAAACAACTGCGGAGAGCAAAGGAATCGAACCTTCATCCCATGATTAAATGAGAAACATCTTAGCAGGATGCCGCAGCAAACCAATATCTGCCTACTCTCCAGTATTTATTATTAAACGGACAATGTCCACCGAAACTTGCTGTAATACGACTGAATCGAGTATACTGCAAGTGAAGCTCGCCTACGCTAAAGTTCTGGCAAGCAAAAAGCGGAAGGTGCAGGACTCGAACCTGCAAACGCTTTTATACGCACGGCAGTTTTCAAGACTGCTGC
>Ga0105239_10007696_pt1 | contig 12337 bp, 12 predicted proteins | sample KBSC44metaG_FD_92761 | JGI IMG/M metagenome (GOLD analysis project Ga0105239, IMG submission 92761) | Corn rhizosphere microbial communities from Kellogg Biological Station, Michigan, USA - KBS C4-4 metaG | ecosystem: Host-associated > Plants > Roots > Rhizosphere > Soil | place: Michigan, USA...
CATCGACCGCACCATCCGTTCCGTCAAGCGGCACATGGGCACGGACTGGAAGACGCGCATCGACGACAAGGACTTCACCCCCCAGCAGATCAGCGCCTTCGTGCTGCAGAAGCTCAAGCGCGACGCGGAGGCCTACCTCGGCGAGCCGGTCACCGACGCGGTGATCACCGTCCCGGCGTACTTCTCCGACTCCCAGCGCCAGGCCACGAAGGAGGCGGGCGAGATCGCCGGCCTCAACGTGAGCCGGATCGTCAACGAGCCGACCGCGGCCGCCCTGGCCTACGGCCTGGACAAGGGCGACGACCAGACCATCCTCGTCTTCGACCTCGGTGGTGGCACGTTCGACGTGTCCCTGCTCGAGATCGGCGAGGGCGTGGTCGAGGTCAAGGCCACGAGCGGCGACAACCACCTCGGTGGTGACGACTGGGACACCCGGATCGTCGAGTGGATGGTCAAGAAGTTCAAGGACAACAACGGCGTCGACCTGAGCAAGGACAAGATCGCGCTCCAGCGCCTCCAGGAGGCGGCGGAGAAGGCCAAGATCGAGCTGTCCAGCTCCAGCGAGACGACGATCCACCTGCCCTACATCACCCACGGTGAGTCCGGCCCGCTGCACTTCGAGGAGAAGCTCTCCCGCTCGGAGTTCCAGAAGATGACCTCCGACCTGCTCGACCGGACCAAGCAGCCCTTCAAGCAGGTGATCAAGGACGCCGGCCTCGACGTGGCGAAGATCGACCACGTGATCCTGGTCGGTGGTTCCACCCGCATGCCCGCGGTGGCCGATCTGGTCCGCGAGCTGACCGGGGGCAAGGAGCCCAACAAGGGCGTGAACCCCGACGAGGTCGTCGCGGTCGGCGCCGCGCTCCAGGCCGGTGTGCTCAAGGGCGAGGTCAAGGACGTGCTGCTCCTCGACGTCACCCCGCTGAGCCTCGGCATCGAGACCAAGGGCGGCGTGATGACCACGCTGATCGAGCGCAACACCACGATCCCCACGAAGCGGTCGGAGATCTTCACGACCGCCGACGACAACCAGCCGTCGGTGGAGATCAAGGTCGCCCAGGGTGAGCGCCCGATGTGGGCGCAGAACCAGCCGCTCGGCAACTTCGAGCTGACCGGGCTGCCGCCCGCTCCGCGCGGCGTGCCGAAGATCGAGGTCACCTTCGACATCGACGCCAACGGCATCGTGCACGTGTCCGCGAAGGACCAGGGCACCGGCAAGGAGCAGTCGATGACGATCTCCGGCGGCAGCGCGCTGTCGAAGGACGACATCGACCGGATGGTCCGCGACGCCGAGCAGTATGCCGAGGAGGACGCCCGGCGCCGCGAGTCGATCGAGACCCGCAACCAGGCCGACAGCCTCGTGTACTCGACGGAGAAGTTCCTCTCCGAGAACGACGAGAAGCTGCCCGACGACGTGAAGACCGAGGTCCGCACCGACGTCGACGCGCTCAAGAAGCTGCTCGAGGACGAGGACGTCGACAAGGACACCCTGACCGCGGCGATCACCAAGCTCGGTGAGTCCAGCCAGAAGATGGGGACGGCCCTGTACGCCGCCAACGAGGCCGAGGCCGGCGCGGCCGCGGGCTCCGGCGGCACGGCCGACGAGGCGAGCGACGACGACGTCGTCGACGCCGAGATCGTCGACGAGCCGGGCGAGACCGCTGACGAGGACGGGGCGAAGTGACCCACGAGTTCCCCGACGTCCGATCCCCGCAGGGGCCGCAGGAGACTGCGGCCCCTGAGGGCGACGAGGCGTCGACGGGCTCGACTGCCGGTGCGGCCGGCGGTCTGTCGAGCGACGAGGTGTCGACAGGCTCGACGACCGGGACCGAAGGCTCGACCACCGACACGGAAGGCTCGGCCGCCGGGCTGGAGACCGAGCTCGCCGAGCGGACCGCCGATCTCCAGCGGCTGCAGGCGGAGTTCCTCAACTACAAGCGCCGGGTCGAGCGCGACCGCGACCTGGTCCGCGAGAACGCCGTCTTCGCCGTGCTCAGCCCGATGCTCGACGTCCTCGACAGCATCGACCGGGCGCGTGACGCCGGCGAGCTCGAGGGTGGCTTCAAGGGTGTCGCCGACCAGCTCGAGCGGATCGTCACGGGGCTGGGCCTGAGCAAGTTCGGTGAGCCGGGCGACCCGTTCGACCCGACCCACCACGAGGCGCTCTCGCACGTCGGCACCGACCCCGAGGTCGACGTGGTGACCTGCAAGCACATCGCCAAGTCCGGCTACCGGATCGGCGACCGGGTCGTGCGCGCGGCGCAGGTGCTCGTCGTCGACCCCGAGCCGCTCGACGGTCCGACCGGCGAGGCGCCGGCAGGGGACTGAGTGGACAGGCTCGACCACCGCACGCAGAGGAAGGGAGGTGTGACCCGTGGCCAACAACGCTGACTGGGCGAACAAGGACTTCTACAAGGTCCTCGGCGTCGACAAGGACGCCGACCCCGCCACGATCAAGAAGGCCTACCGCAAGCTCGCGCGGGCACACCACCCTGACTCCAAGCCCGGCGACAAGGTCGCCGAGGAGCGCTTCAAGGAGATCGCCGAGGCCTACGACGTCGTCGGCGACGCCGAGAAGCGCAAGGAGTACGACCAGATGCGGTCGATGTTCGCCGGCGGCTTCCCGGGCGGTGGCGGCGGCGTGCACTTCCCGGGGGGCTTCGGCGGCGCGACCACCGGCGGCTTCGACATCTCCGATCTCTTCGGTGGGATCTTCGGCGGGGGCGCGGGGGGCGGCCGTGCCGGCGCCCGTCGCGCCGCTCGCGGCGCCGACCTCGAGACCGAGGCCACCATCGGTTTCAGCGACGCCGTCGACGGCACGACCGTCGCGCTGCGGTTGGCCTCCGACTCGGCCTGCCCCACCTGCCACGGCACCGGCGGCAAGCCGGGGACCACACCGCACATCTGCCCGACCTGCGACGGCGCGGGCATGGTGGTGAGCTCGGTCGGCGGCGCGTTCTCGATGAACGAGACGTGCCCGACCTGCCACGGGCGGCAGCTCATCTACGACGAGGCCTGCCCGACCTGCCACGGCTCGGGCCGCGGGCGGTCCAGCCGCACCCTGCAGGTGCGCATCCCCGCAGGCGTCAAGGACGGCCAGCGGATCCGGCTGAAGGGCAAGGGAGCGCCCGGCGACAACGGCGGCCCGGCAGGCGACCTCTTCGTCACCGTGCACGTCGGCAAGCACGCGCTGTTCGGTCGCAAGGGTGACCACCTCACGCTGACGGTGCCGGTCACGTTCGACGAGGCGGCGCTCGGCGCCGAGATCAAGGTCCCGACGCTCGGCGGCGCCCCCGTCACCCTGCGCGTCCCGGCAGGCACCCCCAACGGCCGGGTCTTCCGCGTCCGTGGTCGCGGAGCCTCCCGCAAGGACGGCACCCGCGGCGACCTCCTGGTCACCGTCGAGGTCGAGGTCCCGGCGCAGCTCGACGAGGCGGCACGCGCTGCCGTCACGGCGTACCGGGAGGCGACTGCCGGCCGCGACCCGCGGGCCGGCCTGTTCGAGAGGAGCACGTGATGCCTCGGAACTCCCCGCGCACCGGCCCGGGCAACCCCGGGCCGAGCACGCCGGTCTACGTGATCAGCGTCGCCGCGGAGCTCACCGGCCTCCACCCGCAGACGCTGCGGCAGTACGACCGCGCCGGACTCGTCTCGCCGGGTCGCACCGGCGGCGGCGGCCGCCGCTACTCGCTCAACGACATCGAGCTGCTGCGCGTGGTCGCCGAGCTCACCGCAGCCGGCATCGGGCTGGAGGGGGTCCGGCGCATCCTCGCGCTGGAGAACCAGGTCGCCGCCCTGCGGGCGCGCAACTCCGAGCTGATCGCCCAGGTGCGCGAGCTGCGCGCAGCGCTCGACGCCACCACGTCGGCGCTCGCCGAGCGCAGGCCCAACCTCCCGGTGCTGCGACCGCGCGGCACGATCCACCCCTTCGGCTGAGCCGGGCGCTCGCGCGCCTGCGTCCGCGGATCGCCGGTCAGTGACCCCTTCCGCGCCCAGCCGTTAGTGTCAGCGACGACCCGGCCACGACGTGCCGAGGAGGATGTGGGGCTGCGGCGGTGACACTCGAGATCGACTGGTTCTTCACCGACGTCGACGCGCACGGCTGGATCCACATCGCCACGATCCCGGTGTTCACCGGGGTGATCGGCTGGCTGATCAACTGGACCGGCCTGATCATGCTGTTCAACCCGGTGCGCTTCCACGGCGTGCAGGTGCCGGGCCTGCGGCAGCTCTCCCGGGTGCTGCCCCGCAAGCTCCAGGAGGTGCCCGGCTTCCTCCAGGGAGGCATCGGGTGGCAGGGGATCGTGCCCGCACGCGCCGCCAAGATGGGCAGCATCGCGGTCGACAAGGCGATCGCGAAGCTCGGCACGCCTGCGGAGTTCTACCAGCAGCTCGAGCCCGACCAGATCGCCGAGCACATCGTCGCGGTGTTCCAGCCGGACATGCCCAAGATGATCGAGGACATCATGGCGCGGGAGCACCCGAGCCTCTGGCGTGATCTCCCGCGGCCGGCTCGTCAGGCGGTGATCTCGCGGGTGCAGGCCCAGCTGCCGACCGTCGTACGCAGCATCACCGACCAGATCGGCGTGCACATCGACCAGCTGCTCGACCCCAAGGTCATGGTGATCAACCACTTCCAGAGCAACCCTGCCCTGGTGGTGCGGATCTTCCGCGACTTCGGCCAGAAGGAGCTGAACCTGATGGTCTCCTTCGGGTTCATCTTCGGGTTCCTGCTCGGCATCCCGGTCGCGATGGTCGACCACTGGTTCGGGCAGTGGTGGCTGCTGCCCGTGCTCGGCGTCCTGGTCGGCTGGACCACGAACGCCCTGGGCATGTGGCTGATCTTCGAGCCACCGGAGCCCCGGCGGATCCTCGGGATCAAGGTGCACGGGCTCTTCCTGCGCCGGCAGGACGAGGCGGCGGAGGTCTACGCGCAGATCATCGCCGAGGACGTGATCACGCTCGAGCGGATCGGCGACTTCCTGCTGGACGGACCTCGCGGTGACCGGACCCGGCAGATGCTCGCGACCGCGATGCGTCCGGCGATCGACCAGGCCGCGGGGCCGGTCCGCGGGGCCGTGCGGATCGCGGTGGGCTCGAGACGCTTCGACAACATCCGCGACGCGGTCGCGACCGAGGCGGTCGATCGGACGATCACGCCGTTCCGCGACCCGGCCTTCAGCAGGCGGCAGGCCGACAAGATCCGCACCCTGGTCGCGGCGCGCACCAAGGAGCTGCCGCCCCGCGACTTCGTCGAGATGATGCGATCCGCGATCAGGGAGGACGAGTGGATGCTCTACGCCCACGGGGCGATCATGGGCTTCGCCGGTGGCCTGATCCACCTGGCGATCTTCGGAGTGGGGGGTCGATGAGCGAGTTCAGGGCCAGGCCCGAGCGCACGCCCGCGGTGTGGGACGGCGCCGCCGAGGCGCTTCCGGGGGTCGCCCGGATCGCCGGCACGGCGGCGCTGCGCTCGGCGTCGTGGGCCCTCGGGTCGGGGGTGCGCTCGGCGCGCAACCTCGCTCGCGCCATGACGGACCCCACCGCAGCCGGCGAGCTCGTGCGCGGCGTCGCCGAGGACGTGGCGGAGGCGTCGCGGGCGATCACCAACGTCGCCACCGCGGTCTCCAGCGGTACGCCGTTGCCGCGGGCGCTGCTGCAGGCGACCCTGTCGTTGTCGTCGGTGATGGTGCCGGCCGAGGACCCCGAGCACGAGGGGGAGCTGACGCTGCGCGAGCGCGGCGAGGAGCTGCTGCGCCGGTCGCGCGACGTGTGGAGCGACGACGAGGCACATCCGGCGTACGGACGGATCCTCGAGGAGCTGGCGCCCGACGAGGCCCGGATCCTGCTGCTGCTCCTGCGCGGCGGACCCCAACCGTCGGTGGACGTGCGCACCGGCGGGCCGGTCGGCATGGTCAGCTCCTCGCTGATCGCCGGCGGCCTGACGATGATCGGGCCGCGCGCCGGCGTCCGCTACCTCGACGAGGTGCCGGCGTACCTGAACAACCTGTTCCGGCTCGGCCTGATCTGGTTCTCCCGCGAGCAGCTCGAGGACCCGCTGGAGTACCAGGTCGTCGAGGCCCAGCCCGACGTGCTGGAGGCGATGCACGCCACCAGGTTCGCCAAGGTCGTGCGCCGGTCGATCCACCTCACGCCGTTCGGCGTGGACTTCTGCCGCACCTGCCTGGTCGACCCCGAGGAGCAGGTCGACCTGCCCGAGCAGGGCGTGCCGCAGGACTAGGCGCTATCGCATCAGGAACCCGGGGATGCGGTAGCCGTTGAGGCGCAGGAAGCGGGCTCCCCGCAGCCGGGCACCCTCCGAGGGATGGCGGAACCCGAGGGCGTCGGCCACGCGGTTCACGGTGTTGAACGCGAAGGCGACGTAGACCGCCTCCGCCAGGGCAGCGTCGTCGACCCCGGCGGCGCGGACCGCCGCGACGTCGTCGTCGTCCACGCTTGCCGGGTCACGGGTGAGGATGTCGACGAACCGCGCCGCGGCAGTAGCGCGCACGCCGAACCGCCCGTCGCGCCAGTCGTCGTCGACCGGCCGGCCCAGAGCCGAGCCGGCGATCGCGCCGTGCGTGCCGATGCAGAACGAGCAGGCGTTCGCCTGCGACACCACGGCCGCGAACAGCTCGCGCTCGCCGACCGACCAGGCCGATCTGCCGCGCAGGCTCAGCTGCGTGAGGGCGAGGAAGGGCCGGCCGAAGAACCCGGGCCGGCGCAGCGACACCTTGCCGACGTCGTCGACCTCGGCGCCGAGGCGACGCGTGATCGCGATGAACGCACGTTGGGCAGGACGCCGTCCCACGCCGTACTCGGGCAGCCGCATCAGGGTGCACCTCCCCGGTCGAGCACTGCGAGCCCGGCGACGAGGCGCCGGTGGGCGGCCCCGAGCGCCGCGGCGACGGTCAGCTCGAAGATCGCGTCGTCGCTGAGTCCGTCGTCGCGCAGCGCCGCGATGTCGGCGTCGGTGACGCGGTGCGCATGGTCGCGGACCTTGGCGACGTACGACGTGACCGGCTCCGCGGTGTGCCGATCCAGGTCGCCGTCGAAGGCGGCCCGGCGCAGGTCCGCTGGCGTGACGGCCGGCGACTCGAGCACCGCCTCCAGCAGCCGCCGAGCGGCCGCCGCGAGCAGCTCCTGCCGAGCTCCGGGATGCATGGGTCCAGCCGACCACCTCCGGGGGTCGGGTGGCAACGAAGCTCAGCCCTCGGCGCGCAGCCGCGCGACCTCGTCCTCCAGCTCCAGGACCCGGTCGACGCCGGCGAGGTTCAACCCGGCGTCGAGGAGCTCGCGGATCCGGACCAGGCGCGCGACGTCCTCCTCGCTGTAGCGGCGGGTGCCCCCGTCGGTCCGCTCGGGCGAGACCAGGCCACGCCGCTCGTAGACGCGGAGGTTCTGGATCGCGGTGCCGGACAGCTCGGCCGCCACCGAGATCGCGTAGAGAGCGTGGGTCCGGTCGCGCACGGGTCATCTCCAGGGGTCGTGGGACTCTTGCATTCTGCTGTCTGAAGCGCTATATGAAAAGTGTAACGGCAGTGACAGATCCTGCCGAGGAGACGCAGAAAGGAAGTCCGCCAGATGTTGCTGCGCACCGCAGATCCGTTCCGTGAGTTCGACCGGTTCGCCCAGCAGCTGCTGGGCACGACCGGCACCCTCAACCGCCCGGCAGTGATGCCGATGGATGCCTGGCGAGAGGGAGACGTGTTCGTTCTCGAGTTCGATCTTCCCGGCGTGGCGAAGGAGAGCATCGACCTCGACGTCGAGCGCAACGTGTTGACGATCCGGGCCGAGCGGGTGGCCCGCAACGGCGACTGGGAGATGCTCGCCGGCGAGCGGCCGCGCGGGCTGTTCAGCCGCCAGCTCGTGCTGGGCGACAACCTCGACCTCGAGCACATCCAGGCCGCCTACAGCGACGGCGTCCTCACGCTCAGGGTGCCGGTCGCGGAGAAGGCCAAGCCGCGCAAGATCGAGATCCAGATGGACTCGACCGACGACGCCAAGGCGATCAACGCCTGAACCCGAGAGGGGCGGCCGCACGCCGTGCCGCCCGAGCAGTGGCAGGGGCGCCCGGACCACGTCCGGGCGCCTCGCGCGTGCTCAGACCTCGACGGTGGTCGTCGCTCGCGGCCAGGGTCGGCCCTCGAGCCCCTCGATCGAGCTGTTCAGCTTCTCCAGCATCCTCTGGAGCGCCTCGACGTCCTCGGCCGTCCAGTCCCCGACCACCCGGCGGAGCTGGTCCTGGAGGACCTCCCGGTCGCGGTGCAGCAGGTCGAGGCCCTCGGCGGTCGGCCTGAGCACGCGGGCGACAGCGCCGGACGGATCCGGCACGCGCTCGACGAGCCTCGCGCGCAGCAGCGCGTTCACCTGCCGGTTCACCGTCGAGGGGTCCAGCCGGAACGCCTCGGCGAGCTGCTTCAGGTTCAGCGGGCCCAGCTCCAGCCGGCTGAGCAGGTGGTAGCCCGAGCGGTCCAGCAGCCGCTCGGGGCTGTGCTGGCTGGAGTGCAGGTGGTGCCGGGCGAGCAGCGAGAGCTCGACCTCCAGGGCGGCGATCCGCGGATCGGTCAACGTGGCACACCTCTCACGACGACGGATGTGCATCGTACACAAAGAAATGTGTACGATGCACATCCGCGCGGTCGCCGGCCGCCGATGCAAGCGAGGAGGGTCCATGGGCTCGCGACCGAGGTCCACCACGGGCACCCGTGAGCCGCATCCCCGGCCCGCGGTGGTCATCGCGGTCGCGTGCTACTGCGGCATCGTGGTGGCCCTCACCCAGACGATGATCATCCCCCTCGTGCCGGTGCTGCCGCGGATCCTGCACAGCTCGGCGGCGGACGCCTCGTGGGCGATCACCGCGACGCTGCTCGCGGCGGCCGTGATGATGCCGATCTCCGGTCGCCTCGGCGACATGTTCGGCAAGCGGCTGATGCTGCTGCTCAGCCTCGTCGCGCTCGTCGTCGGGTCGCTGCTGTGCGCTCTCTTCGACTCGCTCGGTGTCGTCGTCGCCGGCCGTGCGCTGCAGGGGCTCTCCATGGGGGCGATCGCGCTCGGGATCAGCATCATGCGCGACGAGCTGCCGCCGGCTCGCGTCGGCTCCGCGGTCGCCCAGGTGAGCGCGACCCTCGGAGTCGGTGGTGCGGTCGGGCTCCCGATCGCAGCAGTCATCGCCGAGAAGGGCAGCTGGCACGCGCTCTTCTGGGTGGCCGCCGCGCTCGCCGCCCTGGGCGTCGCCGCCGTCGCGATCCTGGTGCCGGAGTCCCCGGTGCGCACGCCCGCCCGCTTCGACGTCCTCGGCGCGATCGGGCTGGCCGCGGGCCTGCTCGCGCTGCTGGTCGCGATCACCAAGGGCGGGGACTGGGGCTGGGGAGACCGGTGGACGCTCGGCCTGCTCGGCGCTTCCGCCGTCGTGTTCGTGGTCTGGGGGATCTGGGAGCTCACGGTCGCCGCGCCGCTGGTGGACCTCCGCGTCTCCGCCCGGCCGCAGGTGCTGTTCACCAACATCTCCTCGGTCGCCGTCGGGTTCGCGATGTACGGCATGTCGCTGATCCCGATGCAGCTCCTGATGGCCCCCGCGGCCACCGGCTACGGCATGGGACGCACGATGATCCAGGCCGGGCTGCTGCTCGCGCCCAGCGGCTTCGTGATGTACCTGTTCTCCAGCGTCGGCGCCCGGCTCTCCGCTGCCCGCGGCCCGCGCACCAGCCTGGCCACCGGCATCGTGGTGATCGGCCTCGGCTACGTCTCCGCGCTCTTCCTGCGCGACGAGCCGTGGGAGATCACCCTCGCCACCGTGTTCATCGGCGCCGGCATCGGGGTCGCGTACGCCGCGATGCCGGCGCTGATCATGGGCGCGGTCCCGATCACCGAGACCGCCGCCGCCAACGGGTTGAACGCCCTGATGCGGTCGATGGGCACGTCCCTGTCGTCAGCGGTGGTGAGCGTCGTGCTCGCGCACGAGGTCGTGCACCTCGGCCCGGCCGTGCTGCCCTCGGCACACGGCTTCACCGTCGCCCTGCTCGTCTCGGCCGGCGCCGCGGTCGTGGCGCTCGGCTTCGCGCTGGCGATCCCGGGAGCGCCGCGGGCCTCGGCGGTCGGAGGCGTGGCCGTCGGCGTCCCGGAGCTGGCTGCGCGCCGCGGCTGACGGCGCGGATGCGGCCCCGGGCCCGACCCGCGCAGTCGCCGCCCGCGGTCAGAGGCTGCCCGTGCCGACCACGTTCGTGCGGATCGCCGTGACCTGGATCGGCTCGCCGTTGAGCGTGGTGAAGGCCGCGGGGGCGAAGCACTTCAGCTCGAGCGTCACTCCCGGCCCGACCGACATGATGCCGTTGCCCGACAGGGCCGGGTCGACTGCGGTCCGCGTCGCGACCCTCGTCTCGCCCACCGCGGTGCCGCCCGTGCCGTTCACGCTCCTGCGGAAGTAGCAGCCGGCACCCAGGCCGTCGGACCCACCGCCGGCCAGGTACGCGGAGTAGCCCAGCAGGTAGCTGCCCGGCGGGAGCGTGATGATCAGGTCGATGTCCGTCGTCGGGACCGTCACGTCCTTCGTGAGCACGTACCCGTTGGTGCCGAGAGCCGAGGAGTCGAGGCCGTCGAGCGTGTCGGCGTTGAGGTTGGCGACCTTGCCGGTCCCGTTCACGCTCATCGGCGCCGAGGCGGACGACTTCGTGTGCAGGTTGAGCGCTGCGCCGGAGGTGGTCCGCTTCAGGGTGGTCGCCTTGCTGGCCTTGTTGGTCTTCCCGAGGATGAGCGCGTGACCGGTCGCGGCCAGGGCGACCGTGTTGCCGGCCAGGACGAGGACGGTGACCGCGCCGATCACGGTGAGCAGTGTCTTGAGCGAGCGCATTCGTGGGCTCCTTGCGTGGGAGGGGTACGAGCCGCGAAGCCGGGAGCAGCCGGCCAGCCGCACCAGCGTCGGGCACAGCGCCCGCGAAGACAACGGCCCGACCGCCGAAGGCGCGTCACGCACGCTCAGAATTGAGTGGAATGGACTCAACTTTGGCAGCGTTGAACCAGTGACGGATCGGCGCTGATCCGTCACGATCAGCACGAGAGAGCCCAAGGGGGACTGCCCACATGGACGGATCGAAGTTCACCTCGCGCAGCGTCGAGGTGATCAACGCCGCACACACCGCCGCCGTGACCGCCGGCAACAGCCAGGTCGAGCCGGCGCACCTCGCCGTCGCGCTGCTGCGCCAGGAGGGCGGCCACGCGCCGTCGCTGCTGACCAAGGCCGGCGCCGACGTGGACAAGCTGAGCCACCAGCTCGACGAGCTGGTCTGGAAGCTGCCCAAGGCGACCGGGGCCACCGTGCAGACACCCGGCACCTCTCCCGCGCTGACCCGCGTGCTCGCCAAGTCGCTGGAGCTGGCGCAGGAGATGAAGGACGACTACGTCGCCACCGAGAACCTGCTGACCGCGCTCGCGATCGTCGACAGTCCGGTCAAGGAGGAGCTCCTCCGGGCCGGCGTGACCGAGGCGTCCCTGCGCGAGGCAGTGGCGAGCGTGCGCGGCGACCGGCGCGTGACCAGTCAGGAGGCCGAGGCGTCCTACGAGGCGCTGGAGAAGTACGCCGTCGACCTGACCGCGCGAGCCGAGGAGGGCAAGCTGGACCCGGTGATCGGCCGCGACGCGGAGATCCGCCGCGTGATCCAGGTGCTGTCCCGGCGTACGAAGAACAACCCGGTGCTGATCGGCGAGCCCGGCGTCGGCAAGACCGCGGTGGTCGAGGGGCTCGCGCAGCGCGTGGTCGCCGGTGACGTGCCCGACTCCCTGAAGGGCCGCCGGGTGCTCAGCCTGGACCTGGCCGCCATGGTGGCCGGCGCCAAGTACCGCGGTGAGTTCGAGGAGCGGCTGAAGGCCGTGCTCGAGGAGATCAAGTCCGCCCAGGGCCAGGTGATCACCTTCATCGACGAGCTGCACACCGTCGTCGGCGCCGGAGCCGGCGGCGACTCCGCCATGGATGCCGGCAACATGCTCAAGCCCATGCTGGCGCGCGGTGAGCTGCGGCTGATCGGCGCCACCACGCTCGACGAGTACCGCGAGCGGATCGAGAAGGACCCGGCGCTGGAGCGCCGGTTCCAGCAGGTCTTCGTCGGCGAGCCCAGCGTCGAGGACACGATCGCCATCCTGCGCGGCCTGCAGGAGAAGTACGAGGCGCACCACGGCGTCAAGATCACCGATGCCGCACTCGTGGCCGCCGCGATGCTCTCCGACCGCTACATCCCCGGCCGGCAGCTGCCCGACAAGGCGATCGACCTGGTCGACGAGTCCGCCTCCCGGTTGCGGATGGAGATCGAGTCCTCGCCCGTCGAGATCGACCAGCTGCGGCGGG